>Ga0210394_10005638_pt1 | contig 13963 bp, 7 predicted proteins | sample IncBWC12MmetaG_FD_160121 | JGI IMG/M metagenome (GOLD analysis project Ga0210394, IMG submission 160121) | Forest soil microbial communities from Barre Woods Harvard Forest LTER site, Petersham, Massachusetts, United States - Inc-BW-C-12-M | ecosystem: Environmental > Terrestrial > Soil >...
GTCATAGGGTTTGCCCAACTTTATTTTCTTGTGACCGTGGGAAAAAATGGCCGGAACTGAAGAATACTAAGCGGGTAGCGTGCCGGTCGCTTCCATCGGCTCGTTCGGCCTTGATCCGAGAGCACGCTGGACCTTACGGCAATTTGGCATAGATCCTCAAAGGGATTTCAGCGGGCTGGTATGTTGTCAAATTATCTTTTACCGGTATCTTCATGCGGAGGATTAGAGTACGCGGCTCTGCGCTGTGTCCGGGGGCCAGCCGACCCGATGGGAGCTGTAGCTCCCAGAGCGCGCCGTCACCTAGCTTACCGTTGTCGGCGTTGTAGGCAGACATCTCTGGCTGCCCACTGGGGCTTGCCAGGATGACGAGAACCGGGCTCAAAAGGGTTGTGTCGGACCTGTTGGTCACGACGAGATCGAAAGCAGCCAAATCGTCGAGTTGATCTAATCGTACGTCACTCACATTAAAACTAACTTTATTTGATACATCGGTAAGGCCCTCCAATGTGGGCACCGCGGCGTTCTCGCCCGACTCAGAGAGCGTTATCGTCCTCGTCCACAGACTTGCCGCCCCATTCGTAACTTCGTCCCACACCGCATGGAAGGTGCCACTACGATCTGCGACAAGGCCGTTGCCACCCGGAATCCCCGAAAAGTTAGGACTGAACGCAAGGATGGTTAATGGTTCTAGACGATTCGAATTATTGTTCCAAGCTGGTGAGTAAATGTCCAAGCGTCGGTCATCCGCAAGAGGTCGTTCTCTGGCTGGGATGCTGGGTAGATTAGGCGTTAGCTGAACCACCTTGCTGATCGATTGCCCTCCGTCAAAGGACGCCCCAAAATAGACGTGATCTGAATCCTTGCTGTACCACATGAATCCCAGAACGCCATCTTTATTGATCGCAATAGATACGGAGCCCATATGTAAATCTAGCAAGGTCTCCGGGGGCAATTTCACCGATTTAATTGTCCACGATTCCGCTCCATCCTTCGAGGTTGCCACCATTAGGCGGCTTTCCGCCGCGTTCTCGTTCTGGGGCGTCCAACAGACGTAGATCTCGTCCGACTTGCTCACAGCTAGCCCCGCCACCACAGACGGTGTGAAGTCTTCGAAAATGGTCTTCTTACTTAGAGAGCCACCTCCATCGTTGGACATTCCCAAGTCGATCGTAAAGACTCTCCTATTTTGCCCTGACACTTTGTCTGAAATTTCTTGGTCTCCTGAAAATATAGCGAGGACTGTCCCGTCGCTAAGTACCGCGGACCCATGAGGAAACCTCCCTGGAAACTGTATTGACGTTTCACCAAGATTAAAGCCTCCGCTCGTTAGGGAGAAACTCAGCTCTGGCGATTCGCGGAATGTGGCTAGATAAGGCGTTTTGGCAAGTGAACTCCAGCCACGCAACTTATCGCCGACAGCTGAAAGAACTGATGGCTGAAAGTAAGGTATGTCGATCGGTGTTGTGTCGGTCCCGTCTACTAGCGCATTCGCGAATATGTAGAGAGTGCCCCGACGCGCGCTCAAAGTTGAATCCGCGGCCATCGACGTCCAGTCCATAAACCGACTTGATAGAGTTGACTGCCAGGTGCGGCCACCGTCGGGCGAGCGGTAGAGATGGAAGATTCCATACTCGTGATGAGGCTCTCCACGGGAAGTATCTGACTCACCTGCGGCAAAATAAGCTTGGTGGCCGGGACCGACGGTACAAGATTCTTCGCTCACCCACTGGCTATTGGCGTCGACTAAGACCTCCCTCCACGTCTTACCCCCATCCCCGGAATGATAAACATACCCTTCGTAAGCCGATCCAGACCGCTCGTTCGATCTGAACCCGCACACGATTAGATCCTTGTCCGATTCTGGATCCGCTGCAAGCATGACCTCTCCATGATAGGCGATCAAGGGCGGGCTCACAGGAGTGCGTGGCCCGAGGAGGCTCAATTGCTGATGTTCTGAACGATTCTGAGCATATGACGTTTCAGAACTAGCAGGAAATTCCCAAGCAAGGCAAAATACCGTCAAACAAGTTAGGATCCAACCGCGAGATTTCGGGACTCCAATCACGACGAGGCAACCCCGTGGTGTAATGTGCTGCAATTTGCTCCTAGGGGACGGACCATGGTTTCAAAAGACGAGTTTCAAGGCAAACTGCATAGAACGTCGACCACCCATTTGGTACAAGCTGCTGAGCCCGCCCAAGCTGTTCCCAAGGGTCGCCGTTGCTTGGCCAAATGTGCAACCGGGCCCGGCGGAGGGGGAACAATAACTGGGATTGATGGTGCCAAAGTTCGGATGGTTAAAGACGTTGAATGCTTCAGCCCGAAACTGCAGCTTCAACCTCTCGTGGATTGGAAACTCTCGACGTAACGCAAGGTCCATCTGCCAGCTTCCGAACCCGCGCGTGAAGTTCCGCGGCGCATCCCCGACGGCAGTCCCAGGCGGGCATGAGAACTGGTCGCAACCGGTCGGAAGGGCAAACGCATCCGGGTTAATTGCCCGTCCTCCGGGACATCCTAGGCCATTGTCGTACATGGCGGCGCACTGTGTCCCGTAGATGTAAATCGGCTGATCGGGCACGAGGTTGAGTCCAGAGTTGTACGTCTGCCCAGTTGCGGGGTTTACTACGGATGTTCCCGCCAGAGTTACCGGGAACGCTGTCCGTGCTGTGAGGCGGGTGTCCACTCCCCAGTGATGAAGGACGGTTTGTCCAAATCGGTTGCCGTAGATATCCGGCAGATCATAGGAGAAGGCGGACGAGAAATTATGTCTCACGTCGAAATCGCAATCCCCACGTTCGTAAGGAAGAGCTGCGTCTTGAGACTCGTAGTCGGAGCAATGTGACCAAGTGTAAGATGCGAGCGCCTGCAGGCCGCGCGCCAGTCTGCGTTGGTATTGAAGTTGGATCGCATTATAGTCGGACGTTAACCCGTTTCGAGCGAAAAAGACGTAACCAAAGTTCGGATTGAGTGGCGTCACCGATAGCTCCTGCGTCTCAAGTAGCCTGGATCCATGTGAACCAACGTAGGAGACGGTCAGCGATTGTGACTTTCCCAGAGCCTGCTGAACGCTAGCGTTCCATTGCCACGTATAAGGCAATTGGAGGTGCGGGGCGAAGGCAAAGACGAGACTGCTGGTGAACGGTGGCTCAGGTGGATTGACAATAGGAGGATTTATTTGTGCCGGTGTAGCGGGAAAGCTAGCTGGCAAGCCAAACAACCCGCCAAAAAGGTCCATTCCGGAAAACCCTGGCCCATCATATCCATACGAGCCCAGCTGTTGACCGGTATCAAAAAATACGCCGCCCCCTCCACGAACGACCGTCTCATAACCCTCGGCATTGCGAAGTTCGTATGCAATGCCCAGCCGAGGCGCGAAGTTGTACCAAGTGGTTTTCCACAAAGGGGTTCCTTGGGGAGCCAGCGTCATTTCTGCCAAGTTACTGGCACCTTCCACGGTGAAGGGCATGGTGTTTTTGCTCGCGCTCGGGGCGGGATTTACTTCCCACCGCAACCCCATTGAAACATTGAAACGCTGTGTCAACTTCCATTCGTCCTGCACAAAAGCCGAGAAGTTGGTATAGATGGGGAAAACGGGGGTGTTTGCCTCCCCAAAACCCTCATCTACGTTGTTAGTTTCGACTGAACTGGGACTGAGGTACCTATAGACAGCGACCGGACTAGACGTATTCACGGTTGGCGTTAGTCTCCGAAAATCGACGCCGAATGCCGTTCGATGCCGACCGTGCGAGACAGCGATCGTGTCTACTGCGTTCCATTGTTGTTGCTTGCTCGATGTCCTGGACTGGCTGATCGTGTCGTAGTGGAAGTCGGGTGTGCCAAGCCCGAAGTACAGCCCCACCTCGATGTTGGCATCAATTCCACTCTTCAGACCCTGCAATTGGAAGAGATCTACGGCCTTCGAGCCCGCTGTATTGATGAGTACTTGAGATGATGTGGCTTCGTTCGAGCTGTAGTTCAGCCGGAATTCGTTACTGACGCTACTCGACAACGAACTTGTCGCACCCAATGTATATGTCCGCGTTGTGAACGCTGTTGAATCGAGAACCGAGAACGCTAAAGCGTCGTGTGTCGCGGCACTTGAGGACGTATTGCTGAAGCGAAAGAACAGTCTCAGCTTATCGCCGACTGTATGGTCCAACCGGACACTACCCGAATCGATGCTGCCTGGATTGGAACCCGTTCCTAGAAACTCAGCAAACCCATTGCCCAAGTCCGTTCCGTTCGCCACTGGAAACGCGTTGAGGACCGCTTGTAAGGGGGCGGGTGCGTTTTGTCTGACCGTTGAGTCGGGAACGTAGGTCGTCGTAGCCGCCTGGGGCTGCAATAAACGCAACCCTTCGTACGAAACAAAGAAAAAGGTCTTGTCTTGTCCATCATAGACACGTGGAATCCGAACAGCTCCCCCAAAGGTCCCGCCGAAGTCGTTTTGTCGCAGCTCTGGCTTCGGCAGCCCGAAGTAGTCATTGAACCAGTCGTTGGCGTCAAAGACGCCATTACGCAAGTAATCATAGGCGGAGCCGTGCCACTGGTTCGAGCCGGAACGTGTAGCAAATGAAAACTGGCCCCCTGGGTTACGCCCATACTGCGCGGAATACGTCGAGCTCTGTACACGAAATTCCTCAAGTGCGTCTACCGAAACCAGACCTTGCGTAGTCCCGAGTGCGGTCGATGATGGCAACGATCCGCTGATACTTCCGGAGGTCGGAAAAGCAGAGGGTGTAGCCCCGACATTCGCGCTTATCCCGTCCACGGTATAGTAATTCGATTCCGTGCGCTGACCATTTACACTGAATTCACCGGTCTCCCCGACGCTCACCCTATTTTGCGGATTGTTAGTGACGACTCCCGGTGTAAGCAAAATCAGGTCTTGGAGGCTCCTACCATTTAACGGCATGTTTTCAACATAGTTGTGATCTACCACCGTACTTACCGACCCGTCCATCGTGTTTATGTTGAGGTCGTTCGCGGTCACCGTTACGGTTTCCGAAACCGAACCGATCTCGAGCGAAAAGTTCTGTTCTAGCTTGTCCTGAATGTGCAGTTCGAATTCCTTAATGCCAATTTCCTTGAAGCCCGGCTTGTGGATCATCAAGTGATAATGTCCCGGCAACAGTCCCGTGAAAAAGTAAATACCTGCTCCATTGGTCTTGGTTGTCAATGTAGTGCCGGTTTCGATACGCGTCACCGTTACTTCAACGTCAGGGACAACGGCACTCTTAGGGTCGGTTACGACACCGCTGAGCGTGGCCGTTCCCATTTGCGCGAGCACTGGGATACTCGACAAGGCACACAGCACCAGCATCCAATAAAGCGAGCTCACACGCGGGGCATGGGACACGATTTCACCTCTGCCTATATTGCGGACGCGGGCAGCCGGTTTGTACCGCTTTGCTTTTGTGAAAAGAGGTGTTCAGACGAATGCGAGCCTCGGATCGACGCCGCCGAGCAATTTACTCCGTGAATCCGACCCTCAAGTTTGCCTATAGGCCCTAGGGGTGGTTGGGTGGTGTACCGAAGTAGGCTTCCAGTATTGGCTTCCCGGTTGGCGCGGTGAAGGAGCGACCTGCGGGTTCAAGAGTGACGAATACCGTGTCAATCTCTTCGAGAAGCTTGGGATCGTCGAACTTCATCGCCCAGCGATGCTGCGTCTGATCGTCGTTATAAAAGATTCCGAGACTGTGAGCCGGCTTGCTGGTCAGGTTGTTACTATTGCTTCCCCATGCGGCGTACACGAATTTGCCATCGGCGGTATTCTTCGCAGGCAGGTCGAACGCGTAGAAGATGAGCGACTTTCCTTGCGTATAGAATGCCCGCCCAAATGCTTTTCTGGCTCGGCCTTTTCCGTCTCTGTCGATAACATCAACGATGTGCAGATCGCGCGCGCCCATGATGTCGCGGACCTCGCGGCCCTGGGAAAGCATCTCGCGCTCGCGCTCAACGCTTGCCGACACCTCCGTCAGACGTGCATCCTTGTCGGCTAGCGCATACTGCAACGAATCGATCCTGGTTTGGCTCGCCGAAATGGATTCTTTGGCTTGAGTCAATTCGCTCCGGGCCGCGCTCAAATCACTGTGCGCCTGGATCACTTCCTCGGTTTGCGCGTTGGATTGCTTTTCGACCTCGCTTAACCTGGTTTCGAGTTCAGTCGTGTGCTGGTCTGACAGTGTTAACCTGTCCCGCAGCGCGTGATTCTCCCCACTCGTCTGTTCAATCTGTTTTTGCAGCTCGGCAACAAGTGTTTGTAACCGGGCACCTTCATCCTGGCCAATTGAGGGCGTTCTTGGTGACCCACCGCTCCCTGAACTTGCAACCGCAAGGGGAGTCTTAGCAACACTTACCGATGGCGCTCGGCGTAACCCAACCGCCGCGCCTACCGCTGCTCCGAACAGAAACCCTGCCGCAACCCCCGCCGCAACATGGTGCTTATAGCGCTCGACGAAAGAAAGCGGAACTATGGCAGGAAGGTTTCGGGCAATGCCCTCCCGTAGGCGGCGATGACGCTCACCTTCAAGAGCTGCATCCTCCTCTTTTTTTGGTGCACCGACGAGGAACGCGGCGGCCGCGAGCGAGCTGGTTTGCACCATAACTTCGCGGCATTGTGCGCAAGTTTTCTGATGGCAAAGGAACTCCTGGTGTTCCTCAGGAGAAAGTTCACCAATCGCCTCTAGGGCCGCGAATTCTTCAAATCGATCGTGCTCTAACACTTGACACCTCCGGAGCCACCCGCTTGGTTACCCGACGACGAAATCTCAAGACAACGTTTGGCTCGGGCTCTGTGGATTCCTCGGCTTCATCTTTCGAGGCTAGAACTCTACGCATTCTTTCGAGACCGCGGTACAAGTGGTGCCGGGCATTTCCGAACGACTCACCCAGCTCATGCGCAATTTCGTTCACGGAAAGCCCTCGAAAGAAATACGCCGTCACGGCCGCACGCTGCTTGTCGTCTAACCGCTCCAAACCTTGCTCAATGAGCCGCGTTCCTTCTTCTAGCGACAGACCGGAAGCAAGCGACACATCTCGCGCGAGCGCTTCCGGCTCGAGCTCTTCGATCTGCAGGCTAGTGTAATATCGACGGCTTTCCAGGTGACGCCGCTGGTCGATAGCGCGTGTATAGGCGTATCGAAGAAGCAGCGTACGGAATGATCCGCGCTGCTCGTCATAACGAAGCATGGTGGTGTGCATTTCGAGAAAAAGAGCCTGCACAAGATCCTCGGCTTCGGCGGCGTTACGAAGTACAGAAGATGCGAGGCGAAATACATCCTGCCAATACCGGTCAAAAAGCACCAAAAAGGCATCGTGATTCCCTTTGATTACCTCGCGGCACAAAGATTCATCGGGGAGAGACCAAAGCTGCTCCGGAGCGTGCAGTCGTTTCCAGAAGATCATCTCTCCCTCTCACGTGTCGGCTTAACAATCGGCTGACAACTTCACAAGGAGATCAGCGTCGCCGATTCACACTTGCCTAACATAAACAATCGACCAACCAGTGAGGGACAACATACAACTGATCTCTATGAGATGAAAGAGCAACGCGCGTGTCAAAACAGCAATTATTTTTTAATTCCACTGGTACAACTCGACTCTGACTTACGCAGCGCACTGGCGCTTGGAGCTTGCGAGCACAACCAGGACCAGAACCGCTCCCGTCAACACAGCGAATATGAAACAGATCTGAAGCGATGGACATTTTTAGATTACACGCGCTGAACACAATTCTTACCAACCCACTAGCAATAAATTTTTGCTAGCGGGACTCGTGTTTTGTGAAACTTCCATGAAATTCTATGCTAGCGTCTTCACAATCGAGACGTGGTTCACAACACCCTCAGTTATGGCGGGGGTGAGGACGTGCATGCATGGATGCAGTTCGACCGGACAATCTAAGCCAAGAGTCGGATGCCGAACTGGTCCGTCTGCTGGTCGCCGGCAATCACGATGCCATGACCGTGATCTTCGACCGCTACTATCGGCTGGTCATGAGCGTAGCACTTCGTATGCTTCGTGATGTAACTGAAGCGGAGGAAGTCGTTCAAATTGTCTTCACGCAGTTTTTCCAGAAAGCCAGTCTTTTTGATGCGGCAAAAGGTAATTTAGGCACTTGGCTCCTGCAATATGCATATGGGAGGACGATCAACCACAAAAGGAGCTTGAACGCGAGGCACTTTTACGACCAAGTCCCTTTTGATGAAACGGACCTCGATTCTCGGCCCGCGACGTATCTTCATGCGTTCGACTTGGATCCGCGCGATGCCCGGAGGTTAGTGGAGCAGATTCTCCCGAGGCTCAATGAGAAGCAGCGATTTGTTATTGAAAGGGTCTTCTTCGAAGGCGTGAAAATCTCTGAGGTTGCAACACAAACTGGGGAACCGCTGGGAAACCTGCTCCATGATTACTATCGGGGAATTGAGAAGCTCCGCCGCTTTCTTAGTGAAACCCGCCATGGAGCTGCGAATGAGGAAATTTCAGGAGCGAGCCAGTTAGAGTGGCGTCGAAGAGCCCGCAAGGCCTCCGGGTCTTTGCGAGGGGTGGTGCAAATTGCGAAATCACGAATACTTTGAAGAGTTGGCCGCAATCGCGGCGGTGGGAGAGCTTGATCCGTCACAATTGCGGGAGCTAAATCTGCATTTGACGGCTTGTGCCCGCTGCAAGCAAGCCAATGATGAATACACGGCCTTACATGCCGTTCGACCGGCTCTAGGTTCCGAGATGATCGGCCTTATAGAATCCAGGAGAGAAACTGTAAGGGCCGCCTTCTTGCAGCAAATTGCAACTTCTTCGATACCCGCGCACGAAAATCTAGAGCACCGCGATAAATCGCCGACACCAGGACTCCTTTTCAGGAATTTCCGTTTGCTATGGTCCGGGATTGCGGCAGCGGCCGTGATAGTTTTCGCCTTTTGGGCCGGAACTATCTATGAGCACAGTGTGCTGACGGCGTCTGGGAGAGTCTCAGCCGCCGGCCTCAGTCCAGTCGTTCAAACAACCGCCGCTCCTTCGACTGCTACAGATAACAAGCAGGCCGAACCTGCGAAACTGCAGATCGATGTTGCGAGCGAACTTGCAAAGGACTTGAGCGAGGAGAGGCAGCGGAGCGCCGCGCTCGGCGCCGCGCTAAACGCAAAAGAGCATGCACTCATGGATTCGGAAAACGAACGAGCGGCGCTGCGCCAGCAACTAGACTTGACGGCGGAAGAGTCTCGCCGCACGCAATCTTTGCTGGCTGCCAAAACGGAAGAACTTAGCCGCACGGAAACCTCCAAGCTAAGCGATTCAAATACCCTGGTTGCACTTCAGTATCAGGTGCAAGACTTGACGGCGAAACTCAACGACCAAGCACAAAGCTTGGACCGTGAGCGGCAGCTCCTAGCTAGCGGGCGCGATATAAGAGACATTATTGGGGCTCGCAATCTTCACATTATTGACGTCTACGATACTGATCCCGAGGGAAGGACTAAGACTTCCTTCGCTCGAGCCTTCTATACCGAAGGCAAGTCGCTGATATTTTATGCTTACGATCTTCCCACAAAGCGAACCGAAGAGGGCAAATTCGTCTATGCCGCATGGGGCCAAAAAAACGGAGACAAGAAGAAGGTTCAGAACTTGGGAATCTTGCTCAACGACGACAAAGGCCAGAAGCGCTGGGTATTGAACTTCTCCGATCCGAAGGTGCTGGCGGAGATCGACTCGGTGTTCATCACCCTCGAGCGCGTCGGCAAGGATGGGGACGGACCCAGCGGAAAGCGCATTCTTACGGCTTACCTCGAAAGCCAGCCAAATCATCCGTAGCCAGCGATTTGAAGATTCGTCGGACCTCTCTTTCGGCGCCTGTGAAAGCCTCACGCACCCCACCACGGATCATGCGCGACTCTTTGCGGCGCATCCCAAAATGAGCCGAATATGAAAATCTCGTGAAGTGGTTGGTAAAACGACCGGCGGAGCTCTGTAAGGTACAGTAGGGGGAATCGCATTATGAATTCTTGGCTCCGGCCCTCCACTTCTTTTTTCCCGCGACAAATATTTCTGCCCTGCGTTTTGATCCTGACCGTCTCTCTCTCGGCATTCAGTCATGCTCTGCGGGCGCAAACAACATCCGCATCACTGTCGGGAACGATTACCGACCGATCGGGTGCGCTCGCGCCTGGTGTACAGGTCCGCGTGATAAACCTGGACACGAATGTTGTGAGCGAGACAAAAACAAATGGTGCTGGAGTCTACAACGTGCCCAATCTGAATCCGGGCCGTTACCGCATTTTGGTCACGAAGGATGGGTTCAAGCAGATCGATCTTAGAGACATAACGTTGAACGTGCAGGATAGTGTGAACCGCAACTTCACGATTGATGTGGGTGGCGTTTCCGAGACAGTGGTGGTCAATGCAGGCGACCGCATCAATATCAATACAACAGATGCCTCCGTCAGCACAGTGGTAGACCATAACTACATTGAAAACATGCCGCTGAACGGACGCAGCTTCCAGGATCTCATCCTGCTTACACCGGGCGTCGTTACGAACAGTCCGCAAGAAGCGTCATCCGTGGGAGCCACCGGCGAGTTCAGTGTCAACGGCCAGCGCACCGAATCGAATTACTACACCGTAGATGGCGTCAGCGCAAATGTGGGGGCCGCTCCAGCCGATATCAGGTCCGGTGTGGCAGGCGGGGTAACCGCCGCCACAGCGTTGGGCACGACTCAGCCACTTGCATCGATAGATTCGCTCCAAGAGTTCCGCGTGCAAAGCTCAACCTACTCCGCTGACTACGGGCGAACTCCAGGCGGACAATTTTCCTATCAAACACGCTCAGGGACAAATCAATGGCACGGCACGGCTTTCGAGTACTTGCGAAACGACTATTTCGACGCTAACAATTGGTTCAATAACTATTACGGCCAGCCGAAGTCGCGTCTCAGGCAGAACGACTTCGGAGGCGTCCTGGGCGGGCCCGTACGGTTACCTGGTGTCTACAATGGAAAAGACAAGACATTCTTCTTCTTTTCGTACGAGGGATTGCGTCTGATCGAGCCGCAGGCCTCGACACTAAGCTTGGTGCCAGATACAGCGCTTCGGCAAGCCGTCGTCGGGCCTCTGCACCAAGTTCTGAATAGTTTCTCTGTTCCTAATGGGCCAGATCTCGGTAATGGCTTAGCTGAGTTCATCGGCACGTGGTCGAATCCTAGTTCGATAAATGCATATAGCATCCGCCTGGATCACAGCTTCAACGCGAAGCTGAGGACATTCTTTCGATTCAGTGATACGCCTTCGAAGGCAGCCAGCCGGCTGACCTCGGGATCTGGCGGTGTTCCCACGACGCTGCAAGGTCTTCAGTTCGCGTTCCGCACCTACACGTTCGGAGCAACGAGTATGATCTCGAACCGTGTGGATAACGAGTTTCGTCTCAACTACAGCTCTAGTTCGTCAAGTCTAGTCCAGAGTATCGATAACTTCGGCGGCGCCCAGGCCGTAGACCTTGCACACCTTCAGGGACTCAATCCTGCATCAAACGCCTACTTTGTTACTGTGGGTTTGTCTTTTGGCAACGACAGTTCGACACTCCAGCAAGGAGTGGCGTCCACCGTCCAGAGACAGTGGAACCTTACAGATTCACTAAGCCTCTCAACCGGCCGGCATATCATGAGGTTCGGTATAGATTACCGAAGGCTTGCATCCCTTCTGGGAGCTGGTGGAAACCAGGTGGGGTATTTCTTCTTCAGCGCCAATGATGTACAGACCAATAATCCTGCCTTTGTCTCTGCCGCCAATACCGCCACCTTGTATCCCTTGTATCAGAATTTCGCGGCATTCATTCAGGATGAATGGAGAATCACGTCGTCTCTGAACATCTCGCTGGGGCTGCGCTGGGAGGTGAATCCGGCTCCAGGCGTTACGCAGGGCACTCTCCCTTACACGGTGGAAGGGGCAGGTAATTTGGCAACGATGACCCTGGCACCGCAGGGCACGCCGCTGTGGAAAACTGCCTGGTCCAACTTCGCACCTCGGCTCGGAGCAGCGTATTCAATCCGAAATGCGCCCGGTCGCGAGACGGTACTACGCGGAGGGGCCGGTCTATTCTTTGATACTGGTCAACAATTGGGCTCGTTAGGCTTCGGCGGACCAGGATTTTCAAGCTCACAGTTTTTTGGCTATGCCGCCGGAAGCCCGGTCAACTTTCCAATACCGAGCTCGGATGTCCCTTCGATTCAGGTAAATCCCACTCCTCCATACGGACCTTCTGTATTCAGCTTCCCCTCACATCTTCAGTTGCCTTTCACGATCGAGTGGAACATGGCTCTAGAGCAAGCACTTGGAAAATCGCAGACAGTATCCGTCTCCTATGTCGGCTCCCATGCAGCAAGGCTACTGGAAGAGCATGAAACTTACGTGGCGCCTTTCAATCCGAATTTTAGTGGTGTGCTCTTTCTTATACAGAATGGCCTGACGGCCGACTACAATGCTCTTCAGACCCGTTTTCAGCGAAGAATGAGTAAGGGCCTTACGGCACTAGCTAGCTATACCTGGAGCCATTCGATAGACTACGGCTCGCAGAATCTGGATTATGTATATGCGCGCGGCAATTCCGATTTTGATGTTCGACACACTGTCTCCGCTGCATTCTCCTATGATTTGCCGGGTATCTTTCACAGCCGAATTGCCCGCGGTTTGACGCAACATTGGGGCATCGACCAGCGCTTCACGGCACGCACAGGATTTCCTGTCAGTCTGAATGGAAACAGGGTGATAAATCCTGTCACAGGTCAAGTCTCTTACCAGGGGCTGAATCTTGTTCCGGGACAACCAGTTTACTTGTATGGTGCAAATTGCGCTTCCGTGCTTCAAGGGTTGGGGGACCTTGCTCCAGGGCAGCAATGTCCCGGCGACCGGGCTATCAATCCGAACGCATTCAATTTGGCTCCTTCTCCTGAGCCAGGCAACGCGCCTCGCAACTTTGTGCGAGGGTTCGGGGCTTGGCAGACGGATCTCGCAGTTCGACGCAATTTCCCAATACATGAGCGACTGACCCTGCAATTCCGCGCGGAAGCGTTCAACGTGTTTAACCATCCCAATTTCGGCTACGTAAATCCTCTTCTCGGACAGCCCACTTTCGGACAGGCGACAGCCACTCTCAATACAAGTCTGGGGACGTTAAACCCGCTATACCAGATGGGCGGCCCGCGATCCATGCAGCTTGCACTGAGGTTAGTTTTTTGACGGACCCGTGTTGGTCTCTAGTTGCTGGGGATTACCAATGTTGACCTTCGCACGAATGCTGCCCATGAGAGCCTGTGTTCTGTCCCGCATTATGCGGCTGTTGGGAGGCCTTCCCGTCTCGAATAGCAAGAAATCTATGCACTTATCATCGAAGCCCGCAATCATTCTCGCTTTAACATTGATCCTGTGTTCACCAGGCGCGAACGCCCAGTTTCCAGATGCTAAGAGAAGTCCGGCAAAAGAGTTCCGTGCTCGTCGCTTCACAGTCAGAGATTCCATCGAAATGGCCAGGTTCGGGCGAAGTGGTGGAGGGCCGTACTTCTCGACCGACGGGAAGTACTTCGCCGTAGTTACCACGCGCGGAATTATCCCCTCAAACAAGGTTGAATCGACTTTATGGCTGTTCTCCTGTGAGGAGGTAAGGACGTACTTGCACAATACGGATCCTTCAGCCCCTCCAACTCCTAAGGCTCTTGCAAAAGTTGCGGCTACACCTCATGCAGACTTCGACGATTCCTACGAATCGATCATTTCAAATCCTCAGTGGTCTAAAGATTCCCAGACTATTCTATTTCTAGCGCAGAATTCAAACGGGGAGCGTCGCCTCCATGAAGCGGATGTGGTCTCCGGTGCTCTGCGCACTCTCACAGCCGCAGGTTTCGACGTAAACAACTATTCCGTTGCCGCAAATACGATCGCCTATACCGCGACATCGTCCAAAGAGACAGTGAGTTTTGGA
>Ga0210394_10005639_pt1 | contig 13960 bp, 10 predicted proteins | sample IncBWC12MmetaG_FD_160121 | JGI IMG/M metagenome (GOLD analysis project Ga0210394, IMG submission 160121) | Forest soil microbial communities from Barre Woods Harvard Forest LTER site, Petersham, Massachusetts, United States - Inc-BW-C-12-M | ecosystem: Environmental > Terrestrial > Soil >...
CCATTCGGCGGCCGAGAATATTTACCGCGGTGACTTGGTCGGAGAGAGCCGCAGTCTGGGCGGTAGTCACTTCCAAATAACTCGTGACGCCACCCTTGTAACGTATAGTGGCGAGCTCCAGGTATCTCTGAGCGGCGACCACTGCTTTTTCCTGAATCTGAGCTTCGTGCTCGAGGATGCGCAATGCCGCTACGTTGTCTTCGACCTGTTGGAAACCGGTCAACACCGTTTCGCGATAGTTGGCGACTGTTTGATCGTAAGCGGCGATGGCTTGGTCAGAGGCAGCGCGGCGTCTTCCTCCATCGAAGATTGTTTCCATAGCAGCTAGCCCAACAGACCACAGGCCGCTCGGCCCCTGTATCAAGGTCGTGATGCTGGTGCTTTCAAATCCACCCGAGGCGCCTAAACTGACGCTCGGATAATAGGCCGATTTCGCGACTCCGATCTGAGCGTTGGCGGATGCTACCCTCCTCTCCGCGGCTGCGATGTCCGGGCGTCTCTCAAGCAGTTCCGAGGGCACGCTGACAGGAATAGGCGGAGGGGGCACTGTGAGAGGCAGCGGAGGAAGACCGAACTCCGCGGGAGGTTTCCCGATGAGAATTGCAATCGCGTGTTCGTACTGCGCGCGGGCAACTCCAACATCGATTGCCTCTGCGCGAGTCGTCTCAAGCTGAGTGCTGGCTTGCTGGACCTCAACTTCAGAAGCAATACCTCCTGCAAAGCGGCTCTGGATCAATTCCAAGGCTTGTTCATACTGCGTCACGGTTGAATTCAGGAGCTGTTCCTCGGCGTCCAGGCTGCGAGCAAGAAAGTAGTCGATGGCCAGGTCCGCGTGCATACTCAGATTGACCGTCGCCAAGTCTGCTGCACTCGCTTGCGCTTGCTCTCGATAAGACTCCACCGTGCGGCGAACTCGTCCCCAGACGTCGAGCTCGTAGGAGAAGTTGAATGGGACTGCGAAGTCGTTGTAGGTGATACCGTCAAACTGCGAACCCGGGGGCGGAGCGTTTTGCGACACACGCGTCCGAGTCGCTGACGGCCCGGCGGTAACGGTTGGGTAGTAGTCAGCCCGATAGTAACGTAGAACGGCTCGCGCCTGTTGATACTGCGCCTCAGCGGCCTTTAAATTCTGATTCGATACGTCCACCTGAAGTTCTAGCGCATCAAGCTGCGGGTCTTGAAAGATCGTCCACCACGTACCGCCAACATTCTGGTCATTCGGCTGAGCGGGCTTCCAGTCCCCGACCTCCTTGTAGGTTGAAGGAGTCTGCACCACGGGAGTGTGATATTTAGGCCCGACCATGCATCCACTCAATTGAATCGCTGCTATCGCGAGCAAAACTTCCATCCGAAGTGCTTCCCGCAGATTCGCGACATTGATCATTTTTTGTAGTCGTTTCACTTGATATCTCCCGGCAACGATGCCTGAACAATTTGGACTGCTTGTCCGTGAACGATCGAGTCGGGCGGGTTGACGATGATCTGATCGTCCGCCTTAACGCCGGAGACGACCTCTATTTGATTGCCGAAATCGTGCCCGGGAGTGATGGCGGTGAGTACGACCTTCCCGTCTTTCACGACGCCGACATGTAAACCCTCCGAGCGGAAAATCAGAGTATTCACTGGGATCAGGAAGGTAGAGGCCTGCGTCGGGACCGCCAGATGGACCTCTGCATAAGAACCCGTGAGCAGCGCGCCCGTAGGATTGTCCACATCGATCTCGATCAGCAACGTGCGGGTCGTGATGTTGATGGCGTCGGCAGTGCGGACCAACTTTCCCTGAAACTTACGCCCGGGAAACTCAGCAAGAACGAGATCCGCTGTCATGCCGTCTTTGATCCCTTGCGAATATTCTTCAGGGACGTTTACGTAGACACGTAATTTTCCAGGTTGAGCGATGTGAAACAGGTCAGTTTTTACATTGCTGCTGCTGCCAGAGTTAATAAGGTCCCCGATGTCAGTGTTGCGAGCGGTGATAACACCGTCGAAGGGAGCGTAAATCTTTTCAAAGGAGACCAGCGCCGCAAACTGGTCTACGGCTGCCTGGTCTGCTTCGACTATGGCTTTATTCGCATTGTAGGTACCAACCGCATTGTCGACATCCTGTTGGGATACAGCATTGCTCTTCAAAAGTCCCTGATACCGGGTTTTGGTGATGGCGGCGAGCTCGAGATTTGCCTTCGCGGTTAATAGGTTGCTGCGGGCTTGCTGAAGTTGCTGATCGACTTCTGGTGTTTCGATTACAGCAAGTAATTGTCCTTGCTTTACGTGCGCCCCGATATCGAAATACCACTTTTTCAAGTATCCGTTCGTGCGCGAATAGATCGGTGAGGTGATGAAAGGTTGTACGTTGCCAGGAAGGATGATTTCCTGGGCTGGAGTAGCGGGATTTGGCTGTACAACCGAAACTGCGGTTAGTGCAACTTGTGCTGTCTCCGCGTTTAGGCTCCTCCGGGCCCTGACACGGGACCAAATGCCCGATACCAAGAGAGTGGCGACTAGAATTAGTGCCAGCGCCAGTCCCACCGATGTTCTGCGCGGTCGTTTCCGTGCTCCCCCATCATTCAATGGGAGTGTTTGGGCATCGACTTGTTTTCTAGCTTCAGTGTGAGACGACATAATGACTCCGTGCGGCTTGCAGTTTAGTGCTTCTGGTTCGGTTGAGCTGCGTGTCGGCTTGAACTCTGGAGTACACTGAAAAATGCCGGCACAAAGAAGAGCGTCGAAACCGTGGCGAAAAGTAGTCCACCGATGACTGCCCGGCCGAGGGGAGCGTTCTGTTCCCCGCCGTCTCCGAGTCCGAGGGCCATCGGTATCATCCCGATAATCATGGCAAGGGCCGTCATAATCACAGGGCGAAAACGCGTGAAGCCAGCCTCCAGAGCGGCGCTGACGGAATCTTTTCCTTCCATCATTTTTTCGGTAGCAAAGCTCACGACCAAAATGCTGTTTGATGTTGCAACACCCATGCACATGATGGTCCCCATCAGTGCCGGCACGCTTAAAGTGGTGTGCGTAATAAACAAGAACCACGCAATCCCAGCGAGTGCGGCGGGCAGGGCGGAAATCATGATGAAAGGATCCAGCCAAGACTGAAAGTTGACCACGATCAGCAGGTAAACGAGCACGATCGAGAACGCCAGTCCGCTCAGAAGGCCGATGTAGGAGGATTGCATCGTCTGAACCTGACCGCGAACTACCACTTGCGAGCCGCGCGGCAACTGTTGGCGCGTGGCCTCAAGGATCTTATGGATGTCGCGGGAAACGCCACCCAAGTCGCGTCCAGCGGTAGCGCCAAAGATGTCAATCACCGGCGCGACGTTGTAATGAGAAACCACCGCCATGCCCGCCGCCCGCTGCGTGGAGACCAAGCTCGCCATGATGGACGGGGGGGCCGTGGGGTCTGTACCCGTGATGGGAATATTCTCAAGATCTTGCAATGTGTCTGCACGATACTGGGGCGTCTGAGTGGCGATTTGATAGCTGACCCGATTTTTCGGGTCAACCCAAAACGTGGGTGAAGTTTGGAAGCTGCCGCTCAGTGAAACCAAGAGATTCTGCGCAATATCGTGAGCCGTAAATCCGAGCTGTTCTGCCTTGGTACGTTCCACTCTGAGATTGAGATAGGGCTCGTCGAAGGGTTGTTGGACTCGCAGATCCGCCGTGCCTGAAACGTATTTCATTTTCCCGAGAAGGCTGTCTGCATATTGGCGGTTGCCTTCCAGATCGTTTCCCACGACCTGCACATCAATGGGAGCAGGCAAACCAAAATTTAGAATCTGGCCGACCATGTCCGCGGGCAAGAAAGCGAACGTCACGCCGGGGAACTGTTTCGGGAGCGTCATTCGAAGCTGGTGGATATAGTGGTCCGTCGGATGGTGATTGGCCGAGAGGTTCACAAGAATGTCGGCGTCCGATGTGCCAACCGGTGCCGAGTTGCTGTAAGAGAGATTGATGCCGCTATAGGGCAAGCCTATGTTGTCGATGACGCTCTGAACTTCATTTGACGGGATCTGCTGTCGAATCGACCGCTCTACCAGGTCACAGAGGTTGGCCGTTTGTTCAATGCGCATGCCCGTCGGAGCTCGTAGATGAAGTTTGAAAGTGCCGCTGTCTACGCTGGGGAAGAAGTCCTGTCCCAGCCAAGGAATCAGAATCGCCAGAGAGCCAAGGCAGCTTGCGAAGAATGCAATCAGGAAAGCCCGCCGGTGATGGAGACAGCTGTCCAACAGCCCGCGATAGTTTCCACGAAATCTCTCGAAGGCCGCTTCAAAGCGCTTCTGAATTCGTACCAGCGGATTGCGAACAGGGGCGTTTCCGGTCTCGTGTTTATCGCCTCGCAATAGATACTTAGCCATCGTCGGGACGATCGTCCGGGAAAGAAAGTAAGACGCCAACATGGCGAAAACAACCGCTTCAGCGAGTGGCACGAAGAGATACCTTGCCACGCCAGACAGCAAGAACATCGGCGCAAACACAATGCAGATCGAAAGCGTAGCCACGAAGGCGGGTGTCGCGATTTGCGAAGCACTGTCGAGGACAACTTCGTCCATATCTTTGTCTGGTTCTGCTTCGCGATTTCGGTTGATATTCTCGACTTCAACCGTGGCATCGTCCACCAAGATGCCGACCGCCAGAGCGAGTCCACCCAGCGTCATGATATTGATCGTTTCTCCCATCGCACTGAACACAATGATGGAGGTCAGAATCGCCAGAGGGATCGAGGTCGCGATGATAAGAGTGCTTCTCCAACTGCCCAGAAAAGTGAGAATCATGAAAGCGGTCAGGCATGCGGCGATCAGTGTTTCCCTGACAACACCGCTGATCGCGCCACGAACGAAAATCGACTGATCGGCCAGAGGATCTATTTGTAGCTGGGCTGGAACGGTCGTCTTGATTTGAGGAAGAAGGGCTTTGATGCCCGCGATGACGTTCAGTGTCGATGCATCTCCAGCCTTTTGAATCGTTAGCAACACGGAGCGTTGGCCGTTGACCTTTACGATATTGGTCTGCGGGGGAAAGCCATCGCGCACCCAAGCGACGTCCTTGATGTAGATGGTAGTGCTGCCGATGTTTTTGATCGGGATACGGTTCAGGTCCTCAATCGTTTGCGGTGCTGCGTTGGGAATGGAAACATCATATTCCGTGGGACCGATCTTGGCCGTTCCAGTCGGCAGGATTAGATTTTGAACACTGATGGCATTCACTACGTCCAGTGCAGATAGGCCCTTTGACTGCAACGCTGTCGGATTCAGGTCTACTTGCACTTGGCGTTGTTTACCGCCGTAGGGATAAGGAACGGATGCGCCCGGCACTGTAATGAGCTGCGTACGAATGAAATTCAAGCCATAGTCATTGAGCTGCTGCTCGGACATGTTTTGGCCGGAAAGGGCTAGCTGCAGGACGGGCACGCTCGATGCGCTATAGGCCAGAATGAGTGGCGGCGTCGTTCCTGCAGGCAACTGCTTGAGCTGAGTCTGGGAAACCGCAGTAATCTGTGCAATGCCCTGCTGAATGTTCGCGGTCGGCTGCAGGAATACCTTCACCACAGCGATGCCGTAAAGCGATTGGGATTCGATGTGCTCAATGTTGTCAACGGTGGTGGTAAGAGCTCGTTCTGTGACGCTGACGATCCGGTCGCTCATGTCTTCAGGCACGAGACCGTTATAAGTCCAGATAATGCTGACGACCGGAATATCGATGTTCGGAAAAATATCCGTCGGTGTGCGAAAGATCGCGAGCGTCCCCAGGATCAGAATGAGTATGGCCATCACCACGAAGGTATAAGGCCGCCGCAATGCAAGTCGAACGATCCACATAATTCACGTCGCCAATCTCTTTGTAAAGCGAAGCAGGACTGCGTCAACCGAATCAGTTCTATGGCTGTGCGTTAGAGCTTCGCGTCAAGGGTCGAAATCAGACGATGCAGCCCGTATGCCAGACTAGAGCGCGTTCGTAATTTTCAGGAAGTAATTGAAAATAGTGGTGCTTGTGCTAGCAGAAAGGAAACTCTGTGTGGTGACTACCTCGCGAAGAGTCCAGCTGATTGGATGGTTGTCGGCAGGTCGACAGGGTTCCCGTCTCAATGGAACTGATTTCCTGAGACAGTTGATTTGAATCTGGACGTAACTGTTTACTCTACTTCCGAACCATCTGCGGACAGTGAGATGCGGGGTGCTACAACGGCGGAAAGAAGTTCCATGCCGAATTCTGGGCCAGGTTGGTTCTGTGCCTTCCGCCGTCCGTGTAGAAGACCATTGCGTGTCCCTCAGTTAGGTCTGCCGAGGTCAGTTCACACGCTCTATCCGAAAATCCTAGGCCGCGAGATCGGCCAACGCGCACTCGGTCGGCCACTGATCAAAAGAGCCGCTAGTTTCCTTTTTGTACCAGGCGATGTGCCGGCACATGTTCCTCGGTGGCTTCCGCGGCCCCTCGATCGATTCTCTTTTCATAGGCCGACTCGACTACCTGGCTTCCGCTTAAATTGCCTTGGTCAAAAAGCTTTTCAAGGAAGTAGCGATCTCCGTATTTCTTGAAGATTAGTTCACTTCTGCCTGGCGCGGAGTTGGCTTCTGCAGCTTGCACTTGGAAGAGCGAGGTGCTAGTGCCGTCTGCGCTGCTAATCTCCATGACCGTCAAGTCGGAGTCGTCGAACATGTGGATCACGTACTTGCCCGCCGGAAATTTCGCGTTTCCGGCGTGGAACTGGAAGGGGATGTTGGCTTCCATGTTTCCAACGATCTGCGCATGTGCTTGGTTCGGATAAGTCATACTGGCAAAAACCAAAGCAACGAACAGAGCAACAAGATGGCGTCGTTCGATTCTTTTCTGACCCGCGTGGCCCATGCTGATAGCTTCAGTGTGCATTTTGATTTCTCCTCATTTGTAGTATCACCAACGGCTCGAACGCCTCTGGCGACGCAACTGGACTAGGCAACACGGTTGCCAAACAAGTTGAGTTTGTAAGTGATGGAGGTAGACGGCGGCTACAGTGAATGATGCAATGCGGGATGTCAGCACGTTAGAATAAATCCAATCGTCTGACACCGAGTCTCAGCAATCTCATTCTCTACTTCCGACATTGCTTTTGTTTTCCGGTACTCCCAACGTGTTTGAGGAAAATCTACGTTGGCACACCAAATGCAATCACTCCATCCGAACAGCGCTCATCGCATTTGCGGTGAAGCGGGGCAGCGAGCCTGGGGAAATCGGACGTCTGGGACAAGATCTAATTGGGCCGGGATATGCCGAGCTTTTGCATGCGGAAGTAGAGGCTTGACCGCGGGATTCCCAGACGGGCAGCCGCACCACTAGGACCGGCGACAACCCATCTAGTGGTCTCCAGTGTCTTCCGGATGTGATTTCGTTCAGCTTCTTCTAACGTGATAGCCCCTGGCGCATCAGTTCCGGGGCAATGTCTTAGCTCCGCAAGAGGAGGACGCAGAACGGTCCCGTCGCTCAGGATTACGCTCCGCTCGATAAAATTCTGCAGCTCGCGAATGTTCCCCGGCCAGTAGTGCGAGCTGATCGCAGACATTGATTCCGGAGGAATGTGTTCGATTTGCTTCCCCATCTGTCGGCCATAAATTTCCACGAAATGTGCCACCAAGGCTGGAATGTCTTCGCGACGCTCCCGCAACGGTGGCAGCAGTATTGGGAACACGTTCAAACGATAGTAGAGGTCGCTACGAAATTTGCCCTGCTTCACCATGTTTGCCAAATCCCGGTTGGTCGCAGCCACAAGACGAACGTCCACTTGGTGAGTTCGGGCGCTGCCCAAGCGCTCGAACTCCTGTTCCTGCAGTACGCGCAGCAGTTTGGGCTGCAGTGCCAACGGGATATCGCCCACCTCGTCAAGGAGGAGCGTGCCCTTGTCGGCCAACTCGAAACGGCCAATCTTCTGCGCGATGGCGCCCGTGAAGGCGCCCTTCTCATGGCCAAAAAGCTCGCTCTCTAGTAGATCGAATGGGATGGCAGCGCAATTCAGTTTTATGTATGGGCGTCCGCAGCGCGAACTGATATTGTGAATTGCGCGCGCGATCAGTTCCTTGCCGGTGCCGGTTTCTCCCTGTAGAAGAACGGTGGAATCCGTGGGTGCCACCCGTTCGACCTGTTCGAGCGCAGATTCCAGAGCGGGGCTGTTACCCACGAGCTGCTCGAATCTGCGCGGATTACGTTCTTGGTAAAAGGGCCCGAATTTTGCAACAGCTCCCATGGAGACCTCCTTGTGCCCAGGACAGGCTTCTTATCGGGATCCACTTTCCAGAGCGGCTCGAACACTTACGAGCAGTGCTTCGTCGTCGAACGGTTTTGCGAGGAACTCCACCGCGCCTGCCCTCAACGCCTGCAAGCGCATTTTTTCGTCGCCGTGTGCGGTAATGAAGATAATCGGAATCCTGCACCGATCAATATTCAGCTTCGCCTGGAGTTCAAGACCAGAAATCCCCGGCATACGGATGTCCGCGATCAGACATCCAATCTCGTGCTTTTGACCGGAATTCAGGAATTCCTCCGCCGACGCAAACTCTTGCGCTGGGAGTCCGACTGCTTTCAGCAGGCCACCCAATGCGTTCCGCATCAAATCATCATCATCGACAATTGCAACTACTTTGGTCTTTGGCTGAGTAATCATGGTAGGAATTTAGCAGTGTCGGCAAAAACGGCGCAATTATACGTTGGTATTAGAAGCTCGAATGTAGCTAAGCGGTGGCTAGGATTTGTTGGGATGTAGAGGAGGCGGCGAGCAAACGGGAGGACTGCAAATTGGCCGGTCGTCTTGTGTGTAACAGCTGGAGCAGTACGCTAATTCCTGCCGGTAGGAAGGTCAAGCCTCGCCGCCATTCTGACCAGTTCCGCCAGTGATTCCGCCTTCATCTTCCGCATCGCATGACCACGGTGGATCTTCACCGTGATTTCGCTAGTTCCGAGTTCAGAGGCTATTTGCTTATTCAACATGCCCGAAACCACCAGGCTCATCACTTCCCGCTCGCGCACGGTCAGCGCCTCATAGCACTTTCGCAGCTCGGCAAGCCCGCTCTGCTCTCGGCGTGTCACCTTATCCCGGTCTATTGCCTGGCGGATGGCAGCCAGCAAGTCCTCGTCGAGGAAAGGCTTGGTCAAGAATTCCACCGCACCGGATTTCATGGCCTTCACCGACATCGGAATGTCTCCATGACCGGTGACGAAGATAATCGGGATCCGGATGCCCACATCGGCCAGTTCGTGCTGAAAGTCCAGACCGTTGATTCCAGGTAGGCTCACGTCGAGAACAAGGCAGCTTGGCCCGTCCGGTCGCTTGCTCCGTAGGAACTCTTCTGCTGTGCCGAAGGACTGGGACCGCAAGCCGACCGATTTCAGCAGGCCTTGGATAGACGCACGCACACTGGCATCGTCATCAATGACGAACACCGTGGGCGTGCCTGCGGAGGTCATTCAAGCATCTCGATCTTGGTGGGTAGAGTGAAGTAAAAACTTGCTCCGCGCGGAGAATTGTCGGCAGCCCCCAAGCGGCCACCATGCGATTCGACGATGGAGCGGCTGATAGACAGTCCCATGCCAGTCCCATGAAGCTTGGTGGTAAAGAATGCCTTAAATATCTGCTCCGTCTCCTGCGAGGATAGCCCCACGCCAGTGTCGCTGACGGACACCAGCAGTTGCTCGTCTTCCGCTCGTTGCGACTTGATGGTCAGTTCCCGCGTCCCATCCACTTCCTTCATCGCATCGATGCCATTCATCATCAGGTTCATCATGACCTGCTGCAGCTGCACCCGATCTCCCATAACCTGGGGAAGATCTGCTGCCAAGTCCGCCCGGACTGAGACGAAGTATCGCATTGCCTCGCCGCGCAGGAGGACGATCATCTCTTGAATAACCTCATTTACATCAACTGACTCACGTTCCAAAGTGCCTTTCTTGAAGAGCAAGCGAATTCGCTTGATGATTTCTGCCGCACGCGTTCCGTCTTTCACAATTCTCATGGCGGCCGCGCGTGCTTCTTCGAGGTCTGGTCGATCACGCGTCAGCCAACGCAAGCAGGTATTGGCGTTTGTGACAGCGGCGGCGATCGGTTGATTCACTTCGTGTGCTAGCGAAGCGGTCAACTCTCCCATGGTGGTCACTCTATTTATGTGCGCGAGATCTGCCTGGGCTTGACGCAATCGTTCGCGCTCTTCACGCCCGAGCTTGCGCTCAATGGCAATGCCGGCGAGGTGGGTTGCCATTTCCAGTGCTTGGGTCTCAGCCGGGCCCGGACGGCGCGGTTCGCGGTAATACATGGCAAACGAACCCAACGCCTTGCCTGAATGCGCAAGTATAGGAGTGGACCAGCAGGCCCGGAACCCGTAAGGCTCGGCCACACTACGGTACAGGTCCCAGAGTGGGTCCTCGAGAATATCGGTAACGACAACAAGTTCTTTACGGTACATAGCCGTGCCACACGATCCCGCCTGCGGTCCGATGCAAAGGCCATTGATAGCCGTGATGTAGGCTGGGGGAAGGCTCGGAGCGGCGCCATGCCGCACATGCTGCCCGTCCTCGTCGAGGAGCAGGACAGAACAAATTAAGTTGGCAAATTGGGCTTCCACAACCCGCACCAGCTGCTCCAATATTTCCTCTAGTGGGGCATCGCGGGCTATCATCTCCAGAATACGGCTTTCTCCGTTATGCAGCGCCTCCGCCCGCTTGCGGTCCTCGATATCAAAAGCCGACACGTACCATTTGACTGGCTTCCCGGTTTCATCACAAAGAGGCACCCCGCGAAACAAATGCCAGCGATACACTCCATCGAACCGGCGGACGCGTCCTTCCGATTCACCCGGTTTGCCGGACGCCAGCGTCGCCTTCCAGTGATCCCTAAACCTTACAAGGTCTTCGGGATGGATTATTGGCTGCCACTCCGCCCCCGACATATCGGTCTTCGAAGGCACCGACATTTTCATTACGTCAGCACGGTCCAGCGCTGTCTCCAACGAAAACCCGAAATAATCCAGCCAACCTTTATTCACGTAATCAAGGTAACCGTCAGGACGGCAACTGTTTATCATCGCGGGAGTCGTATCCACCACCAACCGAAGATGCTCTTCTGCGCGAGCTTCACTTCGTCGCAGATCCTCGTCCGCACGTTGACGATCGCTGAAGTCCATTACCGCCCCAACAAACTCAATTTCGCCGGACTCATGTCTTTTGGCGTGTGCCACTTCGTGGACGTGTTTGATCTCACCATCCGGCATTACCAACCGATATTCATGCTCAAAATCCTTCCCATCCTGAACCGCGTTCTCAATTGTCTGTTTCACCAAAGCCGCGTCGTCTGGATGAACCCGCCGGAGAATGAGTTCCAAGGTCGGCTTCGTCGTTCGATCATATTGGAAAATGCGAAAGGATTCTTCCGACCACATGATGTCGCCAGTGGAAACTCTCCATCCAAAACTGCCCGTGTGGCTTAATCGCTGTGCTTCCGATAAATACGCCTCGCTCTGCTGCAGCTTCTGTTCTTGTACTTCCAAGGTCTGGACAGCGAATCGCCTATCAACCCAGGACGTCAGCAGAGCCAGCCCGAGGACGATAAACGTTACGGTGGCAATTCCGGCGGTGCCAAGTGTGGAGATGCTTACGGCATGTGACAGGTCCACCGGCATGCCGGAGGGCGTGAAACTGGCGGCGGCCATGCCAGTGTAATGCATGACGGGAATCGCGGCGCCCATCACCACGGCTCCAGCTAACTTTTCCCAGCCGATCCCCGTTTTCTCATCTCGCAAGTGGAAGGTAATCCATAGCGCAGCGAGAGAAATCAGAATCGCGAACACCACCGACAGGACGACGAAGAAGGAATTAAACTGGCATATGGCACGTAAGCGCATGGCGGCCATGCCGATGTAATGCATGCTCGCAATACCCGCCCCCATCAGGACACTGCCGGTGAGCGCTCGGAACCAGCCCATTTTCTGCCGGCTCACCACGGCCAGTGCAACTATTGAAGCGAGAATGGCCACAAACAGTGACAGCAGAACGGTCGGCCAATGGTAGGCCACGGGAATCGGCAGGATGAACGCCAGCATCCCAATGTAGTGCATGGACCAAATGCCAGTCCCCATCGCACCAGCCCCGCCCAGCAGCCAAACCGCGCGAGTCCAACCGCTCGCGGCCGTTACGCGACCTGCAAGATACAGAGCAGCGTACGACGCAAACATGGCGATCAACACCGAAAGCGCCACGAGCGCGTAGTTGTATGAGCCGATCAAGTTCACGGCAGCCATGCGCCTTCGTCTGGTTGCCACCCCGAACAACCAACTGCGATGAACGAGACAACCGCCGACGACAGGAATCTGCCTTGGAGGGACAGCAGAACGATAATAATCAGATACAGATCATAAAGGACGCGAGACACGATATTGGTTTCAGGATCGAAGAAATAGCCGCGCACAACCATTGAAAGCAATGCTGCGAGAATGCCAGGTTTGTTGCCGCCGTACCAAAATGCGAGCGCGATTGCGCATAGCGCAAATGCCGTAAACGGTTGAGGTAAATCGAAGTATAGAAAAATGTGCGCCAGGCCGAAAGCTGCTGCGACCGAGACGAAAGCTAACCCATAGCGCAGAGTGATAAATGCTGCTCGCACTCCACTCCATTTCGCTTTGCCCCGGTCGGCCATCGTCCAGAGTCTCACTCGCGCTCCGCCTAAAGGCTCGCGGGGAGCGGTCCGCAGTGAGGTCTCCGTAACTATAGCTCGGATTTAATACACATTTGAAGATGCTCCGCAATCAGAACGGAAATTGGGCACATCAGTACAAAAAGAGAAACTGCTTACCGACCGCGCCGCGTTCAACATGCGATTGTCCTGACCGCCGCATTAGTCGACGCCGGGCGTTCCCTTCCAATCAATAATGTCAGCCAACTTCCAAGGGTTCCCAACGAGATTCCACTGCAGCTCCCCCTGTTTGTTAATTACGAGATCGGCTTCAGGGTACAAGGAGCCGGTACTCTTAGTCTTATCCACATCATTCAAGTCGAGTTCGCCGGCAGTCAGGTTGTAGGCGGCAGATCGGGTGTCCCAGTAAACCTCACCGAACCGGAGGAGCCGATTGGTGACAAAGCGAATCTTCCGCCCGGTTGGCGTTGGAGTCATCTGAATGTAACTGACGTCATAGCCAATGGTGCCGGTAACCGCGATCCGGCCGACCACTTTCATCTTGGACAGCGCGTTGTATAACCCTTGATCTTTGCCATTCTGGAACGCGTCGATCAGGATCTGTTTGTCTGCACGAGGGGAGTACTCATAAATGATCAGAGTTACGGAGAATTCCCTTCCGAGCTGCGTGTCTGTGCCCATGGCAGTAGCTTCAATCGTTTCGGGCTTCGATCTGTCCTGGGAAAAAGCTGAAGGGCTTCCCAGGCCTAGCAGACAAATCAGCAGAAAATTCCCGATGACAAGTCTGTAATTTCCTGGAATCGCGTTCTTGGTTTGCAACATTTCCCCTCCTCCTTTTAAAGCGGAACGTCCACAAGTTCGGGAAATTCCATTTGTCTCGACCTGCGTTCTTGATGAAGCACGCGCGCTTCCAATTTCTTCTCACAAGAGAGCAAGCAGTTTCGCGTAGGAATAATCGCGCCTCCTTGTCCCCAGCATTACGGACCTTAGCTCGAGGTCGGTCGGCTAAGACCTTTGTCCACAAACCGATACCGCTAGCTACGTTGCTAAAGCACGGATCCGATGATTCGTCCCCAAAATGAAGGAGACGGCACAATTAAAGGACTCTTTCCACGGCGCATGCCTCGTCCAATCGAATAGACAGAATGCCAAGACTCCGACAGATTTGTGCTAAGACTCACATCACCAAGACGCCTGTGAATTTGCGCATGTCCTATTCTGCCAGTCACTTTGGCGTCGCATTCGTTGCGCCCAGACTCTGGCATTGGCATTGCTCCTTTCACCGTGGAGTATGGCTTGAATAAACGGCGAGGA
>Ga0210394_10005640_pt1 | contig 13959 bp, 14 predicted proteins | sample IncBWC12MmetaG_FD_160121 | JGI IMG/M metagenome (GOLD analysis project Ga0210394, IMG submission 160121) | Forest soil microbial communities from Barre Woods Harvard Forest LTER site, Petersham, Massachusetts, United States - Inc-BW-C-12-M | ecosystem: Environmental > Terrestrial > Soil >...
TCGTCGCCCGTCACCATGTTCGTTCCTCACGGGAGGCGGAAAAGCGCCCCGACTCACGCTAAAGCAAGTGGCGATTTCCTGTCAATTGTGGAAATCCTGTATACGCAGATCTGCGGGGGGTAACCGAGGGGATACCCACGCACTTGTTAGCTCAGGCAGACCTACAACCGCAAGAAAAACCCGCACCCTGAAAATCACAGGGCGCGGCACCCCGCGTTATTTGGCTGTGACGAAAATTCACTTCGTGTGCTGTGCGAACGGTGCGCTGCGAAGGGTGAGTCACCCGTCAAAGTCTGGAAGAATCTCTGTGAAATGATTTGCGGGACAACTAAGACTTTGTCCTCTGCGCCAATCGCAGTTTCAGCTCCTCGATGGATTTTCTCAGGGCATCCCGTTTAGAGGCCGATCGCTCCATCCGAAACGTCCCGACTTTCTTAAGGATTACAAAGCCGACGAAATAGCCCGCGCCTGCTGCGAGGATTGCCAACGCCAGAATGGGCGACAATTCTCGGACGCTTGTGTTCTTGGGTCCAGAGTACAAAACAACTAAAAGCAAGATAATGACAAGGAGTTGTACGCACAGTACCGCTAATTGCCCCGTCGCTTCGATCCCTTTGAGGATAATGTCTTCAGTTGCGCTCGATATCGCATTTTTTCCATAGTCGGCTAGTTGCTTCTCTAGCTTCTCAATCCTCTTTCGCGTCGCCGCCGCGGACCGTTCGGCCCACCAGTTTTTCCACTTCGGTGCGGTGATGTGCGCCAACACCTCCAAGGGATAAGCAGCAAGCAGCGCGACAATGCTTATTCAGAATCCCCACCATCCAAGATCGTGACTCAACCGCATAAACACCTTCCTCGATTCAGCGCCGCATTGTACGATTAAGTAACAACACTACACAACGAAACTCCCAGGGTGCGAATGTCGATTCGGACGACGTCGCCGGACAAGCAGAACTTGCGCAAACAGTGCGTCCATGGTGAAGTGGCAGCCACGCGAGGATAGTCTGCAGGTCGTTACTATGTCCTACACCATAGCTGCTCCGAGTTTCGCAAGCCCAACGGTGGAATTCATCGTCGCGCTGCTTGGAATTGCTATCGGCGTCATCAGCCTCGTTTGGGCGCGAAGATTTCGTGTGAATCCCCGTATGGTCTATCAGACGCACGATTTCTTTGTAGTGGGTCAACCCGACGCGTCGTCTCTTGGTGACATCAAGATAATGTTCAACGATGCCGCGGTTCCTCGCGTCGTAGTCACGCAATTGGGGGTTTGGAATGCTGGCAATACAACAGTTCGCAGCACCGACATCGTCACAACCGACCCTCCGAGCGTTAGCATAGAAGGTGGCGCATTGGTGCTAGGCTCAACGCGTTTGAACCGTACTCGTGAAGTGAACGGCTTCCATATCAGATTGGCACAAGAGGATCGTTCACGCGCACTGCTAGAGTTTGATTACCTAGATCCGCGTGACGGGGCAGTGTTTCAGATCATCCATACCGGCGCAATGAACAAGGCAAAGGTAGCGGGCAGTATAAGGGGAATCCCACGTGGTTTGGAAGATTGGGGCGACCTTCAGGAATGGAGTGAACAAAAGCGCCGTTTCTCAGGGCTGGTTCCAATGCTGATCCTCTTAGCGACGGGCATAGCATTTAGCTTGATAAAAGATTTTGTGGTGTCTCGTTATCCGGCTACGACGAAGTACTTCGATTGGATGTTTGGGGCTTTCGGTTTGCTCGTGGGTCTCGTCATGATTTCCGCCATCGTATTCGTTATAATTCACAGTTTCCGCGCAAAATCACGGGCTACCCCTAAAACTCTGTCGCGCAAATAGGTACCAGGAATGAAAAGGAATCTTTAGTTTCGGAGTCAGGCTACATTGTAAGTTTTCGCGTGGGGTGGCCGGTGACCAGGTCGTCGTCCTGCTCACCCTGAACGAACGTGAAAGGAGCGACAAACTGGACGAAGGAAATAGTAGGTCCCTCGTCCGGATTCTTCCGTCGGGATGACAAACGCGGAAAAAAAGAAAATCCCGACCCTTACGAACCAAAGGGGTCGGGCACCCTACAATGTCGGTCTGTTCAGTTAGCGACTGATGGTGTGATTTATCCACCTGCGCTTCGATGTGGAGCGCAAAGAAAGGGCCTGGCACCGGCCTATACTAATAAAGTAATGGAAACTCTTGACAAGCATCAACATTCGAGCGACGATTCTCGCCGATCCACAGGAACAAACGACCCAATAGGAGGCTGCAATGCTCGCCAGAAAGGTTATGTTTTTATCGGCCTTAGCGCTTTTGTGCTACGTCGCGATGGCACAGAACCCCGACACGTCCACAAAGAGCAAGACCGCTCCTAGTACGGAAGCGGCAAAAAATACGGCTGACAAAGCCAAGACCGGCGACTTCTATGTGAGCAAGAAAGACTACGCCGAATTTCAAAAGCTCGAGGCGGACCTGGCGAATTCGGTATCCACCCAGAGCTCGGGCAAGAAATGCCACATTGAGTACAGAAACTGCTGGACTGACCACGAAACGCGATGCAGCCCTAACCCCGGCGGAACGGTCCACTGTGAAACGGTCCCGGTCCGTAGATGCGGCAAACCAGAGCTCGTTTGCGATTAATCCGAGTCGTGTCGTGCGGTGCGACGAGCCGGAACGGGCCGGACTTGTCGTCGAGCGGCGCGCCGTTCATGGTGTCGGCGACGATCACGCCGGAATCCTGGAAGTCCGCATCGAGTTCAGCAAGCGAGAAGATCACGCGGTAACCGTCGGCGGCGTCCGCCTGTACGTAGGTTGCCATCGCCGCTCCGCGCAGTTGAGCGCCCAGCGGAACTCCGGCGCGCTTGAGCAGTTCCGTCAGCAGCACGCCTTCGTAGCTCTCCTCTTTCTTCTCGTGCGGGTTCATCACCTTGAGCGTCTTGCGCGGCATCTGGCGCAAGTCTTCGAGCGTAAGCGAAAGCGGCTTTTCAACATCGCCTCGGACAGTGAGTTGCGCGGCTGTGGAAGCGGATTGCGCAGGTGTGCGAGGGCAGTAGAAGGTGCTCGAAGAAAGGAGCAGCAGGGCGGAAATGAGAAATCGATTCACGGCGGCGCGGAAGCTAGGCTTTTTGCAGCATCACTTCCGTCGATTTAATGACGGCGCCAACGACGTCGCCGACCTTCAACTTCATTTCTTTCGCGCTGCGGGTGGTGATGACGCTCTCGACCAGGTTATCGCCCACTTTCACCACGACGTGGGCCATCACGTCTCCGAGCTTAAGCTCAACGATTTTGCCTACAAGGCGGTTACGCGCTGACAGTCTCATGCGCGAAATTGTATCCAATTGCCGGAGAGGTGTCGAGCCGCCTCCGTGAAGGAGCCCGTCGTTCGACGCTCACCATCTGGTTCTCCTGCAAATCGACCAAATTAAGAGCCACCCGATTAAGCCAAGCTAGCATCCGCGCTGATGGCCGCGGGGCTTCTTCTTCCCCGCTCCGCATTTCTTGCCCGCTGCGGGAGCTTTTGGGTATATTTGAATGCGAACGAGAAAACTGAAATGAGCGAACGCAAGACACCATTTGCGACGGTCGAAGAGGCGCTGGAAGAAATTCGGCAGGGGAGCAGGACCGTCCTTGTGGACGACGAAGACCGCGCAAAGTCGCGCCTGATTCCCCGGTTTCTAATCAGCTCTTCTGCTGATAAGAATTCGCGCTAACTTACAGAAAAAAAACGCCGACGCTATCCTAACGTGCCAATTGGCCACTTTTTTTGCGCCATTGCTTGCGCTGCCGACTTTCCGAACTATCAGGAGGCGAAAGCAGATGACCCCAATTCTCAGCAGCGCACTCGAGAAATACATTTACGGCATTCTCCCGAAGCGCGATGCGGTGCTTGCGGAAATGGAGCGGTACGCCAAAAAGCACGACGTTCCCATCATCGGGCCCGCCGTGGCCCGCATGATTTACTTGCTGGCGCAGATTTCGGGCGCGCGGCGCATTTTCGAAATGGGCTCGGCGATCGGCTATTCAACGATCTGGCTCGCGCGCGCCGCAGGGCCCGACGCCGAGATTTATTACACGGACGGAGATGCGGAGAATGCCAAGCGAGCGCGCGGATATTTCCAACGCGCCGGCGTCAACGAACGCGTGCAAGTTCTTACCGGCGATGCGATCGAACTGATCGACGGCGTGCCCGGCGAATTCGATCTCATCTTCATCGACGTCGACAAGCATCAATATCCCGCAGCGCTGCGCAAGGCGCTTCCCCGCCTGCGCAACGAAGGCCTGCTCATCACCGATAACGTGCTGTGGTCGGGCCGCGTGGCCCGCCGCGCCAAGGATGCGAACACGCGCGGCATTCAGGAATTCAACCGCATGGTCCATTCGTCGAGCGTACTTTTCCCGGTGATTATTCCGCTGCGCGACGGCGTCGCCGTGTGCCGCAAGGCTTGAGAGAGGAAGTCAGAAAGCGAACGGGCTTTACGACCTCGGAAGGAGGTTGCGCAGGAAGAACATCAGATTGGCGGGACGTTCGGCAAGCCGCCGCATGAAATAAGGAAACCAATCGGTGCCAAATGGAATATAGACGCGAAGCCGGTAACCTTCGCGCACGAGCTGGTCCTGAAGGTCGGTGCGGATGCCGTAGAGCATCTGAAATTCGAATTGGTCGCGCGCGATATTTTTTTCGCGCACGAATTCCTTCGTTGCGTCGATCATGGCGGGATCGTGCGTCGCGATGCCGTGGTAAATGCCGCTTGGGAGGATCTGCTTCATCAGCTTCACATAGTTCGCGTCCACATCTTTCTTTTCGGGAAACGCAATATCGGGCGGCTCCTTGTACGCGCCCTTGCAAAGGCGCAGGCGACAGCCGGCCGCGAGCAAGCCGGTGACGTCCTGCTCCGCGCGATATAGGTACGCCTGCATCACGGTGCCGACATTTTTGTATTTCGCGCGCACGAGCTTGGTCATTTCGACGGTTCGCTGCGTGTAGGCTGAGCCTTCCATGTCGACGCGCACGAAATTTCCCTGATTGCCAGCGTGCTCGACGATTTTTTCGAGCAATTCCTGGCAGAGCGGCTCGCCGAGATCGAGGCCGAGCTGCGTGAGCTTCAGCGAAACGTTCGCGTCCAAGTTTTCTTGTGCGATGCGATCGAACATCGCGAGATAGCCGTCGGCGGCGAGGCGCGCGCCCTTTTCGTCCGAAACGTTTTCGCCCAACAGGTCGAGGCTCGCCGAGCGGCCCCCATGATTCACCGCGCGCGCTGCTTCGATGGCGTCGTCCAGCGTTTCGCCAGCGACGAACCTGCGCGCCACGCGGCGGCTTACGCCGTTGCGCATCATCAGCGGCGCCAGGCGCTTGCTTTCGGAGAGGCGAAGGAGGAGGGTTCGCATCAGAACGAGGCGAATCCCTGGAAGCGGAGAAATCGAGAGTGAAATGTCATCCGGTGAGATTATGCCGCGAGAGCGGCTGCGAATCTAGTTCCGTTCGGGCTAAATCTTGTGCGCGGTGAGAAATTTTTCCGCGTCGATCGCGGCCATGCAACCCGAACCTGCGGCGGTGACGGCTTGGCGGTAGTGGTGATCCTGCACGTCGCCAGCGGCGAAGACGCCTTCGACGTTCGTCTTCGAACCTTCGTGGGTGATCAGGTAGCCGTTGTCGTCCATGTTGAGCTGGCCCTTGAAAAGTTTGGTGTTGGGGTCGTGGCCGATGGCGACGAAAACGCCCGCTACAGAAATTTTTGAAGTTGCATTCGTCTCCGTGTTGCGGAGCGTCACGACTTCCACGGACTTTTTATCCATGTCGTGAATTTCTTGGACCGCGTAGGGCGTCATGAAGACGATCTTGGGGTTCGCGCGCGCGCGATCGAGCATGATTCTGGTGGCGCGAAATTCATTACGCCGGTGAATCAGGGTGACGCGCGAGGCGAATTTCGTGAGGAACGTGGCTTCTTCCATGGCAGTGTCTCCGCCGCCGACGACGGCGATTTCCTTGCCGCGGAAAAAAAAACCGTCGCACGTAGCGCAGGTGGAAACGCCATGGCCCAGCAGGTGTTTCTCGGATTCGATACCGAGCATGCGCGCCGATGCGCCTGAGGCTACGATGAGCGTTTCGCTTTCGTAGGTTTCTTTTCCGGCTACGATCTTGAACGGCCGGCGGCTGAGGTCCACGGATGTGACCGCGCCCGAGCGAAACTCGGCGCCAAATCGTTGCGCCTGCTTGCGCGTGTTTTCGATTAACTCGGGCCCGAGAATGCCATCCGGAAAGCCGGGAAAATTCTCGACCATGGTTGTCAGGCCAAGCTGCCCGCCCGGCTCGTAGCCGTCGAGCACGACGGGCTTCAAATCGGCGCGCGCTGCGTAAATGGCGGACGTCAGGCCCGCGCACCCGCTGCCGATGATGATTACCTTCTGCACTGAAGTTTCGCCGCCCATTCCACCCTCGTCAGTTCCCACTTGATTCAACATTCCATTTGATGAGCACACCGTGCGCGGGGACTCATCAAGGGAGCGCAGCATTGTAACACTCCGAAAGCGCTCCGCGACGCTTCCTGGCATGAACACAGGTGCAGTTCCTTCGGCGTGATTTACTTCGAGCGGCGGGCTACGCGATAATGCCGCGAGAGACGGGCGATGCTGAACACCGCGAATCTTCTGCGCCTGATTAACGAATTTATTGTGCTGCTGCTTGGCGTGTTTCTGATACTTCTGGCGAGTTCGCGGACTATTGCGTTTCCTTCGCGGACAGGGGTTTGGATCGCGCTTGGCGTGATTTTGATTTACTGGGGTGTGCGCGCCTGGGCGCGTCCAGAACTTCCGGCTCTTCGAAAGCAGGCTACGATCCGGGGCGGCTCGCTGGTGCTGGTGGGCTTGGTGATCGTGCAAGTGCCGCTGATGCCGGTGCGTTTCGAGGCTGTGCTGCTGGGGCTGGCAGGAGCGATTCTGGTTGTACGCGGAATTCTCGGCGGCATATTACTCGCGCGTGCGTCCTGATCGCGGTATCATGGCGCCGTTTTCGAGGCCAAGAGGAAATTCCAGTTTAGACGTATACCTTGAATGTTTGCTATTTTTTTTTGGTGCAACCGATTGTCTGCTTGTCTCTTCCGTCAATCCAACCTTGAAAAAATATCGAACTGAGGGTGAAAAATTCAATGAGGCGCTTCCTCGGGGTACTAACAGGCGGAATTCTATGGTTAGCCTTATCGGCACCACGGCTATGGGGCCAAGCAGTTCCGACGTTTGTAGGCGTCCGCACGTTCCTGGGGGCCCCTTACGTAACTAGCCTCGACGATTTACGCGCCGACTTCGCCGTTCTCGGCGTCCCATTCGATGAAGGGACCTGGGGATGGCCGGGCGAACGTTATGGCCCGCGCGCCATGCGCGAAAGCTCTCAAGAATACAATCACGATCTTACCGAGGGCTTCTACTACATCGACGGCGATCGCACGGTTCTCAAAGGCAAGCATTGGGTGGACGTCGGCGATGTGCCAGTCATGCCCACCGTTCCATCGCAGACGGACGACAAGATTACAGAAATGGTGCGCAAGATTCGTGCCAAGGGAGCTTTTCCAATTGTGTTGGGAGGAGACCACAGCATCACCTTCCCGGTACTGCGCGCCTTCGACATTCCTGTGACCGTCATCCACTTTGACGCACACCTCGACACCTGGAATGGAGCGCCCGGAAATCTCGATCACGCGTCTTGGGTAAATAGGGCGGTAGAGCTTCCAAATGTTAAGAAGATGATTCAGCTGGGGCAGCGTGGTCTAGCCAACGATGAGGAGGCGGTGGGGAATGCTCGGAAGCACCACACCACGATTATCACCGGAGAGCAAATTCATCGGAAAGGAGTCGATTGGATACTGTCGCAGATTCCCGAGAGCGGAAACATCTACATCACGCTTGATGTGGATGTGATGGATCCCACGCTTGCACCGGGCACGGGAACTCTAGAACCGGATGGCCTCAACTTTTCTGAAATAGATGGGTTGCTGAAGGGCGTAACGTCGAAAGGACGCTTGGTGGGGATGGATATTGTGGAAGTGAACCCGATGCGTGACAGCAGCACACGCACCGAGCAGACGGCGATCCGCCTGTTGATTGACACGCTCGGTGCTGCGTTTCATTGAGGCATGGATATGGCCGACCGAGAGGGGGCTGCGCGCAGCGGAATTAGGAACTGGCCGTCGTAATCGCCGACCAACGTCTGGGCAAAAATCTGATCTAATGACCCGCGGATTATGGCATAAGCCTGCCACGTGATGGCTGGCGCCTGATGAAGCGACAATAGAAAACTGACCCCAGTTTCCGGTGCCCGCGTCCCCAGGCCCTTGCCAGCGCGCGTGGTTCCGGCTAATCTCGCGCGGAGCAAAAGGCGGCGGTGACGGACGGCCGCGAGTCTTGTCCCAGCCAGGCTTATCGCACCAAGCTAATTTGCGTTGAATGAAACTGGGGGGGAATGATGTTCAACGAATTTAAGAAGTTCGCAATGCGGGGAAACGTGGTCGATTTGGCGATCGGCGTCATAATCGGCGCCTCATTCGGGAAGATCATTACCTCGCTGGTGAGCGACATCCTCATGCCGCCAATCGGCTTGATTCTCGGGAAAGTAGACTTCGCGAACTTGTTCGTGAACCTCTCAGGAAAGTCCTATGGAACCCTGGCGGAAGCCAAAGCGGCTGGAGCGGCCACGATCAATTACGGGTTATTTTTGAACACGGTAGTCGATTTCCTGATCGTGGCATTCATAATCTTCCTGCTAGTACACCAGATCAACAAGTGGAACAAGCCAGCACCAGCCGCGCCGACGACGAAAGAATGCAACTACTGCGCGACGGCGATTCCGCTCAAGGCCACACGCTGCCCGAACTGCACGTCGGAGCTGCACGCTTCGATTTAGATAGCGATCGCCAGCTTACGGATTGGGGCGAAGCTTATCGATCTGGCGCAAGTGGTCGCGCAGACGTTCGAGGACATCGTTTTCCTGCCCCTGAGCCATTTCGCGCTCGACCTCGCCAAGGGCGAAATGAACGATGTCGTGGTGATGAACTTCCTGACCCGGCCCCAGCCTATCGCTCAATTCGAGCCAAATCTTGTGGAGTAAATCGATTTCCTTGGGCGTAAGCCGCGGAGCGTGGGGACCGAGGTAGAAAATCTGTTCCTGGCCCGACGGCGTGAAGATATCAAGCGTGACGCGCGGCCGCGGCTCGGGCATGCTTTCCCATGCGAGGCCCACTTCGCGAGCCTGCTCGGCGACAGTCATTTTGGAGGAGCTGCCGACGGCGATGGTCGCCGATTGCAGATTCATCGCGGTGCGCAGAATGCCTTCCCACAAATTGTTCGCCGCCGCCACGGACAGCCGCACGGGTTTGCCTTCTTTTTCCGCGATGGCTAGCACCTTTGTGAACAGCAACTGCTCGATGGTGCTGAATAATTGATCCGCAGCGAGTTCGTACTCGCCGGAGGCTGCGCGCCGCAGCATGCGCACGTGGAGCACGACAATTTCCGCGTTTCCGGTGTTGCGGCGCATCACGTTTTCCAGGTGATAGAGCGCGTAATAAGTGCTGACGGGAACCAGAATGTTTCCCGGGCGAACTCCCACGTTGGCCAGCGTGAGCTCGGCCTCCTGCGCGAGATTGAACTGATCGAGCTCTACGTGCGCCGCGCCTGCGGCATTCTTGCGCATGCGATGCTCGGAAATTTCGAATACGGTGAACAAAAGGACAGAGAACGTGAGGCCGGCGACCGTGGCATCCGGCTTGGTGAACAAATTGATGATGGCGATTGCAAACAGGACCAGCGTGATTAGCCCAAGGCCGATGGGAATTTCTTTGCCGAAGATTTTTGGGTTCAACGGGACGCGGTACTCGCGGTCTTGCGGATGCGTGTAGCGCAGGACCAGCACGGCGATGCCCTTCATCGAAAAACTCCAGATCACTCCGAAAGCGTACAAGTTGCCTAGGAAGGTGACGTCGCCGCGGCTGGCGACGATCGTGATGATTTGAAACAGGACGACGAGGTTGATGATGCGGTGCGTGGTTCCGAAGCGTGCGTGCGGGTGACGGAACCAGTCGGTGAGGACGCCGTCTTCCGACACGCGATTCAACACGCCGTTCGAACCTACGATCGCGGTGTTCACGGCTCCAGCGAGAATGAGCGTACCCACAACGACGACGAAGACGTGAAACGTCAGCAGCAACGGGAAAGATCCCGACAGGTGCATCGAGAGGCCGCCGATCAAGTTCTCGGTGAAGTGCTCGCGGACTCTGTCCGGAATAATCATCACCGCGAAGAACGAGACCAGCGACGTGAATACCAGACTGTAAATGAAAATTACCAGGCCGGCTTTTTTCAGGTTGGGCAACTTGGGGTGCTCGATTTCGCGGTAGACCTGCGCGAGAGACTCTTCGCCGCTCATCGCCAGCACCGAATGGCCCAAGCCGACGAAAATCGCAATCACCGTGATCATGTGCGCCCACTGCCAGCGATCGAGCCAGCCTAGGGAGCCCCTGTCGAGCTTCATGTTCTGCGGCGTGGGCCAGGGCGGAAGGTTGTGCCAGAGGCCTTTGGCGTACACCGTGTAAACGCACCAGGTGATCAGGACAACCACCATGATGGTGGTGAGCTGCATGATTCGCAGCGCCTTGCCGCTGGACTCCGGGACGCCCTTGATGTTCTGCCACCAGAAGTACAGCGTGATGAGCACCGCGACGGCGGCCGCGGTTGCGTTTACGGGCAAATGAAGGGGCAATTTCGCGTAGTGGAAAAGCTCGTTGAGGACACCAACGAGATATTGGCCTGCGGAGACGCCGCTGATCGGGCCGGTAAGAACGTAGTCGAACATCAGCGCGGAGACAGAGAATTTTGCGAGCGTGCCGCCGAGCGCTTCTTTTACGACGCGGTAGACGCCGCCGCGGACGAACATGCTGCAGCTTTCGACGTAGATCGCGCGCACGGCGTAGGAAAACAACATGATGCCGAGGATGAACCATGGCGCCGTTTTGCCGATGAACTGCTCGGCCTCACCGCCCGCGTAATAAGCCGAGGAGGCGAGGTCGTTGAGGACGATGGCCGCGGCACGCCAGAAAGAAATGAACGCCAGCATGGCCGTGGTGGCCACGAGGACTTTTGCGACGGGGCGGGCGGAACCCGGTGAAGATGGGGAACCCGTGAAGTTTGAAGCCATGCGCTATTAATTATGGATGCGGGAAAAGACTATACGTCGAAACGAGGCTAAAAAGAAAGCAAAGCTAGGCGGTGGTTTCCTGCGTAGGAGCGCGGAAATTCTTCGCGCATTCGTCGCAAGGGCAAATTTCCCGGAGGTGTTCGAAACTGTAAATGCCGGTGGCGTGACCGTCGGAATATTCGATTTGAACCGCGTAGTTGCCTATTGCTGAGGCTTTTTTGGCCGTTACTTTCGGCTTAAACATCGGAAAAACGTTGCTTTGCGCCAGGCCGCCGGACGGAATTGTGGCGTTCTGTTTTTTTTCGCGCTCGTCCTTGCACAACGCGCACGGGCAGAGATCGCGGAGATAAGGAAAAGTGTAGCGGCTGGTGTGGCCGTCGGACCAAGTGATTTCAACGCCTTCGCCTGTTGAGACTCGGACTTTTACGTCGACTGGCTTCTTTCGTTCGTCAATTGGTATTGGCATAGTGCTATCGGCCTGATGATTTCGGCGACTGCAGCCATTCTAGCAGACCCGCGGCGTGAACTTTAGCGCGAGGGGCAGCAGCGTCCGGGCGGGATGGGATTGCCGTGCGGGCACGTTTTGGGGTGATCGAGAAACGTGCAGATCCGCTGATCGAGTTCGGGGCTGATGACGTGCTCGAACTTGCAGGCGTGGGAATCGGCTTCGGTGCCCGCGATCGCGAACGTATCGGTGAGCAGGCGTTCGGCGAGACGGCGGCGGCGGACGATATCGCGGGCGCGGCTTTCCCCGCGCGGGGTGAGCGTAACTTCACTTTCGCTTACCTGGAGCAATCCAAGCGCGGTCAGGCGTTCGACTAGCCGCGTGGGATCTCTGCCGTCTTGTTCGCGCATGCGTTTCAGCTCGGGCGTTACGCCTTCTTCGCCGAGCACCCACACTTGTTCGAGAAGATGGTCGAAGCTCACTTCATCCTCGGCGGAAAACGAAGTAATTTGCGCGATGCGTCCGTGCGCGAGCTCGATGCGGCGGTCGGCGAGCTGTCCGATCGACGGCGCGTGCGTGACCATCAGAATCGTGTGGCCTTCGGTGTGTAATTCGCGCAGCAAGCGGATCACCGTTTCTTCGTTTGCTTCATCGAGATTGCCTGTTGGCTCGTCGGCGAGAATCAACTTGGGATGATTGATCAGCGCGCGTGCAACGGCGACGCGTTGTTGTTCGCCGCCGGAGAGCTGCGCGGGGAGATGGTCGATGCGGTCGCCCAATCCGACGCGCTCGAGCGCGGCGCGCGCTTCTTTCTCATCCGTGGTGCTGTGAAAATATTGCGCAAGCATCACGTTTTCGACTGCGGTGAGATACGGAACGAGATGAAATTGCTGGAAGATGAATCCGATTTTTTCAGCGCGAAACCTGGTGAGGCCGGCCTCATCGAGGCGGGCCACGTCGGTTCCGTCCACAACAGCCTGACCGGAGGTGGGCGTGTCGAGACCGCCGAGAATATTGATTAGCGTGGTTTTTCCCGAGCCGGACGGGCCCATGATGGCAATCCACTCGCCGGCTTCGACGGTGAATGACACGCCGTCGAGCGCGCGCACGTTGCCGAAGTGTTTTCCCAGCCCCTCGACTTGGACTACCTTCGGCACGATTCGTCCTATTCGCCTCGCAGAATTACCGCGGGCTTCACTTTTCCGAGCAGCCGCAACGGCAGCGCGCCTGCCAACGCCACGATTACCATCAGTCCAATCGTAAGCGGAAATATTTCCCAGCGCGCGGAAATCGACGCGCCGAACACGCGCTGGCCCATCCAGCGCGAAAGCGCCACGCCTGCGACACAGCCGATCAATCCACCTGCGGCGCCGAGAACTCCCACTTCGGCGAGAAACAAGCCTACGATGCGACTGATGGAGCCGCCCAGCGCCTTCATCAAACCGACGTCGGCGCGGCGCTCCATCGCTAGGGCCGCCATCGTTGCGAGGACGCACAGAGCGGTGAGTATCAGGATTAGCGCGACCATCGAGACGATTAGCAACTGAATGCGATGCAGCATCGCCCCTTCCGCTTCGGTGACTTGACGAATCGGCTGGACTTCGAATTGCGGAAGGGCCTTCGCGAGCTGCGCGGAGAACGCCGCGATCGCGTCCGCCGTTCCGTTCGCCCTTATTTGTACCAGAGTAATTTGCTCGCCCACCCCGGCGAGCCGCTGCGCAGCGGGCAGATCTACGAAGATCTGGTTGTCCTCCGCGCTTCCGGTGTCCAATATCCGACTTACCGTGGCTGGAAGTTTGCGGTCGCCATACAGGAGTTCGAGCGAGCCTCCAAGCCCAAGCTTCAGCTGTCGCGCGGCATTGCGACCAACAATGCACCCTGTACTTGGGTTACTCGTGCGAGCTGGATTTGCTATGAATTTCGGAGCCGGATCGAGCTTCCAAGTGGGTTCGGCGCTCAACGCTTCGGCGAAGACTGTCCCAGCGACCACGACCGGCGTATTCGCCACTCGCGCGACTACGAAGAGGTATGGAGCAACGGCTGTTACTTCCAATTGTGGCTGGAGCGCGCCAGTTCGGCGGGCGATCTCGGAAGGCCCCCGCGGAAGCATCGCGTCGATCTGCGAGACGACTTGTTTCTGGTCCATAAGCAAAGGCGGAGATGTTCCAGCATCAGCGGAGGAAGAGATCTGCTTGGGAGACACAATCAAGTTGGGGCCAAGCGTGCGGAACTCCTGCGTCAGTTGGTGCTCGACGCCTAGATTGAGATTGATGAGCGCGGAAATTACGGCGGCACCGCTCACGAGTGCGACGATGGCGACCGCCAGACGCCCGCGGCTTCCGCGCAGCAGTTTCCAC
>Ga0210394_10005641_pt1 | contig 13956 bp, 14 predicted proteins | sample IncBWC12MmetaG_FD_160121 | JGI IMG/M metagenome (GOLD analysis project Ga0210394, IMG submission 160121) | Forest soil microbial communities from Barre Woods Harvard Forest LTER site, Petersham, Massachusetts, United States - Inc-BW-C-12-M | ecosystem: Environmental > Terrestrial > Soil >...
CCGAGCAAGACATCAGGCGGCTTATCGAAGACGATTTTGACTGGTACGCGCTGCACGATCTTGACGTAATTGCCGGTCGCATTTTCGGCCGGTAACAGGCTGAACGCCGTGCCGCTGCCGGCTTGAACGCTATCGACGTGGCCTTTGAAGGTTAGACTGGGATAGGCATCGATCTCGATATTGACGGGTTGACCGGGGCGCATCAGATCGAGTTGCGTCTCTTTGAAATTGGCCGTGATCCACACATCGCGCGGCACGAACATCATCAGCGCCTGCCCGACCGCGGCATAACCGCCTTTCGCGGCCGTGAGCTGGGTCACGCGGCCGCTGACCGGCGCGGTTATGATGGTGCGCGACAGATTGGCTTCGGCCTGCGCCAGCTGCGCTTTGGATGTCTCCAGCTGCGCCTTGAGCACGGGATCCTGTTTCTCGGTCGCAACGGCATTGGCCTGCGCGGCCGCCAGTGACGCCTGGGCTTGCAGGAGGTTCGAGGAGTACTGCTGCGCCTGCTCGACAGTGGCGGTGCCTTGCCTGGCGAGTTGCTGATAGCGATCGGCTTCCTGTTGCGCGAAGGTCAGCGCGGCTTGCGCCTGCGCCGCCTGCTTGTCGGCTTGAGCGATCTTTGCCTGTTGCGCCGTAATCTGCGCAGCGAGATTGTCGACGCTCGCCTTCGCCTGATCACGCTGCGCGATATAGTCGCGATCGTCGAGACGGACCAGTTCGGTTCCGGCGTCGACCACCTGGTTGTCCGTCACCGGCACGTCGACGATGGCGGCGGCGACCTGGGCGCTGATCTGCACCGTCCGGGTGTCGATAAACGCGTCGTCGGTCGATTCGTAATTCCTGGCATGCAGCCACCACATGGCGACCGCGAGGACGAGGGCGGCGCTGCCGATGGCAATGGCAATCGCCAAGCCGCGGCGCTTGCGCAAAGTGTCAAGCAATGAACGTTTGTTCTTCACCCTGCCGGAAGCGGGCTTCGCTTCCTGGCTGGGCGCCGAATCGGTGTGGCGCTCGTTATCGACACGTTGATCCATGACCGACGCTTAAACGTTTGGCATGCCAAATGGGTTGCCGGCAGCGCTTTTTCAAACGCCCGTATGCCAAGTTGGCTTTTACCCGGTAATAGCGGCGCAGGCCAGTCAGGACGGGCTGCCGCGGAACGCCGCGGAGATTTTCTGAACGAACTCGTTGAGTTCGGCCGGATCGAGGTCGCTGACCGCCCAGAAGTCGAGACCTCCGGCCGACCAATGTCGGACATTGTACCCTTGGACCGTCCGGTCGGTCACATTGGCGTGCTCGGCGCCCAATCGCTGCGCGACGAACAGATTGATCACGTGCTTGCGGCGCTTGTAGACGACCGAGGCGACCGGCTCGCCGTCGATGTAATCGAGGCGGCCGCCGAGAAGCGTAAAACCGTCCGCGGTCAGGTCGATCACCGGCGGCGCGACGTCCACCTTGCCGTCGAACCACGGCTTGACGGTGTGCTGGTCGCTCGTTTCCACGTCCATCAGGTGTCCGGGTTGCAACGAGCGTATATGCGCCGAGACCACCTCGTCGGCGATCGTTTGTTCCTGATCGTTAGTGAATACCGTGAGGATAAGCGTTGCAGCAAGCGCCGCGGACAGCGCCGTGCCCACTGCAAAGCCGCCGAAGAACATACGCCGGGACGGTTGCAAGAATTTACGCGGGGTGATGATTTCTGCCGAAGCTTGCGCCGAGGGCAAAGGCAGCGCCGCCTCGATGCGGCTGCGCAAATGCGCTGGCGCCGTCCCCTTGAGGTTGGCTGCGGCCATCGCCTCACGCATGGTGCGGAACGCCGTGAGCTTCGCGGCACAGCCGGGACAACTCGTCACGTGCGCCTCGACGTCGCGGGCATGCCCGGCATCGAGCTCGCCGTCGATGAGCGCATGGAGCAGAACTTCGCATTCGGCGCAATTCATGACACGCCTCCTGGCACCGTTCCTGCTGTGGAGCCTTCGGCGACGTTCCACGCCGAACGCAGCATCGAACGCGCGCGCGCAAGCCGCGACATCACCGTTCCCACCGGCACGCCGGCGACTTCGGCGATCTCCTGATAAGACAAATCGTTGACCTCCCGCAGCACGATGGCTTCGCGGAACGGCTGCGGCAGCGCGGCGACGAGGCGGCGGATCGTATCGTCGTCATGCCGGCGCAGCAACGCGGCTTCGGGCGAGGCTGACGGCTCCTGCCACATTGGCGGCTGTTCCGCCGCGGGCTCGTCCTCGGCGTAATCGGCCGGCACGTCTTGCCTGCCGCGCCGCGCGAACTCGGCATTGCAGACGTTCCTCAATATCGCCAAGAGCCACGGTTTCATCGCCGGACCGCGATAGCTGTCGAAATGGCGCAACGCCCGCAGATAACACTCCTGCACGGCGTCCTCGGCATCCGCGGCGTTGCGCATGAGATAACGCGCCAGCGCGAAGACGTCGTCGAGATAAGGAAGCGCGGCGTCGCGAAAACGCCGCGCCTTATCCTGTTCGGCATTCGCGTCGCCTGTCATCGTGTCGCGCTCGGCCGTCCAAAGTGCCTTCGGTGCTTGGCTCCGCAGCTGATCGAGCATCGCCGCGTCGCATCGCTAGCCGTTGTTTGGTTCTACCACGATCGTGCCGGTCATGTGCGGATGAACGTAGCAGAAATATTGGTAGGCGCCGGGCGTGGTAAACGTGAACGAATAATTGTCGTCGGTGTCGAGCGCCTTCGATATCGCGAAGGCGTTGTTTTGCGAGGCGATCCCATGCGGGATGTCGTCCTTGTTGGTCCAGGTCACCGTGGTGCCGGCCTTCACCGTCAGCGTCTGCGGCGTGAAGGTGAAGTTGTCGATCGATATGGCGCCCGCGCTTGCCTGGGTCGCATTTTGCGCCCAGCCGGGCAGCACGACCGCGGCCAGCATGGTGGCGGTTGCGGCGCCGAGCCCGGCCGCCACGAGCGCGCTGCGCATTGTGTTCGATAGAGACTTTGAGACGGACATTGGCGAACTCCTTTAACCTTGAAGCGGCGAGTCGACGATCGCGAGGCGCTGCTCGTTCTGCTTGAACGTGACGTTGGCGATGCCGAGCACGGTGCCCAGCTTGTCGGCCGGGAAATCCTTGATCGGCCCTGGGGAGGGCGCCGTGCCCGGCGCCGGTTGTGGAAACGCCGTCGAGCGGGCGGTATGGAACGTGACGTTGCCTTCCACCTTTTGCATGATCTGGTGGATATGGCCGTTGAGCACGGTCACCGAGCCGAAGCGCTTGAGATAAGACAGCGCCTGCGCCGAATCGTCGGTGCCCCATCCCCATTCCGGATAGATGGTCCACAGCGGAATGTGCGCGAACACAACGATCGGGGTCGATGCGGAACGGCCTTTCAAGTCGGCTTCGAGCCATTCGAGCTGCTCGGCGCCGAGATCGCCCATGCCGCCGCCCTTGAGATTGAAGACGTTGACGAGGCCGATGAAGTGAACGCCATTGGCGTCGAATGAGTACCAGCCGGCGCCTTTGGTGCCGCGTCCGTAGCGATCGAGGTAAAACTTCCGGTCCGGGTCGAGAAAATCGTGCTCGCCGGGGACGTAATGCACGTCGAGCCGCGCCTGCGATATGACCTTATCGGCGTCGTCGAACTGCGCTTCCAGCGACAGGTGGCTGATGTCGCCGGTATGGATCATGAAGGCCGGCTTCTGCGGCAGTGTCAGCGCATTGACCTTCGTGATGGCCTCTTCGAGGGTGCCGAGCGCATTCGGATTGGGCGGCAGGTGAAAACCGATATGGCTGTCGCTGATCTGCAGGAAGGTGAGCCCGCGCGCTTCCGCCGCCGCCGCTTCACCCATGATGCCCAGCGAGTGGGGAACGCCGCCGGAAACGGTCCATAACACGCCGGTGCCGACCCAGGTCATGCATTCCAGCACTTTGCGCCGGCTGACGCCGTCGTCGCGACCGGATTCGCTCATTGCGTTTCTCCTCTGCAGCCCGACGCCACGGAACCACGATGGTCGTGGTGAGGCTTTGCGGCTTCCGAGGACGTGATTGGGGAGCGGTGCGGTTTATTCCCGCACCCCGCAGAAATTTCTTTGACGGAGCATTCAAGCGGCGAAAGCAGTTAACTGACTGCAGATCAGCGTAACTCCTGCGCGGAAATCCTCGCGGTAAGGTGCGATTTGACGTAATGGAGCTTATGCGACTTCCGATTTCCGAGGGCGTTCCCGATGCCGAACTACCCGACTGTCACCGAGCGTTCGCCGGCGGCGGATCGCGCCACGGATTGAACACCGGCGCGCGGGCCTTTTGATAGTCGCTCACATCGCGGGATACGATCGTCAGACCGTGATGGAGCGCCGTTGCGGCGATGATCAGATCGGGCTGCGAGAAAGTATGGCCGGCTTTGCGGCCGTTTTCGACCAGGAGCCGCCACTTGAACATGATGTCTTCGGTGACTGCGAGCACTCGCTCTTCGAACATCGGCCACACCTTGTGCGCAAGCCAATCATTCAATTCGGCGCGACGGGTGGCGCCGCTGGCGCGCTCGATGCCAAACCGGATTTCGGCCAGCGTCACCGCGCTGACGTAGAGAAGATCGAGCGGTTGCGTGGCGACGAAGGCGAGGACCTTCGGCTCTGGCTTGGGACGGCGCAGTTCGGACAGGATATTGGTATCAAGTAGCCACCCCGTCACAAGGCGACCTTGCGTACGGGCATCGGCATGCGCCGTGGCTCGATGTCGATGTCAGGATGCGGCGATGCCTGCATCGCGGCGATCAAAACTTTGCCGGTCGGATCGCCTTTGAGGCGGCGGAATTCTTCGGCGGCAATGACGACGACTTCATCGCGTCCGTGCACGGTCACACGCTGCGGTCCGTCGCTGCGGACACGGCGCACCAGTTCGCTGAAGCGCGCCTTCGCGTCGTGCAACAGCCAACGGTCCGGTAGCCGGTCGCGCGTTCGTGAACGACGTTTGGTCGTCTTGGGCGAGGTCGGTTTCATGATTCTAGTCATCTGAACCAGAATATCACTTGAGGGGCTCGATTTGCAATAGTCGTATTTGCGGACCGGCAGAAATTAAATGGGCGAGGGGCTGCCCGCTGCTATATCCTCGCGGCCAACGAACTGCGCCGGGCGCGCCAGCAACGCGGAATTCATGCTGAACTCGACAGTCTCATCGGTTGAGACGCGGGCTTCTTGGGTTGTCGCCAGCATGATCCTGTTGGTCATGGCGATCGCCTTCGGGGCGCCGTGGATCACCGTGGTGGCGCTCAAAGACATCGCCGCCGAGGTGAATGGCGAGCGCTCGGTCCCGGCCTTCGCCAGCGCACTGATGTGGATCGGCTCCGGTGTCGGCGGCATCCTCGTGGGAAGGATCGCCGAGCGGATCGGCGTACGCTGGACCGTCATGCTTGGCGCGATAATGATCGCGCTTGGGCTGGCGCTGTCCACTTTGGGTCCGTCATGGCCGCTTTATATCGGGCACGGCCTGTTCATCGGCTTGATCGGCATCGGCGGCATCAACGCGCCGTGCTACGTCTATGTCAGCCGCTGGTTCGATCGCCGGCGCGGCTCGGCGCTGGCGCTGATTTCGAGCGGCGCCTATCTCGCTGGCGCGATCTGGCCGCCAATTTTTGCGCGCGCGATCGCCTATGCCGGCTGGCGGCATACCATGCTGTATTACGCCGCGTTCGAGCTGCTACTCATTGCGCCTGCCGCGGCGGTGTTTTTCGAGCAGCCGCCGCAGCCGCCCTATCACGCGATGCGGAGGGCCGCCGTGCATCGACAGAAGTCGGTGATGGGCTGGTCGCCGAATTTTGTTTTTGCGCTGCAAATGGGCGCGATCTTCACATGCTGTATTCCGATGTCGATGCCGCAAGGGCATCTCGTGGCGTTTTGCACCGATCACGGCATCAGCGCCGCGCAGGGCGCGGCAATGGTGTCGGTTCTCTTGGGCGCGGCATTTTTCAGCCGGCAGGTTTGGGGAGCGATCTCCGATCGGATCGGCGGGCTGTACACGATGCTTGCCGGATCGGCCTGCTAGGCGCTGGGCATGCTCGGATTTCTACTGACGCAAAACGAAGCCGGCTTGTTCACGGTTGCGGCGCTGTTCGGGATGGGCTTTTCCGGTCTCATTCCGGCCAACGTGCTTGCCTCGCGCGAACTATTTCCGGTCGGCGACGCGTATTGGCGCATGCCGACGCTGCTTCTGTGCGGCGGTTTTGGCATGGCGGCGGGTGGCTGGATTGCCGGCGTTATCTACGACCATTTCGGTTTTTACGCGCCGGCCTTCGCCACCGGCCTCGGCGTCAATATTCTCAATTTCATGATCATCGGCGCACTGGCATTGCGAAAGTGCCAGACCGCGCTGGCGTGAGCGGCGGCGGGCGCAAATTGACATGCTTAACCGGCGGCGCTGTCTTCGCCTCAACCGGTCGCGCGCGGGCCGCGCAGAAGTCTTCGACCGCGGCGACGATCGCCGCGCTGGCGAGCGTACGGCGTTCGGGGCTTGCCAATTGCAATTCCTCTTGGCGATTGACGATCGAGCCGGCTTCGAGCAGCACCGCCGGCATGTGGGTTGCGCGCAAAACGATCAGCTGGTCATAGCGATAAACGCCGGCTTTGGCATCGAGGAGTTCGCGGCGCCGGTGTCCCATCAGCGGCAGCGTGTAATGCGGCGTGTACTGCAAGCCGCGCGCTTGCAGTTCGTTGCCTAAAAATCCGCCGAACATCAGGCTGCCGGCGCGATCCGGGTTGTCATTCGAAATAAAAATGGCGTAGCCGGGATAGTCGTCGTTGTAATGCTCGTCCTGACCCGCGTATTGCCAGGTCTGCAACAGATTGTCGGGAACCGAATCGTGATGAATGGCAATGAACAGATCGGCATGCATGGCGTTGGCGCGCGCAGCCCGTTCGAAAAGGCCCCGCCAAGGCGCCGTGGCGGTGATGAGGAGGGTGGCTTCGCCGAAGCCGGCGTCGACCAGGGCTTGTTTGACCTGTTGGGCAAGCTGAAGATTGAACGCGTATTCGGGAATCCCGCGCGCGCTGATGGCGCCGGGCACGTCAATGGTATGGCCGACGTCGACGACAACGCGGAAGCTCGCCCGCTGGCAAGCGTCTGGCTTGGCCGCGGCAGGTGCGGCTTCTTCGCCTCGTGCCGTTTGCCAGCCGGCAAAGACGAGCGAGGTCGAGAACAGCGCACAAATCATCAGTCGCGCGTGTCGCAGACCGATCATTGCGGGCGCCCTCCATTCCGCTGTTACCACCGTAGCGGTTCGCTGACATATCGCGGAACTTGGCTTCCCGGCAACTCTGACGCTTGTGCGCGGCGCGCTCCTATCGTACCAAAAGAGCCGGGCGTTTGTTGGGTGGGCTGGGCATTTAATGGCTAAGTTCGTCGGTATTTGCGTCGTTCTCTTTGTCCTTGCGGTCGGGCTCGTTGTCGTGAACCAGCCGCAGGATATGGCCGCATTATTCGGGGCGTTCCGCTCCGAGCCGCTGGCGCAGAAGCTCACCTGGTTCCTCGTCGTCCTCATCCCGCTCATACTCGTCCCCTCGGCACTTTGGCTGTCCGACGCGCTGCTGCGCCAGCGCAAGGCGAACGACGCGCTCGAACTGCGGCTCGGTGGCGTGCGGGGGGGCGTGAAAGAACTGGCGCGGACCCAGGTCGACGCCGACGCGGCGGTGCATCATCTCGCCCGCACCGATCCCGAGGTCGCCATCGACGCGGTCACGCAGCGGCTTGCCGAGGCGGAGCGCGTGGCGCAGATCCAAGAGAACCGCAACGACATCGGCGATCTGCAATCGCGCGTCGACGGACTGCGCGCCCAGCAGCAGGGACTACGGGAACGGCTCGTTCCGGTGTTGGAAAAGAGGCGATCGATCGAACAGCTCTTCGGCGACCTCGACAGTCGCGAGAACGATATAGAGCGGGTACTTGCCGAAATTGCTACCGGCGACGATGCGACCGCGATTGAAGTACGTCTGAACAAACTCGCGGAATTCGTCCGCCGCGGCTAAAATCCTCCTGCAAGGTGCCGATCGTTTTCGCCGCGTGCTCAATCTCGTCGCAGCGCTCACCGGATTGCGGACGCGGCTCGAACCGCACGCCGCGGCGCAAGACGGAATCAAACGCCGGGTCAAGGATCTCGGCGAAGTCCAAGACAAGCTGGCGGCGGATATCGAGGCTTTGCAGCAGACGCCGCAAGGAAGTCTCACCGTGCGCGTGCAGGCGTTTGCCGACGACAAGACGAAGCTCGAAGCCGGCGTGGCGAACCTTGAAACGCAATTGTCCAGGCTGGCGACGCTGCGCAAGGACCTCGAAGGTGTGTCTGTGAATTTCAATCGCGCGCTCGATCTGGTATCGACGTCTGGCGCGGGCGACGCCGATGGCCGTCTTGCAGAGCTTTCGCAATTCGTCAAGGCGACGCAAGCACGGCTCGACGAGATGGAACGCAGCATGGCCACTTTCGGCCAATTGCAGGTGAAGCTCGGCGACCTGCAATCCAGACTCGTCCCGCTCGAATCCAGGGACGCCGGTGTGGCGAATCTCATCGCCCAGGTCACGGAGATTCGCGACCGCCTCGTCGCCAAGATCGAAAGCATCGAAGCCGACGAGAATGGCGACCTTGCCACGCGTGTGAACGCGTTTATCGAGACCAAGCAGGAACTCGAAAGACGCGTTTCGACCGTCACCGAGCATTTCTCCCAGCTGGCAACGATCCGCAACGACATCGCCGGCCTGTTCGACAAATTATCGAATGCGGCGGACACGTCCTCGAACTGATTCGCGCGCCTTGTTCCGTTCCACTGCATGATTTTGCCGCAGGGCAGGTCCCCGATTGCGCCATTTCGCTTGCGGCCGGATCGGCGCTGGGGCAAGTTTTCTTCCAATAAAATCAGATGTCGGGCCGGCGTCGTCGCCGAGCGCAGCCAATAAGGGGAGGATCCGCATGAAGCGTGCGTGCAGCGTCGCGGCTATTGTTGTTGCCGCGGTCGTGGCGGCAATACCGGGGCGGCTCAATGCGCAGAACGCCGTAAGCATTAAAAGCGACGCTATCGGCGGCGTGGTCAGCGGGCCGCACGGTCCGGAAGCCGGCGTATGGGTGATCGCGGAGACGCACGATTTTCCCACCCGCTATGACAAAATCGTCGTGACCGACGACCAGGGACGCTATGTCGTGCCCGACCTGCCCAAGGCCAAATATCAGGTCTGGGTCCGCGGCTACGGGCTCGTCGATTCATCGAAAGTCGATGCCGACCCGGGCAAGCGCGTCAATCTCACCGCGATTCCGGCGCCGAACGATGCGATCGCGGCACAATATTATCCGGCGATCTATTGGTATGCGATGTTGAAGATCCCCGGCGAGGATCAATTCGGCGGCAAGAGCGACATTCCGGCCAATGTGACGCAAGCTGATTGGCTTACCACGATTAAGAATCAATCGTGCGTTGGCTGTCATCAGCTCGGCCAGTTATCGACGCGGACCATTCCCGCGGCATTCGGCGAGTCCAAGAGCGGCGCGGAGGCATGGGAGCGGCGCGTTCAAGTGGGCCAGGCTTCGCCGTTCATGGTCAATCCACTTGCCGGAAAGCTCGCCGGCGTGCCGTTCAAGTATTTCGGCGATTGGACCGACCGCATCGCCAATGGCGAGTTGCCATTCGCCAAGCCGCCGCGGCCGCAAGGCATCGAGCGCAATATCGTGATCACGGAATGGGACTGGAGCAGTCCCGATAAATACCTTCACGATCTGATTTCGTCCGATAAACGCAATCCGACCGTCAACGCTTACGGCCCGCTCTACGGTTCGGCGGAATACGCGACCGATCACCTGCCCGTTCTCGATCCGAAGACGAACAAAGTCACTTACATTACGCCGCCGGAGGGTGCGGATGTGCCGGAAGCTTTTGGCCCGGGACATGCAGCCATCGAGAAGCCGCTGGCGCCGTCGGCGTATTGGGGAATGCAACAGATCTGGGATACCAAATTCGACAATCACAACGACATGCTCGATGCCGAAGGCAAACTTTGGATGACGGGAACCAATCACGCTCCCGGCACGCCCGCCTTCTGCCGGAAGGGCTCGGACAATCCCTACGCCAAGGCGTTCCCGCTCGACAGCAACGAACGCCAATTGGCAATGTACGATCCGAAGACGAAGAAGTTCACCTTCATCGACACCTGCTTCGGCACGCATCACCTGCAATTCGGTTTCGACAAGGACAACACTTTGTGGACAAGCGGCGGCGGGCCTGTCGCCGGATGGTTGGACACCAAGGTGTTCGAGCAAACCGGCAGTGCCGAGAAGGTGCAGGGCTGGGCGCCGTTCGTGCTCGACACCAACGGCAACGGCAAGCTCGACGATTACACCGAGCCGGGTCAGTCCATGGATCCCAACAAGGACATGCGGGTCGCCGGCTCCGGTACCTACGCCGTGATGCCGAATCCGGTCGACGGTTCGATTTGGTACACCTGGGATGTGTTCGCCGGCAAAAGCGGCATCATCCGGTTCGATCCGAAGACCAAGCTGTCGGAAGTGTATTATATTCCCCAGCCGGGCTTCGGCCCGCGCGGCGGCGATATCGACTCCAAAGGCGTCGTTTGGGTTTCGCTCGCCAGCGGTCACCTCGGCAGCTTCGATCGCTCAAAGTGCAAGGGTCCGCTCAACGGCCCGAAGGCGACCGGCGAGCAGTGCCCGGAAGGGTGGACCTTCTACAAATATCCGGGTCCCGGCTTCCAAGGCATCGGCGACAACAGCGCCGAGGCGAGCTACTACACCTGGGTCGACCAGCATAACGCGGTCGGGCTCGGCAAAGACGTGCCGATCTCGACGGCGGACGAAAATGACGGCTACGCGGCACTGGTCGACGGCAAGATGGCGATGCTGCGCGTACCCTATCCGCTCAGCTACTACGCTAAGGGCCTCGACGCTCGCATCGACGATCCGAAGGCCGGCTGGAAGGGCAGGGGCCTTTGGGGTTCCGAGGGCGACCGCACGCCATGGCTCAAGGAGGGCGGCAAAGGCATGACGCCGATGGCCGTTCACATCCAAATCCGGCCTACTCCGCTCGCGGATTGAAGAATTCGGCGAAGCTATCGGCAATAACCGCCCGGCGCTGCACAGCGCCGGGCGGCTTGCTTTTGCGACCGACCTCATGCCGATATTGTCGGATCGGGACATTTGTTTGAGGAGCCGAAGATGGTTCGCGAACCCATTCTGACAACGGTCCGCCTTTCCGATCTACGTCCAACCCAGATCACGGTCGGCATGCGCGAGGTCATGGCTAAGCGCAAGCGCTGGCAGGAAACCGGCGCCAAAAAGGGCGAAAAATTCCTCGGTAGACATATGATTCCGGTGATCCTCGGCCCGAAACAGCGCCACTACGTCATCGATCATCATCACCTCGCACGTGCGCTGCACGACGAGGGGGTCAAGGACGTCGCCGTCACCGTCATCGCAAACTTAAGCAGGCTCGAGCCGGACGCATTCTGGACCGTCATGGACAATCGTTCCTGGATGTATCCGTTCGACGCCAAGGGCGAGCGCCGACACCACAAGGACATACCGAAATCCATCACCGACCTCGTCGACGATCCGTTTCGCTCGCTGGCGGGCGAGTTGCGCTGGGCCGGCGGTTTTGCCAAGGACACGACGCCGTTTTCCGAATTTCTCTGGGCGGATTTCTTGCGCCGGCGCATGAGGCGCAAGCTGGTCGAGCGCGATTTCGAGCGCGCCGTCGAGCAGGCGATGGAGTTGGCCAGAAGCGAAGAGGCCGATTATCTGCCCGGCTGGTGCGGCCCGGTGAAAGCGGACTGATAGCTGTGGCAGAGCGGTAACCAGCGCCGCAAACCTGCGGTGAAGTGCCCATGAACCGGCGAAACGTCTCTGCTATATTACGCGCAACAACGAGGCATGGGTGGGCGCAAATGCGCACGGTTGGGGTACAGTTTCGCGCAGGTGCGGCGGCGGCGCTCATCGCAATGGCGCTTGCCGGCTGCAGCGGATTTGGCGGGCCGAAAAAGGACGCGGCTCCCACCGATCCAAACGCCTATCCGGCAACCTACCGCAGCCAGATCGCAACGTTTCTGCGGCAGTCGCTGACAAATCGGGCCGACTTCCGTGGCGCCTTGATCTCTCAACCGACGCTCATGTTGATCGGGGACAGTCAGCGTTACGCCGTGTGCGTGCAATTTCATGGCAATGGCCAAGTCAAGAACAAGGTGGCGATCTATTTCGCCGGCATGATCTCTCAGTTTATCGATTCCACCCCGGAGCAATGCGGCAGTGCGGCCTATACGCCATTCAGCGAACTTGCCACCTCACTGCCGCCAGGGTGATCGATGCGGCAGGCGACAGTCTCTAGATGGCTCACGTGGATAGCGACGTTCTGATCGTAGGCGCGGGGCCGACCGGGCTTACGCTCGCCGTCGACCTCGGCAGGCGCGGGGTGCGATGTACGCTGATCGAGCAGAAAGCGCGCCCGGCATTTCTGCCAAAGATGGAGCGCATCAATGCGCGCTCCATGGAAATCTACCGTCGCATGGGGCTCGCGCAGAAAATCCGCGCCGCCGGCCTGCGGCCCGATTGTCCCATGGATATCTACATCATCCTGGCGCTGACCGAGCCGCCGCTCCTGCATCTGCCGTATCCCTCGGTCGAGGAGGCGCAGGCAAACGCGCGTGCGAGCAACGACGGCACGCTGCCGCTCGAGCCCTATCAGCTCATCTCGCAATATACGCTCGAGCCGCTTCTGAAATCGGTGGCCGAGACGCTTCCCGCCGTGACGGTGCGCTACGGTTGCGAATTTCTGTCGCTGCGGCAGGACGGCGAGGGCGTTACCGCGCGCGTGCAGGCGGCCGGCGGCGATACGCAGGAAATCCGCGCCGCCTATCTCGTCGGTTGCGACGGCGGCGCGAGCGTGGTGCGCAGCGAACTCGATATTGCGCTCTCGGGCGAAGGCAATCTGTTGGCGCTCCGCCAGGCGCTGTACCGTTGCGACGAATTGTTCGACCGGTTGCCGATCGGTGATGGTCCCGGTCACGGCCGGCACTATCACGTGGCCGACGCCAAATCCACGTTCCTGATCATGCAGGATTCCACCAAACACTGGACCTTGCACTCCGTCGTCGACAGCGACGAAGAGATGAAGATTGCGTTCGAAAGAACCGTCGGCGTTCCGGTCAAATTCGAGATGCTGTCCTGCGCGCCGTGGCGGCAGAATCTCCTGCTCGCCGACCGTTACGGCAAGGATCGTGTCTTCCTCGCCGGCGACGCCGTGCATCTCGTCATCCCGACCGGCGGGCTCGGCATGAATTCCGGCGTCGGCGACGCCGTCGATCTGTCGTGGAAGCTTGCCGCGACGCTCGCCGGCTGGGGCGGCCCGAACCTGCTAAAGTCCTACGAGATCGAGCGCCGCCAGGTCGGCGAGCGCAATGTCGGCGCGTCGCGGTACGCGACAATCGGCCGGCGCAAATGGCGTTCGATGTGGCGGCCGGATATCGCTGAGGATTCACCGGCCGGAGCCGCCACGCGCAAGCATCTCGCCGCCGTCGCCGATGTCGAGCAGCGCAAAAGCAATGAGATGATCGGGGCGGAGCTCGGCTACCGCTATGTCGATTCACCGATCATCTGCAACATACCGGGCGGTCCCGAGCATCTGTTCCGCGACTATCAGCCGACCACCTGGCCGGGCGCGCGGCTGCCGCATGTCTGGCTCGACGACGGCACGCCGCTGCAGGACCGCATTGCCGATGGTTATACCATCCTCAAACTCGGCGGCAGCAAAGCCGACGCTGGCGGGCTCGAACGCGCCATTCGTGCGCGCGGCGCGCCGGTCAAGCTCCTCGATGTGCCGGATCGCATCGCCCGCGACGTCTATGGTTACGATCTCATCCTGATACGCCCCGACATGCACGTGGTCTGGCGCGGTAACGCCGTGCCCGAAGACGCGGCGCAGGTCGCAGCGATTGCGACGGGGCA
>Ga0210394_10005642_pt1 | contig 13954 bp, 11 predicted proteins | sample IncBWC12MmetaG_FD_160121 | JGI IMG/M metagenome (GOLD analysis project Ga0210394, IMG submission 160121) | Forest soil microbial communities from Barre Woods Harvard Forest LTER site, Petersham, Massachusetts, United States - Inc-BW-C-12-M | ecosystem: Environmental > Terrestrial > Soil >...
CGCCGCTTATAAACGGTGGACTTCACCTGCACCCGCAAAATCCGTCCCTCGCGCCCCGGAGCCACCCACTCCACGCCCACATCGTAACTAGCCGAGTCCCCATAAGGCTTCGACACCCGCAACCCATGCCCCGCCGCCCGCGCCATAAAACAAAGCTCCGCCCATTCCCCGCGTTCCTTGCACCCCTTGATCCCGCCACCAGAATTCTTAGCCATAGTTCACCGTCACCTATTCCCCAAGTAAAATTTGCCCCGCAAATAAAAAACGCAGCCACAAGGGCCGCGTACTGTTTATTTTGCTAGTGTGGTGCGGACACTCCTGTCCGCGGCCTTTGACTTAATGAATCACAAAAAAACTGTCATCCTGAGCCGGCGCCTTCACCGGATGAATGATGCGCTCGTGTGGTGCGGACATTCCTGTCCGCAGCCTTTGACTTAAACAATAGAAAAACTGTCATCCTGAGCCCGGTGCCTTCACCGGATGAAGGATGCGCTCATGTGGTGCGGACATTCCTGTCCGCAGCCTTTGACTTAAACAATAGAAAAACTGTCATCCTGAGCCCGGCGCACTTTGCCCGGCGAAGGATCTAGGAGTGCTGCGCGATGCGCCGCCGAGGCGCATAAAAACGCGCGTTCTGCACTCTTCCAAATTGTCGTTTGTCTGCCGCAAAGAAGAAAATCAACCACCTATACTTCTATGATAACTAATTGAATAGGGTAAACCCGCCAACTTTGCAAAAATATATTCGCTTTGATGCCAACCACTTAGAAGGATTCGACCCTAAAAGGGGGCTTGACAAGATTTCGGCAAAAGCGCGTTTTTCACGAATTTGCCCGTGTGGCGCGGGCGCCCTCGCCCGCGAGGTTTCGTGGAAGGGCACGACTTCAGTCGTGCCGTAAGCAACATAAATAAATTCAGGCACCGCAAAGCCACAGACCGCACTAAAAGCACTCCGCCCGCTCACTTTGTTTTCTTCAACTCCTCCGCAGCCCGGTCAATCATCTCCCAAGTGATGGAATCATTCCCAATCTTGACGTTGCGATAGGCAAAGCTGCGCCGCTGCCGTTCAACCTGCTCCGGCGTCATCCATATCGTTCTCGCCATCTCGATCAGTTCGTTCAATTCTTCCGACACGGGCGTCGATGGCTGAAACGACCTACTACAGCCAAGTCTAAAGTTAGAAGATGATCAGAGCGGGGAGGGAGCGACTTCAGTCGTGCCGTAAGCGACGGAAAAGGATATAGGCCCCGCATGGGCACCACAGGAATCCGTTTGGCAGACAAATCTCTAAGCACCATTCTCTCGCCATTCCTCCAGTTCCCGCTTTGCGCCGTCAACGACGGTGTCTAGGGAGAACTGGCTCAAACGATCCGACGCACGCTGTTTTAGGCTAGGAGAGGAACTTGCGATGCCAATGAGCAGATGAATTACTTCCGCCTGGTCATCGTTCGGAACCGACGGCATTTGCTCGACAATTCGCAGCCCTAATTCTTGGAGGGGCCCCTCCGTCCGTGACATAAGAGCCTTCGCGATGTCTGCCAGATCGCGATTTTGGTACTCGCCCAGAATACCGCCTTGCGTAAGCAGGGCATCGAACACAGCCTCGTATTCCAACAATTCGCCGGTTCCTACCTCGTCCCTCAAGTATTTGATCACATTGGCAAGGGCAAGCTTAAAATCCTGAGTGTCGGATGAAGCCTCACGCAGATCTTTTAGCTTGTCCGCAGCAGCGCTACGGGTGTTGGGCTCCGAATCTTTCATCAATGAGAAATACTTGCGTAGCGCTGAACGTCTTTCGTCGGGCGATAAACTTCCAAAAATGTCGACGAAAGCCTGAAGCAAAAGCTGTTGTCTTTCTTCGTTTTCGGGGATCGAAGCCACTGTGTCAAGGCAGCGGATAGCGAACCTACTGGGGAAATCCTGTTCGAGCCTAGCGCGATTCGCTTCGATTATCCTGAACCACGTCTTTAGCGTCGAGGGTCGTCTGGCATCTAGGGACTCAAGCAAAGCGTCGTCCAGTGCGTGCGCCGGAAGACTTTCTCCATAATCGAGGCAAAGCGCCACCCTCTGGGCAGTGCGGTCGGTCGGCTCCTGCATCTCATCGCGGACAGAACCGAGCTCCTGTTCTACGCCATGTTTTAGCAACTCGTTCGACCCCGGGGCGCCGATCGACTTGACGAATTCATAGTCTTCCCTCAGCAGGCGATCGCTTAGATTGCTCCACGTCTGCACGACGAAATCGCGTGCCTCGGCGGACACCTCGGCGTCTTGTGATCTCGTAGCAAAAAGGATAGCCGCACTGGTCAGGTCTCTCTTTCCCTTTGCATCCGTCAGGTTGCCGAACACTTGCGGCAACAAAGCCCAAAGCTCGGCCCCCCCGTCAATATCCGCAAGCTGTGGCTGCAATAAGATCGACGAAACGACGAATTCGATCGCTGGACTATAGGGGTCCTCCGGCGGGGAGCTTTCCAACCTCGAGATCAATATCCGAACCAACCGTTTGGCGATTCCGTTGCTCCAATTCGCGAACAGCACCGTTCGACGCGCGACGTCCGCATCGTCGAATTTATCGCTCCCAAGGTTGTCCAATATCTGGACAAGAACGAGGTCGTTTGGAATTTTCTCCTCTGCAGGAAGCTTGCCGAGTTCGCGGAGTCCCTCCAGGACGGCCAGTCCCCGCGTAGTAGCTGACCAGACCAAGAACCTGAGGTTAAGAAGACTCGCAAACCGCGGACGGTCCGGGGAAAATTCATAGATTGCTGAGACAATTGCACTAAGATTTTCTGGCACAGGCGAAGACTGCGGCAACTTTTCTATCGCGTCGAAATACTCATCAAGTATTTCAGCGAGGTAATCACCACCTGTTTCCTTGGCACACCGCAAGAGCGAGTCTGGCATTTGCAACAAAACAGCGGACTTGTCTCTGTAGAGCAGGGATCCCAGTAACACTCGCCCGACACGTGCCAGTTCACTCGGCGGGAAAAAATCCTTCAAGGAGCACAACCTGAGGCCCGCCGAGATTGCGCTTCGGAGGAACAGCCCGGTGCTCTTATTCAGCAGATCAAGGAGTAGATCGGCGGTCGCCATCCTTGCATCGCTTCCAGAAATCCCTGCAGCAATCTCATCAATTACCTTCGCGTTGCCCTCGATAATCGCCGTCTTCAGCTCCGTTCCACGCGGAATTCTTACCTCGGTGTTGGTGCTTTTCAGAGGGAAGAACACATCCGCATGTCCCATCTTGATCTCCCGAGTCCGATCGAGAACCTCTCGAAGTCCGGGGTAATCGGTGCCCCAACTCCCCAACCCGTAGGTTTCCAATTCCGAAGGAGCAAGAGTCTCAAGGGCAGCTTTCTCGAGCAGTTCGAATATCCGTGGATTCTCGACCAGTTTTGAGAAAAGCTGCGGATAGGAATTCTCGATGAGCACAACTTTCGCAAGCTCGAGTAGGTTGCCATCCACGATCCTTGGCATTAGCCCGGCCGCCTCCCTAGCCTTAGCAACCTGGTATTTCATTTCCAGACTGTTCAGGAAGTGCTTCATTTTCCGCGCGTCACGGCAGTTGGCCCGGATTGCAATTTGCACGATGTCGTCGGGAATCCCCGTCTGTCTCGCGACAGTGTTCGCGAAGTCAACGAGATCCGTACTCGTAATCGGGGGAATCCTGAGCGTCACATTAAAATACTTCCTGAGAGACTCATCCCTGTAGCCCTCCTTCTGGCTAGGCTCCGTAAATACGTCTATGACGGTTTTATCGTCGCATGGCACGATAAAAAAGCAATTCTCGTGCCCAATGAAGTTCTTCGCGGAAATCAGGATGTCCTTGATGACCGCGGGTTCGCAGCGGTCTATATCGTCGATCGCAATGACCAGGCTCCTGCCGTTTAGGATTCTGCTCTGTGCCAGCAATCTGAACTCCTCCTCGAACTGTTCCGGAAAGATCAGTTTCGGGTCGTACGTAGGCTCCTCATGCAACACAAAAACCTCGTCGAACTTCATACCGGAAAACCAGACAAAGATCGCAGGTATCGAGAATACCAGTAGGAAGTTTGCAAAGGGAGGAGACCAGCGACTCACAAGGGAGCTCACGACAACGCAGAGAAGAACGGAGGCGCAGCCAATGATTACTCGCGCGACCGCGTTTCCCCTGAACGCGAACTTCACGCTGAACGCGTCTTTAAGCGCCTGCACAATCGACGTAGACAGGTTTCGCTGGTGTGACTTTTTTAAAACTTCCGAATAGTTTAGCTGCCGTATTCGCCGGAGCTCGTCGTGATCGTCGCCGTATATCTGTCGCGCAACCTCAATCAAGAACTGCCGTCGGAATGAGTCACCGGAATACTTCCACGCATTGAAATAGATGTCCTTTAACGTGGCACTTTGTCCTTCACGGATTTTCCTACGCAGGATATTTATGATTGTCGATTTTCCAATGCCCCAAGAGCCGAAGAGTCCGATTGAGAGCGGCGGTTTGTTCCGGGTGAGCAATTTGAGGATCGTCTCTGCAAACGCTTCATGGTTGAAAGCGTCACGGTCACCAACCTCGTCCCCGGTAAACAATGGTTCGTCCTTAAAGATCAGAAACCGCTCAAGGACAGACGCGGCCTTGCGCTCGGCGGCCTCATTTCGGGACTCATCTGGCATAGCGAAAACTCCTTGCTAAAAACAAAAGGGGCCACGGTCGCCCCGCGCCCCCTCCGAGTCGTATAGGTTTTACTCGAGCGAATCGTTCCTGTCTAGGCACCTTCGTGCCATCTTCAACTTTAACTACACCCGCTGGTGCTGCCGCAGCTTCCGCATCTGTAGCAGCTTCCGTTGCGGGTCATTATTGAGCCGCAGAAGGAGCAGGTTGGGGCGTCGCCGAGGTCGATGATTCCGGCTAGGGCGTCGGAGGCGTGGTGGCTGCTGCTGGCGGGCGAGGGCGCCCGCCCCACACCCGCTCCCACACTCCCACTTACTTCGGTCGAGCCGTTTATGTCTCCCACTGCTTCTGCGGTTGGTGCGGGATTCGGCCGCAGGCGCAGGTTTTCGAATAGCATTTGCTGCTGGCCGGTGGAGAAGCGCAGGTCGAGCCAGCGGAAGATGTAATCCATGATCGATTTGGCGAAGCCGATGTCGGGATTGCCGCTCCAGCCGCTGGGTTCGAAGCGAGTGTGGGCGAATTTTTCGCATAGCAGTTTCAGCGGGACGCCGTGTTGCAGGGCGATGGAGACGGCGCAGGAGAAGCTGTCCATTAGGCCGCTGACGGTGGACCCTTCTTTGGCCATGGTGATGAAAATTTCGCCTACGCTGTCGTCGGGGTAGAGGCCTACTGTGATGTAGCCTTCGTGTCCGCCTACGTTGAATTTGTGAGTGATGGAGCGGCGCTCGGCTTGCAGTTTGTGGCGTACTGCGCGTGGCGGGCCATTTAGATTCTCTTCCTCCCGCACGGGCGCGGCTCCCACGGCTATACGAGCATCTTCTTTCTTCGAGAGCGCAGTAGAAGTTCCAGCCGCGCTTAGCGGTTGCGACTTCTTGCATCCATCACGATAGACGGCGACCGCTTTGAGTCCCAGCTTCCACGCCTGCAGATAGGCTTCCATAATGTCTTCGACGGAAGCATTCTCCGGCAAGTTCACAGTCTTAGAAATTGCCCCAGAAATAAACGGCTGCGTAGCCGCCATCATCCGCAGATGGCCCATGTAGGCGATCGACCGAGTCCCCTTCGCCGGCTTGAACGAACAATCAAAAACTGCGAGATGCTCATCCTTGATGTGCGGCGCGCCTTCGATCGTACCCGTCGCGTCGATGTAGCTGACGATTTTGTCGGCTTCATCGTGCGAGTATCCCAGCTTGAACAACGCTGTGGGGACGGTGTTGTTCACAATCTTGATCATGCCTCCGCCTACTAACTTCTTGTACTTCACCAACGCCAGATCAGGCTCTACTCCTGTTGTGTCGCAGTCCATCATGAAACCTATTGTGCCAGTTGGCGCTAATACTGTTACTTGGGAATTTCTATAGCCGTGTTTTTCGCCGTGGGATAGGGCTTCGTCCCAGGTTTGTTTGCTGGCTTCGTAGAGCGGAGTGGGGACGTTGTTTTTATTTATGTTGTTTACTGAGGCGCGGTGCATTCGGATTACGTCGAGGAATGGTTCGCGGTTTATGTACCAGCCGGGGCAGGCTCCTCCGGGCATCTGCACGGGCGAGACGCCCGTGCCTACATTGGAGCCGAGATTTGTTTCGGCTAGGCCTTTTTTTGTGGGTTCGGTGGCTGGAACTAACGGCGGGCATTGTTCTGCGATTCTTGAGGATTGCAGGTAGGCTTGGCCGCACATGATTGCGGTTACGCAGGCGGCGTAGTCGCGGCCGGCGTCGGAGTCGTAGGGGAGGCCGGCGGCCATCAGCAGCGCTCCTAGATTTGCATAGCCTAGGCCTAGCGGGCGATAGTCGTGGGAATTCTTGCCGATCATCTCTGTGGGGTAGCCGGCGTTGTCTACCAGAATTTCCTGGGCTGTAATTAGTATGTCTACTGCGTGGCGATAGGCCTCGACATCGAATGTGCCGTTTGGTGCGAACTTCAGTAGGTTCAGACTGGCTAGGTTGCAGGCTGAGTCGTCCAGGAACATGTACTCGCTGCATGGATTGCTGGCGTTTATTCTGGCTGTGTTCTTCGAGGTGTGCCAGCGGTTTACTGTGGTGTCGAATTGCATGCCTGGGTCGCCGCAGCGCCAGGTGGCGTCGGAGATTTTGAAGAGAAGATCTTTGGCTTTGAACTGCTTGATTGGCCGACCATCTTTTACGGCATGGGTGTAGAACTCGGTGTCGCGGAGGACGGCGTACATGAAGTCATCCGTAACGCGGACGGAGTTGTTGGCGTTTTGGAAAAAGATGGACGAGTACGCATCGGAATCGGGTGAGGAGCCGTCGTAGCCGGAGGCGATCAGGGCATGGGCTTTGGCTTCTTCTTTCGATTTGCACTCGATGAAGTCGATGATGTCAGGGTGGTCGATGTTCAGGATGACCATTTTCGCGGCGCGGCGAGTTTTGCCTCCGGACTTGATTACGCCGGCGAAGGCATCGAAGCCTTTCATGAAGCTGAGTGGGCCGCTGGCTGTGCCGCCTCCGCTTAAGCCTTCCGTCGACGAACGTAACGATGAAAGATTTGTGCCGGTGCCTGATCCCCACTTGAAGAGCATGCCTTCGGTTTTGGCCAGCGTGAGGATGGAATCGAGTGAGTCCTGTACTGAATTGATGAAGCAGGCGGAGCACTGCGGAGTGCTGTAACCGGTTACTCCAAATTCGACGCGGCCAGCGGCGGGATTCCAGTGCCAGTTGCGGGCGTCGGAGTTGGGCTCGATGCGATCGCAGCCTACGTTGAACCAGACCGGCGAATTGAAGGCGGCGTATTGGCGGATCAGGATATGCGCGAGTTCATCGTGGAAGGTGGCGCCATCTTCCGGTGTTTTGAAATAGCCTTGGGCCAGGCCCCAGTCGCGGATAGTTTCGGCGACACGAGTTACCAGGGCGCGGACTCCTGACTCGCGCTCGGGTGTGCCAATAGTGCCGTGCAGATATTTGCTGGCCACGATATTGGTCGCGGTCATCGACCAGTCTTTAGGAACTTCGACGTCTTTTTGCTCGAAGATCACGTTGCCTTGGGCGTCGGTGATCTGAGCGGTGCGGCGCTCCCATTCGACCTCGTCGTAGGGCGAGACGCCGGGTTTGGTAAAGAAGCGGCGGAAGGCCAGGCCCGGGGCTTTCTTGGTGCTGGGCACAATTTCGGTTGTGGTGTGGGCTCCTTTTGTGGTGACTTCCGACATTTCTTTTTTCTCCTGCGGAGTCTTTGCTCCGGTTTGATTTGTTGCGTTGCGCCCTTTGGGCGCCCGAATCGAGTTTCATTCCTATCCCGGACTTACGTCCGGGGCTAAACTATGCCGCCCCGTTGGGGCTTGTCCTCTTCTGACTTCTTCCACGGCTTGCGCCTTCGGCCGCATTCTTGCGCCTTTTCGCGAATGAACAAGCGAGACGCCCGTCCTCCATTAAGATTTCTTTTACCGCAGTCTTCGGACTGCGCGGGTCAAAAACCTGATGGAATCTGCAATAGTGGCCCAGTCTGGGCCTCTTCATTTGATGATTCTGGGTGTGCCTGCGCATCTGCCGACTTGGCCTCAGCAGCGGCTAAAGCCGCGGTACATATTGCGGGGATTGCGGCACGACTGAAGTCGTGCCCCGATACGAACCCTGTTTTTTGCGAGCCTTGTTCGGACCGGAACGCAGTTTCCTGCGAGTCGCTTCCGACGAACCCCGCCGAGTTTTGCTCGGCTCCCCGGACGAGGGCGTCCGGGGCTACGTGGGCTGTTCGGACTTCTTCGTCCGGGGCTACGTGGATTTTTCGGGCTTCATCGATCGCGAGTACGCGGGCTTCATCTGGGATCGCATTCGGAATCCCCGAGGTGGCTTGGGCTGATGAGGCCATCCAGCGTTGCAGGGCTGTCAGTGCTGCGCGACGTTGATTTTCATCTTCGACTACGACGTAGCGGGCGAAGCAGCGGCCGCTGGCTAGGCGTTCGCGCACGGGGTTTCCCGACAGGAATAGACGGCCTAAGGCCATCCCTAGATCGTTGGCTTCTGAGATCTGGAATAGGGCGAGCATTCGTTTTCCTTCGTGGGGAGATCCTTCGCTTCGCTCAGGATGGCGGCTGCGGGGCTCAGACGCCCCGCAAAACACCGCCACTTCTTCGCCGAGTGCGAACAGCCCGGGCTTGCACGGAGCCAGGAGTAGGCTGAAACTGTCGTGGCAAGGGAACCACTGCGACCACTGCAGGCGGCGGTGATCGAAGGTGGGTTCAAAGCCGTGGCGGATCAGGGATTCGTTGACGAGATGCGCTAGACCTTCCATCGGTGCTCCTTAATTGCCTCTGAGAGAGCCTTCACTCTTTTTTCAGAGCTGGACGGGCGAGACGCCCGTCTTCCATCGGCTGTTTAAAGCCCTATGGGATGGCAACAGTACTCCCGCCCGTTGTGGCTGTCAATAGTTAATCACTATATATTGTATCTCAAAGCAATGACTGAGCGGATGCGGGTTTGTGGACTGATTTTCCACAGTGCTACGAGTTCACGTGTTTTCATCGGTTTGTGTGACTAATCTGTCTATTTGCTTCCCCGTTCCCCCGGACGAGGCGTCCGGGGCTATTTGGTGGTTAGACGGGCCAGACGCCCGTCCTCCATTTGCTAGGCTGAGGCTGCTTGGGTGGAGTCGCGACGTTTTGCGGCTGGAATTGCTATGGTTGGTTGCCGTGGGGAGGGCCAGCTTTCATCGGCGGGGCCCATGGCCACGTAAACGTCTTCGAAGATCAATCGTGGTGCGATGCGGCGTGTGCCATCGGATGATTCCACCAGATAGTCGCCAGGCTGACCGCTATGTTCGCGACCGAGTGTGTCGATGAAGACGAGAGGTTGGGTAAGTTGACGGGCTTTGATCAGGAAGCGAGTGCGATAGATTTTCCATGGCGCGGAATTTTTTTTCACAATCATTTTCCCCTCGGGAAAGAGATGAAAAAAGACATTCGCTATGCGACTGCCGGTTCTCGATTGCCGCTCTCTCCAGCTCAGCCTCGTTGCGGAGGCGTGATTACTGTTGCTGAATTCGGTTGAAGTGAGGACGAATCTATTCGCGCAGGCGAGGGTGGTCAATTACCGAAGATTGGTGCAGTAGAGGAAAAGTTGGCAGAGATTTTCCCGTTTTGATTCTGATTACAAAGATTTACGAATCCGATTGATTCGGGCATGATGCGTGGTTTTTTAAATTGGAAGACAGATCGGTCTGCTTCGACGAAGATATTTTCCACATCAGATTCACAGGAATTGCAGAAAATCAGTTCTGGTTTCGTGATCAAAGTTCCAGGACGGGCTCAAGTCTGGCCACTTGCGAACGATCCCAGGTTGAATCCACTATTTCCATCATCTCCAAATCTATCTGTCTCGTGGATGCTTGAAACGCGGATCTCGCCTTTGCCAGATCTTCCACGTTCCAATAAACGATAACGAAGTCTCCCTCCGCAGAGCGTTCCAAGAAGATGTGTTCGGCAAGAACTCCTTGTTCGCTCATGTAGCGCTTAGCTTCGTCTGGTCGGGTCGAAACCTGTTTAGCCCATTCCAGAAACCTATCGGTCATTCCCGGCTTCAGACGAACTTTTATACACTCCGACTGCGGCATCCAACTCCTGGTAATTCTTTTTTTGGTGGGGCCGGGTGGAAACCCGGCCCTCACGCTTATTCTTCTATCGTCCTGCTAATGCTGGTTCGTGATGTGATTGGAAAGTCTTGAGGCGTTGATTGACTTCGTCCCAATTGACGACATTCCACCACGCCGCCAGATATTCGGGGCGGCGATTGTTATATTTCAAGTAGTAAGCGTGCTCCCAAACATCGTTTCCGAAGATGGGGAACAGGCCCTGGGAGAGCGGGTTGTCCTGATTGGGCGTGGTGACGATTTGCACTTCGCCGCTTGGTTTGCCGGCGAGCCAGACCCATCCGCTGCCAAACTGTTTCACGCCGGCATCGTTAAACTTGGTCTGAAAATCTTTGAAGTTGCCGAAAGTTTTCTTAATGACATCCGCGATCGGCCCGTTGGGGTCGCCGCCACCCTTGGGCTTCATGATCTTCCAGAACATCGAATGGTTCACGTGGCCGCCACCGTTGTTGCGGACGGTGGCGCGAATGTCTTCGGGAACGGCGTTGAGGTCGCGGATCAGATCCTCGGCACTCTTTGATTGCAGATTGGGATATTTTTCCAGAGCAGCATTCAGATTTTTTACGTATGCCCCGTGATGCATATCGTGATGCAGTTTCATGGTTTGGGCATCGATGGTCGGTTCGAGGGCAGAATAGTCATAAGGGAGAGCAGGTAACTCATGTGCCATTTGATTCCTCCTTCGTAATAAAGATGATACCGCAAAATAATGGATTCATCCGGCGGCTGCGGAGACTACAGGAAACGCCTTAGCCGCAGTCCATGGGAGACGTAGCTAGCTACGTCTCTACAGTGGCTTCACGTATTGCCTGTGCTGGTACATGCTGGTTCTTTCATTGAGCGGTTGCGGGAACTTCGACGAGAATCAATTGAGAATGGGAGGTCACGTGCAGGGACGACGCCTACTTGCATCCACATTGATCTTGCTGAGTTGGTGTGCGTTGGCGCGGGCGAAAGACCTGGCAGTAATTTCCAACAAGTCAAATTCCGTTCAATCGATGACCTTGCCGGAGCTGACTAAAATCTGCAAAGGACAAGTGGAGCACTGGCCGGATGGCAAGGCGGTGAGTTTTATCACCCGCGATCCCACGTTGCCCGACATGAAGCTGCTGCTGGAAAAAGTCTATGGCATGTCGAAGGAAGAAGTGAAAGAACTTATTGCGAACGCTAACCACGGCCGAACGAACCATCCGGCGATTGTGGTGGTGGATTCAGACGAAGACGCGGTGAAGAGAGTGGAATCGATTCCCGGAGCGGTTGGGGTGGTGGATGTGTATTCCATCAGCGGGGCGGTGACGGTGGTGAAAGTGGGAGGCAAATTGCCACTGGAGCCAGGATATCCGCTGCACGGGAATTAGTACTGGATACAGTTGTCATCCCGAGCGAAGCGAGGGATCTGGGTGTTTGCTGGCGACGGCGATATCAGTTGCGCAGACAAAAACCGAGATCCCTCGCTTCGCTCGGGATGACAAGAGCGGGTAGGGACAAGTGTGTGGGGCGATAGCCGACGTCGTACGAACATCGCATGATAGAACCAAGCGGAGGTTCTTATCTCCAATTCGAAACCGACTAAACCCGGCGCGCGGCGTTTTCCGCGGTATTCCGTCGACATGCGCCTGGCGGTGGAAATATTTCGCTCGGGAGAAACCATTTCCTTTTGGGGACGATCGAACGAGTTGGGTGAGGATGGAGTTGGTGGAACGCTGACGGGAGAGTTGGCGGTCGGCGAAGTGGTTTCCATGGAACTTTCGCTGCCCTTGGCGGCTTATCCGCTGAAGCTGCGCGCGCTGGTGCGTTACCGGGTCGGCTTGCGGCATGGTTTTGAATTTTTGGCCATTAGCGATGCGCAGCGTGATGTGCTGCGGCGAGTGTGTGAAATGCTTGCCACTGGCATGAAATAAGGGCTTTTGCTCTTCTTGGTTTTTCCTTCCCGCAATTACCTCGGTAACTTTCGAGTAACTGGTTGGCAATCTAACATCTTCAATTGGGTCTGGTTCAAATTTTAGGGGGACAAGAATGGGTGACCACATCACCCAGCCAGCGACGTCGGCTGAGCTTGCACGCGCGAAGTTTCTCCGCGAGGCGCTTCAGCGCCGCACGCAAGTAGTCACCGGGCCAGCGGATACCTTTGCGGCTCCCTCCGAATCAGTTACCGCTTCAAGCTTCGCGACTGAAAGTCCTGAGTTACAAAAAGCTTACCTCGAACAATTAGTAGAGTGCGCGCCGGAAGCCATCACAATTCTGGACCGGGAGTTCCACATCACGCGGCTCAACAGCGAGTTCACGCGCATTTTTGGCTTTGGCGCGGCGGAGGCGCTGGGACAGCGAGTCGATGCGCTGATTGTTCCACCGGACCGCGGCGCGGAGACACGCTGGATCGCGGACCTGCTGGTGAAAGGGCAAAAAGTTGTCCTCGAAACCAAGCGGCAGCGCAAGGATGGGACGCTGCTGGATGTTTTCATTTCGGCGGCGCCGATTGTGATCAATGGCAAGCAGGTCGCGATATGCGTGCTGTATCGCGACATTTCAGAACAGAAACGGGCAGAGGCGCTGCATTCGGCGCTGTATCGCATCACGCAAAGAACCAGTACGGATGATGATCTGCAACAGTTTTATACCGCGGTCCACAGTATTGTGGGCGAGCTTATGTATGCGCGCAATTTCTATATTGCGCTGTACGATCCGCTGACCCAGTTGCTGAGCTTTCCTTACTTCGAGGATGAAGGGGAAGGCAGGCCTGCGCCGAGAAAGCTGGGCAAGGGCCTTACGGAGTACGTGCTGCGAACCGGTGAGCCGTTAATGTGCGGTCCTGACGTTTTTGATGAGCTGGTGAAACGCGGAGAAGCGGAGTTGATTGGCGCGGCATCGCTGGATTGGCTGGGGGTTCCGCTGAAAGCTGGGAATACAACTTTCGGCGTTCTGGTGGTGCAGAGCTACAGCGGGGGTGCGCGTTTCGGTGAGAAGGACAAAGAGATTCTGCAGTTCGTTTCGCAGCAGTTGGCTAGCGCGATTGAAAACAAACGTAACGAAGAGGCGCTGCGGCGGTCGGAAGCGCGCTACCGGTCACTGGTGCAGAGCGCGGTTTATGGAATTTACCGGTCCAGCCTGGAGGGGAGATTTTTTGATGTGAATCCGGCGCTGATCGCGATGCTGGGATACGACTCGGCAGAAGAGGTGCTGGCACTGGATCCGAAGTCGGACGTGTTTTTGGATCCGAGCGAGCAGGCGCGAGTGATGGGGGAATTTCAGCGGGGCGCGCGATTGGACAATGTTGAAGTCCGATGGAAGCGCAAGGATGGAAGTGCGATTACAGTGCGGTTGAGCGGGCGCGTGGTAAACAGCCCGGAGGAAACTGCCGAGGTTGTGGAAATTATTGCGGAGGATATTACGGAGCGGCGAGTGCTGGAAAATCAGTTTCGCCAGGCTCAGAAAATGGAAGCCGTGGGGCGCCTGGCAGGCGGCGTGGCGCATGACTTCAATAATTTGCTGATGGTGATCAGCGGGTACACCGAAGTGTTGCTGGAGCACACGAGGAAGAGCAATCCGCTGTATCCGAAGATCGAGGCGATTCACCAGGCGACGGACCGGGCTACGACTCTTACGCGCCAACTATTGGCCTTTAGCCGGAAACAATTGCTGGAGCTGAAGGTGGTCGATCTGAATGTCATTGTGGAGGACATGGAGCGGCTGCTGCGTCCTTTGATTGGAGAGAATATCGAATTA
>Ga0210394_10005643_pt1 | contig 13951 bp, 7 predicted proteins | sample IncBWC12MmetaG_FD_160121 | JGI IMG/M metagenome (GOLD analysis project Ga0210394, IMG submission 160121) | Forest soil microbial communities from Barre Woods Harvard Forest LTER site, Petersham, Massachusetts, United States - Inc-BW-C-12-M | ecosystem: Environmental > Terrestrial > Soil >...
GAATGTCAGTTATGTCATCGCCAGCGAACGTCTGCTTCCCTGTGAGGAGTTCATACAGCACGCAGCCAAACGCCCAGATGTCGGTGCGCTTATCGACGGCTTTGCCCCGCGCCTGCTCCGGACTCATATAAGCCGCCGTGCCTAGGAGCACACCTTGCATGGTGGCCACGGCACTCAGCGTTGGCGATTGGGAAGGATTGCCATCGACGGTGTCGCCCGCGAACGCCTTCGCCAGGCCGAAGTCCAAAACCTTGACCTTGCCTTCCGGCGTCACCTTCACGTTGGCTGGCTTCAGGTCGCGGTGAATGATTCCTTTCTCATGAGCCGCTTCCAGAGCCTCGGCGATCTGCTTGCAAATTGCCAGGGCCTCTTCTACCGGAAGCGCACCGTCTCGCTTGACTCGCTCCGCCAGCGTCTCGCCGGAAACCAACTCCATCACCAGATACTGTGTGCCGTTCGATTGTTCCAGCCCATGGATCGTCGCTATGTTGGGATGATTCAGCGAAGCCAGCATCTTCGCTTCGCGCTGGAAGCGGGAAAGCCTCTCGGCATCGTGCGCAAAAGCTTCCGGCAGGACCTTTATAGCTACGTCGCGCCCGAGTTTTGTGTCCTGGGCGCGGTACACCTCGCCCATCCCGCCTGCGCCAATTGCGGCAAGGATTTCGTAGGGACCCACGCGCTGGCCGGCGTGAATTGCCAATGGCTCCCACTAATTGCAGAGGTCGGCGAACTATATAATCTTTCTTTTGCCTTTGGAAGCTGCCGTTTCCCGCGAGGCTCGGGAACGTAATCGCTGGCCTCGGCGCGTAGGCCGGCGTAGCGTACGCACACGGATCTAAGCGAGTCATCGCACGAAATCGCACCCTTACGGGCGCTTGGCAATGCCAAGCCGGGTCAGTTCGCTGAGGTGATTGTGGAAACCGAAGGTGTGGGGCTACTCACGGCCGCGAGTTCCGGAACGGAAGTAAGCAGAGATGGAAAATTCCGGACGAACGAAATCATCCCGGGATGCCAAAAGCCATTGAAGCCGAAGTAGTACATCTCGTTTATGGCTCGATCGGCGGTCCATTTCTGGATAGCAATACGATAAGTGGCAACGAAAACTCCTGCACGATCTTCACCGAGCCGGCAATGAACGAAAACTTTGGAGTGGTCATCAAAGAGCGAAAGAAACTTCGCTATCTCATCGTTCGTTGGATTAGACCAGCCGCCAATCGGAATACTGACAAAATCAATACCTAACCTGTCGGCTTCTTTCTTTTCTTGATCTCGCGTTCCGGTATCTTCGGCGCGAAGATCAACAATTGTGGTAATGCCGATCTCTTTCAGTTTGGTAAGGCTCTGAATCTGTGGTTGAGCGCCGCGGTAGAGCTGCTCGCTGACTTTGCCGGCATTAGGAACACCCGGGATACGGATTTTTTCAGCGCGGTCCGAACGGATTGCTGACGCTGTGACTTGGGGAGCCTGCGCACCAGCTGAGGGAACCCCAACACCGAAATAAAGACAAAGAAAACTCAGGGCCAGACGACGCATATCAGTTGAACCCTCTGAAGTGTACCACGCATCGCCCAACTGATGTCGTCGCCAGACTGACAGCCGCCGCTGCGACTACATGAACCCGGATAGGTCGCGATAATCGGAAACGGCCTCAGGCCGGCGCCTGAGAGCTAGTCTTTCTTGCCGACAGCTCTATTCAGTTCTGCGATCGTGACCTTGCGGCTATCAGCCGGATAGTGGATCGGTATGATCGTTTCGACGTCAAGTTTCAGACGGTCGATGTTCTCCACAAGGTTGGTGTTGTTCGCGGTGGGGGGATTTGGCGGCGGAGCGTCGGCTTGAGCGGGCGGATTGAACGCGTCCGCCTCGACCAGAATTTTCTCCTTGGGTAGGTAAGCGACAATCAGGCCGTCATTGTGATTACTCCCCTGGAGCCGGTGCAGCTCGATCACGTGATTGCCATCGGTCAGAACCTTTTTATCGGTCATGGTTTCGATCGACATCTTCTTCTTGGTTGTCGCCTCCCGGTCGGGATTGAGCGTGTGAGGTAGGGCGAAAATCTTCTCAAAGTAGGCCTTATTGCCCTGGTAAGTGATGATCGTGGCGCCTTCCGCGATGAACGTCCGGAGGCCACCCGAATGATCGAAATGATTGTGCGTATTGACCACGTACTTGATGGGTTTGTTTGGGATCACCCGCTTGGCCTCGGTGATGATCGCGTTGGCGCGCTCCTCGCTCTGCGGACCCTCAACAACGACGATGTAGTCTTTGAAATCGACTGCCAACGCCGCATAAGCTGGCAGGATCAAATAAACGCCGTCCGCGAGTTTTTGCGACGTGGCGGGAGGCGTTTGAGGTGCGCCAGCGGGATTGCCCTGGATGCTGGCAGGCGCGTTGGGCTTCACATCCGTTACGCTTAGATCGAGCGTCGGATAGCCGCCTTGCTTCTGCATAATAGCGGTAGGAAACTTCACGCCGCCAAAATCCTTATAACCGTTGTAGGTGACCTCAACGAGCGTATCGCCGAGCATCGGAGTATCGATCCATGTCTCCACTCGAGAGAGCATGTTCTGTTCATCGATATAGCCGTTGAACTTCGCTTTGTTGGGCGCCGTGAACGTCACGACCGTGTATTTCTTCCCATTCATCGATTTTGACGTCGCGATGGCGTTATTGTTGGCGGCCTCCTTTAAGAAACCATAAGGGGTCATCCACAGGTCCACCTGTTGAGCCCACGAAGTGTTCGCGCCAATAACCACGGACTGGGTCGGACCCGGAGGCAGCCCGCCGCCACGGCGATTCGGGGGGATAGCCGCGAGGACTCTGTCGACGCGCCACGCCGGCGTTTCGTAGTTGATGGTTCGCGTGTAAGACGTCTCCGCGAATCCCGGCCAGGACGAACTTGGGTTCACAGCCTGTCCGAAGGCAAATTCCGTAGCGGTTCCGGAATATTGGAGAGTTTTCAGATTGTCCGCACCCATGGCTTTGGACACATTGCTGAGAATTGTCTTGGCATCTTGCCCGAGCGCAGCAGGCACAGCCCACGCCACAGCAGTCGCCACGGTCGCCAGCAGTACGAGAGTCACGGATTTCTTGAGCATAGGCCCTCCTCGTTGCGCTCCTTTTGGAGCGGGAAGTACATCCGGCGCCCGACCCATCCCGCAGCCCAAGCGGCCCATGGTCCCGGGGCGATAGATGCTGCGAGATTTTATCCCACGTGCAGAAGCCTTTCGACACAATCTTTCAGCAAAACAGACGGATGTTGTGCCTGATCGTATCCTGACGTCGAAGTCTGCTTATCTAGTTTCCCTGCTAAAAACTAAGTTCTCTGGCGACATTCGTCGTCGTTATATAATGAATTGTTCGTAGGCAGAACCAATCGCAAACTCCGGGCCAAGGATATAACGATAAGGAATTCACACGAGGAGGGTCAGATGAATCGTCTCTGGGTTTCATCGAGCGCTCTGGCGCTGCTGATGGCGGGTTCGTTGTCCGCGCCATCTTTCCTCGCCGCCCAGTCGTCGGGCGCCGCCACCAAGGCTGACGCGAAGACTGCGTCCAAGCCGGATACCAAAGCGGCCAGCACCAAAGACTGGACCATGCCCCGCTTGCCCGACGGCAAGCCGGACCTTCAAGGATATTGGACGAGTCTCAGCGTTACACCCATGGAACGCCCTGCCAAATACGGAAACCGAGAGTTCTTGACGGAAAAGGAAACGCAGGACGCCTTCAATGCGGGCATACAGCACGAGTTTGATGGCGCAGGCGGCACCGGCGACGCGGAGAACGATCCGGAGTCGGCAGATTACGATTTCAAAACGTACGGACTGAGCCCTTGGCAGAATGGCATCCGCCCCAACCATCGCACCTCACTGGTTGTGGATCCCCCTGATGGCAGGATTCCCCCATTGACGCCGGAAGCCAAGGCCAAGCCGCGGCAAAGGGCCAACTTCGACTACTACGTCGTCCCCGCAGCCGGCGAGAATTATCAGGGGGCGGTGCACGCGGATGTTCCGAAGGATTTGGGTCTCGGCACGTCTTGTGTCAACCAGGGTGGCGCGCCACCGATCCTCCCTACGGGGTACAACAGCAATTTTCTGATCGTGCAGACCCACGACGCTGTGTTCATTGAAAAAGAGGTTGGGACGGAGTATCGCGTCATTCCGCTGGACGGAACGCCGCATGCCGCAGCCGACATTCGCCAGTGGCACGGCGATGGGCGCGGTCATTGGGAAGGCGACACGCTGGTCGTCGAAACTACTAATTTCCGGCTAGAGAACGTCTATCGCAACGCCAATCCGAAGACCTTGAAGATCACCGAGCGGTTCAAGCGCGTCGACAAAGAAACGATTGAGTACTCGTACACGGTGGATGACCCCTCAACCTGGACAAAACCCTGGACAGCCATCGTTCCGTTGAGCTCAGTCGCTGGGCCGCTATTTGAGTACGATTGCAGCGAGAACAACAATGACGCTGTGAACATTCTGGCCGGGGCTCGCGAGGCCGAGGCGGCCGCAAAAGAGAAGGCCAAGGCTCCTGCGGGAGTGCCGATCTCGCAAAAATAATTGGACTTCTTCCGAGAAACCGGCGGCTACTTCAAGCTCGTGCTGGGAGAAAAAGCCTACCTTTTGTCGAGACCTTCGTTTAGCTCGATGCGGGTGCCCATCGGGTCGGCGATGAAGGCCAGTCCGAGTCCACCTTCGCGCACGCTGTAAGATGTATCGAATTTAATTCCATCAGCTTCGAGTTTCTTGCAGAACGCAGCGAGATTCTTGATCTCGAAGCCGATATGGTCGAGCGCGCGCCCTTTGGTGCCCACTGCTTTGGACTCCTGTTTGGAAAATCTGAAGTTCACGCCTGAGAGAATGCTTTGCGCCATCGGCGCGGAGGCCAGGTTGCCCGGAGCGGGGTTGCTGAGCTCCGCCCTGTCAATTTTTACGCTGAACTCCTTCGCGTACCAGCGTTGCAGCTCCGACCAGCCGGAGCCATTCGGACCGGAATCGGCAACGAAGAAATGAATTTGGTCGAACTGAATCGGAATAGCGAGGGTGGTCCGTTGGATAATTTCGATCTTTACGCCATCGGGACTGTAGATATACCCGCCGTATATCCGGCCTTGCGGGTCTGTGCCATTGCTGACGACCTTCATGCCCTCCGCTTGCATCTTGGCCACTAGCGCCACACCGTCTTTCACCAGAAAGCCAATATGATTGACCGTTGAGCCTTCCATGCCTCCGCTGGGGTCCGCCTTTGTGAAAAGAAAGATGGCGCCGGGATACTTAACGCCTTCAAAGGGGCCGCTTTTGATGGGCATACCGCCAAGCTCCAGATAGAATTTCTTGGCAGCCTCCACGTCGTGAACATTTAAGTGCATGTGGCCCACCGTCACGCCCATGTCGTTTGGCGGATTAAGCTGAGCCAGCGACGCCGTTGCAGAAAACAGAACCGTTGCCACTATCCCGAGAGTAAGCAAAAAACCTCTCATGGAGTCCACCTCGTTTTCGATAGCGGGTAATTGAAGGCCTAGGCGGCGGAAACGTAGCACTGTTCCGAAGGAGAAGCAAGAATTCGGGCCGAGAGTGGGGTTTAGTCAACCAAGAAATACGGGCTAGGGCGAGAACGCAAGCAGCACATTGCCGGGGATGCCTCCGAAGCGCGAATAGCCCGAATTCACAAACAGCATCCCATTGATGACCACGGCGCCCGGCCCATCCACCGAGCCACCTTTGGCCTTCACGCCGTTCACCGTCTGAAATTCGCGCCCCGTATAAAAATCCCAAAGAACGGTACCGTCTTCGGCCTTGTAACCGCGAATATGACCATCGAGCGATCCGGAAAACACGACGCCGGGAATACCCGTCACTGCGGCGGACTGAGCCGGGCTGCATCCTACCGGCGCTCCGTCAGGACAAACAATCGGCGGAGCATGCCAGACCTTCGCGCCGTCCGCGATGCGCAACGCCGTCAGGCCGCCGCCAACCTTCGGGTCCAGAATGTATCTCCGCGTATCTCTCGGATCGGTGGGCTTTGTTCTGCCGGAGGCCGCTGTCGCTGCATAAACTTTTTGGCCGTCGCTCGCCATGCCCCACAGTACGCCGACGGACGTGGCTACATTGGGCGCCGGGCTCGCAATCCGCGTTTGCCACACAATTTCCCCATTTTTCTCCGGATCCAGCGCGTAGACCATGCCGGACTTCTGTCCCGCCAGCAACACGTCTCGGCCACCGGGCCCTTGTGTCAGGATCACGGAAGACCCGAAATCGTAGTCTGGACCGTCTTCATCCGGACAATTCTGTTTATCCGTTCCGCAGGAAGAGTTGTACGCGTCGCCCGGCGTCATTTGCTTCGACCACACAACACGACCCGTTGTGATTTCCATGGCGAGAACCGCGTCACTGAATGAAGTCGGAGGCGATGAGTAATTGTCGCCCGTCCCGATGTACATCACCCCGCGTTTCGCATCGATGGTGGGAGCGGCCCAGACACCTGCGCCAGAAGGACCATACTGCGGCGTACCGCGTTTGGTCTTGCCGGTCAGCTTCGGCTCGGGGACGAGGTAGGACTTCCAGACCTGCTCGCCATCGCGAATGCGCAGCGCCACCACGCTCCCTCGGAATGTACAGCAGGGATACGCGGGGTCCAGGGAGCGGGTCTCCTCCCACGAGGCGATCGGCACGAAGACGTTTCCGTTGTATGCAACTGGGGAGCCTGTCAGGCGCGCGGCATCGTGCTCTTCGATCTTTTTCTTCCAAAGCAGCGTCCCGGTCTCCGCTTCAACCGCGTAGAACCATCCATTCTGATCCCCGAACAGAAGGGAGTGCTTGGCGCCCGTCGGCACTGCAAGAATCGACGATCGCACGGGCCCGTTTGCCTGGAACATCCATTGCAGGCAGCCTGTCTCCGCTCTCAGCGCATGTATGACGCCGCCTGCGCTGCCGACAAACACCTCGCCATCGACTACGGTCGGCTGCGCGAACGCAGTCACGTCGCCATCGAAGCCGAAGGCCCACTTCAGTTTGAGGTGGCCTACTTGGGCGATGCTGAGCTGCGCACCTTCGGCGGACTGATAACGTGCATTGTTCGGACCGGGGCTCCAGCCGTTCCACGAGAATTTCGAGTGGTCGGAAACGGTCACGTGGCGGTTGCTGCAGTAGGCGCTTACCGGAAAGTTGAACGCGGGCGCGTTCGTGCCGAGGTAAGCCGCCACGGCCTGGCGCTCCTCCCGGCCCATCGGATACGCGACCGTCATCATCGCGCCCCAATCGAGTGCGCGGAGAATGCGCGCCGACGGCATTTGATTCAGAGAAGTCTTTGGCGGGATACGCTCGCTGACTTGGTCATGGCAACCCGCGCATCGCTGCTTGTACACCGCTTCGCCCGACGCCTTGGACGCAGTATCTTGTGCGGGCATCCACACTGCCGAGAAAACAACTCCGATGGCGACCCAGAAGACTCGATTCAAGCCACTCCACGCGCGCATGCGCGGAGTCTATCACTTGCGGCGCTGCCGTGTCACAGGACATGCCGTTGCGGCAACGCCCCAACTGAACTATCCTGCACCAATATCGGGTACACCATGAGCAAACGGCGGAAGCAGTCGGAATCTTCCAACAATGCAAAAAATCGAGCGCATGGAGAGGCGGACTCTTCCCGTCGGAGTTTCCTGAAGACCGCCGGCGTTGCCGCTGCTACGGTCTTAGTTCGAGATTCGTCTTGGGCCCAAGGAAAACCCGCGAACGCCGCGAGTCGTGATTTTGCATTTCCGAAAATCAACCCGAAGTTCATGATCACGCCCGATCAAGCATGGGGCTGGGCGTCTTTCAAGAGCCAGGGCGGCCCTACTTATGCGGGCGGCGCGGGCTGGAGGCGTTACACAGATTTTCTGATCTCAAAAATGCCGGAATTCGGAGCGGTCGATTTGGACTACGTCGAAATACCCTACGATCATTACATCGTCGACGATTGGCCCGACCGCAGGACGCACATTTACGACTCGGGTGCGGCGCTCGAGAAGCTCGTCTCAGATGGTACGCCCGTGCCGGTTGTGGCGTCGTACGGCATGACTTCCGGCTTTACGCCAGCCGAAGGCATTTCCGCCCAGATGGTCTATTACGATCCCGCTCATCCCCCCGACAATGCACAAATTGCTGGCAAAATACTGGTGTTCCAAACAGCGCAATATCCTGATCCTCCGTACACCAATTCGTTTTTGGATAACTTCACGCTGACAGACTACGAATGGCGTTCGCCCGGTAAATGGGCGCCGCTGTTTACGCCGCCGAACACGAGCGTAACGAGTTCCTATCATTCGCGCTGGGTTTGGAGTCAGCTCAATGGTTTTGCCGCGATTGGCATCAAGGGACGTGCTGCTGGCATGGTAGTCGTCTATGACCTCTCGCCTGGCGCAGCGTTCGCGCTTGCTCAACGGAGCGTTTATACGCCGGATGGGAAGGCTGGATTCGGAGCCGTCTATGTCAACTGTCCCACGCTCACTCTCGATCGCGTAAACGGAGCGAAAGTGCTGGTGGACGCCAAGGCGGGCAAGACGGCCACTTTGACTCTGAGCGCGCGCTTCGAGCGGAACACGGGCAAAGCCATCATCGCCTATTTGCCGGGTAAGAATTATGGCACGCCGCTCGACGAGCAGATTTTGCTCGCCACCCACACTGATGCCATGTCGTTGATCGAGGAGAACGGCGGCTTGGGCATGTTGGGCATCATGTCCTATTTCAATCACATTCCGCAGTCGGCAAGACCGCGAACACTGATCTTCTATTTTGATTGCCGGCACTTCATGCCGGGCGGCGAGGCATCATGGCCGCAATTTGACTACTACACCATCCACCCCGAGCGCCTGAAGCCGATCGTGGCTACCCTCGGGATGGAGCACATGGGCGGCCGGCAAACCATCGAAGTCGGACCCGACCGTAACGATTATGTCTATTCCAGCGAACTCCCGGAGAATGGTGGCGTTATCACCAGTTTGATGGACGTCTACAACAACAATATCTGGCTGGTGGAAGCGATCGCGAAAGCCGCCACCGACAATCACTGGCCCAGGGTTGACGTGAAAGCCGGCAACGTGGAGCCGGGCGTCAATGGCGGGTTCCAGGGCTCGGTAAAGAGCCCAATGAATAAGGGACGTGCGTACAAGATCCCGGGAGTCGGGCTTGCCGGCGACTGGCCGGGTGGCTGGACTCAAACCTATGCGCAACTCGATACGGAAGCGGGACCGCACGGTTTTGACCAAGCCTATTTCGTGCAGCAGGTAGCCGGATTATCTCAAGTGGCGGGCGAATTGATGCTGGTAAAGCCAATCGTCATCGACCTCGGCTGGGGCGAGCTCAAATCAGCGTTGATTCACCTTTCGGATTCTGCCTTTGTCCGTCACGAGGAGGCTGCGACGCTACGGCATACACTCGTGGACCAATATGTCGCGGCGTTCCGAAAAGTTGAAGGAGCCGCGAACGGCGATGGCAAGAGCACACTCAAAGAGCTGACAGCCAATATATCCAAATGGGTTGTGCCCGACAGCCAGGCAGAGTTGCGTTTATTAGTGGATACCCAAATTTCCAAATTGTCCTAAACGTCTTATCGCGGTCATTTTAGCCAGCCGCGCCGGTCCTGAGAGCCAAGAGTGTTGATAAGGGGAATCGAAATGGGTGGCCCTCACCTCGCTGCTACACTCACCGCAGCCCTTCTGCTGGCTGCAGCTCGATCCATCGCCGCCCCGGCGGAGGGCGCCGCCGACCCCAAGCTCCTGGAGAAGGCCAAGGAAGTTCATCGGCGAATTATCGCCTTCGACAGCCATCTGGACCTTCCTTTTGACTATCCTGGCGCGTCAACTGATGGGAAGACCCAGTTCGACCTGCCGAAAGTAGCGCGGGGGCAACTGAAGGGCGCAGCCCTCGCGGTTTTTGTACCGCAAGGTCCTCGGACTCCGGAGGGCTATGCCCAGGCGCGAGCGGACGCGGAGAAAAAGTACAACCTGATCAGGGCCGTTGCTGAACAGAACCCGAATCTCGCGGCGCTGGCATACTCGTCCGAAGATGTGCACCGCATTGCGGGTAAGGGGAAATTCGCGGTGGTGCTGAGCCTGTTGAACGCCTATCCTCTGGGCAGCGACCTCTCCCAGATCGACGAATGGTATAAACGCGGCGTCCGGATCTTTGGTTATACTCACGCCGGTCACAACCAGTGGGCGGATTCCTCGCGACCCAGCCAGGCGCTCGGCGATACCGCGGAAGAACACGGCGGACTGTCGGCTCTGGGAAAGCAGGGTATCGCTCGCCTCAACGAACTGGGCATGCTGATCGACGTTTCCCAACTCACCACTTCCTCGCTTAAGCAGGTTCTGAGCCTCACCAGGGCGCCGGTCGCGGCAACCCACTCCGGAGTGAAGGGCCTCGTGGATAGCCCGCGCAATCTGACGGACGAAGAACTCGAACTGATCAAGAAAAACGGTGGGGTGGTTCAAGTGGTCGCATTTGGCAACTACGTTCGCCCGGTTCCGAAGGAGATCACCGATCAGGTCGCTGCATTGCAGGCGGAGTATGGCTATAAGGGCAACGAGCCGCCACCGGGACTGCCCGAGGCCAAGCGTATGGAATACGCTGACCGGAACCGAAAGATCCTGTCCGCGGTCCCGCCTGCCACGGTTGCTCAATTTGTCGATTCGATTGACTATGCCGTCAAGAAGATCGGAATCGATCACGTCGGCATCTCCTCCGATTTCAATCATGGGGGAGGCGTAGTGGGCTGGGAGAATGAAGGTGAGTGCCAGAATGTGACCGCCGAACTGCTTCGCAGGCATTACTCGGAGAGGGATATTGCCAAACTGTGGGGCGGTAACTTCTTGCGCGTATGGGCAGAGGCTCAAAACGTTGGTAAGGCGTTGCAAGCCCACCATCAGACCCGCGCTCAGTGAAAATTCGTTGGTTACCCCCCACCCATTTTTGTGCAAGTGTTCATTCTCAAAGACTTCCTCTGCGCAAATCTTGCGATGCACGATCGACGCAGGCCGTATCGCGGGCGATGAAACCGAGCGAAAAGCCTCAGGTCTCGGCCCGCACAAACCGCGCGCCGCGACCTGAGCTACAAAAACCGATAGCCCGGCTCCTCTCAACGGACCGTCACCGGAAACTCTGACTACCTTCCCCTTTGGAGTTTCGACAGGGCCATGCCCCCGCCCGGTGTTTATGTAAGTGTTGATTCTGCACGGCTTCAAGACCTCAAATTTCGCAAGTGTTGATTCTGCGAAAGTTAGGTTGGCAAATTCATAAGTGCTCATTTCAGTAGAGTTGCTCTTTTTGTTTCCGACTCGCGTTTAGCGGGCTCCGGGCGAAATTTGCACGGTTTGTCCTCCCGGCAAAGAACTCGCATGGATGTCTAAACGAACTGCGGTGAGTTCAGGGTGTTCGATTGACGATAATTGCCGAGGAAAATGCCAAGTGAGGTCGATGAACATACGCGATGCTATCATAGAAGTAAACAAATATCAATCTCTATTGACGTATTAGCTATTCGAACGAGGATTGTTCGAATGAGTTTATCGACCTATTCGGTGTGCGCGGATGCAATGCTTTTATATTATTCGAATCTTCTCTAAGGACCACGTCCTTCCGTGGGGCCGATCTCTGTAAGCGTGCCGCTGCGGTCCTGAATCTTCGTTCCGCTGAGGCGGATGTCTTTTCGCAAGAGTTGGGGACTCGCGCTCACGTCCACTTGATCGTATCGTTGGCCGTTGACCGTGATGGTGAAAAGCCCCGCAGGCAGATTGCGGAACAAATAGCGGCCGCTTCCGTCTGAGATTGCCTGCCGATTCAATTCTTCGAGCCGCACAACTGCGTTTGCGACTTCGACGTACTCTCCTTGAGAGGCATCGTATGATTGCACCTTCCCCGCCAGAGCCCGAATCGCCGGCAACGTGAAGCTAATCTTTTTGGATTCGCCATCGCCCAACGCAATGGTGAGTGGCTGAAGGTCGTCCAGCGCGTAGCCTGCTCGCACCGTTTCGACATTCACCTCGGCAACGTACGTGCCGCTCTGCGTGACGGGAGCAACAAACTTTCCGGTTTGGTCTGCCGTAAGACGAGTCTGCCCCTGGGGCCCGCGAATCGAGACGGCGATGCCGGGCAGTGCCGCTCCTGTGTCATCCACCGTATAACCAACGATCTGGGCTGAGGGATAGACGATCCCGAAGCTCACAACCGAGTCCGGCTCGGCACTCACCTTTGACGGCGTCGTGTACCAGAAGGGCCGCTCGGATTTGAATTCCATCTGCACGGTATGCACTCCAGGCTCTACGTTTGAGAAGAGGTAAGATCCGGAGCTGTTTGTCCTCGTCTGGCGAACACCGTCCAGACGGATCAAGACGTCGGCGAGAAAGCGGCTTCCCCCGCTGTCTTCAACGCGTACCGCGCCCGAAATCGTTCCTTGGGGCCTGCGCCACCGCGGGAAAAGACTTTTTCCTACCTCGTGGCGCAAGCTGACTTCCGCAATCGGATTCAGGCGATGGATGGGCGCGATCGATTCGAGCATCGTAAAGGATGCGATCAGTTCGGTGGAGTTCGAAAGTCCCCGCCGGTAATGCGCGCTCTGCAAGACAGTGGTGTTCCGGCTCGTGAGAAACGAATTGAGGTTGTAGTTGGAGTCCAGTTCCAATGACTGCCGCGACCAGTTCCAGCTTGCGTTGATGTTTCCGTACCAGTTGCGTGGCACCAACTGGAGCGTCGCATTGGGAGCGATTCCCAGACTGCTCAGAAATGCGCGGCTGTTCAGGAGTTGCGCGAGCTGGCCGACGCTGACGGTGGTGCCGAAGCCGAGTTGGGCCAGTTCCACGTTCAGTTCCGGAAAGGAGGAAAATACGGAATCGATCCCGAGCGCCTCCGTCTGGGAACCCGCACCTACGTTCCAGTGGAAGCGCTGTCCATTCCAATGGACCGAACCCTCATATCCCTGGCCTGCGGAAAACGAATGGCTGGTGACTGAATAGCTATATTGCACGCTCTCGCCGAACTGCTTGCCGTCGTGCGAGATGGTGAGCGGCACGGATAGGCGGTTTACGTCCGGGGAAAGCGTATGATCCTGGGAAAAATGAGATGCAGAGACTCCGGGAGAGATTGCAATTCCAGCTACGGTCGCGTATCGGACGTTCGCGGTGGCAACTTCTATGTCTTGCCTGCCCGCGACGGTGAAAAGGCGATTCTCGGAGCCAGAGAGAGAGGAGCGGAGATCCCGGCTCCAAAGGTGATCCCAGTTCGCCTGGCTCTGCAGGCCCTTGAGATTGTCGGCCTCCGGCGATGCGTACGGCCGGGGCCGATAGCGCCCGACAATATGAAACTGATCGGTTTCTGTATCTCGACCAAGATCGAACGCACCGCCGAATCCCTTGCTGTATCCCAACTCGAGCCCGAAGTCGATTCCACTACAACGGACCAGCACCTGGTTGCAGCCTCCCGGAAGCTCACGTTTTCTGAGGAAGATGGTTCCGAGACCCTGGGCGGCTTGCGGAGCCGGCGCCAGAGAATCGCGTTGAATGAAATAGGCTGTCGCGCCAATCTGCACGTAGGGATGCAGATTCTGTGAGAAGCTGGCGCCGGATATCATCTGTTTCTGAGTTGGCAGAAACAGAGAGTTGAATCCCGCAATGGAAGCGTAGCCGGCATGAATCGCGAATTTCCCGGCATCGAAGTGAATGCCTCGAATCAAGGTAGAGCCGACCGATATCGGCGAGCTGTCGCCGGATTCGTCAAGAAGCGTCAGCCTCCAACGCTCGCCGGTAAAGCGAACATAGTCGTACGGGAACCACGTGGAAGAGGTTCCCGGAAGGTTTCGGTTCGGGGCAGTGACATTGGTGAAATGGACTTGCATCGGTCCAGTTTGATAATCCAGAGTTTCGCCGATCTGTGTTGGGTCGGTCGACGCCCGGACTTCGTAATAGCCCCTGAGGTTT
>Ga0210394_10005645_pt1 | contig 13947 bp, 10 predicted proteins | sample IncBWC12MmetaG_FD_160121 | JGI IMG/M metagenome (GOLD analysis project Ga0210394, IMG submission 160121) | Forest soil microbial communities from Barre Woods Harvard Forest LTER site, Petersham, Massachusetts, United States - Inc-BW-C-12-M | ecosystem: Environmental > Terrestrial > Soil >...
CGCGACGCTGCTGGTGCCGACCGTGATCCAGGGCGCGGGGATGGCGGTGTTCTTCATTCCGCTCATGTCGATCACCCTCTCCGGGCTGCCGCCCGAGCGCATCCCGGCCGCTTCCGGGCTGTCGAACTTCGCGCGCATCACGGCCGGATCATTCGGCACGTCCATTACCACCACACTGTGGGACCGGCGCGCCACGCTGCACCATGCCCAACTGGTCGAGCACCTCACGCCCAACGATCCGGTGACGGCGCAGGCGCTCGGCAACCTGCACGCCAGCGGCATGGCCCCGGATCAGAGCTACGCGCTGCTCAATCGCATGGTCGACTCCCAGGCGTTCATGCTCTCCGCGAACGACATCTTCTATGTGTCGGGGCTGCTGTTCCTCGGCCTGATCTTTCTGGTGTGGCTGGCGCGACCGTTGCGCGGCGGCCTGGGCGCCGCGTCCACCTCCGCAGCCCACTGAACGTAAGCTGCGCTAACCGGCCGCGCGCAGGATTCTCGGCGGCAGCAGCCAGATGAGCTGACCGCACCCGGCGCGCGCCGCCCCCTGGAAGCACAGCAGCGCAACACCCATTTTCCTGAACTCGAACGCCGCAGCTCCCACCCCGCCCGGCAGGCACGCCGCGAGCAGCCGGCCAAGACCGGGCTGGTGCCCGACCACGGCGATGCGGCTGTCGTGACTGCGTGCCAGCAGCGCCAGCAGGCCTTCAGGATCTGCGCCCGGCAGCAGCTGCACGCACTCTCCCGCCTCGGGCCAGCCGGCGAACTGAGTCAGGATCGCCGCGGTCTGCTGTGCGCGGCGCAGGGGGCTCACGAGCACCTGCGCCGGGTGTTCCGTGACGCGCTTCAGCCCCAGCGCCGCCTTGCGGGCGCGCGCCGCGCCCTGCGGCGACAGCGGGCGCCGAGCATCGTCCGGCCAGCGCCTGGCGCTGCGTTCGAGGGCGATGGCGTGTCGGACGACCAGCAGCTCCATGCGCGCGTCCGCTCAGCGTCAATGGTTGATCGGGCGCGGTTCCGGCTCCGGCACATGCTCCAGGCTGGTGGCGGCAATGGCTGCGTCGTGCGCGCGGGTTGGCTGCGCGGGCGCGCCGTTGTTCGCCTCGCAGGCGGTATCGCTCAGTTCCCCGAGCTTGGTGCGCAACGCTCTCCAGCGCTTGCCCCGGACCTTGCGCCAGGAGCCGGTGAGGGTCTTGCGCGCCTCCGCGGTCGTGCGGGCGTGGTGTTCTGCCAGGCGCCCCATCAGGAACAGCGTTGCGGGCGGAAGCCCGTTCGCGGGGTCGGCGGCGAGGGTGGCCAGGCGATTCCTGGACATGTAAGCGTCCTGGTGTGCGCCGAGTTTGTCCTGCAGGCGGCGCAACGCTTTGAGCGTCTCGTCCGCGGGCTTGCCGAACATGCCAGCGCCGGATTCGATCGCGTAGCGCAACTGCTTTGCGCGGCGGCGAACGGCGTGGTAGTCCTCCATCGAGGACTTGGTACGCAGCCTGCGGACGGACTTTCTGAGCTTGCGAAAGCGGCAGCGTACGCGTTCCGGCATGACCACCATCGCACGGTCGGCGAACGCCCCGTTACCCGCCGAGGCTTGCGCGCTCGCGAGGCTGAGCGTTTCAAGCCAGCGCCGCGTGGGCTCGGAGTCGAGCGCTCTGACCATGCGCGCGCGCGCGCGCCCCCGCTCCGCTTCGAGGCGCGCTTTCAGAGGTTCCGCCGCGGTACGCTCGTGTTCGGGTAACCCGGCGCAGTAGCGGGCGAGCTCCGCGAGCTGCACGTCGAGGTCACGCGCCGCTCCCAGGGTGCGCAGCACGGTCTTGGCGGTCTTGCGCGCGTGCAAGAGCGCCAGGGGCAGCTGCTGTTTGAACAGACCGAGCGTCGCGTCGATACGGCGCGCGGTGACACGCAGCTGGTGCAGCGCTTCCGGATCGTGCCCCAGGCGCGCGCCCGGTTCGTGCGCGTGCCACGCGGCCAGCAACCGTCGCAACTCCACGAGCGCCACTTCACTCGCCGTGGTGCCGATGTCGAACACGGACAGCAGGCCGGCGCGCGCAACCGCGACGCCAGCGGCAGCCGGCTCGCCCTGGCGGGCGCTGAGTGGACCCTTCATCGATGACCTAACGAAAGCGAAGCGTTTTCGCGAGTGTAACAAAGGCGGGGCCCGGGCAGGGCTGAGTCCGGGGCTGCGCCGCAGCCTTCCGCACTTAAATTGACGCTCCCTGAGTCACTTACGTATGATTCGCGCCCCCCGTGCGGCGGGGCCGGCTAGGGGCGCTGAGGAAGTCGTGCCCGTAGCTCAGGCGGATAGAGCATCGGCCTTCTAAGCCGAGGGTCGCAGGTTCAAGTCCTGCCGGGCACGCCAGCCGCACGATTAAGGGGCCGGATGGTGGACGTAGCTCAGTTGGTAGAGCCCCGGGTTGTGATCCCGGCCGTCGTGGGTTCGAGTCCCATCGTCCACCCCAATCAGCGGGCAAAAGCCGCGCTTTTTGCCGGCGGGCAGAAAGCGCTGCGGGCGACTTTCTGCAGTTGAACAAGGGCCGTTAGCTCAGCTGGTAGAGCAGGAGACTCTTAATCTCTTGGTCGTAGGTTCGATCCCTACACGGCCCACCATTCCAACAGATTTGGCCGCCGGCGCTCAAGGGGAAGCGCTTGCGTATCGTCTATTCCGGGGGGCATAGTGAATTTAAGGCCGGACGGATTTGCGGGGGGCATACCGTGCGAATGGCTCTTATGATCATGGCGGTGACAGTGGCCGGGTGTGCTGCGCGACCGCCTGCGCCACCGATAACTCCCGAGAGACACGCGGCCAACATCGCCGCAGCAGAACAAGCCGGCTACAAAGTCGTCAGCAGCGGGGATCGGACGTTGTTCTGTCCCACAGCCTCACCGACGGGCTCCCATATGGCGCCCAGCTGTATGACAGAAACCCAATGGGAGGCGCAACTGGGCGCGCGGCATGAGAGGAGTTCGGCTGCGCGTTTGTCAGGTCAACCACCGGGCCCGGGACCTAACGCCGGGCACTAGAAGCAAGCCGCTCGCCGAGATTCTGTTCGCGGTGGAAGGGCACTCGTTTCGGCACGAAGGTGCCCAGGCGGCGCCGCCGCCCGGTGTGCGGATCGGGCTTGCGTGAGTACAGCCGATGCGGCTGGATTTCAGCTTGCGGATCATGCGCTGTCTTGTGTAGTTATAATAATCAATCAGTTACAAGACCAACACCGGCGTGGGGCGCGAGCCGCGGCCGTGCGCGGGCCGCCGGGCGGCATCGGCTATAATGCTTCTTACGCCGACGCACGGCCGACAGGTGTGGCCGCATCCGGCTCGTGCGGTGCGCACGGCACGGGCGAAAGTGGCGGAACTGGCAGACGCGCTGGACTTAGAATCCAGTGGGGAAACCCGTGAGAGTTCGAGTCTCTCCTTTCGCACCAGTTCTCCTTGGCTTCACTTAGGTACGGTCGCTGGCAGCGGGGCTCGAGGTCCTAAGAGCCGAGGATTGAATTGATGGAAGTCTCACTGTCTGACACGGGTGGTCTTTCACGGCGCCTCGAAGTGGCTGTGCCCGCCACCGAAGTGGCCAACGAGGTGCAGCAGCGCCTGAAGCGCCTGTCGCGCACCGCGCGCCTGAAAGGCTTTCGCCCTGGCAAGGCGCCGCTTGCGGTCATCACCAAGCAGTTTGGCGAGCAGGTGCGCGCCGAGGTGCTGAGCGACCTGGTGCGCAGCTCCTTTGCACAGGCCGTGACGCAGGAAAAGCTCCGGCCGGCCGGCGGGCCGCGCATCGAGCCGATTGCGATGGGGCCGGAGACGGGCCTGAAATATGCCGCCCATTTCGAGGTGCTGCCCGAGATCCGGGTGAACCCGCCCGAGGGCCTCGCCATCGAGCGGCCGGCGGCCGCGGTGTCCGAGACGGACGTGGACGCCATGATCGAGAACATGCGCCGGCAGCGGCCGGTGTTCACGCCGGTCGAACGGGCGGCGCGCGACACCGATCGCGTGGTGCTCGATTACCAGGCGCGCATCGGCGGCAAGCCGTTCGAAGGCAGCGATCTCACCGATGTGAGGATCGTACTGGGCACGCACCAGGCGATGCCCGAACTCGAGGAGGGCCTGAAGGGCGTGCGCGCCGGCGAGCAGCGCACCGTGAGTGCGGTGTTCCCCGCCGCACACCCGAACAAGAAGCTCGCCGGCCAGTCCGCCGAGCTGTATCTCTCCATTAAGGCAGTCGAGGAACACTCCCTTCCGGCGGTCGACGATGAATTCTTTCGTGCGTACGGTGTCGAAACGGGTGGGCTTGCGGAAATGCGCGCCGAGGTTCGCAAGAGCATGGAGCGGGAGCTTGCTGATGTGATTCGCGGTCGGGTGCGCGTGCAGGCGCTCGATGCGCTCTACAAGGACAACCCCGTCGATGTGCCGCGCGCCCTGATCGACGAGCAGGTGCAGCAGCTGCAGATCGATACGGCGCGGCGCTTAGGGATTCGCGATGCGAGCCAGCTGCCCGCGCGCGGGGTGTTCGAGGAGCCGGCGCGCCGGCGTGTGGCGCTTGGCCTGCTGGTCGCGCAGATCGTGCAGGCGCAGGCCATGAAGGTGGACCGCGAGCGCGTGCAGACGCGGGTCACCGAGCTCGCGGAGGGTTACCCCAATCCTGACGAGGCGCGGCGGGCGTACCAGCACAACAAGGACGCGATGCGCACGATCGAGTCCGCGGTCCTCGAGGACCAGGTCGTGGACTGGGTGCTGGAGCGCGCGCGCGTCACCGAGCGGGCCATGAGCTTCAGCGAACTCACCGGCTTTGGCCAGCCCGAGGATCATGAACATCAGCATCAGCACGAGCCCCGGCACGACCCTCAGTACGAACCCCAGCACGAACAGGCGAGCGAAACATGAACGAACGTGGCTTGAATCTGGTCCCCATCGTGGTCGAGCAGACCGCGCGGGGTGAACGGGCTTATGACATCTACTCGCGCCTGCTCAAGGAGCGCGTGGTGTTCATCGTGGGTGCGGTCGATGACTACGTGGCGAACATTGTGGTCGCGCAGATGCTGTTCCTGGAGTCCGAGAATCCGGAGAAGGACGTCGCGCTGTACATCAATTCCCCGGGCGGCGTGGTGAGCGCGGGACTGGCGATCTACGACACCATGCAGTTCATCAAGCCCGACGTGAGCACCATCTGTATCGGCCAGGCGGCCAGCATGGGCGCCGTGCTGCTCGCCGGCGGCACGCGCGGCAAGCGCTACTGCCTGCCGCACGCGCGCGTGATGATTCACCAGCCCCTGGGCGGTTTTCAGGGGCAGGCGGCGGACATGGAGATCCACGCCCGGGAGATGCTCGAGACGCGCGACCGGCTCAACAAGATCCTGGCCAAGCACACCGGCCAGAGCGTCGAGCGCATCAAGCAGGACACCGACCGCGACCGATTTATGGACTGGAACGAGGCGGTACGCTACGGGCTGATCGACAAGGTGCTGGAACAGCGCGGCCAGCTGCCGGCAGCCCCGGGAAAGCCGGCGTGATTTGCCCTATTGCGGGAGGCGAGCCAAGCAAATGTCAAAGAGGTGAACCACGTCATATAACTCCCGTGCACATAAGGAGTTAGCTGTGCAGTCGCTCTTTGCTTCATGGCCGGACACCGTGCTATAAGAAACTGGCGTTCGACGTGCCCTTCAGAAGTAGCGCGACGTGAGTTTATGAGACACCTCGATGAGTGAAGATGCCCGCAGCCGCCATGATGACGGCAAGCTCCTGTACTGCTCCTTCTGCGGGAAGAGTCAGCACGAGGTCCGCAAGCTGATCGCCGGCCCGTCGGTGTTCGTGTGCGACGAATGCGTCGAGCTGTGCAACGACATCATCCGTGAGGAGCTCGAGGACCGCGCCGAACGCGCGCGCGACAAGCTCCCCAAGCCCCACGAAATCAAGAAGGTCCTCGACGAGTACGTCATCGGCCAGGAGCGCGCCAAGAAGGTGCTCTCGGTCGCGGTCTACAACCACTACAAGCGTCTGCAGACCCGCACCGGCTCGCGCTCCAAGGACGAGGTCGAAATCGCCAAGAGCAACATTCTGCTGATCGGCCCGACCGGCTGCGGCAAGACCCTGCTCGCGGAGACGCTGGCGCGGCTGCTGAACGTACCGTTCACCATTGCGGACGCGACCACGCTCACCGAGGCCGGCTACGTCGGCGAGGACGTCGAGAACATCATCCAGAAGCTGCTGCAGAAGTGCGATTACGACGTCGAGAAGGCGCAGACCGGCATCGTCTACATCGATGAGATCGACAAGATCTCGCGCAAGTCGGACAACCCGTCGATCACCCGCGACGTCTCGGGCGAGGGCGTGCAGCAGGCGCTGCTGAAGCTCATCGAGGGCACGATTGCCTCGGTGCCGCCGCAGGGCGGCCGCAAGCACCCGCAGCAGGAGTTCCTGCAGGTCGACACCAGCAATATCCTGTTCATTTGCGGTGGCGCCTTCGCCGGCCTGGAAAAGATCATCCTCAACCGCACCCAGAAGAGCGGCATCGGCTTCACCTCCGAGGTGCGCGACATCAACCACCGCCCGCACGGCAGCGACCTGTTCCACGACGTCGAACCCGAGGACCTGATCAAGTACGGCCTGATCCCGGAATTCGTGGGGCGTTTGCCGGTGGTGGCGACGCTCGATGAGCTCGATGAGCAGGCCCTGGTCTCGATCCTCACCGAGCCCAAGAACGCGCTGACCAAGCAGTACCGGCGCCTGTTCGAAATGGAAGGCGCCGAGCTCGAGTTCCGCGACGAGGCGCTGCGCGCGGTTGCACACCGCGCCATGCAGCGCAAGACCGGGGCGCGCGGCCTGCGCACCATCCTCGAGACCGTGCTGCTCGACACCATGTACGAGCTGCCCTCGATGCGTAACGTGTCCAGGATCGTGATCGACGAGACCGTCATCGACGGGCAGACCAAGCCCTACGTGGTGTACGGCACCGATGACGGCCGGCTTGCGAGCGTCGACGAGCCGCGCCGCGCCTCCGGCTCGAACCATCACTGACCCGTCCTAAGCCCGCGTCCCTCAAACGCGCTGCCTGTGAGGCGCGTCACCCTTGAAACGCGGTGCCGCAGCCTCATTTCCCGCTACACTAGGCCTATAAACGCCGTCGGCCGGGGTTCTGACAGACGCCCGGCCGTGTCCCACTCGTCACCGAGGGCTTGAGCGTGTCCGAACCGACTACTCCCGCGACTCCGATTCCCGCGACTGCGATTCCCGCCGTGCTCGAAAACGTGCCGGTGCTGCCGCTGCGTGACGTGGTGGTTTACCCCCACATGGTGATTCCGCTGTTCGTCGGGCGCGAGAAGTCCATCCAGGCGCTGGACGTCGCCATGCGCACCGATAAGCGCATCATGCTGGTGGCGCAGAAGCAGGCCGATGTCGATGATCCCAAGGCGGAAGACCTGTACCGCATCGCCACCGTCGCGACTATTCTGCAGCTGTTGAAGCTTCCCGACGGCACGGTGAAGGTGCTGGTCGAGGGCGTCGACCGCGCCCGCATCGAAAAACTGCACGCCGGCGAGTACTACTCCGCGGATGCCACGCTGCTGCCGGACGCGGAGAGCTACGACGAGAAGGAGCTGGACGTGCTGGGGCGCTCGGTCATCTCCCAGTTCGAGCAGTACGTGAAGCTCAACAAGAAGGTGCCGCCCGAGGTGCTGACGGCGCTCGCCGGCATCGAACAGGCGGGGCGCCTGGCCGACACCGTGGCGGCGCACATGTCGCTGAAGCTCGCCGAGAAGCAGAAAGTGCTTGAGATCCTCGACGTCAAGAAGCGCCTCGAGCACATCCTGGTCGCCATCGAGAGCGAGATGGATGTGCTGCAGATCGAGAAACGCATCCGCGGCCGCGTCAAGGCGCAGATGGAGAAGAGCCAGCGCGAGTACTACCTGAATGAGCAGATGAAGGCCATCCAGAAAGAGCTCGGCGAGATGGACGAAGGCGGCAACGAGATCAGCGAGCTCGAGCAGAAGATCGCCAAGGCGGGCATGCCCAAGGAGGCGCGCGACAAGGCCGGCGGTGAGCTGAACAAGCTGAAGATGATGTCACCGATGTCCGCCGAAGCCACGGTGGTGCGCAACTACATCGACTGGCTGTTGAAGGTGCCGTGGAAGAAGCGCACCAAGATCATCAAGGACATCGCCCGCGCCCAGAAGGTGCTGGACGAAGATCACTATGGGCTGGATAAGGTGAAGGAGCGCATCGTCGAGTATCTCGCCGTGCAGCAGCGCGTCGACAAGCTGCGTGGCCCGATCCTGTGCCTCGTAGGTCCCCCGGGCGTCGGCAAGACCTCCCTCGGTCAGAGCATCGCGCGCGCCACCAACCGCAAGTTCGTGCGCATGTCCTTAGGGGGCGTGCGCGATGAGGCCGAGATTCGCGGGCACCGGCGCACCTACATCGGTTCCATGCCCGGCAAGATCGTGCAGAACATGTCGAAGGCGGCCGTGCACAACCCGCTGTTCCTGCTCGATGAAGTCGACAAGATGTCCATGGATTTTCGCGGCGATCCGTCCTCGGCGCTGCTGGAAGTGCTGGACCCCGAGCAGAACTCCACCTTCAACGATCATTACCTCGAGGTCGATCTGGACCTCTCGGAGGTGATGTTCGTGTGCACCGCGAACACCCTCAACATCCCGCCGCCGCTGCTCGACCGCATGGAAGTCATCCGTCTGCCCGGGTACACCGAAGACGAGAAGATGAACATCGCGCGCCGTTATCTGGTGCCGAAGCAGAAGAAGAATAACGGGCTGAAGCCCGAGGAGCTGAAGGTGTCCGATACCGCGCTGCTCGACATCGTGCGTTACTACACGCGCGAAGCGGGCGTGCGCAACCTCGAGCGCGAGATCGCCAAGATCTGCCGCAAGGCCGTGAAGCAGATGCTGCTGCACAAGAAGGAGCAGAAGTCGGTCGCGGTCACGCCGCGCAATCTCGACAAGTTCCTCGGCGTGCGCCGCTTCCGCTACGGCAAGGCCGAGGACATGAACCGCGTCGGCCAGGTCACGGGGCTCGCCTGGACCGAGGTGGGCGGGGAACTGCTCACCATCGAGGCGGCAGTCGTGCCCGGCAAGGGCAAGCTGCAGCACACCGGCCAGCTCGGTGAGGTGATGCAGGAGTCGATCCAGGCTGCCATGACCGTGGTGCGCAGCCGCGCGCAGGGGCTCGGGCTCGAGCCCGAGTTCTACCAGAAGCACGACGTGCACCTGCACATCCCGGAAGGGGCTACGCCGAAGGACGGCCCGAGCGCCGGCATCGGCATGTGCACCGCACTGGTCTCGACGCTCACCAAGATCCCGGTGCGCTCGGATGTGGCGATGACCGGGGAGATCACGCTGCGCGGGGAGGTGCTGCCGATCGGGGGCCTGAAGGAGAAGCTGCTGGCCGCGCATCGTGGCGGCATCAAGACCGTGCTCATTCCGGACGAGAACGTGAAGGACCTGGTGGAAATCCCGGACAACATCAAGGGAAATCTCGAGATCAAGCCGGTCAAATGGATCGACGAGGTCCTCGCCTACGCACTGACTGAACAGCCGATGCCGTATCAGCAGGCGCCGGTGGCCACTGTGGCCACTGCGGCGGTTGCCGCCGTGGCGGCGGCGGACGACAAGCGCTCGCGGCGGAACGGCCGGCGGTCGAAGCAGGTTGTACCGCCGGCGCACTGATCGGCACTCACAACCCTTTGGCCTAAGCAGGCACGATCACAGCCGAATTTCGCTTCGGCTCCTGTTAGAATTTCGCACCTGCCAAGGACCGTGGGTGCTTAGCTCAGCTGGTAGAGCGTCGCCCTTACAAGGCGAATGTCGGCGGTTCGATCCCGTCAGCACCCACCAAACCCTTCCACCACCTTCCTCGAACGCACCTGAAGTTCGCGAGGGAGTTTTGCGGGAGTAGTCCCAAGCACCCCAGCACGCGCGCCTTCTGAGCTGGCCCTCGAGCGCCCACACGACTGCGACGGGGACGGGCGGGGAGGGAGGGGGCGACCCGCGGCAAGGTCGCTGTCCGCTGGGACGCCCGGCGTCCCCAGCAGAACCTTGACCTCGTTGGGCTCGTCGTCGCATCAGTCTCTCTTCGTTCACACGCCGCCAAACGAGAAGTCGTCAAACGCGGTCACGCTGTCGGCCTTCGTCCAGACCCCGACCGCACCGGCGCCCGTGATATGGTCATCCTCAAGCTCGATGTACGGTTTGCCGTCTAACAGCACTTTGATGTGCTTGGCAGAGAACTCCACTCGTAAGCGGTGCCATTCGTTGCCGGTCACTGGCGCATCGACGTACTTGATTGTCATTCGATGCCCGCCCTCGGTGTGATAGAGCGAGACGTTGCCCTCAAGCGCGTTGGCTCGTGCGATGTAGTAGTGGTCGCCTTCCTTCCAGCGCCACACGAGTCCGCCGGCCTGATCTTCGCGCCCGGCCAGCGGCTTGAACTTCACTTCGACAAATCCATCGGAGATCGAGACGGCCTTCTTGACGCACCACGGAAACGTGCCGCTGCCGGTTTGCTTGAGCACGTTGGGTTTGCTCGGCGCGGAGGAGTCGATTTCCACCGCCCAGTGGGGTGCCCCGCGACCGGTCACGCCACACTCCCACCCGGGCGGCAGCGCACCCGGGTGGACCTGATCGAACGATTCCGTATCGGCGAAGGCTAGCGCCGCGGCCGAGCCGATCGCCATGACGGAAAGTATTCGACAAATTGTTCGGTTCATTCCAGGGCTCCGACACGGCTTGGAGGTCCGACCCATCCGGAAACGTCACGGTGACAAGAGCCTGCTTGCGCGTGAGCGTCGGGATCACCCTCAACAGGGTGCGACCTGCGTCGAGTAGCGCGAGAATCACGTACTTCCACGTCCCTTCAGATCCTCACGCTCTCAAGAACGATCGAGCGCGTTGTTCCGGAGAGCGCTGCAGTTAGAGCTTTTCGTCGACGTTCTTATACGAGGAGCCCTTGAGCAGGCCCACGTCCGCGTTCGCCGCGCCACCTTCGATTTCCGCCGCGACGCTCACGGCTCGGTAGCCGTTGTGTGCCTTCACGGCTTTGGCGACCGCGTCGGCGAGCGTGGACTTTGCTTTGGTCATCGCGCTGGCTTGCTTTTTGGCGTCTCTAAGATCGTCCGTCTCCGTGATGGGCTCTACCTTCGTGATCTTGCCCGTTTTGTGATCAACGATGACTTCGAAAAACTGGCCACCCTTGGCGGTGTAAACCGACAATTGCAATTTTCCGTCCTCGATCTCGAACTTGCCGGAAATCGGCTTGCCCTCGGATTCACTTGCTCGCAAGCCGGCTTCCAGTGAAACCGTGGCGTCCTTCAGAGCTGCGGCGAGTGCGGGTGCATTCTTCGCCGCTTCTGCCGCTTCGGCCTTCTCGTAGTCCTTGGTCTCCTGAGCTTGCGCCGAGGCAATTCCGAGCGCTAAGGCCAATGCCATCATCGCGATCCATAGGTTTTTCATGACACTCTCCAGCTGGTGTTTGTACGGTGGCAGGTCTCTATCCCGTAGCGCCTCGCGCCCCGCCGCCTAGGCGACTTTTGCGCCGTAAGCACCGATCGCGGCGGGGTTCCAGGTGTGCGTCTCACCACGCCTGTGCCGACACCAGGCGTACAGCGCGTCGTACACCACCAGACCGTGTTTCAACATCTCGTGGTCGTTGCGATAGTTGTAGGAGAGCCCCAGAGAAATCGCGAGCAATCCCGCGGCCTGTGGGGCGAGCTCCGGGCGCGCGGTGTCCGCGCCGCGCACAATGACCGCGAGTTCGGCGAGTGCCGGATCGTCGAGCCCGTATCTGCGCAGAAAGGCATCGAAACTGCACATCTCGCCGACGTGGGTGAGTTCAACATCGGGCACGTCATAGGGGATCGCGTTGCGATCGCGCGCGGTTGTGAGCACATCGCCCGCCGGGACAAACAGAAACTCCGGCTCGCGATCGATGAAGCGTGCGATCAGCCACGGACAGGCGATGCGATCGATCTTCGGGCGTTCTCGGGTCACCCATTTCACAAGGAGTCCTCCCAGCGCTGACAGACGTCGTGACGAATTATCTGTATCAATGGATGGTGTCAATATTACTACGATAGTGTAGGCTTTACTACATGACCGACTCCCAGATGTGGCTGATGCTGGTCAACAGCGTGTCCGGCGAGAACAAAACGGCCCGCATGCGCATCTGGCGCGCGCTCAAGGCGAGCGGGGCCACGGCGCTGCGTGACGGCGTGTATCTGTTGCCGAAATCCGAAAGCGCCCGAGTGGTATTTGCCGAACAAGCGGCAGAAGTCGTCGCAGCTGGCGGTATGGCGCACATTCTCGCATTCGACGGCGAAGACGATGCGCAGCAACGCGAGTTCGTCCGGCTATTCGATCGCAGTACGGACTATGCAGAACTCTTCGGGAAGCTCGATTCCCTTAAGACCGGGATCGCAAAACTCGACGAAGTCGAAGCCCGTCGGCAAGCGGCGGCACTGCGTCGCGACATTGCAGCCCTCGGCGCCATCGATTTTTTCCCCGGCGCTTCGCGCCATCAGGTCGAGAGCGCCCTGGCCGACGCCGAGGCGGCCCTCAACGCACGCTTTTCGCCCGATGAGCCGCATGCGGCAAAAGGAGTCATTCCAAAGCGCGAGAAAGGGCAGTACCGCGGACGGACGTGGGCGACGCGCGAGCGTCCCTGGATCGACCGCGTTGCCTCCGCGTGGCTGATTCGCCGTTTCATCGACCCGAAAGCGAAATTCCGCTGGCTGAAAAAACCCAAGGACTGCCCGAAGACCGCGCTGGGCTTTGATTTTGACGGCGCGGAGTTCACACATGTTGGCGCGCGGGTGACATTCGAAGTACTGGCCGCAAGTTTTGGGTTGGACAACGACCGTGCAATTGCGCGCCTTGGCGCGCTGGTCCACTACCTCGACGTCGGCGGCATCCCGGTGCCAGAGGCCGCCGGCTTCGCCGCCATCATGGCCGGCGCACGTGCGCAGCAAGCCAATGACGACAAGCTTCTGCAAAGCATGAGCGCCGTGCTCGATGCGCTGTACGCGAGCTATAGCGAACTTCCCGGAGGTGAATCATGAGCGCCCGTAGATCCCGTAGATATGGACGCTTCGCAGGTTTACGGATCACGGCGATAAGGATCGCCGGTTGTCTCGTTGCAAGTGCGCTGATCTCCGCCCAGAGCATCGCCGGGCCGCCGGCGTCACTGGATACCAAAGCAATCGGTGAAGCGAGCGGGGCGACGGCAACCGCTACGCCCGACGGCGTGGTGAAGATTGGCTGGTCGCGCACCGATGTAAGCGTCACGGTCGATGGCGTGAAGCTTCCGCCGGCGGCGGGCCTGGGCTCGTGGGCGGCATTCGCCCCGATGGCGACCGGCGCGATGGTAATGGGCGACACCGTCGTGTTCGAAGACGAAGTCGATGCGGCGATGGACGCCGCGTTTACACATGGGTTAACCGTAACCGCTCTGCACAATCACTTCTTCCACGACACGCCCAAGGTGTACTTCATGCACATCGGGGGTGAAGGCCAAGCCGAAGCCCTGGCAGCGGGCGTCAAGGCGGTTTGGGGCGCGATTCGCGCCGTGCGCAGCACACACCCGCAACCGGCGACGGGCTTTGGTGGCGCGACGCCAACGCCCGGCCATGTCGACGCGGATGCGGTGAGCAAGATCGTGGGCCAACCGGCGACCGACAGCCCAGGCGTGGCGAAGATCACGATCGGACGCACCGGCACGATGCAAGGCATGGCCGTGGGTGGTTCGATGGGCCTGACGACCTGGGCTGCCTTCAGTGGCAGCGATGCACTCGCGGCGATGGACGGCGACTTCATCATGAGTGCCGAGGAAGTGCAGCCGGTGCTCCATGCGTTGCGCAAGGGTGGTGTTCACATCGTGGCGTTGCACAGCCATATGCTCGGCGAGCATCCGAACTTCTATTTCACCCACTTCTGGAGCACCGGCAAAGCGGAGGATCTGGCGCACGCTTTC
>Ga0210394_10005646_pt1 | contig 13947 bp, 17 predicted proteins | sample IncBWC12MmetaG_FD_160121 | JGI IMG/M metagenome (GOLD analysis project Ga0210394, IMG submission 160121) | Forest soil microbial communities from Barre Woods Harvard Forest LTER site, Petersham, Massachusetts, United States - Inc-BW-C-12-M | ecosystem: Environmental > Terrestrial > Soil >...
ATGAGCCTGGCCTAGAGAAACAAAGAAAGTGAATAACCAGGAGACTGGCAGGGACAAACAAGTGCGTCGTGAACTGAGATTTTTCAACAGACACGCCTGATTTCAACAACCATAACAGCCACGGTTGATTTGCTGGCCTCTCAGCGCGTAGACTCGGCACCGATTTTTTGGGTGATCATTGCTTTCCACCGGAGGAAACTATGGATCCTAAGCGCCTTGGCACCGCAGCGATGACCATCTTGGTCGCCTTTGCCATAAGTGCAGGGCCGGCCTTCGCCGCCGAGAAGGACGACGTGGTAGCCACCGTGCATCAGTATCTCGACAGTCTCGACAAGCCAGAGACTGCGTCGGCGATGTGTGACTCTGATGTGTCCATTCTGGACGAATTTCCACCGCATGAATGGCATGGCCCGACAGCGTGCGCAGAATGGTGGAAGGCGTACAACGCCTACAATGAAAAGAGCGGGATTACGGATGGGGACGCCCCGCTCGGCACGCCATGGACTGTCGACGTAACGGGTGATCGAGCCTATTTTGTAGCCCCCATGACCTACACCTACAAGCACCATGGGAAGCCGGTCAAGGAAACGGCCTCTTTTGCTGTGTCGCTGAGGCGCACGCAAGCAGGATGGCGCATTACCGGCTGGGCATTCTCCAAACAGAAGGTCGAGTAGTCTTTTACGCCTGTCTGCCCGGCGCGCGTGTTTCCGAGCCGCACTCTTGCAAGACGCTAGTGAACGACTAAAGCAAGACTGACGGGGTTTTGAGTGTAATGGCCTGATAGTGTCAACTAACGACTCGCAGCGGCTTTGCAACGAAGAAAACTACAAGCCGCCTGCATGTCTATGGCGCTCAACTTCAGATAAACGGATTCTGTTTTGAAGCCAGCTTGACACGAGAACATCCACAGTAATCAGCGGGAGGACAACAAGGAGGAATATTCCTTTTGACCAGCCATGCAGCACGCTATACCAAACAATAAGTATTAAGGCAGCAATTTCGACCAGCAGGTGAACAAAATAGAATGCAATGGAGCGGCGAGGCCATTCGCCCGTTTGATGCCGATACTTCCTCCAATCGTCAAGCGTTGCACGAATCCTTCTGAGGCTTGGAAAAAGCGGATACGCAGCTTGTGGGTTGTATTTCCCGTCCCCCTTGCGCCTGCTCCGGTCTTGGCTATATTCATGGATTTTGCCGCGACCAATTCCCCGCCTTGAGAGTTCGCTGTCGAGCGAGTTTCTGGCTTCGGGATTCAGTTGCTCAGAGTCCATCGCTAGATTCAGCAGCTCCTCATTTGTCATCGCCTCGTACTGCTTGCGGAAATCCAGCGTTTCCATAGTGAACACGAATGTTAGGCTACGTCGCGGTGGGGACGCAATGCTCAGTTGGCGTTAAATCTCGATAACACTCGTAACCAAAAAGTTACAAGTGTAAACGCCTGGTCTACATCAACTATCCGCTTTCCTAGGATGTCGCGTGCCTAGGGGTGACCCGCCCGATGCTAAAATCCTTCGCATCAATGTGAACACCGCCAAACATTGGCGCGGCGCTGCTCTGCCCAGCTTTGCCATCCAACAACTTGTTTCAACTGTGGGAGCGATGGTAGTGGGGATTCTTGCGGCCACCATTCCGGCGGTTTTGGTTGCGGCTGCAATGAAAAATACGTCTGGTGGCAACTGGGCCGATCACATAGCAGAGCAGCACATTCTGAACGCAGCAGGGGAGCCGTACTTTGTCTTCCCCGTTCTTGCGGCTTTCGCATTCGGCGTGCTGAGCCACCGCTATTCTCGGTCGCTTAGTGCAATGTGGGTTTGGGTGCTACCTGCGATCATTCTCATCTGGAACGTGGTGACCTGGAAAACTGGTGGTTTCCGCCCCTATTGGGCAGACGTTTGGAACAACTTTTTTGGATCCGATTGCGGGAGTTCCGAGTGCGTTTATGAACTTTTCGTCACTGCCCCGTTTTACACTTCGTTGGCGTACACCTTGGGCTGGGCCGCGAAGCGAGCCGTGCAAATAAATTACTTGAGATGCAGTAGCCATCGGTCAAACGATCCCGACATGCTGTCATAACTGTTGCAAAATCCCCGTTACACTCAAAACCCCTCGGTGAGCGCTATCGCCTGTTTGCGTCAGTTGACTGGCACAGGCACGATGACAGCGGCTAATCTCTGTACCGAATTAGTTCTGGATGAAGGGACTCAGGGAATGACCGACCGGAACCCGACTGCTCGAGCCGGGCTCCAGTCCAGTGTTTTCACGCTATCCGTGTCAGGCAATTTGCCGAACGCGGTCTGTGTCGCTTTTTTCGGAAGTAGCTTCGGCTGTGGAGGAGACATCCTGCGCACCGGTGCGCTCCAAAACCTCCTTGGCCTTCTTCGTCCACTGCGAATCGTCAGAATGGACCGACAGCAGAATCCCGCCATCTTTCACTCGGCCTTCATATCGCTTGGCTTCGTACTCGGGAATTCCCATGCCGATCAGAGCACCCGTTAGCCCACCGACTGCTCCACCCACCCCAGCGCCTGCGAGGGCGGCCATAATAGGTCCGGCAGCTATGAAAGGTCCCAGTCCCGGAATTGCGAGGGCACCGATGCCCGCCAGCCATCCCAATCCGCCACCCAACAATGCGCCTGTGCCGGCACCGGTTGTGGCGCCTTCGGGAGCCTTGGTATTTTTTTCGTGGGCAAAATCCTTCGTGCCTTCATTTTCGGGGAACAACACAGAGATGTCTGTGTTCTTGAATCCCGCTGCCTTAAGATCGTTTACGGCGCTGTCAACGTTTGTGCGATTCGGATAAATACCAAATACTGCTGTATTTTTGCCTGTCATTTAATTCTCCTTTTTGATGTTTATTGCTGTTTGATGTTCAGTTCGCTGGTCACCTTGTTTTCGCCCGCCACCTCAGTAGCTTTGGCTTCAATGGCTTTCTTCTCGTCTTCTGAGCGGACGGGGCCCTTTAGCCTGACCTGGCCATTTTGAGTAATGACCTTGACGTTGTGCCCGTAGGAGGAGAGCGATTTGTCTTTAACCAGAGACTGTCGTATCTGCTGGGTAATCTCACGGTCCGACCGATTGTCTTTCTGTTGATCGGCCGTTGGAGATGCCTTATCGCGGTCCTGAGCATTCATCTTGGTGTTGTCAGGGCTTGTACCCTGTTGTTCAGTAGTCTGCGCTTGGCTGCGCGTCATTGACCCGGCGACCATGAATGCCATCAGGATCAACACGGACACAACAACACGTTTGGCTTGGTACATTTTGGTTCTCCTATCAAAAATAGAATGTGCTTTTGGAGTCGAAGTCGTCGCAAGAGGCTTACAGCGTCGTACACTCTGCTACGTAGTGGAACCGCCTCGTTGACGAGTTTTCTAAGAGGGGGGGAACTTCAGATGAGCTGACTTAGTCCAGAGAATCTGAAAGGAAGCGAAATACGATATCGCTATCTACAACCGTAGCCCTCGACAGCACTATTGTCAATCGGGGGAAACCTCAGGCCAACGATCCAGATTTGTCACTGCCGGGTGCTATGCCGGCGAAGCGGTGTGTGTTTTATCACTACTATTCTTGGGGTTGTAGCCTCTGCCTCAGCCTCGACGGTGACTTCCACGTGCGCACCCGGTTTGAGGCTTACTTCCGCACCCTCTTCATTCGTCAGGGTGTTTTCGATGCGTATTTCTCGATACAAATGATCCCCGCCTTCAACGGTTATCTGCGCTTTTTCTGGCTCGCTTGGAAATGGGGACTTTATGATCTTCTCAACCGTCCCCGGCAGGATGGCACCGGGTTTTTCGCTCATTGGCTCTCACAAAGCGGGGTTACCGCTACATTGAGAGTAGCAGGCAATCTGGTTCGGCGCCGGAATTCAGATGAAAGAGGGCGTGATCCGTCCTTTTCGTCGGCATGGCTACTCGATCGAAGGCGGTTCGCTTGTCGAGTTGAGGAGCAAATCACCCGGTGCCGACACTCAGTCCGACATCCTAATTCGTTGCGTTCACACGAGTTCACTGGAAACAGGGGTATAAGAAACGACTAACTGGCGAAAAATCGCCTCTCTAACAATGTCGGCGGTGTCAAGACGTTTTCGAGCACACTACGGCATTTGCTCCGAGCCGAGCGCTATTTTCGCCCTAGTTGAGATTTGCCAGGCCAACCTTAGGCTCGCTTCTAATCGTTGCGGGTCAGGAACTCAGTCCGACCCAACCATCTCTTCGATCGCAACCTCGATCATGATTACTACTTCGAACTCCCCGGTGAAGGGGAGCGGGATGCCCAATCATTACGGCGGTGATTTACTGCACACCATGGCGATTTCCGGGCGCTCCCGCGTGCGAACCGAGTTGCTGCATTTCGTGGTAGTCCCAGCCGTTCCGCCACATCCAGTACAACTCGACCGCTAGTTTCCGGGCCGTCGCGACTTTCGCGATCTTGCGCCCGCGCCGCATGGCCAGGTGAAAGAACTGGCTGCGCCATTGCGCATCGCTGCGCACCGTGACCTGCGCCGCTTCCACCAGCAGGAAGCGCAATAAAGCGTTGCCTTGTTTGCTGATGTGCCCCAGCCGTCGGCGATCTCCGCTGGATTCCTCCGCCGGCACCAGCCCGACGTAGCTGGCAATCTGCTTCGCGCAGGCAAAACGTTCCGGCGTTCCAATCACTAACTCGAACGCCAGTGCGGTCAGCGGGCCGACGCCGGGATGCGTGCTCAGTTGTCGGGTCACCGGCCGTCGCGCCACGATCTGTTCCCAGCTTTTCGTTCAGTTCATGGATCTTGGGCGTGAGCCGGTCGAGTAGGTCGAGCAGGTCTTGCCGGCGTCGGCTTGCCCAAGGTGCCAGCGACAAAGCTTCCAGTTCCCTCCGCCCCGCCGGACGCCACAGCGCTTTCTTACGGCGCAGCCCCTCGTTGAGCGCCACTACGTGCAACTGGTTCATGACGCGCGTGCGCATCTGCACCAGACGGTGACGATGCCACAGCAGTTGCCGCAGATCCCGATTCTCTGCATCCGCTACCCAGATTCTTGGGAATCGGTCCTCGATCATCAGTCGCAGCAATAGCTGCGCATCCTGACGATCCGTCTTCTGCTTGCGCACCCGTTTCGTGCGAATCTCCGCTGCGTCCCCGATCCACAACTCAAATTGCAACTCGGCAAGCAAGCGCTCGAACCAGCGGGCATGCCCGCTGGCTTCCATCCCCACCCGCACGGGCACGCCATGTGTTTTTAGATCGTAGTAGAACTGCTCGGCCTGTTCCTTGTGTCCCAGGCGCGCTTCGCTGAGTTCGCCTGTATCGGTGTTGACGTACGCAATTTGCTGGAAGCCCGGATGATAATCACACCCTATAATCAGCATGTTCGGCTCCTTTCTCCCGAGCCTGTTGGTTGGCTCTAGCACCACCAACTTTACTCGGGCCGGGGAGCCGACATTGTTATGGAAGCCATTTCACTCATAACCAATCGCTTTTGAGCGTAAACGCTTGGTAAAGCATTCAGACGGTACTGTTCTGATATTCAATGGTGCGTGGCACAAAAGTCGGGGCAAACCGGCAATTTCGGCTCCTCGGCTGCTCTCCCTAACTAATTGTGCGAGAATGGGTCAGATCGGTTCGAGGGCCCGTAGCTCAGCGGTTAGAGCAGGGGACTCATAATCCCTTGGTCCGGGGTTCGAATCCCTGCGGGCCCACTAAGCTCAGAAGGGTCCAACCCTTTCCCCATGCGTCAGTTAGGCAGGACGGCCGCTCTTGGGCGAGCCGTGGAATTGGCAGTTTGCTGCGATTGTTGTTTCGGTCATTTTCTGCTCGAACTCTGCTAATTGGGTTTCGGAGGTCTCAGCAGTCGCTATAGTTGCGAGATCCCGCTGCTCCGATCTTCAGCCGAGATTACCGTCCTCCTGGGTGTGCCTGAAACGAAGCCCGGGCGGTAGGTTTAACCGAAAATCCAGAACGCTTCATCTCTCGCCAAACGAGATCTCCCCTCAGATACTGCCAGATGCCCTGCAATCTCCAAAGTAGAGTCATTTGTCGATAAGGAAAGTGTCTGTTGAAAAACTCTTTTCTAGGTGTTCGAGGCAGAAAATGCAGCCTGTAAGTGGTTGATTTCTTGTTCGAGGAGCCAACCAAAATTCTTCAAAATTACTTAGTTGGTTCCTTTTTCAACAGACACGAAAGTGTTCGAACAGGCAAAACAGCAGTAAGCGGGCAACTTCCCGCCAGCTACTATAGCGGCGGTAAGTCATTTCTTCCAGTAAGACGGATCCGATGGAGATCAGTGTGGCGAACGCGTAGCCAAAGAGCAGGAAAAGAATGAAGAACTGCCGTCCCAGTACGCCGAGGAGGGCGGCGGCAAGAATCGTGGAGTATCCGGCCAGTTCGATCACGGGAGCGAAGAATTCAAAGATCCACATGTAGGGCAAGATCAGGCAGCCGAGGCGGCCGTATCGTGATCGAGCAAGCGTGTCGCGATTTGGCCACAAAGTGTCGAGCAGCCCCTTATGCCAGCGAGCGCGCTGTCGCGCCAGGGAGCGCAGGTCGGCAGGCGCTTCGGTCCAGCAGGTTGGATCGGGAACAAAGTTGATCTGGTATTCCCTCCGCTGCTCCTGTAAATATCGATGCATGCGGACGACCAGGTCGAAATCCTCTCCAATCGCATGGCGACGGAATCCGCCGATCTGTCGCACTAAATCGGTGCGAAAGACTCCGAATGCTCCTGAAATAATCGGCAGGGCATTGAAATAGGCCCAGCCTTCGCGTCCGATCAGGAAAGCACGCAGATACTCAATCACCTGCATGATTTCTAGCCTGCGCTGCGGAAGTCTGACTCGGCACAAACGGCCCTCCGCAACCTCGCAGCCATTCAGAATGCGAACGATGCCTCCGGCTGCCACGATCTTTTGCGGATCGGAGAGCACTACGGCCATGATGCGGAGCAACGCATCTGGCTCCAGAATGGAATCTGCGTCGATCACGCAGAGATAGGGGCTCCCGGCCGCGTTGATGCCTGCATTCACGGCATCCGCTTTGCTTCCCCCTGAATCCTTGTCGACGACCAGCAGGCGAGGTTCCACGGCGCTTCTGTAGAGCGCGCGAACCCGCGCCGAAGCAATCTGGGGAATGTAGAGGAGACTCGCGGTTCGAAGCTGAAATTCGTGCTGCAGTTCGCTCAACGTGTGATCGTCGGATCCATCATTCACAATCATGAGCTCAAGGGCTGGATAGTCGAGCTTCAAGAGCGAGCGCACGCTGTCGATGATGCACTTCTCCTCGTTGTGGGCTGGAACAATCAGCGAAATGGGCGGTGTGAATGGAGAGGACTTCAATCGCTCCAGCCGGAGCCCGGTGAGACGGTGCTGGTGCCAGTTATTGCGAAAGATCGCCGTGATCAGCAAGATCAGATAGATGAAGTTGGAACTCAGGTAGTAAACGAAGAGCGTGTCATTCGAGAGTTGCAGCAGTCCTCTCATCATCGTCCTCCGGCGGCTGCTGCGGAGCGTTCGACAGATTTGCTAAGTTCCTTGCGGCTGTTGGCGATCGCCTGCAAGAGAATCTGGGCCGCGGCAGCAGAGTAGCCGTTTTTGTGCAGCACCTCCAGCAGACGTTCGGTTGCTCCCATGCGCTCCAGTTCCGAAACGAATGCCTGCAAGGCGTAGCTATCTTGGGTATCCACGACTCGATAGAGAATCTGTTCGAGATCCGATCCCATTTGCGAAAGGGCCCAGGCAGCTCGCTGACGAACATAGCGATTTGAGTCGCACAGCGCGTGTAACAGCGGACGAATGCGCCCCGGCTCCTGGATCGACGACAACGCGACCACCGCGCGCAGCCGGACGAACCATTCCTGGTCTCTGACCAACACCGACAACACCGGCAATGCGAATGATGCCTGGGACGCGCCCATGGCTCTGGCCGCGGATGCGCGAACTTCCGCATCGCCATCGGTGGCCAGAACGATGAGATCCTCACCCAGCGCAGGAGTTGCCAGTTCGGCCAGGACGCGCGCCACGATTGTCCGCGCCGGGCCGCCGGCGTCCTTTAAGTAGGGCAACAGCGTCTGGGGAGAATGACGGCAGCAATTGGCCAAGGCATTCTTGACCGTATATTCGGGAATCGGCAGACCGTCGGACAACAAATGATCGAGGATAGCAACGGCCGCTTGCGGAAGTCCGGTGCGTCCCAGGCCCCGCGCCGCAGCGATTCGCGTTTCCGTGGCAGGAGAGTCGAGCGCCTCCTCCAGCGCCGCTACCGCCTCCACTGCGCGGGTGCGGCCCAGAGCAACCAGAGCACTGCGTTGTCTCCAGCCCACGCCGTTGCGAGCCTGGTGAATGCGAAGATCGAGTAGTCCGCTGGAACGCAGACAGGCCAGAAGCCCAGGCAATTGCTCGGCGTTGGCGGCCTCCATGCTGTCGAGCAGCATCGCTTCGACCAACTCGCAATCCAAACGGTTGAGCCGCCATGTGCGCGGGCACACCGTTCCGTCAATAATGCCGTTCCATTGCGAGCGGAGGGCGAGTGTGCGTTCACTCAGCCTGCGAAAATACCGGGCGCGATGCCAGCGGCGTGCCGCAATGAAAGCGATGAGATGGAAAATTCCTAACAACGACAGCAGGATTGCTTTCAAGATCAGCCGTGCAGTTGCGAACTCCTGCCCGGGGTTAAAAGCGAAATCCATAGCTCACCCCGTAGCTGTTCTGGGTCTGGCCTCCCGAGCGTCGCTGCGCTGCGACGTATCCGGTAACGTCTTGATTGCGGCCGAAGGCATATTTGAGGCCGCCGCCAAATGTGCGCGCCGAAAAGTGTCCGACCTGATCGACGGTGGCATAATTTTCTGTGCCGCTGGCGAACACCACATTCCCGGAGAGCCGGGAAACGATCGGGAATCCCAGCCGTGAAAAACCCGAGGGCACCCACTCGACGCCCGAGCCCGCGAATCCGCTGCGTGCCCCGGTGACGCTGAACGACCACGTCCAGCTTCGAGGGACGTGCAGATGGGTGAAAGCAGGGGCGCGGTAATGGATGAGCGCTTCAATGGCGGGGGTGCCGAAGCAGAGTACGTGGTTGATTATTTGCGGCTGCTGCTGCCTACTGTTCCTTCTCTTTCGCTCTGGCGTGGCGCCGCAGCATGGCCACCTCAATGACAGACTGCAGTTCGTGTCGATGAAATGGCTTCAGGATGAAGCCGTCGTGGTCGGTTCGCTTGGCGCGCTCCACGGTCAAAAGGTCGGAATGGGCACTCACATACACGATGGACACATCGACCTGTTCGCGGATCTCCTGTGCGGCTTGCACGCCGTCTTTCTCACCCCTCAAGCGGATGTCCATGAGCACGAGGTCAGGGGCCTCTCGGGTAGCAATCGCAATCCCTTCGTCGGCAGAGTCCACCGCTCCGATTACGGAAAAACCGAGGCGCGACAGCCGCTCCCGGAGTTCCTCTGCAATCAGGACCTCGTCTTCCACGATCAGAGCACGCAGGCCGGAAGAAATGGGATCAAGCTGCATAAGGATTCACCGTGAATTGCAGTCGGGCGCAGGTTCCCGGATCGATTCTGACTAGCTCGAAGGAACCGCGAATCTGATGAGTCAGGGATCGCACCAGCCGCAATCCCAGCGATTTGTTGGTGTTCAACTCCAGGTCGACGGGAATTCCGATTCCGGTGTCCTCGACCGAGAGGAGACAGGTGCCCTCGGAACCGCTGCGCAGCGTCAGCTTGATATCGCCGCTCGCGCCTTCGGGGAAGCCGTGCTTGAAGGCATTCGAAATCAATTCATTCAGGATCAGAGCGCAGGGGACGGCCAGATCCGCGCTCATGATGACGGGTTCGAGATCGCTTTTCAGGCTGACTGGGAAACTGGGGTTCTCGTGGGCCGACAGTATGTCGGTGGCGAGCGCTTGCGCGTACTCCGCAAAATTGATGCGCGCGAGGTTCTCGGATCGGTACAAGCTCTCGTGCACGAGGGCCATCGAGTGTACGCGGTTTTCCATGTCACGAAAGATCTGGACAGTTTCCTCGTCGTGGGTATGGGTGGACTGAAGATAGAAAAGGCTGCAGATCACCGCCAGGTTGTTCTTGACGCGATGATGAACTTCACGAAGAAGAGCTTCCTTTCTTTCTTCGCTGGCGCGCAACTTAGTGGTCACTTGTTCGGAGATTTTCGCCTGTTGAACCAGCCTAAAGACCCGAGGAATCGTGAACGGGAGAACGAGGGCGGTGGTGAGCGATACAACTGCCGTGAAAAGCTTGACTGCGGCCGAGAAGACGTATAGCGGAATCCAAATGGTCACCACTTCCATGAAGTGGGTGCCGCCGCAGGCAACAATGAAAAGCCCGAACGCCAAGAACATCCAGGAGAAGGGAATGTCGCGCCTGGCCTTGTGAACCAGGTAGCCCAGCGTCACTGAAATCGCAAGGTAGGCGACTCCGATGATGGCGTCCGCAACTACATGCGTCCAGACCAAGGCCGGGTTTTTCAAATAACAGTACAGATGTGGAAGGAAGTTGGTCGCGAGCAGGCGTTCCGCCAAGCGAGGCCAAATCAGGAGAGGAGCCGCAGCGAAAGCTGACACCATCAAAATCGCGTAGAGCTGGCGCCTGCTTGAATAAGAACCTTCGAACGGACCGGGACTAAGGGGAGATGTAGACATGGAACCTCCTTTCCAGGAAGTTCGACAAACTGGATTCCGCCAGCGTGGTCCCCAACCGCATTCCGCGATTGCACTCTGGAGGTTAAAGCTCTGCCCCGTGGCTGATGGAAGTTGATTCTACTCTTCCGGTTCGACATCGCTCAGGTAAAATCGGCAATCACATGGATGCCGTCCAATGAGGCAGCTAACTCGGGGGTTGCAGTAACTCAAGCCAGAAATTCATCCTGCAGAACGCAGCATTTTTCCCTCGAAGTTAAATCCCCAGGCCCACCCAGTAAAATCCTCCCACTCTTATCTAAAATCAATCGATGGACCACCACACCGTTGCTGCCGTGAGTATTGCGGGTACCTGCCTGGATGTGCTTGGCAGCCTTTATCTGGCCTATGACCTGTTAGGTGGACAGCACGGTCCGCTGCGGGTGCTCACGCGCGCGGTCACCTACTCCGTCGTATTCGGCATCGGCTACGGCCTTGGGCTGGGGCTTTTCTTCGGCTTGGCGTCTGGCGTTGCCACCGGAGTTACGTTGGCTATCGAACTCAATCGAGCAGCTCGCGGTCTGGATCACTACTCCTTGCCATGGGAAGCGCTGTTCGCCGCCATCCGCGGTTTGGCGTTCGGAGCTGGACTCTACCGGATGCTGGGGTTCGGCTTTGCCGCGGCGTTCGCGGTGCTCATCACCATCGGCCAGGTGATCGCGTATTCCCGCGGAATGCGTCCCGCGATCGACTATCAGGCGTCTCGGCGATCGCGGTTCACGCCCCGTCAGTTTTGGGGAACAGTCGTGCGGACGATTGGGTACACCGCGGCGGCGCTGATCTGCAGCGCATTCGTCCATCATATCGATCACGCCTGGTTGTTTGCTCTTCGAGTTGGACTGGTGACCGGCATCGTCACCGGCGTTGGGATCACTGTGAATCCTTATATCGAATACTACGCAGATAACCTTCCGGAACGCCGCATGGGAGTCTTCGGCATCGCACTTATTCTTTGCGGCTTTGCCTTGCAATCTGTGCAGTACTGGCTGGCATTGTTGGATGTGCGGCTAACGTAGGATCGTTTGTCAGACGAGCAAATCCATCGCGAATTTGATGGATTGCTGCGCATTGAGCGCGAGCCGAGGGGAAGAAACTCACTTGCCGACAACGTCCAGTCCCCTGCGACCGTGGGCGCGATACCACACTCCACCGCCGAGCAGCACTCCCCAGGAAACAATCGCCGCAAACAACAGCAAGCGGGGCCACTTCAGGTTCGCGAACAAAAAGATGAGATAGATTTCTCCCAGCACCAAAGCAATTCCATACAAGACGAGGCGCTTCTTGATGAAGCCTGGAGTGTTCCCGCTTCTTGTGCTCCAGCGCCAGCCCAGAAGCATGAAGAACAACGTGAATGCGGTGGCGACGATGAAGTTGCTGAACAAGAGAATGGACCTCCCGCCGTTGGCCTGAGTGTACTCGATTTGAGGGAACAGAGAATCCACGAATCGTCCCGCGGGGAGACCTATTTCCAGAGCGCAGCCCGCAGCGGCGAAGGTGTAGTCGCGCGCGCCTAGCGCGCTTTCGAGCGTGCCGGCATGGCGGCTTTAGTTGTCGCTTTCAGAGGAGAAGTGACGGGCCGCGTGGCGTTTCTGGCGTTGGCTGGGGCGCGCATACGCATGGCGGCCGGCGCCGGTCGGCGAAGGCTTTCCTCGCGTTCTGAGAGCGCCAGTAGTTGCTTCATGATCTGGGCCTTTTCCCATTTTTCCGCCCGCTTGGGTTTGCGCGGAAACAGCATCGCTGCCAGTGCAAGCACGACCACCGCGAGCGCCGCCAGCACCAGCACAACTCCCGTGGATGAAATGTCCATCATGGACCCGTTCCTCGCGACGAGTGGTCGAATTCGGACTGCAGAGTAGATATTGTGCGCTGACCGGCGGGCGGGGAGACAGGTTACCAAGGTTGTTGAACCAGCTTCGTTACTCGCCGCGACGAAAGCCACCTTGGGGCGGCGTGCAAACTCAATTATTCCCTATCAACCTGCAGATCATAAGTGGTCAGAAACAGTTCGCTGATAACTGGATCCCTTCACTTAGTTCCAATTCGGTCACAATATTATTTTCTTGACTGCCTTTTGTAACCCGGGCAATATCCCGAGTTCAATCAACCGTGTATTCTGCACCGTTATAGCTTTTGAACAACCAGCCCGGGGAGCAGTCCCCCGAGCATTTCCGAGCAAGTTATCGAGGTAGTATGCGCGCAGGCCCTTCGTCCCTCTTGTGTGCCGTCCTCTGTTTATCTTTTTCCCTTGGCAGCACTGCCCAGCAGCCTGCGGTGCAGCCACGCATCACGCAGGCTATCGATGAATCGACTCTGACGGTCTTGCGCGGGAATACTCATCCGCTCGCGCTCGCGCACTACGACCGGGGAACAGCGCTGCCTTCGCTGCCCATGCAGCGGATGCTGCTCGTTCTGAAGCGCAGCTCCGAGCAGGACGCCGCCCTGGTGCGTCTGCTCGACGAGCAGCAGGACAAGTCTTCGCCTAACTACCACAAGTGGCTTACGCCCGAACAATTTGGCAAGCAATTCGGCCCCGCCGACGCCGACATACAGACGGTCACCTCCTGGCTTGCATCGCACGGTTTTCAAGTCGCACGGGTCAGCAAAGGACGCTCCGTCATCGAGTTCTCCGGCACAGCCGCCATGGTGCAAGAGGCCTTTCACACCGCGATTCATAACTACGTCGTCGGGGGAGAGCGACACCAGGCCAATGCCGGCGACCCTCAGATTCCGATCGCACTAGCTCCCGTAGTGGCCGGAGTGGCCAGCCTGCACAACTTCCACAGCAAACCGCAAATTCGCGTTGTCGAGCAAAGTATCCCGGCACGCTACAAACCGGGATCTCCGCCGGAAGTCAATTTTGGAGGAACGCCGCCACTGCATGCCCTTGGCCCGGCCGACTTTTACACGATCTATAACGCCTTGCCACTCATTACGGTAGGAAAGATGGGCACGGGAGTGAAGATCGCGGTACTCGGGCGCACCGACATCAACATCAATGACGTGTTCGATTTCTTTGGTATTTTCCTTTCAAGTTTCAGCCCTGGTCCAGTCCTCGTCACTCAGTACAATGACGGCCCCGATCCTGGAGACTTGGGCGGCGGCGAAGAAGCCGAGGCCGTGCTTGACACAAGCTGGTCGCTGGCCCTCGCTCCGAATGCCGCTATCACGCTAGTCGTGTCTGCGAGCTCTCCGAGCTTTACATCGTGGACAACGACCTTGCCGACATCATGACGGACAGCTTTGGCTCCTGCGAAGCACAAAGCACCCTGGCCCACGCGCAGAGCCT
>Ga0210394_10005647_pt1 | contig 13945 bp, 16 predicted proteins | sample IncBWC12MmetaG_FD_160121 | JGI IMG/M metagenome (GOLD analysis project Ga0210394, IMG submission 160121) | Forest soil microbial communities from Barre Woods Harvard Forest LTER site, Petersham, Massachusetts, United States - Inc-BW-C-12-M | ecosystem: Environmental > Terrestrial > Soil >...
CCACCGATGGGCGCGCCATCATGTCCGTGATCGCCGCGATCTTCGGCATCCTGCTCGGCCTGCCGTTCGGCCTCCCCGGCCTCGCCTTCGGCCCGATGGCGTACTTCCTCGGCCGCTCCGCGATCTCGCGGATTGATGACGCCGCCGAAACTTCGAGTGGCCGGAGCTTGGCGGTGACAGGCTCGGTGCTCGGCGTTGTCGCGACCGCGATCGGGGCGGTGGTCAGCCTCGCCTGGCTCGTCCTGCTGCTGGTGGCCGACTCGGCCACACCGACCTTGGGGTAGCCGCTTGGATCGGGTCACCGAGGCCTTCACCTGGCCGTTTCGCGACCCCGCCTGGGTCTCGAAGCTGCTGATCATCGCGCTGACGCTTCTAATTCCGATCGTCGGATCGATCAACGGGCTTGGCTGGATGCTGGCGTCGCTCGACCGGCTGCGCAAAGGCGAAGAGCTGCTGGCGCCGGCCAACCTCAGCTACATCGGACGGGGCTTTCGCCTCTTCGCAGCGGAGTTGCTCTACTCGCTGGCGATCGTTGTCGTCGCCCTCTTGATCTTCGTGCCAGCTTTCGCGTTGTCGGTTAGGCAAGGCCAGGGCTCCGCCAACGGCGGGCTGATTGCGGCCGCCGTGCTCTTGAACCTCATCGGCTTCAGTGTGATCACGTTGCTGAGCCTGGCTCTGACATTCATGATTCCCGCCATCGTGCTGGCCACCGACCGAGCTGGAGTCGGCGCCGGAATCGACGTTCGCGCGGTGGTGCGCCGATCTCGCGCGAATCTGAACCACACCCTGATCGCCGGCCTTATGCTGATCGCCGCCAGCTTCGTCGGGTCGATCGGATCAATCGCGTGCGGGGTTGGCATCCTGGTGACGTTGGCGTATTCGCTGGCGATGCAGGCATGGATAATTCGGAGCTTCGAAACGGGGTAGTGCGCCGCGGAAGTGGCGTAAGGAGGAGTTAGATGTCTGATTTGCCACCGCCGCCTCCAGGAGGAGGGTTCACGCCGCCACCCCCACCGCCGCCGCCTCCGAGTGGGGGATTCACGCCGCCGCCTCCGCCGCCGGGTGGGTTCGTGCCATCGCCCCCACCCGCTGGAGGCTATGTGCCGCCGCCTCCGGTCGGTTACTCGGGCGCGACCGTCGCCGCCCCTCGAACCGATGGCCTTTCGATCGGAGCGCTCATCGCCGGCATCCTGTCTTTGGTCTGCTTCTGGCCGCTGTGCCTCGGCATCATCCTTGGTCCTGCCGCCGCGATCATGGGTTTCATCTCGCGCCAGCGAATCGCCGCCAGCGGCGGCACCGTGGGTGGGGGTGGCATTGCCCTCGCCGGTTTGATCCTCGGCATCATCGGCTTTATCGCCAGCGCGGCCTGGGCGATCTCCTGGATCTTCCTGGTCTCGCACGCGACCACAAACACGCTCAACACTCCCTGAGATAGGCGCCGCGGGCAGAACTTGATTTCTCGGGCCCGGGCTGGGTTGGCGTAACCCTCCGGGCCTCGTCCTCGTTTCATAGGGCCTGGACGGTAAAATCCCCGTGCGCATGCTTAGGGCCAGGCCAAGGGCCAGGCGATCCCGCTACAACGTCTCCTACCGCCTGACCCGGTCGGTCCCGGCGATGATCGTTGCCGCCCTGCTGATCGTCGTGCTTGTCGGAGCGACCCTTGTCTACAAGCGGCTTGATGATTTCATCACCGCCACCACCGGTCAGCACATAAATCCGATCGGCGTGGTGGTGCAAGCGCTCGAGCCCGCACCAGGCACGATCGCCTACAAGCTCAAACACGGGCAGCGCGTCAACATCCTTCTGCTGGGGAGGGGCGGCTATGAGAACGACGCGCCGTACCTCACCGACTCGATCATGGCTGTGACGATCGATCCGACCACCGACCGGGTGGTCCTCGCATCGATCCCGCGTGACCTCGTGGTGGGGATGAACCTCCAGGATCCATCGACCAGAACTTGGACCGAAAAGATCAACGCGGCCTACGAGGTTCCCTACACAAACGTCATCTGTTGTGTCGCCAAGGCGTACACCGGGCACGATGGCGGCGGTCATGCCGCCGAACATGAGGTGAGCATGGTCACCGGCCTCACCTTCGACAAGTACATCGCCCTCGACTTCATCGCGTTTCGGGATATGGTCAACGCCCTTGGCGGGGTTGACATCTGCCTGACGACCAATCTCGACGACACCTCGTATCCTGACTACACGGGCGGGTATCACCCGATTCATTTCAAGGCCGGCTGCCAGCACCTCAATGGGGAGCAGGCGCTTGAGATCGCGAGATCCCGGCATGCGACCGAGGCTGCTCAGTCATCCGACTTTGGCCGAGCGCGCCGCCAGCAGGACATCATGGAGGCGATCAAGCAGAAGACGACCTCGGTCAACGGCTTCTCCAAGGCGCCCCAACTTCTGGACGCACTTCAAAAGAGCATCACCACCGACATGACGCTGTCCGATATGCAGGCCATCTATGACTGGGGAAAGAACCTGCCGAACTCCTCGATCATCAGGGTTGCGCTGACGGCGCCGCAGCCGGGCACTCAAGGTAACCTCCTCGACTTCGCGGACTGCGGCATGGGCCCTTACGTCTCGCAGCTGTGTCCTCTCGATCCGAGCTATTCGATGATTCACCGCTACTTCAAGTACCTGTTGATCAATCCCACGGTGCTGGCGGAGAAGGCGCCGATCCAGATCGCAAACGCATCCAACAACTTCACCGATCTGGCGAGCCGAGTGACGGGGATGCTCGACCCGACCGGCCTGATGCTCTCCGATCCGATTCCCCATGCGCCGTCGTCGAAGACGATCATCCTCGACTACTCGGGGGGGCAGTTCCCACTGACCGCAAAGTGGTTGGCGACCTACTTCGGCGCGACCATCGTCGAGGCCACTCCAACCAACCCCGCGCCGGCCCGCCACCAGCAGAACTTCGGCCTGGTGGTGATCCTGGGCCACGACTTCGCCGCTCGCTTCCTGGGTCAGTAGGCGCCCGGCCGTCGGGCCGACCTTGCCGCGCAGGCCGCTTGGTCACTGTTAAGTTGTCGACGGTGGCCGATACACGTCTCGATGGCGACCTGGCGGTGCGGTTTCGCGCCGGGGACATTCGCGCTCTGGCTCGCGCGATCAGCCTCGTCGAGCGTCGCGATCCCGACGTTCGCGCATTGGAGACCCCACCAAAGGGCAACCAAAGTGCAGCCGCTGTGGTCGGTTTCACCGGAGCGCCGGGGACCGGGAAATCGACGCTTGTCGACGGCCTGGTCACCCTCTTGCGCAAGCAAGACAAATCGGTTGCGGTGATCGCCACCGACCCCAACTCTCCCTTCACCGGCGGAGCGATCCTCGGCGACCGGATCAGGATGCAGCGTCATGCGCTGGACCCGAAGGTCTTCATCCGCAGCATGGGCGCCCGGGGGCACCTCGGCGGTCTCTCGCTGGCGGCGCGCGAGGCGATCAGGCTCCTCATCGCTTTTGGCTTTGACCAGGTGATCCTGGAGACGGTTGGGGTCGGCCAGTCGGAGCTCGAGGTGGCGGCGGTGGCCGACACGACGGTCGTGGTCATGACGCCCAACCTCGGAGATGGCGTGCAGATGATCAAAGCGGGAATCCTCGAGATCGCCGACATCTTCGTCGTCAACAAAGCCGACCTCGATGGCTACCAGCGGGTCGCCATGGAGCTTCGCGCCATGCTGAGCCTCAACTCGCCTCGGGCCACCGGCGCCGCCTCGAAGCCGTGGAAGCCGCCCATCCTCACCACGGTGGCCGCTCGCCAGGAGGGAATCGACGAGCTCTGGGCGGCCATCGAGTCGCACCGGTCATACCTCGGCTCCAGCGGTCGCGCGCAAGAGCTGGCCGCAAAGCGACTCAAAGACGAGACGGCGGAGGTCGTGGCTGACCTTGCCAGAGGGGAAGCCAGGCTGGCCCTCGGCGAGGATGGCGCCCTGACCGAGCAGCTCCTGAGAGACGGCTCCCCGTACCGAGCCGCGGAGGAGATCCTGAACCGGATCGGCAGCGGTGCGCGCAAGGCCAGGCGAAGCTGACCGCGGATCGGCCGCACATAATGAGTTCATGAAGGTCCGGGCCCGGGACGCCAAAGAAGTCTGGAAGGAGGAATTCGAGTCCAGCCCGATGCGTGACGACGGGATCGAGACCTCCACGATCTCGGGGATCCCGCTCCAGCCTCTCTACACGGGCGCTGACCTGCCCAAGCGCGAAGAGGAATTGCCTGGGGTCTTCCCATATACACGCGGCATTCACCCGGGCGGCTACCGCGGCCGGTTGTGGACCATGCGCCAGTTCTCAGGCTTTGCCACCGCCGAGGAGACCAACCGGCGCTACAAGTACCTGCTTGCCAACGGGCAGACGGGCCTGTCAGTCGCGTTCGACATGCCGACCCTGATGGGGCAGGACTCGGACGCTCCGACCAGCCGCGGCGAGATCGGCCACTGCGGCGTGGCCATCGACTCGCTTGCTGACATGGAGACGCTGTTCGACGGGCTCCCGCTGGGCGAGATAACGACCTCCATGACCATCAACTCCCCGGCCGCGATCCTGCTCTGCATGTACATCGCGGTAGCCGAGAAGCAGGGCGTGCCCGCGTCGGCCCTGGGCGGCACCTTGCAGAACGACATCCTCAAGGAGTTCATCGCCCAGAAAGAGTTCATCTTTCCGCCTGAGCCTTCGATGCGCCTCGTCGTCGACTCCATCGAGTACTGCGCCAAAGAGGTGCCGAAATGGAACACCATCTCCATCTCGGGCTATCACATCCGAGAAGCCGGTTCCACCGCAGCGCAAGAACTCGCATTCACTCTTGCCGATGGCATGGCTTACGTCGATGCGTGCATCGAGCGCGGTATGAGGATCGACGACTTCGCATCTCGCCTCTCCTTCTTCTTTGACGCCCACATCGATTTCTTCGAGGAGATCGCAAAGTTCAGAGCGGCCCGCCGCATCTGGGCCCGCTGGATGCGCGATCGCTACGGCGCCCAGGACGAGCGATCGCTGAAGCTGCGCTTCCACACCCAGACAGCTGGCGTGTCCCTGACCGCACAGCAGCCTGAGCTGAACATCGCCCGGACGGCCATCGAAGCCCTCGCTGCGGTGCTTGGCGGCACGCAGTCGCTGCACACGAACGCTATGGACGAGGTGCTCGCCCTTCCCACCGACAAGGCGGCGCGCCTGGCGCTGCGCACGCAGCAGCTGCTCGCTTACGAGACGGGCGTCGCCAACACCATCGACCCACTTGGCGGCAGCTACTTCATCGAGGCGCTCACCGACGAGATCGAGCGCCAGGCCGAGGTCTACTTCAAGCGGATCGAGGAGCTGGGCGGGGTGATCCCCGCGATTGAGGCGAGCTTCTTCCAGAAGGAGATCGCCGACTCCGCGTTCCGGTACCAGCAAGAGCTGGAGCAGAAACGGAGGCTCATGGTTGGCGTCAATGAATTCACCGTCGACGACGAAGAGCCGATGGAGATTCTCCGGATCGATCCCAAGCTCGAGGGCGAGCAGGTGGCGCGAGTCAAAGAGGTGCGGCGCGCGCGCGATCAGGCGAGATGTTCGAAGGCCCTCGCCGCTCTTCGAAAGGCGGCTGCGGGCACTGATAACCTAATGCCGTACATCCTCGAATCAGTGCGCGCGTACGCCACCGAGGGCGAGATCATGAACACGTTGATCGAGGTCTTCGGCATCTACACCGAAAAAGCGGTCATCTAGATGAGCTCCCAAACCGCGGTGAGGCCGGTGCGCATCCTGGTCGCCAAGGTCGGACTCGACGGCCACGACCGCGGCGTCAAGGTCGTCGCCCGCGCGCTGCGCGACGCGGGGTACGAGGTCATCTACACCGGTCTGCGACAGACGCCCGAGATGGTCGTCGACGCCGCTCTACAGGAGGACGCCCAGGTGATAGGCCTTTCGATCCACTCCGGTGCCCACATGACGCTGTTTCCCGCCGTCGTGCAGGAGTTGAAGCGGCGCAAGGCCACGGACATCGTCGTCTTCGGCGGCGGCATCATCCCGGAGGACGACATCGTCGCGCTGAAGAAGAAGGGCGTGGCCGAGCTGTTCACCCCGGGCACGCCCCTCCAGGACATCGTCGACTGGCTGCGGAAGCGATTCCCCCAAGGCGGGGGCTAGCGCTAGCCGCCGACCTCGGTTCGCTTACCTGCGGACGACCACCGTGCCGGCGATCTTGTCCATCCATCCCTGCTTGCGCGCATCGAATGCGACCCAGATCACGCCGATAAAGCAGACGACGAACGAGAGGATGAACCCGAGCCAGCGAAGCGCGGCTTTGCCGAACGTGATCGGCTGGCCAGTTGCGGCGTCCACAACGTGCAAACCGAGAAGGCGCTGGCCGAGCGAAGCGCCCATATAGGTCCACAGCAGGGTGAAGTACAAAAAGCTCAGAAGAAGGTCGAGCCCATTTGACGCTCGAGCTGCGCCCGTGCTGAGGCTGTTTACGTTGCCGTAATTGACCCCAAATGGCGCGCTCAGGATGGCCCCGACGATGCCGAGCAATATGGCGTCGATGATGTACGCGACGACGCGGATCCAAAAGCCGCCGTAAGAACCCGGCGATGCGACGGCGACCGGCTGGTAGCCACCCGGCATCTGCGGCGGCGGAGGCGGTGCGTAGTTTGGCGGTGGCGGTGGCGGTGGTGGTGGTGGTGGTGGTGGGTATTGCATTTCCGAGATCCTCCTTTAGGTGATTCTGCCGTCAGTACTGCAGCACGACCGAGTTGGCCACCTTGTCGTGCCAGCCCTGCTTTCGCGGGTCGAACGCGACCCAGATCCATCCGATGTAACAGGCCCAGGTGTTGACGATGCTCATGAGGAATCGAATCGTGGCCCTCGCGTACCCGATCGGCCCTCCGGTATTTGCGTCGACGACCTTCAAGTGCAGAAGGCGCATGCCGAGCGTGGACCCGCTGGACCCCCAGAAGTAAATCCAGTAGCCGACCTGGATCACAAAACCAAGCAGGTAGAGAAGTAGAATGCCGCCTCCGAAGGCGGCGGCCGCGGCGGCGTTTTGAGAACCCTGGCCGTTGGACCCGCTGCTGCTGCTGGCGTTAGCGAACACCCCGGTGGCGACCAGGAACAGGCCGATCACGATCCCAAACGGGATGCCGAGGATCAGACCGTCGAGCAACCTGCCGACGAGTCGAATCCAAAAACCCGCATAGGTCGGCTGGCGACCCTGGTACTGGGGCGCGTATTGCATCGGCGCCCCAGGAGGCGAGTACACGGCTGGCGTCGAGGGCGGAGGCTGATACGAGCTTCCCGGTGGAGGCGGCGGCGGAGGCGGTGGGTCCTGCATACCTGAAACCTCTTGTTGCTGCTACCGGTTCGCGGAAATCGCTCTGCGCGGTATCATAACGACGCCTCTCCACCCCGAGGCCCAACCATGCAACTGAAAGCTTCCACGCGCACGCTTCTCGGCAAGGCTTCCCGCCGTCTCCACGGCGAAGGCAAGCTCGCAGGCATCGTGTATGGGCATAACGCCACTCCGACGCCCGTAGTCCTAGATCGCCTCGAGTTCCAAAAAGTGTTCATCAAGTCCGGCCGCACCCACCTCGTCGACCTGGCCATCGATGGCGACCGAACCGAAAAAGTGCTCGTCCGCGAGATCCAGACCCACCCGCGCCGCCTCGGCCCGATCCACGTCGATTTCTACCAGGTGAGCCTCGAGGAGAAGATCACCGTCGAGGTTCCGGTGCACCTTGTCGGCGAGTCCGCCGCAGTCAAGCGCGGAGACGCGGACGTCTTGCAGCCGATCCACGCTGTGCGGGTGGAGTGCCTGCCCACCGACATCCCCGAGGCCTTCGAGGTCGACCTCACCTCGCTGGAGGAGATCGAGTCGGAGTTCCGAGTCTCCGAGTTGAAGGTGCCCAAGGGCGTCACTGTGCAGATGGACCCCGATGAGCTGGTGGTCAAGATCGTTCACCGCCGCGAGCTCAAGGTCGAAGAGGAGGCCCCAGCGCTGGAGACTGCTCTCGTCGGAGAGGGTGAGGAAGGGGCAGAGGCGGGGGCGCCGGCCGCCGAGGAAGCCGAGACCGAAAAGTAGATGTCGCTTGGCGACATCGCGTCGAGCCCGCTGCTCTATATCTTGCTGGCGGGGCTGGTCTTCGTCGCCTTTGTCATCGCCGCGCGATTCGTCGCCCAGCAGGTTGCGGAGGCGCTGCGGAGGCATGGGCTTCGGGAAAATGTGGTGGTCGTCGGCAGCCGCGTCATCACGGTTGCCTTGATCGTCGTCGGGGCTCTGTTTGCGTTCGGTATCGCGGTGCGCAGCGACAATGTGACCATCCTCGGCATCGTGGCCGCGATCGTGATCACCAGCTTCGGCGCCCAGGACCTGCTCAAGGACTACGTGTCCGGGTACTACATCCTGCTGGAGCGGAACATCAAGCTCGGCGACAACATCTCGCTCGAGCGAGGGTCCGGCGTCGTCTCGGAGGTGCGGCTGCGAGTGACTCTACTTCGCAACGAAAACGGCGATATCGTCATCGTCCCCAACTCCGAGCTGTTCACTCATCCAGTGACGATTCACGCACACCCGGCACCTGGGCCGGACAGCTCGCCGGAGTCGGAGGCTACGCCAGCGCCCCGAGCGTGATCCGCCACAGCGCCGAAAGCTGATCGCCGTCGATCGCCGTCTCCTCCGCCAGCAGCTCTCGGATCATCTGGGAGGCCAGGTCGACGTGGATTCCGCCAGCCACCTGGGTGGCCAGCGACCGCAGGTGGTAGGTGTGGTCGGGCTTGTCGGTCTCAACCGCAAGGTCTGCGGTGACCTGGTCCAGCTGGACGAATTTCGCCCAGCGGGTCACCTCGGCACTACCTGACTCCGCCGAGTCGGAGAGGTGCAGGCAGTTGACGCCGCCGAAGATCCCGTAGCGCTCGCGCAGCGACCCCGGCCGCGATTGGGCGATTCGGGTTTCGCCGAGGTCGTGGCGCATCTGCTCCAGCGCCTCGCCCGAGGCGGTGACGCGACCGACCGCCAGCGGGAGGGCGCTCATGAAGTCGACCAGCCACGGGAAGAAAGGCCTGCCGACGAGAAAGTCGTAATGGCTTTCGATGAGATCGGGGGGAGGCTGGAACCAGGCAAGAGATTTGATCTGCCAGTCGCGCTCGGTCGACAACCATCCCCATATCCCGGCGCGTGCGGCAAGCCGGTAAGCAGCGTCGGGTTTGAAGATGAGAAGCGCATCAGCCATGAGCGGCTGATTCTAGATGTCCTCCGCCGTCCGGGGGAGGTAGGGTGGGAGGGTCAGCCGGGCTTCTTGTCTCGGGCGCCAGGCTTGTACACCTTGCGGCCCTTGAGCCGCTCAGGCATATGCACCTGTTCTGCGACCCCACCCTCGAAATCGTGCGCGTACTTGTAGCCCTTGCCGTAGCCCATCGACTTCATGAGTCCGGTCGGGGCGTTGCGAAGGTGCAGCGGCACGGCTTCGTTGCCCGTCTGCTCGACCAGCTCGCGGGCTGCCCCGTACGAGGTGAGGGCCGAGTTGGACTTCGGCGCAAGGGCAAGATAGAGCGCCGCTTCCGTCAGCGGAAGCACGGCTTCAGGCATGCCGACAAAATGCGCTGCCTGCTGCGCCGCCATGGCGACTTGGAGCGCCTGTGGATCTGCAAGCCCGACATCCTCGGCTGCCGAGATGACGAGGCGGCGGGCGACGAACAGCGGATCCTCGCCCGCCTCGAGCATGCGAGCCAGCCAGTAGACCGCGGCATCGGGATCGCTGCCGCGGACGCTCTTGATGAGGGCCGACACGATGTCGTAGTGCTGGTCGCCGGAGCGGTCGTAGAGGAGGTGTCGCTCCTGCAGGGCGCTCTCGATATGTCCGACCTGAATGACGCCTTCACCCGCCAGGGCGGCGGCCGCTTCGAGGCCGTTGAGGGCGACCCGCGCGTCGCCGCGGGCGTTCTCGAGCAGGCCGTCCAGCGCCTCTGGGCTGATCTGCGCACCGATCTCGCCGAGCGCCCGCTCGACCACGACCTTGAGCTCTTCTGGCTCAAGCGCTTCGAGGCGGAACACGCGACTGCGCGAGAGGAGGGGGGCGATGACCTCGAAGGACGGGTTCTCCGTCGTGGCCCCGATAAGAGTCACCGTGCCGTCTTCGACGTGGGGCAGGATGGCGTCCTGCTGCGCCTTGTTGAACCGGTGGATCTCGTCGATGAAAAGGATCGTCCGCAGCCCGGCCCGGCGGTGAATTTTGGCCTCCGCCACCTGCTTCCGCAAGTCGGCAACCCCGGCCGTGACGGCGGAGATTCCGACCAGGCGGGCTTTCGTCTCGCTGGCGAGCAGGCCGGCCAGGGTCGTCTTGCCGCTGCCGGGCGGCCCCCACAGCACGATGCTCGGCAGGTGCCCGGAACGCGTGAGCTCACGCAGCACGTCGACCACCCGTCGCTGCCCCACGAGCTGATCGAAGCTCCGAGGCCGCATGCGCGTGGCCAGGGGTGCGCCCGGCTCGGCGCCGGCCGGCGCCTCGAACAGCTCTCCCTGATCGGCCACGGCCTGATTCTGAACCCAACTTTGGGCAGACAGCCCGCGGGCGAACCCGAAAACAGGTTGGATTTCCCTCATATAGACTGCCCCCATGTCCACCTGCTGGTATTGCAATTCGGAGCTGTCAGACGGATCGCAGTACTGCCAAAGCTGTGGGCACAGCCAGACCGACAGGTCGTCGAGCCCGCTGTTCGGGGTCGTCGATCCCGTCACCGGCATCTGGAACTCCAAGTTCATCAACGCGCTGGTCGGCCAGGAGGCCAACCGCGCCGTGCGCTACCACCGGCCTCTATCTGTGCTCGTGGTCGAGCTGGACCACGCAGAGCACATCGACAATGAGCTGGGCCACATTCAGCTCGATGGCCTTCTCCGGGAGATATCGGAGAGGCTTGGCACCTCGGTTCGCGACACCGACACGGTCGCCTTCCTCGACGCCGAAGGCCCGCCGCACTTTGCGATCGTGCTGCCAGAGACGAATGAGCAGGGCGCCACGCTTGCCGCCGACAAGATCAGGCGCGGGATCGCCGCCCACGACTTCGCGACGGGCGGCAACTGGCAGCGCATAACTGTCAGCTGCGGCGCCGCCACGATCGGCTGGATGCCGCCGGGCGAGGAAGAGGCCGGCCTGATGAACCGGCGCGAGTACACGGGCAACCTGATCCGCGAGGCCTACCACGCCCTGGAGGCGGGCCGCTCCGCGGGCACGAACCGCACCTCGGTGGGCGCCTTCCGGAACTAACCCGCGGGCGCCGCAGCCCCTGCCGCTTCCGTAGCATCACATTCGATTTGGGAACCACTCGCGTCTATCTGATCCGCCACGCCGACGTCGAAAACCCACGCCGCCTGCTCTATGGGCACCTGGACGGCTTCCAGCTCAGCGCCATGGGGCGCGCGCAGGCGCTGGCCGTCGGCGACCGGCTGAGCTCGTCCGGCCTCAAGCGCATCGTCCACAGCCCACTGGCGAGGGCGCTCGAGACAGCGGAGCTGATCAACTCCCGGCTCGCTTCACCGGCGCTACTCGAGCCTGATCCCGAGCTGCGCGAAGCCGAGTTCAGCCGCTATCTCCAGGGGCTCCCTTACTGGCAGATCCCAGTCCGCCGCCCGCTCTGGTTCGTGCACAAGGCAAAACGTGGCTTGCTTCCCGGCGACGAGGCGATCGGCGACCTGGGCGGACGTGTGCTGGACGTGATGAAGCGCATCGCACGCGAGCATCCTGGCGAGACGATGGCGATCGTGAGCCACGCCGACCCTCTGCAGGCCGCGTGGATCCTGCTCGACGGTCGCGCCCACAACGAGCGTGAGCTGTACCGCAAGGTGGTCGACCGCGCCGGCCTACTCCAGGTCGACCTCGAGGGCGACAAGCCGGTCGCCTGGGAGTACTTTCCGCCACCCAAGGTCTCGAGCCCGCCAAGCGCCATCGCGTCTTGACACGGTTCCCAGACGCGTTCCTCTGGGGCACCGCCAGCGCCGCCCACCAGGTCGAGGGCGACAACCGCAACAACGACTGGTGGGAGTTCGAGCAGCAGCCGGGCAGGATCGCCAACGGCGACTCGTCCGCGATCGCCTGCGACCACTACCACCGATACCGCGAGGATTTCGCGCTGCTGCGGGAGATGCATCAGAACGCCCACCGCCTATCGATCGAGTGGTCGCGCATCGAGCCGGCCCAGGGCGAATTCGACTCGCGCCAGATCCGCCACTACCGCGACGTACTTGGCGAGCTGCGCGAACAGGGCATGCAGCCGATGGTCACGCTTCACCATTTCACGAACCCGCTCTGGTTCACCCGCAAGGGTGGCTGGGCGGCCTCCGGTTCCGCCCACGCATTCATGCCCTTTGTGCATCGAGTCGTCGACGAGCTGGGGGACCTGATCGGGCTCTGGTGCACCATCAACGAGCCGAACATTTACGGCGCGAGTGGCTGGGTCGTCGGCGAGTTTCCACCGGGACACCAAGGCGACATCGTCGGTTTGTATCAGGTCACGAGCAACATGCGCCGTGCGCATGAGCTCGCTTACAGCGCGATCAAGCGCCGGTGGCCGGAGGCGATGGTCGGGCTGTCGCATCACAAGTTCATGATGCTGCCGGCCACCGGGAAGCGTCGCGATCTGTGGGCCACGAAAACGGCGCAGCTGGCGCTCGACCGATGGCCGGTCGCGCCGGGCCGCCTGAGCAAGGTCGTGGAAGCGCCCAGCGACTTTGTCGGGATCGCCCATTACTGGGGCCAGATGTGTGCCTTTGATCCCCGTCTGCCACAGCACCAGTTCATCCGCCGCTTCAACGTTCCCGACACCCCTGTGACCGATATGGGGTGGTCGTCGGACCCGAGGTGGATGAGGGTCGTGCTCAACGAGCTGAAGCCGCTGGGCAAGCCGGTGTTCATCACCGAGAACGGGCTCGCCAGCAATGACGACGGATGGCGTCAGCGCTACCTCAAAGACATCCTCTCCAACGTGAAGCTCGCGATCGAGGATGGGGTCGACGTCCGCGGCTACTTCCACTGGACGAACATGGATAACTTCGAATGGGCGCGCGGCTATGCGATGCGGTTCGGCCTCATCGACGTCGATCGCAAATCCCTCGAGCGGCGAATCAAGCCCAGCGGGAGGCTCTACGCGCGCATCGCTCGGGCCAACTCCCTAGAGCACGTCCCCTGAGGCCGGCGGCTTCGCAGGCCGGCGTCAGGACGTCACCGTTAATGGGGAAGGTAGACTCAGCCCGGTGAATCGAAGGTCGGGATCGATCGCGGCAACGGCGATAATCCTGGGCTCCGCCCTGATGCTGTCGCTCGCCTGGGGCCTCCAGCACGCGGCCATGCAGCAGCCCGCCCTGATCGGCAACGTGGCGCCGCAGCTGACGATCAAGCAGCTCGATGGCAATACGCTGCAGGTCTCGAGCCTGCGTGGCAAGCCGGTGGTCCTTGACTTCTGGGCATCGTGGTGCGTGAGCTGCGCGCAGGACCTGCCCACTCTCGCGAGCGCTGCCACCTCCCATCCCGGGGTCGCATTCGTCGGCGCCGCCATGGAAGACACGCAAGGCTCCTTGAACGCATTCGAACAGCGGCATCCACATCCCTACCCAGTCGGCCAGATCGTCGACGGTGACTATCAGTCGTACGGCGTCATCGCGCCTCCCGTCACCGTCTTCATCGATGCGAACGGCATGGTCGTCGCCTCTTTCGAGGGCCCACTCGATACGCCGACGATCGACCACTACCTTGGGCTGATCACATGATCCTGGGCTGGCTTCCGGGCTTGAAGTGGACGCTCCTGGGCGCGGTCGTCGCGGCCTGCGTGGCTTACCTTGTTTACTCCGCCTCCGGCGGATCGGCCGAGTACTACCTGACAGTCTCCGAGTTGCGCTCCCATACGACGAGCGCAGAAGTTCGCGTGGCGGGCGTCGTTCAAAACGACGTGCAGCGCAGCGACGGTGGGCTCCAGGTCG
>Ga0210394_10005648_pt1 | contig 13944 bp, 10 predicted proteins | sample IncBWC12MmetaG_FD_160121 | JGI IMG/M metagenome (GOLD analysis project Ga0210394, IMG submission 160121) | Forest soil microbial communities from Barre Woods Harvard Forest LTER site, Petersham, Massachusetts, United States - Inc-BW-C-12-M | ecosystem: Environmental > Terrestrial > Soil >...
CCGGAGAAGCCGGCAACGCCATGGTGCGACATCCGGGCATCGACGGCATCTCCTTCACGGGTTCACAGGCCACCGGCGCGAAAGTGGGCGCAGGCGCCATGGCGCGGCAGGCGCGCGTGCAGCTCGAGATGGGCGGCAAGAATCCGCTGGTGATTCTCGACGATGCCGACCTTGAACAGGCGGTGCGCTGCGCGCTCGACGGCGCATTCTTCGCCACGGGACAGCGCTGCACCGCTTCCAGCCGGCTCATTGTCACCGACGCCATTCACGACCGCTTCGTTGCCGCATTGGCGGCGCAGGCCGCGGCGCTCAAGGTGGGCGATGCGCTTGATCCGGCGACGAGGATGGGACCGCTGGTTAGTGAAGCGCAGATGCAAACGACGCTCGCGTACGTTGCTATCGCCAAGCGCGAGGGCGGCCGAATCGTCACGGGCGGGGAGCGATTGTCGCTCGATAAGCCCGGCTGGTACGTCAGTCCCGCCGTGATCGCCGACACGGCGCAGACCATGCGCGTGAACTGCGAAGAGATCTTCGGCCCGGTGGCAAGCGTCGTGCGCGTCAAGAACTATGAAGAGGCGCTCATCGCCGCCAACAGCGGCGAGTTCGGACTGTCGGCCGGCATCATGACGGCCTCCTTGAAGCATGCGAGACACTTCCAGCGCAACGTCCGCGCCGGCATGGTCATGATCAATCTGCCCACCGCCGGCGTGGATTATCACGTGCCCTTCGGCGGATCGCGCAAATCGAGCTATGGTCCGCGCGAGCAGGGATTCGCCGCGATCGATTTTTATACCCAAACCAAAACCACGTACATTGGTTCGTGACATTGCAGGCGCTTTTGACAACCCAGGCGTTCCATGTCGCCTCCCTCGGAGCCGAGCTGGGTGAGGGCCCCGTCTGGGTGACGCAAGACAATGCGCTGTGGTGCGTCGATGTCGAGGGGCGCGCGCTGCATCGCTATCGGCCGGATGGCAGGGAGCTCGGCGCATGGGCGGCGCCCGACAAGATCTCCTTCATTCTGCCGATACGAGGCAGCGGCTTCATGGCGGGACTGAAGAGCGGATTGCACCGCTTCGATGCGCGCACCGGCAGCTTCACGCCGCATGCCGATCCGGAAGCGCACCTGAAGGAGAACCGGCTCAACGATGCCTGCGTCGGCCCCGAGGGCGATCTGTGGTTCGGATCCATGCATGATGCGATGAGCAAAACCTCCGGAGTTTTATATCGCATGGACCGTCAGGGCCGCATCACCGCGCTCGACAGCGGCTATATCGTGACCAACGGGCCGGCGTTCAGTCCCGATGCCGCCACGTTCTATCACACCGACTCCTTTCGCCGTCTGGTCTATGCCTTCGACCATGCGCCGGACGGTTCGCTGTCGAACAAGCGAGTGTTCATTGAGATCGAGCCAGGTGCGGGTTTTCCGGACGGCAACACGGTCGATGCGGAAGGCTGCGTATGGGTGGCGCTGTGGCAAGGGTGGGCGGTGCGCCGCTACTCGCCGCGCGGCGAGCTGCTCGCCAGCGTGCGGTTTCCCTGCGCGAAGGTGACGAAGATCGCATTTGGCGGCCAGGACAATTGTATGGCGTACGCGACCACTGCATGGGAAGGCCTCTCTGCCGAAGAACGCGAGGCGCAGCCGCTGGCCGGCGATTTATTTGGCTTTCACAGCGACGTGCCGGGACTGCCGCCGGCGACGCTGGATCTGGCGTTGCCATGACGGCCACCTATTCGGATCTCAAGGACAAGGTGGTCCTGGTCACCGGAGGCGGCTCAGGTATAGGCGAGGCCATCGTGCGCAAATTCGCACAGCAGAAGGCTCGAGTCGGCTTCATCGACATAGCGGTCGAACCGTCGCGCGCATTGCTGAAAGAATTGACTGGAAGCGGCGCGCGGATCTGCTTTGCACATCGGGACCTCACCGATGTGACGGCCTTGCAGGCCGGTATTGCCACCATCAAGCGCGAGCTCGGTGCCATTCAGATACTGATCAACAACGCGGCCAATGACGAGCGGCACGCCACCGCAGCGCTCACCGAACAGGTTTGGGACAGCCGGATCGCGGTCAATCTCAAGCATCAGTTTTTTTGCGCGCAGGCCGTGCTGCCCGACATGCAAGCGGCCGGGGAGGGCGTCATCATCAATTTGGGCTCGATCACTTGGATGATTGGTCTGGGCGGCATGGCCGGCTACTCGGCGTCGAAGGCTGCCGTGCTCGGCCTCACGCGCTCGCTGGCACGCGACTACGGAGAATTTGGCATCCGCGTCAACGCAGTGGCGCCGGGTTGGATCATGACGCGGCGGCAGCTCGACAAATGGGTGACGCCGGAAGCCGAAGCTCAAATCATGGCGCGCCAATGCCTGAAACGGAAGCTCGAGCCCGCCGAGGTCGCCAACTTCATCGTGTTCCTGGCCTCGCAAGAGGCCAGTGCCTGCACCAACCAGCACTACGTCGTGGATGGCGGCTGGGTTTAGTGACTGTCGCGCGGTACGCCGAATTTATCGGCGATTTGCCGGTACTTCACGGCGGGCTTCAGCACCATACCGTCGCCCAGCTGATCGACCATGCCGCGCTGGATCTCCTGCCAGGGAGTCTGCGATTCCGGGTAGCGATACCCTCCCTGCAATTCGAGCGCGCGCCGGCGTTCGCTCAGTTCGGTCTCCGAAATGAGCACATTCGCCGTGCCTTGGCGCAGATCGATTCGTATGCGATCGCCGCTCCTGAGCAGCGCCAGTCCGCCGCCGACCGCGGCTTCCGGCGAGGCATTGAGTATCGACGGTGACCCCGAGGTCCCCGATTGACGGCCGTCGCCGATACAAGGCAGCACCGTGATGCCGCGCTTTATCAGATAGTCGGGCGGCCGCATGTTCACGACTTCCGCGGAACCGGGATAGCCGACCGCGCCCGCGCCGCGCATCACCAGCAAACTATATTCGCCGATCTGCAGCGCCGGATCATCGATGCGCGCGTGATAGTCCTCGGGACCGTCGAACACCACGGCGTTTCCTTCGAAGATGTCGGGCTGCTGCGGATTGCACAGATAGCGCAGCCGGAATTCCTCCGAAATGACGCTGGTCTTCATGATTGCGGAATCGAACAGGTTGCCGCGCATCACGATGAACCCGGCATGGGTCTTGAGCGGCCGGTCAATCGGACGAATCACATCGGTATCTTGAATCTCGCAGCCGCGGCAATTCTCGCCGATCGTGCGGCCGTTGGCCGTGACGGCATTTTCCTGAATCAAGCGCTGCTTCATCAACTCGTTCACGACGGCAGGCACGCCGCCGGCATGGTGATAGTCCTCGCCGAGATACTCTCCCGCGGGCTGAAGATTGACGAGCAGTGGTACTTCGTGTCCATGCTCTTGCCAGTCGGCGAGGGAAATCTCGATGCCGACGTGCCTGGCGATGGCGGCGATGTGGATCGGCGCATTGGTCGAGCCGCCGATCGCCGAATTGACGACGATGGCGTTTAAAAATGATTCGCGCGTCATGATATTCGAAGGCTTCAGATCCTCGTTGACCATGCCGACGATGCGCTTGCCGGTTTCATAAGCGATTTGCGCCCGCTCCCGGTAGGGCGCCGGAATGGAAGCTGATCCTGGCAACTGCATACCCAGGACCTCGGCGAGCGAGTTCATCGTGGTTGCCGTTCCCATGGTGTTGCAATAGCCGGTGGAGGGGGCCGAGGAGGCCACCAGTTCGATGAATCCCGCGTAATCGATTTCCCCTGCCGCCAACATCTGGCGCGCCTTCCAAACAATGGTTCCGGATCCGGTGCGCTCGCCCTTGTGCCAGCCGTTCAGCATCGGTCCCACCGACAGGGCGATGGCGGGCAGATTGACGGTGGCCGCCGCCATCAAGCAAGCGGGCGTGGTTTTATCGCAGCCGATGGTGAGCACCACGCCATCCAGCGGGTAGCCATACAGCACTTCCACGAGGCCCAGGTAGGCCAAGTTGCGGTCAAGCGCGGCGGTCGGACGCTTGCCGGTTTCTTGGATCGGGTGCACGGGGAACTCGAGGGGCACGCCGCCGGCGGTTCGTATGCCGGCGGCGATGCGCTCGGCGAGTACGATGTGATGGCGATTGCACGGCGATAAATCCGATCCGGTCTGCGCAATGCCGATGATGGGCTTGTGCGACTGCAATTCCTCCGGCGTGAGCCCGAAATTCAAATACCGTTCCAGGTACAGCGCCGTCATGCCCGGGTTGGCCGGATTATCGAACCAGGCGCGGGAGCGCAATTGTTTAGGCATGTTCCGCCCCTTTTGGCGCGCAGAGTCTCCGGCGCCGATGAAAAATGCTGCGGTTATAGCGTATTCAGGCCAAGCCGCAGAACATCCGCGATTTCCGCCGCGATCTGCGCCTTGCGCTGCTCATCGCCGCGGATCAATCCTTTGGCAAGCCAACTGCCGGACCCCCGCAGCAGCAGCAGCAGGCAATCCCGGTTGACATCGCGCATCGAATTTTCGTTCTGCGCTTCGTGGCACAGCGCTCGATAGGCCTGTACCAGTTCCCGGCCGCGCTCGGTAGCCAGCACCTTCTCCTCGGCGCTCAATGAGTCGTAGCCGGTGGAGGGGCGCAGCGGCTCGATATCGTCCCGTTGGTGAGAAATAGAATTGGCACGCAGTACCGCGACCAGGGTTTCAGCGGCGCTGCCGCCTTGGGCTCCCGCCTGCTCGCGAATGAAGCGAAAAATCCTATCGGTGCGCGCGTAGCAGGCGGAGAGGATGGTCTGCTTGTCGCCGACGTAGTGATACAGCGTCCGCTTGGTCGCGCCAACCGCGGCGGCGATGTCATCGAGCGAGGTCGTGTCGACGCCGCGTCGATTGAACAATTGCGAGGCCGCCGCGAGAATCTTCTCGCGCTTGGCTTCGAATTGCGCCTCGCGATCAAACAAGCCGCCCGCGGTACTCAAGAGGGGCGAGAAATTGATGGGCGGCGGATTCACCGCTGCGTGTCGATCAGCCGCCCAGCCGTTGGCCAGAATATCGGCCGCTGCGGCGATGATCTGCGGCCGGCTCACGCGCAGCGTGGCAACCAAGGCAGAGTTCACGGGTATGGAATGAATGATGCTGATAATGGTGCGCGCGACGATGGGAAAGTCGCACGGCCGTATGTTGCCGGCCCTGGCGCCCAATTCGAGTACGCTGGCCAAGCGCGCCACGACGGCCTCGTGAACACCGAGTACGGTTTCGCGTTCGGCCTGATCCAGCAAGCCGATTTCGCTGATCGCCGCAAGCTCCGGCTCCGCCGGATCCAAAACTCTGGCCACGAAGTCCGCGACCACCTGCGTGGCGGTACGACCGGATTGCGCGGCTTCGCCGAGCTGCCGCGCCATGATCTCGGATGATCGCAGATACACCTGAAACATCAGGTCTTCGCGATCCTCGACATAGTAGTAGAGGGACGCCCGAGAAAAGCCCAGCCGGTCCGCCACGCCCGTCAAGGACGTCATGGAAATGCCTTTGGAATTGAGCTCCCGCGCCGCCTCATCGAGCAGCTGTTCGCGGCGGGATTTGGCGGCGATGCCGCTGCGCGCTGATGCAGTGCCTTTGATCACATCGCTGGTACTCAGTACTCTATCGCGCAGCCCTGTGGCGCGGTCTCGGGAACTCGCACGTGCCGCTCGGCCACCAGATCCTCGAGCGCGGATCGGATGTAATCGCGGCCGGCACCGCTGTTGTCGAAGATGTCATCACTCATCGCGCCCTCGTAGGCCAGCTTGCCGTTGCGATCGACGATGAAAAAGCTCGGGGTGGTTTTGGCGCCGTAGCTGCGTGCAATCCGCCCGTCGGGGTCGAACAGAAATGCGCTGACATTCGCTTGAATCTCTGCAATTCGCGCGCGGGCCGCGGCGGCGGTCAAATAACCCGCCCGGCCGGGCGCAGCGCTGTCTATGGATAGCCATACGATGCGGTGGGAAGCCGCGTAGCTCTGTAAAGCCTGCATCGCGCCGCTCTTGTACTTCATTGCGGTGAATGGACACACCGGACTGGTCCACTCCAACACCACCAGCTGGCCGGCGTAGTCGCTCAAGCGGTGCGACCCGCCGTCAGCACCTTTTGCGCTGAATAGCGGCGCCGGTGCGCCGACCGCGACGTGATCAAGGGTTTCAGCATGGGCGGATCGAGAGCCGTTCAGGCTGGCTGCCATCACGGTGACTAGGAGGATGGCGGCCCGTGTAAGTCCCTTTAAAGGCTCAAGGGAATACACGGGCCGCCACTAAGGCTTACTGACCGCCCCCAGTCTTTTCCGCCGGCTGCTGAGCCGGAGCAGCGGGCGCCGCTGCGCCTTGTCCTTGCTGCTGCTGCGAGGCCTGCTGACGCCGCTTGTATATGTTTGTCTGAGCGGCCTGCAATTCGTTCGGCTCGATGAAGCCGTCATGATCGGTGTCGATCTTGGCGAAGCTGGCGGCAAATTCTTTGCCGATCGGACCAGTCAGCTCCGACATATCGAGTTTGCCGTTCATCTTGGTATCGAGCATGCCGAACAGCCGGTTGGCGTTCATTTCCTTGTCATAGGCGACATACTTATCCATCGTGTCAGAGGTCTCGCCGACCCAGCGATAGGTGAGTGCGGTGTAGAGCATTTCATCGAAGGACTGATCGCCCCAGGGAACGAGGCGGTTGTGATCCGGATTGGCCGGATTTCTCACGGAGTTGTCGTAGGTGTAGACGGCCAGCAGCTTGGAACCCGCCGCGATCTTCACCGGCTCGACGAAATCGTAATTGCGCTGCCAGTTGAAGTCATAGTGCGGCAGAGACAGCAACAACGATTTCTGGCCTTCCGGGGTGATCAAGTACAGCTGCGAGGAAGCCCCGCGATAGTGCGCGTGCGGGAAGGCGGCATACAGCAGCATGTCCTTCGGGATGGTGAGATAAGCCTGCCGCTCCACGCTTTCCTGATTCGCCGGAATCTCGATGTTCGGATTTGCGATGGTAGAATTGTGCATCACCATCTTCGGCTTATCTTTGTAGAAATACAGCGCGATCTGCGAGGGCTCGGTCACTTCCTGGCCATACGGCGTGTAGTGAACCTGGAACCCGACGGCGCCGCCGGGCGGAATGTATACGCCGGTGTCCGGCGGCTGGATGATGGATTCAGCACCCACCGCATAACCGCCCAACGAGGCTCCCCACTTGCTTTCGTTCGCCGGTTCGCCCGGCTTCGGCACTTCCGCCAGATAGCCGGTGAGCACGTGGTGCACCACTTGGCGATTCACGACCTTGATGGTCGAGGCGCGCAGCCACTTGCCTTCCGTCAGCGGACTGACGACGAAGGGGCGCTGATAATCGACGACGCCATTGGCTGGAATCGTGTAGGCCGGGATGTCGAGCACGAGGTCCGGCTTGCCCAGCGGCCACTCCGGCGCCACAAAGGTCTTGGCGGCGAGAGGGTCGGCGCCCGTGCCGCGCGGCGCACCCGCTTCGACCCAATGCACCAGAGTCTTGATCTGCGCGGACGACAAGCTGCGATCGCCGAGGAAATGACCGACGGTCGGATCGGCACGCCACGGCGGCATGCGCTGGGTGCGTATCATCTCGCGGATCATGGGCGCAAAGGGCTTGATCGTGTCATAACTGGTCAGGCTCATCGGCCCGATGCCGCCGGGCTGATGGCATGACACGCACTTGTCCTCGAACATCGGCGCGATGTTCTTGACATAGGTGACCTTCGAGGAGGCCAGCTTCGCGCGCTCCGGGAAGTCGACCAGGCAGCCCACCGACTCGATCCGCGCCACTGCAACCGGCTTTCCGGCCAGCAGCGAATCCAGTGCATCCTTGGCCCAGGTGTGTTCGGCGCTCGCCTTCTGGCGCTCATAGGTCACGCGGTCATCGATCGGACCGCGATACACGATTTTCCAGGTCTTGGGGTCGATGACGATGACTTCGGCGCTGCGCGTCACACCCAGCTGCTCGCCCACCAATTGATTGGAGTCCATCAGCACGGGTAGGGTGTAGCCGTACTCTTTCGCCTCCTCGACGATTGCTTCGCGCTTGTCGGAGGGTGTGGAATTCAACATGAAGATCTCGACGCCCTTGGGCAGGTAGGCCTCAGCCAGGGCTTTCACCGCGGTGGCGTTGTTGCGGCTCACCGGGCAACTGTTCTGCTGCGTGATCAGCACGACCGCGCTCGCGTCTCCCAATTGGTACAGCTCATGCGAATGCAAGTTCTGATCGGACAATCTGAAATCATCGACCGTGGCCGGTAAGGTGACCTCAGCCGGGGCCTTCGCCGCGGTGTTCGAAGTCGCGTGGCTTGCGCCCGCGTAGCTCAAGGACACAAACGCGGCCAGCGTCGCCGCCACGACAGATATACGAGTCTTCATAGTCAACCGTCCCCTATGGTTCGCCATGGAAAAGAATATGTTCGCTGCACCGTCTGGAAGAATCAACGTTCCGGTGTCATTATGCCACCAAATGTGGAGCCTGTCGCCTGAAACGTTGATTTAACGCGACATAATGGGCTGTGGATAACCTAGTCTTTGACGAACTCCAGCAGCCGATTGTTGGCCGGCAGGTCGTGATCGGTGCGGAGGCGCAGGCCGTACTGCGCCGCCAGGGCGGTCACATCCCGGATGTCACGCAAACCCGACAGCGGGTCCCGCTCCTTCAGCATTCGATCGAAGTCTTGGTTGCTGGCCGAGGTGTAGCGACCGTTGTAGCGAAAGGGGCCATACACGCACATGACGCCGCCCGCGGCGAGGACGGTTTCGAGGCCTTGATACATGGCCGACACCTCGGACCAGGACATGATGTGCAGCGTATTGGCGGTGAAGATTGCATCGGCGTGCCGCAACGGCCACACCGTCTGCTTCACATCGAGCACGGTCGGCGGACGCAGATTGCGCGCCCCCTCGAGCTTTACTCGGCTGCCCAAGTCCGGCAGATAGGCCAGTTGCTCGGTCGGATGCCAGCTCAGGTGCGTCAGTTGCGCGGCGAAATGCACTGCGTGCTGGCCGGTGCCGCTGCCGATTTCCAACACCGTGCTGCGATCGGCAAACGCGCTGCGCAACACCTCGAGGATGGGACCCTTGTTTCGCTCGCACGCTTCGGAGAAGGGCAACATAGGAGGGCGGCATTTTAACGCACAGCACCGCGCGCTATTCAAATAGATGATCATTCGCTACAGTGACGCCGCGCTTTGGCAGACGTAGGAGTTTTCGATGGCGTCTCTGTACGATGTTTCAATTCCGGCGTTGGTGCGCGGACTGACCAATATGTCGGCGATCCTCGATAAGGCGGTCGCGCATGCCGCGGCAAGAAAATTCGATTCGCTTGCGCTCGCGCAGGCCAGGCTGTTCCCCGACATGCATCCCTTGGCTCGCCAGGTGCAAATCGCCTGCGACACCGCGAAAGGAGCGGCCGGGCGGCTGGCGGCCATCGAGGTGCCGAAACACGAGGACACGGAAACGACGCTGCCGGAACTCAAGGCGCGCATCGCGAAGACCCTGGATTTTCTAAAAACCGTCACTCCGGCGCAGACAGCGGGCGATGAGTCCCGCAGCATAGAAATCAAATTTCCGAACGGCGCGTGGAAATTCACCGCCATCGGCTACGTGACGGATTTCGTGCTGCCGAATTTCTACTTTCACGCCAGCATGGTGTATGCCTTGTTGCGCAAGGGCGGCGTCGAAATCGGCAAAATGGATTTTCTGGGCGCTATCACCCAGTAAGTCTCAAGTCAGCTGATCGACCAGCTGCTCGACGCGGGTAAACAGCGCCTCCTCGGTGCGCGCGATGTGCGCGAAGCGCAGCTTGAGGGGACCGTCGAGACGGTATTCCTTCGGCTTGCCTTGGATCAATTTGAGGACGCGTTTCGGATCGATCTTGTTCTGCTCCTCGAAGGTGATATAGCCGTTGCTCGCACCTGCATCGATCTTGCGAATGCCGAGTGCCGCGGCGCGCAGTTTCAGATAGGTGGCGCGAAACAGCGATTGCGCGAATGGCGGCAGCGGTCCGAAGCGGTCGATCATCTCGACTTTCAATTCGTCGAGTTCCTCGCTCGTCGGCGTGCTGGCGATGCGCTTGTACAGCACCAGCCGCAAGTGCACGTCCGGCACGTAGTCTTCGGGAATGAGCACTGGGACATGCAGCTCGACTTCCGGCCCTGCATCGAGTGGCCGCTCGAGGTCGGGCTGTTTGCCGGATTTCAGCGCCGCCACGGCGCGCTCCAGCAATTCCATGTACAGGTTGTAGCCGATCTCTTGGATCTGTCCGCTTTGCTCATCGCCCAACAGCTCGCCGGCGCCGCGAATCTCCAGATCATGCGTTGCCAGCGTAAAGCCGGCGCCGAGTTCCTCGAGCGACTCCAGCGCTTCGAGACGCTTGATCGCATCGGGCGTCATCGCTTTTCGCGGCGGCGTTATCAAGTACGCGTACGCCCGATGGTGTGAGCGGCCGACGCGGCCGCGCAATTGGTGAATCTGCGCCAGGCCGAATCGATCCGCGCGCTCGATGACGATGGTGTTCGCCGTCGGCACGTCGATGCCGCTCTCGATGATGGTCGTACAGACCAGCAGGTTGAAGCGCCGATGATAAAAATCCAGCATCAGCTGTTCGAGCTCGCGCTCGCGCATCTGGCCGTGGCCGACCGCAACATTCGCCTCCGGCACCAGTTCGCGAATGGCCTGCGCAGTTTTTTCGATGGTCTCGATCGTATTGTGCACGTAGTAGATCTGGCCGCCGCGGCGGATTTCACGCAACGCCGCCTCACGCACGATGGTTTCGTTCCATTCGAGGACAAAGGTCTTCACCGCCAGACGCTCGGCCGGCGGCGTGGTAATCAGCGATAGATCGCGCAGTCCGCCCATGGCCATGTTCAGGGTTCGCGGGATGGGCGTCGCGGTCAGGGTAAGGACATCGACCTCGGTGCGCAGCGCCTTCAATTTCTCCTTGTCGCGCACGCCGAAGCGATGCTCTTCATCGATCACCACCAGACCCAGGTCTTTGAAGCGCGCTTTGCCTTGCAGCAATCGCTGCGTAGCGATGACGATATCGACGGTGCCGGCGGTCAAACCCGCCATGATGCCTTCGGCTTCCTTGTTGCTGCGAAAGCGCGACAGGCTTTCGATGCGTACCGGCCAATCCGCGAAGCGGTCGACGAAGGTCGTGTAGTGCTGCTGGGCGAGCAGGGTGGTGGGCACCAAAACCGCGACTTGTTTGCCGGCTTGTACGGCGACGAATGCCGCCCGCAAGGCCACTTCGGTTTTGCCGAACCCTACGTCGCCGCAAATCACGCGATCCATGGGTTTGCCGGACTGCATGTCGATCAATACCTGATCGATGGCGGTGGCCTGATCGGCGGTTTCTTCGAACGGGAAGCCGGCTTGAAACGCACGATAGTCAGCCTCGTCCGCGGTCATTGGGGTGCCTTGCCGAGCGGCGCGCCGCGAGTACAGATCCAACAACTCGGCGGCGACATCGCGAATGCGCTGCGCGGCCTTGCGGCGCGCTTTCTGCCATTGATCGCCGCCGAGCTTGTGCAGCGGCGCGCTCTCCGCCGGTGCGCCGGTGTAGCGCGACACCAGATGCAGCGCCTGCACCGGGACGTAGAGCTTGTCGCCCTCCGCGTACTCGAGCACGAGAAATTCGCCGGTGTGGCCGGCGATGTCCATGGTTTGCAGCCCGACGTAGCGTCCGACACCGTAGGTCTCGTGCACCACCGGTGCGCCGATGCGCAGGTCGGACAGCTCCTTGAGTATTTTCGCGGGATCGCGTTCGGCGCGGCGGCGCCGGCGCTCCTGACGAGCGCGGTCGCCGAACAATTGCGACTCGGTGAGAATCTCCAGGGGCGGCGCGTCCAGTTTGAGCCCCGACACCGCGGCCGACACGGTAATTCCGAGGTTCAATCCGCTCAGCTGGAAACCGGCAAAGTCGTCGAAAATCTTCGGCCGCACGTCGCGGCCGCGCAGCAAATCGAGAATCAGTTCGCGGCGGCCCGCCGATTCGGCCACCAGAAGGATGCGCGCGGCCGAAGCATCGATATGCGCCACCAACTGCAGCGCGGGTTGCTCGGCGCGGGGGTCGATACGCACGCTGGCCGGCGCCACGCTGGGAAAGTTTTGTACTCGCCCTTGCGTTTCCGGAGGCCATTCAAAAGTGTGCAGCAACACCTTGGCCCAGACCGAATACGCTTCGAGAAACTCAGCGGGCGTCAAATAGAGCTCCGCGGGATCCAAGATGGGACGGTGGCGGTCGTGACGCAGCTGCTCGTGCCGCTCGACGATTCCGTTCCACAAGCCCGGCACCGCGGCGCCGGCATCGTTCATGTCGACGAGCACACTATGCGGCGGCAAGTACTCGAACAGATGCGACGTGCGCTCGAAGAACAGCGGCAGAAAGTATTCGACGCCGCCCGGCGCCGCCCCCGAGCTGACGTCGCGATAGATCGCCTGCTGCGATAAATCGCCGGCGAAGCGCAGGCGGTAGCGGCGGCGGAACTCGCGCACGGCTTCCGGGTTCAGCGGCGTTTCCCGCGCCGGCAGCAGCTGGATGCGATCCAATTTGTCGAGCGAGCGTTGGCTGTCCGGATCGAAGCGGCGGATGCTGTCGACATCCCGATCCAACAGATCGATGCGGTAGGGGGTCTCCGAGCCCATCGGAAAGACATCGATCAACGAGCCGCGAACGGCGAATTCGCCATGCGCCACGACCTGGGTGACGGCGGCATATCCGGCCATATCCAGCTGCGCGCGCAGGGCTTGGATGTCGAGAGTCTCGTTCACATGCACTTTGAGGGAGTAGGCTTCGATGTAGCTGCGCGGCGCGAGGCGCTGCAGCAGCGTATCGATTGCAACCAACCATACCCCGCGGCGCGCACGCGGCAGTTCGGCCAGGGTGGCGAGCCGGGCGGATGTGATGTCGGGGTGGGCGGAAAAGCTGTCGTACGGCAGCGTTTCCAGATCGGGGAATACTTTGACGCTTAAAGCCGGGCCCGCAAAAAATCCGATCTCGTCGCTTAAGGTTTCTGCCTCGCGCGAGCTGGGCGCGATGACGATGATCGGCCCTGCGGCGTCGCGGGCCGCCTCGGCGATGGCAAGCGCCGGCGCCGCGCCGTAGAGCTTGCCCCACTTGACTACGCGCTCATCGTCATTGGGCAGTATGGGGTCGAGTATCGGCATCGATCTTTTTAAAAAAATAAAAAACGCCCGCCGCGAACGAGTCGCGGTGGGGCCACCAAGGTCAAGCTAAATGATGTTACGCGAAGCTGATGGCGCTACGCGTGTTTCACTTTAAGAATTTGCGACCACGCTGTGAATGACATGCTCGTGCTCGAAATAGACGATGAATCCCGGATATTCCCAGCGTGAGATCGGCGGATTGCCGACGGCAGGGATTTTGCTCGCCGGATCCCCGAACTTGCTCGCGACCTGATCCATGGTCATGCCGCGGGTCGGAGTGGCTACGTCGGTCTGTTTGACGGCAATGCCGTTGTCGACCGCGATGGTTTCGGCTCCCGCGAGGCCGCTCGCAAGCACCGCGGCAAGCAGCAGAATTCGATACCTCATGGCGCACCTCATATGTTACCGATATCCTAGGGGACAATGGTCCCCCTGAAACTATAACACCGCCTTTAGGGGCCAATACTTGACTCAATTAACAGTCTGATTGTACTGCCATTTATCCGAGCCCCCGCCGCCGCACCCAAACAGGATCTTATCTAGAGTAATCGCCGCGCATGTTTCAACCCCTTCCCGTCTTCGTGGGTCTGCGCTATTCGCTGGCTCGGGAACATAGTTTTTTCGTCTCCTTCATCACCTGGGTGTCGCTGCTTGGCGTCGCCATCGGCGTTGCGGCCTTGATTACGGTGCTTTCGGTGATGAACGGTTTCGAGGCGGAGCTGCGCGGCCGGCTGCTCAGCCTGTCGGCGGAGGCCACCTTGACCGCGGGCGGGAGCGCCATTGCCGATTGGCAGCGCAGAGTCGGGCAGCTGAAAGGC
>Ga0210394_10005649_pt1 | contig 13943 bp, 7 predicted proteins | sample IncBWC12MmetaG_FD_160121 | JGI IMG/M metagenome (GOLD analysis project Ga0210394, IMG submission 160121) | Forest soil microbial communities from Barre Woods Harvard Forest LTER site, Petersham, Massachusetts, United States - Inc-BW-C-12-M | ecosystem: Environmental > Terrestrial > Soil >...
TCCGGTATGGCGGTGTCGGCGACGCGCGTGACTGTTTCAGCCCAAGCCAGAGCCGCACGTTCGCGTGAGTCGAACAGGGAGCCTGCCTCGCGCCAGGCAGGGACGAGCACCAGCTTTTCGACGGCCATGCCGCCCTTAAGCAGGTCGCGAGAATGCATGTCGATGCAATAGGCACAGCCGTTGATCTGCGAGATGCGCAGATAGACCTGATTGACGAGCTGAGCGGGCAAATTCGATTGCGTGATATAGGCGTAAACGCCGCCAAGGGCCTTTACGCCGGCCGGAGCAATGGTGGTGTAGTTCAAACGTTGGGTCATGGGACATTCCTCAAGGTCGGGTTAGATAACGCCAGCGTTAGGCCGGACCAACCGGTTCTGGCGGGCGGATCACTGGACGGACTGCTGGATGGTCCGCGGGTTCCCGGCTAGGCGGTTGTGAAGCCGCCATCGACAGAGTGGGTCGTTCCGGTGGCATAGCCGGAGTCGTCGGACAGCAGGAACGCAACCATGCCGGCCACGTCCTCCGGCGTGCCGTGGCGACCCAACGGGACGGTCTCGGCGAACGTCTTGCTGGTCCCGGCGAACACTTCGTCAGCCAGCTTGAAGGTCATCCGGCCGGCGATCGGTCCGGGAGCGCAGGCGTTGACCCGGATGCCGCGAGCGCCTTGTTCGAGCGCGGCGGTCTTGCTCATGCCGATGACGGCGTGCTTTGAGGCGACATAGGCGACGATGCCGGCGCCGCCGACTACACCGAGCGCGCTCGACATGTTGACCACCGATCCGCCGTCACGCATCCGCGGCAGCACATATTTCATGCCGAGAAACACGCCGCGAATATTGACGGCCATAACGCGATCGAAATCCTCTTCGGGGAACTCGACGATCGGACGCACCGGCGTCTGGATGCCCGCATTGTTGACGAAGCCGTCGACTCTTCCCCAGAGTTCGAAGGCTCGGGTGGCGTAGCCGAGCACTTGTTCAGAATCGCTCACGTCGGCGACGAAGGTTTGGAGCGCGCCGGGGCCGGACACCTCCGTGACAAGGCGTCCCAGTTCGGCTTCGTTGTAAGCGACGGCCAGGACATTTGCGCCTTGCGCGATCAGGCGTTGGGTGATGGCGGTGCCAAGGTCGCCTGTGGCCCCAGTAACGATGATATTCTTGCCTGAGAAGAGCATGAAATTTTCCTTTCAAGGAAACGAGCGGGAACGCGCATCAGGCGCGCGGGGTGAGGATTTTTTGGAGATCATCGCGAACTGACGCAGCAGAAAGGGCCGTGCCGAGCGCTTGGGTTTGGTCAGGCTGGGCACGGAAGAAAGCGATGTTCGTAAGCTGGGTCACGGATTTCGTCCTTCTGAAGAAGTTCGAAGCGCCGCCGCAGCGACGACGCTTCGCGCGGCGCTCAAGCCCTTAGGATATCGGCCATGCGCTCGCCTATGATCACGCAGGGCGCTTGGGTGTTGCCCGTGGTGACGCTCGGCATGATCGAGCCGTCGGCGATGCGGAGATTTTTCACCCCGTAGACCCCCAGTTCGGCGTCCACGACGGAGAGATCGTCCCGACCCATCTTGGCGGTGCAGGTCGGGTGGTGCATCGACATCGCCCCGTCCCGGATCAGGTTGTCGAGCGCCTCGCCGGCCAGGGGGCCGGGCAGGATCTCGCGCTTGACGAAGGGCTTCATCGCCTCGGAGTTGCCGAGGTCGCGGGTGATCTCCATGCCCCGGCGCAGGGCCGCGAGGTCGCGCGGATCGCTCAGCATGTTGGCGTGAATCTCGGGCGCCTCATGCGGATCAGCCGACTTCAGCCGCACGGAGCCGCGACTTTCCGGACGAACCAGCGCGGGGCTGATCGACCACGCGTTCTCGACGGCATGGCGTCCCGTTACCTCGGACAAGTAAGGAGCCTCGACGTGCCAAATGTGCAGGTCCGGTGTGTCCAGTTCCGGACGGCTCCTGGTAAAGAGATTGGCCTCGGCTCCATTGTTGCGGACGGGGATCGGTCCCGGCGCCTCCCAGAGCCCGCCGCCGATGATCGGGTGATCCTGGAGGTTCTGGCCAACGCCGGGCAGATGGGAAACAGTGGAGATACAGAAACGATCGAGCTGGGTGCGGTCGCCGATGCCCGACAGCATCAGCAGCTTCGGGGTCTGGATGGCGCCCGCCGACAGCACGACTTCGCTTGAGGTCTTGATCGCACGGATCTTGCCCTGCCACTCGAATTCCACGCCAGTGATGGTGTCGCCTTCCAGGGTAAGGCGATTGACATAAGCACCGGTCAGCACGGTCAGATTGGGCTGGTCCATTACCGGGTACAGGTAGCTCGACGGAACGTTCAGCCTGCGACCATCGCGGATGCGAACGTTGGTGACCGCCGCCCCGCCCGGACCTTCCTGCATCATGCCGTTCTGGTCCGCGAAGGTGGGGATGCCCAGCGACCCGGCGGCCTTGAGGAAAGCCGGCGCGATCGAACCAGGATTGGGGGCGGGCTGCACGAAGACCTCGCCGCCGCTACCGCGTCGTTCAGGATCGGGGGCGCCATGCCAGTCCTCGATTCGCCTATAGATGTCGAGGATATGCCGATAGTTCCAGGCATCGTCGCCAGCCTGCCTGGCCCAGAAATCGAAATCGTTCTTGTGACCGCGGGCCCAGACCATTGCGTTGATGCTGGTGCCACCGCCGAGGGCCTTGCCCATGGCCTGAACGATCGAGCGATTATTCACGCTTGGGCTGCGCTCCGCGCCGAAGTTCCAATCGAACTCGCCGCCTTGGTTGAAAAACCAGGTCTCGGTAATCAGGATGCCGGGCTTCAGATCATCGCCGCCGGCCTCGAGCAGCAGAACCTGCGCATCGCGGTTCTCTGCCAAACGACGCGCGACGACTGAGCCGGAAGCGCCGGATCCGATCACGATGTAGTCGTAGGTTGATCGCAGATTGGCGCGGCGAGCTGCTTGGTTCGCTGCTATGGCCTCGAACTTCTCGGCAGCGTCACCGACCGCGGCGGCGGGGAGGCTCAGGTCTGCGGCCCGACCGACGAACGTCGTGCGATCGATCTCGCGGGCGAGCAATTGCCCTTCCAGCAGCGCGAACTTCACGCCGTTCGAAGCAGAAGAGGTTTCAAACATGGTCTTTCTCCTGGCGTAGGGTCGCGGCTACCGCCCGGCCCGTGTGATTGACAAACCGACGCTAGGTGTGGGATAACTTGTCTGAAATGACATATAACCCTTGATTTCTGCCAATGATGATCAACGACGATCCGCTCGCCCGCTGTGCGCTTTTCGTAGCTTTCGAAGGGATGGGGCTGCTCGACCTCACAGGTCCGCTCACGGTGTTCTGGTCAGCGTCGAAGTTCATGGAGCAGCAGGGCCGCCACGGCTATGCCCGTCACACAGTCAGCCTCGACGGTGGACCGATCCTGACGGCCGAAGGGGTGACGATCGAGACGGCGCCGATATCGCAGTTCGAAAGTGTGGAGATCGACACCATCGTGGTTCCAGGTGCGCTCAACATGGAGCCTACGCTTGCTGATGGTCGCTTGGTGCGCTGGCTGGCAGACCATGCGTCCAAGGCGCGGCGAACCGCCTCGGTCTGTGCCGGAGCCTTCCTGCTGGCCGAGGCCGGTCTGCTTGACGGCCGTCGCGCCGTAACCCATTGGGCCTCATGCGAGCTGCTCGATCAGCGCTACGAGAACCTGACCGTCGAACCCGACGCGATTTTCGTTCAGGACGGTCCGATCTGGACGTCGGCGGGGGTCAGCGCCGGCATCGACCTCGCCCTGGCTCTTGTCCAGGCGGATTGCGGTCGCGATATTGCCATGCAGGTCGCCCGGCAGTTGGTGATCTACATGAAGCGGCCGGGCGGTCAGTCGCAGTTCAGCGAGCTCCTGAAATCCCAGACTTTGACTTCGACGGCTTTCGAGAACCTTCATATCTGGATCTCGAACAATCTCAGCGACGAACGGCTGAATGTCGATCTGCTCGCCGAACGCGTGGGCATGAGTTCGCGAAACTTCGCTCGAAGCTACAAGGCAAAGACCGGCCGCACTCCGGCCAAAGCAGTCGAAGTGTTCCGGTTGGAAGCCGCCCGGCGCCTGCTGGAAGAAACCGAGCAGGGCGTCGACCGCATCGCCCGCAGCTGCGGTTTTGGCGATGAAGAACGGATGCGCACCACGTTCCAACGCCACTTGGCGATTTCGCCACGCGACTATCGGCGCCGGTTCTCAACCCGCTCGATAACGGCTACGGCGAGTGCGTCTAAGGCGGTTTGAGGCGTAGTTGACCGTTGAACGACGTCTCGTCAACGAAAACGCCTGCCCACTCACGGGAACTGTGCCTGAACGGAGAACTTCAGCAAACCCGCCGCATCGTGATCGAATTCCTGGCCGAACTCATTCGCGCGGATTCGCAATAAATGGTTTTTCGCGCCTGCCGGACCGCTACGTCCCACCCTGGTTCATATGAAAAGTACGAGCCGATATGAGCTCGGGCCTCGTTCAACCCCTCATCACTCCTCCCCATAACAGCACACTCCAGCTGAAGGCGGGCGCGCCCGGAATGGTTCCTGGCGGTCCCTGCCGCGAATTGGAGGATGGACAGATGAGCGACTACAAGCTTTTGATCGATGGGAAGTTGGTGTCCGGCGCGATGGCGCTGAATGTGGTCAACCCGGCGACGGAGGAAGTGGTTGCCGTGGCGCCCAGGGCAGACCGCGCGCAACTCGAACAGGCCGTCGCCGCGGCCAAAGCGGCCTTTCCGCGGTGGTCGGAGACGCCCGTACGAGACCGCGGCGCGCTGCTGGCCAGGCTGGCTGATGCGGTTGAAGTGCGTCAGGCCGAGTTTGCGGAAATCCTGACGGCGGAAAATGGCAAGCCGATCGCGCAGGCGGCGTTCGAAATGGCGGCCGTCGTAGCCACGATGCGCTATTATGCGGGTCTCGACCTGGCGCCTCGGATCCTGAAGGAGGATGCGTCCCAGAAGATCATCGAACAACCCATGCCGCTCGGCGTGATCGGAGCGATATCGGCGTGGAACGTGCCGATGATCCTTCTGGCCGCGAAGATCGCGCCGGCGCTGCTTGCCGGCAACACCGTTGTCGCCAAGCCGGCGGCGACGACCCCGCTGGCGGCGCTTAAACTGGGTGAGCTGTGCGCTGATATTCTGCCCCCTGGGGTGATCAACGTCATCGTCGACGCCAACGATCTTGGGGACGCGCTCACCAGCCATCCGGACGTCGCCAAAATCGCATTCACGGGCTCGACTGCGACCGGCAGGAAAGTCATGGAAAGCGCGGCCGGCACGCTGAAGCGCCTCACGCTGGAGCTCGGCGGCAACGACGCCGCCATTGTGCTTGACGATGTCAATCCAAAGGAAATAGCGCCCGAGCTGTTCGCCGGCGCGACCTTCAATTCCGGCCAAGGCTGCGTCGTGATCAAGCGCCTCTACGTTCATGATTCGCAATATGACGAATTCTGCGAGGAACTCGGGCGGCTGGCCCGCGAGGCTGTCGTCGATGACGGCGCCAAGCCTGGAGCCCAGATCGGGCCGCTGCAGAATAAGGCGCATTTCGAGAGGGTGAAGGGCTTCCTGGAGGATGCCAAACAGGACGGCGTTATCGTTGCGGGCGGCAATGTTCTGCAGCGCAAGGGCTATTTCGTCGAGCCGACGATCGTTCGCGACATCGGCGACGATACGCGATTGGTCAGGGAGGAGCAGTTCGGCCCAATTCTGCCAGTGCTGCGCTATGCCAAGGTCGAAGACGCCATCGCGCGCGCGAACGATACGGAGTTCGGGCTCGGCGGCAGCGTCTGGTCGAAGAATCTCGATCGGGCCTTCGCCGTCGCCTCGCAAATCAATTCGGGCACGGTCTGGATCAACCGGCATCTCAACCTTCAGCCCGACATTCCCTTCAGGGGCGACAAGCAGTCCGGCATCGGAACCGAACTGGGCCACGCTGGCCTGGAGGAATATACTCAGCCCAGGATCATCAATATGGCCAAGCAGCAGGCCTGATGCGGATCCCGCCGTCTTCGCGGCGGCGGCGGGGCAAGCTGAGCCGGGCCCGCGCCACCGTCTTGAGCGTCAAGGGGTCCGCGGACCTCCGGCAATTCATTCGCTGTCCCGTCTGGCGGCCGCGGCGCGCCGCCAGCCCAACGCGCATCATTATCGTAGCGGAGCGAAATCGAAACGATTGACGGCGGTATGGATCGTTGCACTACGGCGGCAAGGTGTCTCGTCGGCAAAGAACGAGTGGCGACGGGCATCCACCACGCCGTCTCTTTCGTCGGTCATGCTTTAACGTGGAGCTCGTAATGGCCCGGCGTGCATTTATAGCGCTGGAGCGTCCAGTTGGCGCGGTAGACCGGATGCTCGGACATCCATTTGGCAATGCCGATCTGGCCTTGGATCATGCAGCTTTGAAAGGTGATGTTGCTTTGGCTGCTGTCAGTGACGATTGCTTCGACACAATCTCCGGGGCCTCCCGGCAAAACATGACAGAGAACGGCCACAAGCGTCACGAACATCAGATTCTCCCATCTCCGAAAGTTGCCACACAAAGCTGATACCGGCCGCGGCGATGGATCGGGCCTTCGGTGGCGTCGTCGATCAGCGATTGTCCGCCGGAGGCCTCGACTCCTGACCCAGAGCTAAAGGTGAGTCCGATAACTGGGGGAGGCCATTAAATAGAGGTTTAGTTTAGCGAGATGTAGGTTTGTCTTTTATCTTGGAAGACCGTGCTCGCACGAATCGTGGCGGCGCGGCCGGTTGCGGGCTAACAATGCCGCAGCCGTACACCGTGCCGCGCCTGATGGGCGTGGCATCACTCTCTTGTCACATCTCCTCGTCGCGGACGACGTTCGCGCGGGTCTATCAGGCCTTCGTCCCATTGGATGAGTGCTCCATAGCAGTCGAAGGTTAGCCACGCCGGTCGAATTGTCTCCGCAAGGCTCATTGGCTTTCTCCATTCTGCGAAACGATTGTTTGTGATGATCCACAGGACGTCGGAGCGTCCACAGTGCCGAAAGGCGATGCCGGCCCGGTCTAGTCGCGGCTGTCATGGTCCTGCGCGCATACCGATCGTAACAACCGATATGAGCGCGGTCGAAATTCCGGGCTGCATTCCCTCCGCTTATTCTCCTCGCGTTGCACAGTCGCGTCACGCAAATGGGCGCAACGTGCAAGACGAGAGAGGGACTTCACGCGCATCAGCGCTCACACGACAGAACGGAGAAAGCCAAATGACCAAAATGAAAACACTCAGTGCCGTGATAATTCTTTCCGCCGCCATTGCCACGCCGGTGTTCGCTCAACCGACCCATCATGGCCGAGCCTATGATCGGTATCGCGGAGCGTATAATCAGTTGAACGGGACCTCCTATGCCGCCCCACAAACGCGGGAAGAGCGGAACATTCAGAACTTTGGCTTTAGTGGAAGGGACCCGTCGAGACCGGGCGGCGAAGACCCGTCGCTCAACCCCTCCGGAAGCTGATTCAAACCGCCGGGACATGGGGACACATTTAAGGATGTGTCCCGCGTGTCCCGCCAGGATGGTCGCGGGATATTTTTCAATGTCCCGGGATTAACATCAGCTTGTACGACCGCCGGGCGGCGATGATATTACCGTCAGCATCCGTACCAAAGGCGATGCATCGTCGGGTGATCCAACCGTCTCGAAAAAATATCGACCAGCGCCGCGAAGGCGGTTTGGTGCTCTTATCATACTGCCGCCCTGACCTGTCTCAACCGACATCTGGGCTTTGTGAGCAAAGGGCCAGCGGGGTTCTCATCATCGTCTAGCCATAATATGGTATCGATCGTGATAGGGTCGCCTTTTTAGCGTCTGGTATTGGATTGACGGGCCAGAGCAAACGTCACCTAATCAATGCACTAAGGTAGTCCTCCTGGCAGGAGGCCCTCGTGAAGGAGCTCTCGAGCTACGAATTCTCGCCGCTGCGGGAGGGAGACATCGCTCTCTACCGGGGCTCCGGCAACGGCCTGGCGCCGATCCTGCTTGCTGCCGCGGAAGAAGGCTCGTTCGGTTGTGTTGAGCGGCTTGATCACGAATATGCGCTCAAAGCCGAACTTGACGCTGACTGGGCGGCGCGGCCGGTCGCGCTGACACAGCACAACGACCGCATGACGCTGGTGCTTGAGGATCCCGGCGGTGTGACGCTCGATCGACTGCTTGGCCGACCGTTGGACGTAGCGCATTTCCTGCGCATCGCGATCCCGCTCGCGGGAGCGCTCCGCCGAGTGCATGAGCGCGGCCTGATCCACAAAGACATCAAGCCGGCAAATATCCTCTTGGACGCGGCAAGTGGCGGCGTGTGGCTGACGGGGTTCGGCATTGCCTCGCGCCTGCCGCGCGAGCATCAAGTGCCCGCGCCACCGGAGGTGATCGCCGGCACGCTCGCCTACATGGCGCCGGAACAAACCGGCCGGATGAACCGCTCGGTGGACTCGCGCAGCGATCTCTATGCGTTGGGCGTCACGTTCTACGAGATGCTGACGGGGAAGCTGCCCTTCACCGCCGCCGATCCGATGGAGTGGGTGCACTGCCATATCGCCCGGCAACCGGTGCCGCCCAACGAGCAGGGCGCAGGTGTGCCAGGGCCGCTCTCGGCAATCGTGATGAAGCTCCTCGCCAAGATCGCCGAAGAACGCTACCAGACCGCCGCCGGTGTCGAGGCCGATCTCAAGCGCTGCCTGGCGGAATGGGAGTCGCATGGCCGTATCGACCCGTTTCTGCTGGGCGCTCACGACGTATCGGACCGGCTGCTGATCCCGGAGAAGCTCTACGGTCGGGAGCGCGAGATCAACACTCTGCTCGCTTCCTTCGACCGGGTCGTGGCTAACGGCACGCCGGAACTTGTGCTCGTGTCCGGATATTCCGGTATCGGCAAATCCTCGGTGGTACACGAGCTGCACAAGGCGCTCGTGCAGCCGCGTGGCCTGTTCGCGTCCGGCAAGTTCGATCAGTACAAACGCGACATCCCGTACGCGACGGTGGGCTTGGCCTTCCAGAATCTTGTGCGCTCGCTCCTCATCCAAAGCGAGGAGGAGCTTGGCCGCTGGCGAGTCGCCCTAAGCGAGGCGCTGGGCTCGAATGGTCAGCTCATGGTCAATCTCGTACCCGAGCTGGAGCTCGTGATTGGGAAACAGCCACCGGTCGCTGTCTTGCCGCCGCAGGACGCGCAGAACCGCATCCAGATGGTATTTCGACGTTTCCTCGGGGTGTTCGCGCGGCCGGAGCATCCGCTCGCGCTGTTCCTCGACGATTTGCAGTGGCTGGATGCAGCAACGCTCGACCTCCTCGAGCATCTGGCCACGCACTCGGAAACGCGGCACCTGCTGCTGGTCGGGGCTTACCGGGACAACGAGGTCAGTCCCTCTCACCCACTTCTGCGGACGCTGGAGGCAATCGGCAATGCCGGAGCGCGCGTCCAGGAGATCGTGCTGGCGCCTCTCGAGCTCCATGATGTTGGCCAGTTCATCGCCGACGCGCTCCACTGCGAGCCGGAGCGCGCGCGGCCATTGGCGGAGCTGGTCCAGGAGAAGACCGCCGGCAATCCGTTCTTCGGGATCCAGTTCTTTATCGCGTTGGTCGACGAGGGGTTGCTCACATTCGACCGAGCCGCGTCAGCGTGGCAATGGAACATCGATCGCATCCGCGCCAAGAGCTACACCGACAACGTGGTGGATCTCATGGCTGGGAAGCTGAAGCGGCTTTCTCCCACCACCCAGGAATCCCTGAAGCAATTCGCCTGCCTGGGCAATGTCGTCCCGATCGCCACCCTGGCCCTGGTTCACGGGACAACAGAGGCAGCGATCCACGCGGCACTCTGGGAAGCCGTCCACGCCGGGCTCGTCTTTCGCGAGGACAGCGCCTACAAGTTCCTGCACGACCGCATCCAGCAGGCGGCCTATTCACTGATCCCCGAAGAGCACCGTGGAGAATTCCACCTACGGATCGGCCGCATTCTGCTCGCGAGCATGACGAAGGATGAACTCGCCGAGCATTTGTTCGATATCGCGAACCAGCTCAATCGGGGCGCGACGCGGCTGATTGATCGCGACGAGAAAGCGCAGGTGGCGACGATCGATCTGCGTGCCGGGCGAAAGGCCAAGGCGTCGGCGGCCTACGCATCGGCGCGCGCGTATTTTTCGGCCGGCATGGACCTGCTGGACGAAAGGGACTGGAGCAGCCAACACGAGTTAACGTTCAGCCTATCGCTCGAACGTACTGAGAGCGAGTTTTTGACTGGTCACTTCGACAAGTCCGCGCAACTTATTAGAGAGTTGTTGCAGCGCGCAGCTTCCAACGTCGAGTACGCTGAAGCCTCCCGCCTCAAGATCTATTTGCATGAAATGCAAGGTGAGCACCCGCAATCGGTCGACAGTGCGCTCACGTGTCTCCGCCGATTCGGCATTGACCTGCCCGCGCACCCGACCTTGGAGCAGGTCCAGGCCGAATACGAGACGGTCTGGCACCTCTTCAATGAGCGCCCGATCGAGAGCCTGATCGAGCTGCCGTTGATGACCGATCCGGAAATGCTGACCGCGATGAATATACTCTCGGCCCTGATGCCTCCTGCCTACTATACCGACTTTCACTCGTTTTGCGCGGTCGCATCCCGCATGGTGAAGGTCAGCATCCAGAACGGGGTAAGCGGCGCTTCAGCGCACGCGTATGCTGTTCTCGCGTTTATCCTCGGCCCGGTCTTTCACCGTTACGGTGAGGGCAATCGTTTCGCCAAACTTGCATGTGACCTAGTAGAGAAGCATAGCTTCGTCGCCTATCGGGCGAAGGTCTACCACGCGATGGGAATAGCTGCCTTTTGGACCCAACCGATCGCGACCGCAATCGAGTTCATGCGCGCTGCCTCTCGTACCGTGACCGAGACATGCGATCTGGTATTCGCTTGCTACGGTATGCACCAATCCATCGTAGGCCTTCTTCTGCGAAACGATCCGCTCGCCGCGGTATGGCGCGAGTCGGAAATAGCGTTGGACTTCGTCCAGAGGGCAAGGGTCCACGTCGTAGCGGACATTATTCTGAACCAGCAACGCTTTATTGCAACCATGCAGGGCCGGAGCGCGACCTTCTCCACCCCAAACGAGTCACAATTCGATGGCCTGCCGTCATCCGAGACCCACAGGCGGATCACCAAATTGAAGACCCGCTTCATGTTAGGCGACTACGCTGAGGCGCTCGCGGCAGCGGAGAAAGTGAAGCCACTCCTACGTGTCGTAGCCGCTCAGATCCTGTTCTTCGACTATTATTATTATACTGCGCTTACCGTGGCGGCGCTCTATGAGAACTCTAGCGCTCATGAGCAGAGCGGATGGCGCAACCTCCTGGCGCAACACCGCGAGCAGCTGAGGGAGTGGGCCGACAACTATCCACCGACGTTCGGCGACAAATACGCCCTAGTGTCAGCCGAGATCGCCCGCCTCGAAGGGCGAGACGCCGATGCAATGCGTCTGTACGAGCAGGCCATTCGATTGGCCCGCGGCCATAGTTTCGTCCAGAACGAGGGCCTGGCCCATGAGTCGGCCGCGCGGTTCTACGCAGCGCGCGGCGCTGAATCGATGGCGCACGCCTGTCTGCGGGACGCGCGGCGCTGTTACCTGCGCTGGGGCGCCTTCGGCAAGGTGCGGCAACTCGAACACCTTCATCCGCATCTCCGTGACTCGCCAAACCCTGCACCTCCCACCGCTACCATTGGCGCGCCAGTCGAGCGGCTGGATGTCGGGACGGTGCTCAAGGCCGCGGAGGCGGTGTCCGGTGAGATCGTCCTCGGTGAGCTCATCAAGACGCTCCTGCGGATCGCGGTCGAACATGCCGGCGCCGAGCGTGGCCTGCTCATCCTGTTTCCGGGCGACGAGCCACGGATCGCAGCCGAAGCGACGACCGGCCGCGGCCAGGTTGAGGTCACGCTGCGCCAGACGGCCGCCTCACCAGCCGAGCTTCCCGAATCCCTGCTCCACACCGTGATCCGGACGCGGGAAAGCGTGATCCTTGACGACGCCTCGGCGCGGAATCCGTTCTCGGCTGATGAGTACATTTGCCAGAAGCACGCCCGGTCGGTCCTCTGCCTGCCCCTGGTTAAGCAGGCCAAGCTGATCGGGGTGCTCTATCTCGAGAACAACCTGGCATCGCACGTGTTCACGCCCGCCCGGATCTCAGTACTGGAGCTGCTGGCGTCGCAAGCGGCAATCTCGCTGGAGAACGCCCGTCTATATAACGATCTCGGGGAACGGGAGGCCAGGATCCGCTGCCTGGTCGACTCCAACATCATCGGGATCATGATGTGGGATATTGAAGGTCGCATTCTCGACGCCAATGAAGCCTTTCTCCATATGGTGGGATACAGCCGTGACGATCTCCTTTCGGGTGACCTCCGCTGGACGGCGCTGACACCCGCCGAATGGAACTACGCTCACGAACGGGCTGGGGCAGAGGTCAGGGCGACCGGAAGCCACAAACCTTTCGAGAAGGAGTACTTTCGCAAAGACGGCAGCCGCGTGTCCGTGCTTCTCGGTGGAGCGGCCTTCGACGAACGCCGAGACCAGGGCGTTTCCTTTGTGCTCGATTTGACCGAGCGCAAGCGGGCGGAGGAGAACCTGCGCGAGAGCGAGCAGCGATACCGCGAAGCGCAGATGGCGCTCGCGCACGCTAATCGCGTCACGACCATGGGGGAGTTGACCGCCTCGATCGCCCATGAAGTGAACCAGCCGCTCGCAGGCGTCGTCGCCAACGCTGAGGCATGTCTGCGCTGGCTCGACCGCCGAACTCCCGACCTGGACGCAGTGCGCCGCTCCGTGGAATGGATCATCGACGACGGCAATCGGGCAAGTGAGGTGATCCGGCGCATCCGGGCGCTCGCGAACAAGGCCGACGTTCAGAAGGTGCCGCTCGACGTCAATGACGTCGTTAGGGAGATCATCGCGCTCGTGCAGCGTGAGTTGATCAGTCACCGAGTGTCGTTGCAAATGAAGCTGGCACCTACTCTACCCATGATCCTGGCCGATCGGGTCCAATTGCAGCAGGTGATTATCAACCTGGTGATGAATGGCATTGAAGCGATGCAAGCGGTCACGGATCGGCCGCGCGAACTGATGGTCCGATCGCGCCGCGACGAGAAACAACAGGTGCTTGTAAGTGTGACGGATTGCGGCGTCGGAATCCCCGCCGAGAATGCGGACCGGCTGTTCAACGCCTTCTTCACCACCAAATCCAGCGGCATGGGTATGGGTCTCTCGATCTGCCGTTCGATCATGGAAGCCCACGGTGGCCGGCTCTGGGCCACGGCAAACGTACCCCACGGTGCCACGTTTCAGTTCGCCCTGCCGGCAAACGCAGACACTGCATCATGAGGTTGCGCCCGTAAGCCGTCAAAGAACGGGCGGCCCGGCCGCGAGTTCAGCTCTGGGGCAAAGGCTGACGCGAAGCGGACATTCGCAAATTGCCAAGGGGCTTGGCGGCGCTTCGGGCTTGAATGTCGCGAGGCGACATGGCCTCGTAGCCCACTTCCCGGAGTAGCTCTTTCGTTGCCTCCACGAGCTGGTCGCGCTTCGACGGCTAGGCATCCGCGGTCGGATCTCGCCTGATCGACGCAGCAGGAAAGCGCGGGAGGTTCGGTTCCACCTCGTAGAAGACGAACAGGATGTCCTGAGGCGCGAGGTGTAGGCGCTCGCCGAACAGTCTGACCGCTTCGTCCGCAATGGTGGCGGCGGTTCCTTTCGGCCTCCCGCTGGAGATGACTAGCTCAACGACCATGAACCGATCGGTTCTGTCCGTTGCGTAGTCGGGGAAGCGGGGATCTGCCAGAAGGTCATCCCGGTCGACCTCGAGAAAGCGGTGAAAGCGGTCGGATCGGTGATAGCCGGCGGCCACCTGGGCTTCCAACATTGCCTCCGATAAGCGGGACTTGTCGGCGGCGCTGAGGCC
>Ga0210394_10005650_pt1 | contig 13941 bp, 16 predicted proteins | sample IncBWC12MmetaG_FD_160121 | JGI IMG/M metagenome (GOLD analysis project Ga0210394, IMG submission 160121) | Forest soil microbial communities from Barre Woods Harvard Forest LTER site, Petersham, Massachusetts, United States - Inc-BW-C-12-M | ecosystem: Environmental > Terrestrial > Soil >...
GGCGGCATGACGTCGGGTAGAACAATGTTGAGAGACTTCAAGCGCTCGTCAATGGGCGACATGTCTTGCTTCCTTCCGCGCCTTCGCCATGACGACAAGGAGTCGGTCTATGTCTTGCGTCGAATTGAGGAGATGTGGAGCGACGCGAATTTTACCCTCACGCAGGGCAACCACGAACCGCTCGTCTCGCAGCGTTTGATATAGAGATTCCGTATCGCCGCGGCTGCCGACTTCGATGCAACCAAATACACCGCGCTGCAAGGCCTGCCGCGGACTCGCCAGCCGATAGCCCTCCGGGAGTCGTTCGAAGAAATAGGTAATCAGGGCTTGATTGTGATCACGGATCAGCGCCGGACTCGCATCCAGCACAAACTTCGCAGACGCTTCCATGACGGTGAGGTTGAAGTTGTATATTGACGCCGCCTCGGACGAATCCCAACGGCTCAGCGTTGGCGCGGGTTCAGGATCCACATAGTTGAGGCGCGCGAAGCTCTCCACTCCCTGGGACACCCAGTTGTAGGGTCCTGGTCGTAACGAATCCGAGCTCTCCGGCCTCGCCCATAGGAAGCCGGTTCCCCAGGGACTGAGCAAATACTTGTAGCCCGCACAGACGATAAAGTCGGCTCCCAGGCTGTGCACGTTCATGGGTATGGCGCCGCAGGATTGACTCACGTCCAGGACCAAGAATGTCCCATTCCTATTGCACGCTGCGGCAAGCGACGGGACATCGAGCATCGATCCATCGTCAAATCGCACATGGCTCACGGAAATGACGCGGGTCCTCGGCGTCATTGCCGCGACCAGGTCATCCGACTGTATAAACGGACCTTGCGGGACTGCGATCTGCACCTTAATGCCTTCGCGCGCCTCCATCGGCTTCCACGTTGCGTAGTGCGCCGGAAACTCGCCGCGTGCGATGATCACTTCATCACCCGCAGACCACTTAAGTGCGTAGGCTATAGCTGCGAGGCCCGCTCCGGCTCCGGTCGTCAGAGCGATTTCATCCGGGCTCGCCCCAATCAAGGTCGCCAACGTCTGGCGCAAACTCGCGGCAACGGAGAAGAAGGACCGGTCATCGACGATGTGCGGCCGCATTTTCCCCGCAACGGATCGCTGTACGGCGTTGAGTGCCACGCGGGGGATTGCTGCGTGGGCCGCAAAGTTCAAGTACGTGGCATCATCGATTGGAAACCATTCATTTTTCCAGTCGATCGACTGCTTTAGGGTCATATCCAGTCACCCAACCCCGCATCACCCGCCGTCCAATATCGAATGCCGCACGAGAGACTGCACGATTCGAGCAAGTGTCGCTTGGCGGCTCCGCAAATCGCGCGCGCAGCCGGCCCGTGCCGGCTCGCTGCTCTTAGGCTTGCCTCCGTTAAGGCAGATATTCCTTGGGCAGCGGCGCAGTGGCCGATTCGGCCTGCACCATGATGGTTGTAACTCGCCAGCCGCCGGCTTCTTTGATCGCTTGAATGCTGTTGATCCCGCGCGCGATTTGCTTGCCGTCGCTGTGCAGCGCGTAGCTGCTCCATAAGTGCGCGATGTTGCCGTAGCGCTCAATGTGAAATTTCAGCTGCTTTTCTTCCAGCATGGCGTGGCCACGGGCTTTGGTGCGGGCGATCCAATCGTCCAAGGTCAGGAGCGTATAGCTTGGCGGTCCGTCCGCGCCGAGTGAAACGACGATCATGCGCGCTTCGGGTATTAACAGGGCCTTCATGCAGGCTCGATCCTTGTCCGCGGGCCCGGTGATTGCCGCATCGAGCGCGGCGGGAATGCCCTTGGGTTCTGAAGGCAACGCACAGCCGGCATCCGGCGCCTGCGCCATCGCACTTCCGGCGAGCGAGCCGGCCAGAATCGTCGCTGCAAATAGTGTCGTCAGCATTTTTTCTCCCTCGGGAATAGCGGGCAATGCCCGCAACGTGGCCGCTTGCCGCGCGGACTACTTGTAGGTTGCGTTGACCCGTAAAATATCAATCTGCGGCGTCTGATTGACCGTCATTGAGGCAAACGCCGGCCCGATCAGCGAGTTCTCCCCGACGGCAGCGCGAACGACCGCGGTGAGCTTGTCCAGCCCCTCGACGCTCGGTGTCACGACGACATAGACGAACTTAGCCGGCGAATCGGTCTTGCGGACCAACTCCCGGTCGAGCTCGTACTCGAAAATTGTGCCGTCGGCGAGCAGCTTCTCGAACAGCGCCACGTCAAAGGTGCTGAGCGTCCGTAGGGCAGCGTCGGGGTCGGGCCATTCGGGCTTGAGCTCGTAGGTAGCCGTGTACCGGTAGGCGCCCTTCCAGGACCCGGCTTTCCAGTTGTAGAAGCGGCTGAGGAACACGTGATCCCAGTGTCTGGTCGAGCTGACGAGCAGCGGCGAGCTCGAGCCGCCGCCCTTGTGGAAGCCCTCGAGTACTTTCATCACGGCCGCCCACGAGTTGGCCTGCCACCAGTTGTCGTGGGTGAAGCCTTTCGCGGAGTGCAGCAGATTCTCCTCGTCGCCGTAGCCGACGAGGGTGCCGTCGGCGAGCGCAGGTGCGAGGATCTTCTGGTTACCCGTAGCGTTGTCCTTGTCTACATCACCCCAGTGGGCCCGCGCAAACGTCCAGTACGACTCGTACCTGTACAGCCGCGGCTTTTCCTTCACTGCGTCGGTTTGTACACCGGCCAGCGTTGCGGTCATCCCGAGCACCGCCAGGCCGGCGACGCCCACCATCACTCTACACACTGATCTGTTCACACTGCCTCTCCTGCCTCGCTTTGCTTATATTCCGCGTCCCCGGGAGGTAGCCATGCTCATTACTTAGGTTTGCGGAACTTCAGGATGAACTGGTCGGTGTGTCCGCGGATCGTCGGGTCGAACACTTTGGCCGTGCGGGGGTCCGCCGGATTGGCGAGAATCGAACTCTCGGAGTCGAACTTGAAGCCCGCGGCCTCGACCTCTCGGCGCACGGTCGAGGACTCGATGCGATGCAAGGTCTCGGTTACATTTGCGGGAGCACCCAGAACGGCGGAATGATCGAGAATTACATATACGCCACCGGGCTTCAGCGCACTGTAGACGGCCTTGTTAAACGCGGCGATGTCGACCGGACCCATGAACTCGTCGTGTAGGTCGTGGTAATTTCGGGAAATCCAGAAGAGGTCGAGCTTCTCGGGGAACTTTAGTCCTTCGAGCGCCGCGGCAGTCGTAACCGTTACATTTGGATGGGTGACGGCATAGCCCTGCAGCTCCGCGACTGCCTTAACGAAATGCTCGAACTTGAAGAAGGCAGTGGGCTCCACCGCGTAAACGTGACCCGTCGAGCCGACGACGCTAGCGAAGAGACGCGTGAAATAGCCTGCGTCGGCGACATAGTCAGCAACCTTGTCCCCCGATTTAATGCCTGCGAACACTAAAGTTTGCGCCGGCTTTCGGTCAGCATCCCGTGTGGTGTCAGAGTCCGGGCGCGACGGATCGGCGACCGCCGTTGTGGCGGCGGTTGAATTACTTGCGTTCTCCAAGGCATTCGCCCCGGAAACAAGCGCGACGACTGCGATCAAGATAGCCATAATTTTCATATCGATTCTCCTGTTGTGAGCCTGCGGTTTACGCGCATGGGGGCGCCCTCGACGGTCTAAGACACGAGCGCGGACGGCGGCACCTCGATTTCGCCGCTTGCGACGTAGGCCGTGGCACCTCCAACGCTGACAGAGGTCACGACGCTTCCACTCTTACGCGCCTCCGCTTCGATTTCGCTTCGGCGCCCCATCGAGACGCCTTGCTGGATCGAAAGGCGATAGGCCATCCCGCCAAAATCGGGCTTCGATGCCATTGCCCCGACGAGGGCGGCACAAGCGCTGCCTGTCGCGGGATCTTCTTCGACGCCCAGCGCTGGTGCCCACATGCGAGCATAGAGCTTGCCGCCATCCCGTAGATTTCCTGCGAAGAAGAAGACGTGGGGACCCCATGCACGCGAGAGCGTTGCCGCCCAGGCAGCCCGATTGATCGCCGCCCGATCGACGACCTCGTTCGAACTCAGTTGCGCAAAACAGAATGGAACACCGACGCCCGCGAAAAAAACCTGGCCCACCTCGGCGGGCTCGATGCATAGGACTGCGGCGAGATCAGTGGGAGAAGGTGCGCCGATCGGCGCCTCGATCTTCCCCGACAACGTCAACGTGCCGTGGAACCCCCCGTTTCGCTGAGCGACGTCAACCGTCACGGGACCGACATTCTCCTCCAGAATGAGCCGGGTTGGATCACTAAGCCGTACGTGCTGTTTCATCACAAGCGCGCAGGCTGTGCCGACCGTGGGATGCCCCGCAAAGTCGAGCTCCGCCCGAGGTGTGAAGATGCGCACCCGACACGTGTTCGCAGGATCGTTCTTCGGCAGGACGAAGGTGGTTTCGCCGAAATTGAATTCACGAGCAATCTTCTGCATGCCCTCGGCCGAAATGCCGGCCGCGTCAGGCAGAACCGCGAGTTGATTACCGCCGAACGGGTTCGAACTGAAAACATCGACGATGTGAAACGTGTACTTCATGAGATCAACCTCCGTGCGTCGCCTCAAGCCTTGACCACGAGGTCGATCTCAACGCAGGCCCCAAGCGGCAGCGCGGCCACCGCGATCGTCGTGCGGGCCGGAAAGGGCTGACTGAAATACTTTGCGTAGATGCCATTCATCGCGCCGAAGTCGCTCATGCTTGTGAGATACACGCCGGCGCGCGCAACGTGATCGAAACTCCTGCCGGCCGCCTTGAGAACCGCCGATAGATTCCGAAAGACGCGCTCGGTCTCGGCCACAATACCCCCCTCTACCACCTTGCCAGTGGCCGGGTCTTGGCCGACCTGACCGCTGAAGTAGAGGAAACCACCGACTTCGATTGCCTGGGAAAACGGGCCGACCGGCGGCGCGAGTTCGGGCGAGGTAATTGCGGTCTTGCTCATGGCAAACTCCTGTGGATACTGGGTTAGATGGTCAGGATGGTGGAGCCCGAGGTTGCGCGCGCTTCCAATGCCTCGTGGGCGTCTGCAGCATCCTTGAGCGCAAAGCGCTGATTGACGTTAATGCGCACCTTTCCCGAAGCCACCACCTCGAACAGCTCCTTAGCGGAACCTTCAAGCGCATCGCGTCGCTCTATGTAGTGGAAGAGGAATGGGCGCGTCAGAAACAGCGAACCCTTCTGCGACAGCAGAACGGGCGCAATCGGATCGATGGGACCGGAGGTTTGCCCGAACGTCACCATCAATCCGCGTGGTCGTAGACAATCGAGCGAGCGCAGGAATGTATCCTTGCCGACAGAGTCGAAGACCACCGGCAGTTTCTCGCCGCCGGAGATACGCGAAACTTCCGCTACGAAATCCTGTCTCGTATAGATGATCGTGTGGCTGCAGCCGTGGGCATGGGCTATTTCGGCCTTAGCTTGCGTGGAAACGGTGCCGATGACCGTTGCGCCGAGGGCGGCCGCCCACTGACAGAGAATGAGGCCCGTTCCGCCGGCCGCGGCATGCACGAGGATCAAGTCACCCGCCTTGACGGGAGACACCTGCCGGATCAGCACCTGAGCAGTCATACCCTGCAGCATCATCGCGGCTGCTTGATCGAACGAGATTGCATCCGGTAATTTCACCAGCCGATCGGCCTCTATGAGCCGCACCTCGGAATAGCCGCCGATGGGACCGGCATAGGCCACCCGATCGCCGACTTTCAGACCGCGCACATCCTGGGCGACCGCCTCTACGGTCCCGGCACCTTCGAGGCCCGGGATAAAGGGAAGCGGCTGCGGGTAGTATCCGGTGCGGTGATAAACGTCAATGTAGTTGAGGCCTGCCGCCGCCTGGCGCAGGCGCACCTGACCCGACCCGGTCTCACCGACATCGACCGCTGTCCAGTTCAGAACCTCGGGACCGCCCGTCTGCCGAATTTGCATCGCATGAGGCATACAGATTTCCGCGAAAACATGAATTTCCTAATATCCTCATGCAAAACAGAAAATTCCACCACTTCATTATTATCACGATTATAGTGCCATTTGAGCACGATTCTGTTATTTGTCGGGAGAACGCCTTAGGAGATCCCCCTTGCTCGAAGATTTACGCACCCTCGTAGAGTTCGCCCATGCCGGGTCCATCGCCGGTGCAGCCGGTCGTCTATTCCGGACGCCCTCTGCGATTACCCGGCAAGTGCAAAGGCTGGAGGCGGCATTGGGTGCCGAGTTGCTCGACCGCTCGGTAAAGCCTCCGCGTCTGAACTCACTTGGCTCCAGGGTGCTCGAACAAGCGCGAGATCTGCTGCAGCGGACGGAGGCGTTGAAATCTCTTGCCTCGAGCGACGCCGAACCTCACGGCCTCTTGCGCATCGGGCTCTCGCATCCCCTGGCCGAGAGGACGCTTATCGACCCTATTCTGGCGCTGGCTGAAAAATACCCCAAGGTCCGACTGCGGCTGTTGAGCGAACTTACCGGTGAATTATTTCACCGGCTGCTCGCGGGTGAACTCGACGCGGCTGCCGTGCTTTTGCCCGAAGGTAAATCCGCGCCTCCACCTCTTCTGACGAATATTATCGCTAGCGACCGCATGGAGATCGTTCAAGGCGCCGCAGGCAACGTTGACGGTGATTGGAAAAGTTTGGGCAGAGCACCCTGGGTGCTCAATCCGCCCGGGTGCCCGCTTCGGGCAAGCCTCATCGATCGGATGGAGCGTGCCGGCTTCACCCCAACGATTGCCGCTGAAGTCCACAACATGCATTTGCAGCTAGCGTTCGTTCAGTCCGGTTATGGTGTCGGGCTGCTGCCTGCTCGCTTTATTGTTAGGAATCATTCTCTCAACACCGTGAAAGTATTGCGTCCCCCATCGTTTGGCCTGCACCCGTCCGTCGCGATAGTCCGGGCTGGGCAACTTGGCGCCTTGGGGAAGGCCGTCGAACTGTTGGAACACGGGTTTCGGCGATTGTTTGAGGCAGCCGACACCACGAAGCCCGTCACGAGGCAGCGAAGAGGTGTGCCCGCGAATCGGCGGGGGGCGCGACCGCCCAAGTAGTCCCCGGACATCGCTTGTTGCAGCTGAGCCGTCTTGAGGACATTTTGCCCTGTAGATGGCATCACGGTACGTTTCTTGAAGCTGCATACAGTCCGCACCGTTTGAGCTGAACGCGGGAGGCATTCCTCGATGCACGTTATGATCGCATCGGCGGTCATGAGCAGCAGCGATTTGGCGAAGATCGGTTACTTGTACCTGCGCGGTAGAGTTTGGGAAGGCAAGCAGATCGTTTCCCGGGAGTGGGTGCAGGAATCGCTCAAACCCCTCCTGGATGTCGGCAATGGCACCTTTGATTATGGTCTGCTGTAGTGGCTGCTCGGGCGTTCCGGCTCGCCAAATTACACTGGACAGCCCGCGCGCTCGGCGGGCAGCATCTTGTTGTGTTTCCGGACGAAGAGTTGATTGCGGTGTTTACGGGGTGGGACCTGCTCAACGACACTGACCCGAACGCGGCCCCGAATGAGCTCGCCATGAGGGTTCTTCCGGCACTAAAGAGAAAGAGCTGCAATAGCTCAGGGACAGCGGGTGAGGAAGCCGAAGCCCTTGACGCCGCACAATATCCTCACGGCGGGCACCGGTCTCTTTCAGACTTGATCGGCACGGCATGGACACAACTGCCAAGTGTCGCGGTCAGGTGGTCTTTTGCCAGAATTCGCCCGGCTTGATTATGGCGATGCCCTGAAAGTTGCCGAGCGCGAGGAGGTCCTTGTCCACGGTGACCAAGACCGATGCGCCGACAGCGACGGCCGTACCGAGAACTGGGACATCCTCAGAATCACGGCAAACGTTGGCCGGGAGGTCAGTCGGCACGACCGTACTCGCCATCCTCGCCAAGAAGCGGCGCAGCTGACGAACTTCGCTTTCGGGAAAGTTGAACTTATCGCGAAGTTTGCGGTTGAGCTCCGCGGCAATGAAATCGGAAATCACCAGTTCGTGAAGCGTCAGCACGTCCTCGAGGAGCTCAGCGCACACGCCGGCTCGGCTGATCGAGGCGGCGATCAGCACTGAGGAATCGAGAACAACCTTCACGAGCGGTCAAGGACGCGGAACACGTCATCGTCCGTGTGTATTCCTTGAGCCTGGGCCCTTCGCACCAGCTTCGCGCGCAAGCGCTGAAACTCCGATACCGCCAGGAACCTGCGCAGGGCCTCCCGGGCCAGATCGCTCTTGGAGACGCCCGCGGCGTTGCTCTGCCGTTCCAGCGCCTCGTCCAACTCGTCAGGGACTCGCAGTGTGATGGTAGCCATGTATTACATTGTAGTACGTCATCGAGATGCCGGCAACGCAACCGAGCCGTCACCGTAGATGTGCCAGGAATGTGCCGAGCTCAGACTGGATGTGCCGTGATTGTGTCTTGGTGAGGCTGGGGACGAGGCTGGCAAGCGCTGTAAGTGATTGATTGATAAGCCCCTGGAGTCACCGAAAACGGACTGAAAATCCGCGTGTCGGTGGTTCGATTCCGCCCCTGGCCACCATCAAATTCAATTGACCGGGAGGGCTTTGAAGGCCACGGTCGCGCCGGTATTCGGGTCCGTCGCCTGGCCGGTGATCTCACCAAGGTCGTTGATGTCTTGGGCATTCGTGAGGATCAGTGTGGTGCCCGGAACGAGCAGCTTGTTCAGATCGGTCATCGTGCCATCCTGCCAGAGGAAGGCGTGTCCGATGGGGAACGAGACGCCGACCACCTGATCGAGGTCGTTCACGCTGAGCGCCTCGCTCACACCCTCAGGGTCGAGCGTGCCAAGATCGCAAGTGCCGATCACCGTCTTGCCGTTGCAGGCGTACGGTCGTGCGGACCAGAAGAACGCGTGGAAATTCGCTTGCGCCAGGGTGGGGCCGTCGCCCGGAAGATCCGAGAATCCCGCCACATTGTCGCGGTTGTTGATGTCCATCGGCGTATTCCAGTAGGTCCCGCCCAGCGTCGGCAGCGACCTGAGTATCCGGCCGTCTCTCCACATCACCATGTGCTGCGCTGTGCCGCCGCCGACCGCCGCATCACAGATGCCGGAGATCCCGACCACCGCTCCCGCCTGATTGATCGCGGTCGCCGCGCCGTCGAGGTCTCCCGGGTACGGCGGCAGCGCGACCGCCTCGTAGTGGCCATCGTCCTTCACCCACATCACCGCCTCGAACTGCAGCACCTGGTGGGTGTTCGTAAATTCATTGCATGTGGGATCGTGCGTGTTGTTCTCCGCCCAGCCGACGATCTGATCACGGTTGTTGACGCCGGTGGCGAAGCCATTGTCGCCTCCCAGGGTGGGGAGCGGCGACATGATGCCGTCGCGCCAGACGAACCCGCGGCAGACGTGATCATCGGCGACGAAGAAAACCGCGAGATAACAGCTCCAATTCTCTCCGTTCGGCTGTAGCTCATTGGTCTCGGAAATACCGACGATGACGCCCCGGTCATTGCGGTTGGGCCATGCCACTGCACTGTTGAGAGTCGGATCACCGAGTGTTCCGAGACTCATCGCCGAGCCGTTCTTCCAAAGCTCCGCGTGCATGGTGAAGTCCGCCTGGGTCGACCAGCCGGCAACCGCGCCGGGCTGATTATTGGTGGTGCCCTGACTGATCGAGCCTCCTTCCGGATCGCCGAGATTGATGACGCGGTACAGGGTCTGCCCCGAGTCGGCTGCATACGCGCCACAGCTGAGGAGGAGCGCCATCGCCACCGAGAAGAATCCGGGTAGTAGTTGGGTTTTCATGAATGTCTCTCCCGTTGTGTCGCGCGTGTCGCGGATCGCGGCTGCTCGGCGCTCAACATAGCCAAAACGCTGCTACCTGAGAGCGTTATGTGATGAGCTGAAAGCGCGATGTGACGAGCGACAGGATTTCCGTGACGAGCAACGGCCGGCAGCCGGCCAAGCCGCGCTACAATTCACCCATGCGGCTGCCGAAAACTCCGGTGCAGCGTCTCCTGCGGGACTACGCGATTGCGCTCGCGTTCTGGTTGCCGGCCTCGCTCCTGGTCAGCTGGCAGATGTACATTCTGGAGCGGCGCTTTGTGCCACTCAGCTACCACGACATTCTGCTGGTGTACGCGGCGCGTTACCTGTCCGTGGCGCTGCTCACACCGCCGATCTTCTACGTGGTGAACCGCTGGCCGGTCACCGGCGGCGTGCTGCGGCGCGCGGCCGCGTACGGCTGCGGCTACCTGCCGTTCACCGCGGCGTTCGCCGTGATTCGCTGGACGGTGCTGCCGCCGTGGCTCGATGAATCGATGAGCTGGGGGCCGCGCACTCTGCAGACGCTGCTCGAGCTGATGTACGACTCCTTCGCGGATCTGCTGCTCATGTATCTGGCAGTGATCGTCGCGGCGCACGCGTATGCGTATTTCGTGCGCGGACGGCGCCAGGAGATCGAGCAGTTGCAGCTGCGTCAGAGCCTGGCGCAGAGCGAGCTGCAGATGCTGCGGGCACAGCTGCACCCGCACTTTCTGTTCAACACCCTGCAGGGAGTGTCGACCCTGATCGATACGGCTCGCGCCACCGCGCAGAACATGCTGCTCACGCTGGCGGACCTGCTGCGCAAGGCGCTCAAGTACGGCAGCACCGACCTGCTGCCGTTTCGGGAGGAACTCGCTTTCGTGGAGGCTTACCTGCAGCTCGAGCGGATGCGGCTCGGGCGGCGCCTGGAGGTGCGCTGGCAGATTGCACCGGACGTCGCCGCGGCGCTGATCCCGCAGTTGCTGCTGCAGCCTCTCATAGAGAATGCGCTGGTACACGGCATCACCACCGCCCAGGACGGCGGCTGGATCGAAATCGAGGCACGCCTACAGCAGATGCAGCTGCTGGTCACGATCCGCAACAGCGTCGGCGGCGCCTCGCAGCCCGGCTCGGGTGTGGGAATCGCCAACACCAGGGCGCGGCTGAAATACCTCTACGGCACGGATGCCAGTTTCGAATTCGAGGTCCTCGGCGGCAACATGGCGCTGGCGCGCCTGGTGGTGCCGGCCTTCACGCGCGACCTGGCGCACGCGGCCAATGCCTAGGAGCCGGCGACGGTGCGTGTCCTGGTAGTCGACGATGAACCGTTGACGCGCACGGCGCTCGCGAACCTGCTTGCGCAGCGCCCCGACGTCGAAGGATACGAGCTGGCGGACAATGCGGCGCAGGCGCTCGCGGCACTGCGCACGAGCCCCTTCGACGTGCTACTGCTCGACATACACATGCCCGACATGTCCGGCCTGCAGCTGGTGGAGCGCCTGAGCAGGGAAGAGCGGCCGCCGCCCGCGGTTGTGTTCATCACCGCCTATCAGGAGCATGCGGTCGAGGCCTTCGAAAAGCGCGCCGTCGATTATGTGCTGAAGCCGTTCGTGCCGCGGCGCGTGCACGAGGCACTCGACAATGCCATGCGGCGCTCCCATCAGGACCGGGCCGCGCGGCTGCTCGAGCTGGGACGGAGCCTGAGATTCGTGCCGGAGCGAACCGCGCGCATCGCCATCAAGGACAAGGGCCGCATCGTGTTCGTCGACGTCGCCGAGCTGGTCAGTGTCGAGGCGCACGGCAATTACGTCCTGCTGCAGCAAAAGGCCGGCACCTACCTGCTGCGCGAGACACTTTCCGGGATCGCCGAGAAGCTGCGCGCTCACGGTTTCATTCGCATCCATCGCTCCGTGCTGGTCAACATCGCCTTCGTGGACACGATCCAGGCGCAACCCGACGGTGACTACGTGCTGCGCACCAAGACCGGTAGGCAGTACCATGTGACGCGAACCTACCGCGACAGCCTCAAGGGGCTCGCGCGATTCTGGCTCGGCACCGACACCTTCGCCTCGGACTGACCTCGTATTGGCGGGGGCGGACCACTCGGGCGCGCGCGGCCCTCGAGCAGAGCGACACGAAACCGAATTCAGCGAGCAGCCCGCGCGGGTGATTGGCCGGCGCGGCGACTGCCGACACTGCTCGCCATGACGCGATACAGCTTGTCGTAGCCGTCGAGTTTTCCACTGGGAGTCTAGAAGGCGGTGATTGCGGCCGATCGGGAAGCGTTGACCGTATGGGAAGACATCCCCCCGCTCGCGCGCAACGAGTGGATTTTGCCGGATTGAGTCAGCCAGGAAAGCTGAGACCAGAAGCCGTCGGGTCGCGTGGGGCCGTTCGAATCTTAAGGCTGGAAAGCGACGCCCCTGACGCCCCTGTTGCTGGCCGGGATGCTCCTATCGAGGTTCATCGCGCTCCAGAGATTGAAGGCGAGTCCGACCACTGCTGCGCGCTTGTACGGCAGTGAGCCCCGGTCCGGAATCGCGCGGCTCACCATCTGCGCGCAAGCGGCTGCGAAACGCTCCGCGCCGTCGTGATTGAGCTTGCCGCGCAGCGCCTCAGCAACCATTGAATCGACGAATGCCGTCGGCGCTTACCGCACCGAACGCGATCGTCGCCCCGACGATCGTCTCACCCGAGTCATCCAGCGTTGCGACGATCGCCGCATTCAGCTTCGCGGTGGTCATGCTCGAGCGCGAGTTGGGCGTTTAGTTCAGTTCAGTCGGGAGTCGTATTGTTGAGTTCCATAGCGTTAAGACACTGCGAGCAGAGTCAGTTCATTTCGGCCGAGCAATCGCTTGAAACCACGATCGAATGTAACCAAGTGACCGCCCAGTGTACGCACCGCCGCGGCGATCCACGCGTCCGTTAAATCGTTGGCGACGAGATCGTGCCCGCGAGCCAGTTGCTTCAACGTCGGCCACTCGCGACCAATTTCCGGCATCTGAACGCCCGGGCGGGCGAGCAGGGCGTCGATGAACGCTATGGCATCGCCAAGGGGCGTCGGGAGCTTGAATACCCTGGGGTGGGTGGCGAGGCGCAGAAATCCCGCTGCGACCATCGGCAGGATCTCGAGGCTTTCTCCAGCCTCACATGCGGCGAGCGCCCGATTTAGCCAATCGAGCGCCACGGCATGATGCGGATGATCGGTGCGCGAGGCAGCGAGAAGAACGTTGAGATCAGGAGCCATCATCCGCCGCGTCGAGAAGCGAGCGGTTGGAGAGCGGGTCAATACCTGCGACGAGCCCGCCTTTACCGGCGAAGGTCGGAATCGGAGGGCGAGTCTTGCGGCCACTTGAGTGAGGCCGGCGCAGGCGCAGCCGCAACCCTTCCTCAATAAGGGCGGTGAGGCTCTTGCGCTCCCTGGCCGAGGCAGCCTTCGCTCGGACCAGGAGCTCGTCATCGATATCGAGAGTAGTCTTCATGATCAAACTATACAGAAATCTGTATCTAGAGGTAAAGAACCGATCGCTCGACCTCGATGCGCCGGGAATGTGCCGACTTCAGACTGGGTGTGCCGTAATTGTGGGCGGCGACAAGCAAGGTCTGCCGGCGTTGGCTGCCGAAGATATTGAGTGGATCATTCCGGGCGAGGACTGGCCGCTGGCCGGCACGCACCGCGCGCACGCAGGATTGGCGGATTTGCTTCAGAAGACTTCCGAAACGATGGAAACTTCATTCATGGAGCGCCGCGAATTCGTAGCGCAGGGCGATCGGGTTTTGGTCGTCGGCTTCGCTAGGGGGAGAATCAAAGCCACGAATAGGACGTGGGAGGACCATTGGGTCTTCGCCATTACCGTTCGAAATGGCAAAGTGACGAACATCCGGGAGTATGTCGACACGCAAGCACTGGCGCGTGCCTCCGAGATGGCCGCGTCCGGGCTGGCGTAGCGCTGGCCATCTGCGGCCATCGGGTTGGGGTAGACGGTGGATCAGCCGTGGATCGCCCCCTCGCAGGCCGCGCGCTCGTCGAATGCCCAACCGTAAAGGAGATCCCGATGTACGACCAATCCAAGCTATCCGAGTTGATCCGGTTCGCACGAGTCGATGCGGGCTCCACCGTCATCGACGTTTACCCAGGCGACGGCGACTGGACCCGTCTCTTCTCCGACATCGTGGGACCCGAAGGACGGGTCTACAGCTTCGTGCCGGCCGAAGTCGCCC
>Ga0210394_10005651_pt1 | contig 13940 bp, 12 predicted proteins | sample IncBWC12MmetaG_FD_160121 | JGI IMG/M metagenome (GOLD analysis project Ga0210394, IMG submission 160121) | Forest soil microbial communities from Barre Woods Harvard Forest LTER site, Petersham, Massachusetts, United States - Inc-BW-C-12-M | ecosystem: Environmental > Terrestrial > Soil >...
GGCACGGCGGTCATCGTGTTGCCGTGGCACAACCCGGTGCTGCTCGCCGAACAGGCCGCGACCTTGGATTTATTGTCGGGCGGGCGGCTCGATTTCGGCATCGGCAAGGGCTATCGCTACAACGAGTTCGCCGGGTTCCGCGTGCCCATGGAAGAAGCCGAGGCGCGGTTCGACGAATGCCTTTCCGTCATCGTCAAGGCATGGACCTCGAACGACAAGTTCTCGCATCGAGGCCACTATTGGCAATTCGACGAGATCGTCGTCGAGCCGCCGACCGCGCAGCGACCGCACCCGCCCATTTGGATGGGCGCCGGCGGCGAAAGCTCGGTGCGCCGGGTCGCCGAGCGCGGCTACAATCTCCTCCTCGGCCAGTACGCCTCGGCCGCCGATGTCGGCCGCTCGATCGCCGCCTACAGGGCAGCGGTCGAGGCGAGCGGGCGGCGCTATGATCCGCGCTCGGTCGGGGTGACGCGGGCGTTTTTCGTCGCCGACAGCAAGGAGGAGAAGGAGGCCGCGCTCGAGCGCCGCCTCGCCAACCGGGTGCGCCAATTAAAGCTCGCGACCCAGCCCGACGGCACCGTCCTTGGCGGGCCGGACCGCGCCACCGGCGACCCCGATACGGTCAACCGGGGAAGCGCGATGTACGGCAGCCCGGACGAGATCGCCGAGAAGCTCGACGAATTGCGCGTCGCTGGGGTCGGCTATGTCCTGATCAACGGCGGCGGCTCCGGCGGCGGCCAGCGCGGGCGCCACAGCCTCAACCGCTTCGCGGGCGAGGTCATGCCAAACTTCGTCGAGAATTTCCCGGCCAAGGCGGCCGAATAGAGAGGGACAGGATGCGGATCCACAATCTCTACACCGATGCCGCCGGTGAATCGCATTTTCGCGACATCGAGGTCGAATGGTCCGAGACCCGGCGCGGCAGCAAATTGTCCAAACGCCTGCCGGCGACCGGCGTCATCTTTCGCGAGACCGCGGCCGAGCACAATGTCGACTGGCACCCGGCGCCGCGCCGGCAGTACATCGTCAACCTCGACGCCGGGGTGAAGATCACCGCGAGCGACGGCGAAGCTCGCTTCATCGCCGCGGGCGAGGTAATCCTGGTCGAAGACACCACCGGCAAGGGTCACCTCTCCGACCATGTCGAGGGCAAGATCCGCCACTCGCTCTTCATCCCGATCGAATAGCACCCCTGCCCCCCTTCGCCCCCTCAAATCGCATTCCCGGCGAAGGCCGGGATCCACTTGTCCGTTCCCGGGCTGGTTGACGAGTGGATCCCGGCCTTCGCCGGGAATGCGGATGTTTTGGGCGTCAAATTATGCCAGCCGGGGCAGAATCTCTTCGGTCAGCAGCATGAAGGTCTGGTGGCTCAGCGGCGCGCATAACAGGTAATCGAGGCCGATTTCCTGGCGCAGGCGGAGGATCTGGTCGAGCACTGCCTCCGGGGTGCCGTGCAGGATCACCTCGTCCAGGTAGCGCTGCACCGGATCGATGCCCGGCGCGGCGGGGTCGGCGACCCCGACCGGGCGATGGGTTGCGCCGAAATACGAATCGACGATCCATTGCGCGCCACGCCGCGCGACCTCGGCGGCCTTAGGGGTGGTGTCGGCGAGCGCCACCAGCCGCGCCACCGGGAGATCGCGCCCGGCCATTGAAAACCCGGCAGTTGCCAGCCGCTCGGCGTAAAATCGCCGCTTCTTGCCGATGTCAGGGTGCGAGGCGTGCGGGTCCAGGAGGATCGAGAAGCCGCGCCCCGCCGCCCACTCGATCGCCGAGTCCGAGGTCGCTGCCATCCATACCGGGGGATGCGGCTGTTGCAGCGGTTTCGGCAAGATTTCGACGCCAGCGAAATGGAAGTGGGCCCCGGAAAAGCTGAGCTTTTCCTCGGTCCAGGCGCGCAGCACGATCTCGACCGTCTCTCGAAAGCGCGAGGTGCTTTCCTCAGGCGGGACCCCGAAATTCTCGAACTCGACCCGGGCGAAGCCGCGCCCGGCGCCCCAATTGACCCGCCCGCCGGAGAGGACGTCGAGCAGGGCCACTTCTTCGGCGAGGCGGAGCGGGTGATAGAACGGCGCCAAGGACACCCCGGTGCCGATCCGCAGGCGCGTCGTGCGGGCGGCGGCGAGCATCCCCATCATGTGAACGGACGGGCACACGCTGAAGCTCGAAAAATGATGCTCGGCGAGCCACACCGCGTCGTATCCGCTCTTCTCCATGATCTCGATCCGCTCGAGGGCGCGGGCATAGACCGAGGCGAGGGCCACCCGCCGCTCCGGCCAGCTGAAGAATTGCAGGACCGCGAGTTTCATCTCAGCGCTTCCCATCCACTCTCCGGTCATTCCGGGGAGAATGACAACCGGGTTTATTCCGCTTGGGTGACCATCAACGGGGTGCATAATCGAATTGTCAAAGGCCTTCTCGCGGTGTTGACTCCGGCGTCGAGGGAGGATGGCCCGATGATGACCCAACGTCAGGCGGCGTTCCGCGCCGATTACCGCGCCCGCATCTCGCCTTGGTATAGCGGTGTAGGCCATGTCGCGGTGATCGCCGCGCTCGGCCTCGCGACGATCTGGTATTGCGCGCGCAATGTCCATCAGCCGACCCCCATCGAATGGCTGGTGGTGCCGGCCGCGTTCCTCGCCTCCAACATCTTCGAGTGGGCGATGCACCGCTTCATCATGCATCGCCCGGTCAAGGGCCTCATGGGGATCTACAAGCGCCATACGCTGGCGCATCACCAGTTTTTCACCGAGCACGAACCGCGGATCGATACCAGCCGCGACTTCCGCATCACCTTCTTCCCGCCCTACGCGCTGACCACCTTCATCTCTATGTCGGCGGCGGCCGCCCTGGTGCTCGGGGCGGTGTGGTCGGCCAATGCCGGGTGGCTCCTCGTTGCGACGACCTCGGGGGTATACCTCAATTACGAGTTCTTCCACTGGGGCTGCCACGTCAAGGACGACCGCATCATCCGTCATATCCCGTTCATGAACACGATCCGGCGCCATCACATCGCCCATCACGACCAGGCGATCATGATGGGCACCAACATGAATCTGACGTACCCGATCGCCGACTGGCTGTTCGGCACCAGCGACCTCGACCACGGCCTCTGGGGGCATCTGTTCAACGGCTACGATACGCGCTTCCGCAAAGAGAACCTGAAAAAGGTGCGGGCCACCGCCGCCGATTCGCGCCTCGCGCCGGCCGAGTGAGCGGGATGGCGGAGGCCCCAAGGGCAATCAGGGTCAGGCGCACGCTGCCGTCCTTGATCGGCGGCATCTTCAGCGCGATCGTCGCCTTCGTGCTGTGGTTGCTGCTGTTCGGCACCGGGAGCGTCGCGATCGCGCTCGGCGCCCTCGTCGCGATTGGGCTCGGCACCTGGATCCGCCTCGCCGATCTATGAGCGCTCGGCCTTCTGCTGCAAAAATTTCCGCATTCCCGGCGAAAGCCGGGATCCGCGGTTCCACGGTCTCGGGCGCCGATGAATGGGTCCCGGCCTTCGCCGGGATGACGAGATTGGAGATATCGCGAATTTCCGAATCGGGATACTAGGCGGTCAACGAGCCGAGGCCCTCACGCCAGCCAGCGCTTGCGCCGGCGGTAGAATTTGGTCTCGCGGTAGCTCTTGCGGCCGGCGGCGGAGAGGCCGAGGTAGAATTCCTTGACGTCCTCGTTCTCGCGCAGCGCGGCGGCGGCGCCGTCCATCACGACCCGGCCGTTTTCGAGGATATAGCCGTAGCCGGCATAACGCAGCGCGACGTTGGTGTTCTGCTCGGCGACGAGAAAGCCGACCCCGGTCTCGGCGTTGAGCCGGGCGACGATCTCGAAGATCTCTTCGACCAGCTGCGGGGCGAGCCCGAGCGAGGGCTCGTCGAGGAGGACCAGGCGCGGCCGCGCCATCAAGGCGCGCCCCAGTGCCACCATCTGCTGCTCGCCGCCCGAGGTGTAGCCGGCAATCGCCCGGCGCCTTGTCTTCAATCGCGGGAAATACCCGTAGACGCGGTCGATGTCGGCGGCGACCGCGGCGCGGCCGTCGCGTCGCGTATAGGCGCCGGTCATGAGGTTCTCCTCGACCGTCAAATGTTCAAAGCAATGCCGCCCCTCCATGACCTGGATGAGGCCGCGGCGCACGACATCGGCGGGATCGAGCCGGTCGATCCGTGCGCCGTCAAAGGTGACCGAGCCTTTGGTGACTTCGCCCCGCTCGGCGCGCAAGAGGTTGGAGATCGCCTTCAAACTGGTGGTCTTGCCGGCGCCGTTGGCGCCCAGGAGCGCGACGATGCCGCGCTCCGGCACGGTGAGCGAGACGCCCTTCAGGACCAGGATGACGTGGTTGTAGATGACCTCGATGTTGTTGACGGCGAGGAGCGGCGGCGGTAGGGGCTCGCTCATTCTAGGCGGGTCCGCCGATCATTCGTCGCGTCGCGCCGGCGCCCACCCCAACCCTCCCCCGCATGCGGGGGAGGGAGGGACCCGCGCGCAGCGTGGGAGGGTGGGGGCTCGACACGCCCTCTGCCTCACATCTCCTTCGCGCAGTCGCGCGGGGTGATGCCCTTCTCCTTGGCGTAGGCTTCCGCCGACTCCTTGTACATCTCGGTCAGCATGGCGCGGTCCGGCTGGATCCAGTCGGAGACGAACTTCCAGTTCTTCCCGTCCCATTGCTGGATGCGGACTTTGCCCTGCCCTTCGTGATTGGCGCAGGAAAGCTGGATCGGCAGCATCAGCCCGTCGGCATGCAGCGCCTTGATCCGGTCCGCGGTGATGTTGAGGTGCTCGTAGCCCCACTGCACCTGTTCGCCCTTCAACGGCTTCTTCCCGAACTTCTCTTGCGCGGTGCCGATCGCCTCGAGGTCGTAGATCGCGTTGATGACGCCGCGGTTGTAGAGCACCTCGCCGACCTTGTCCTTCGTGGTGTGCCCGCCTTTCGCGTCATAGACGTATTTGAGGATGTCCTGGACCGCGCCGAAATTCTGGCCGGTGCCGTGGAAGGCCCCGGATTCATAGCCCTTCGCAGCGTCGCCCGCGGGTACGACATCGGGCTCGGAACCCGACCACCATACCCCGATATAATGGTCCATCGGATAGCCGACCGACGCCGCGCCCTTGATCGCGGTCGAGTTCATCACCCCCCAGCCCCACATGAACAGCCAATCGGGCTTCTGCTGGCGGATCTGCAGCCAGGTTGCCGACTGCTCGATCCCCGGCGCCGAAACCGGGTATTTGAGGAAGGTGTAGCCCAGTTTCTGGGCGAGCTTTTCCAGGGTCCCGATCGGCTCCTTGCCATAGGCGATGTCGATATAGACGAGCCCGATCTTCTTGCCCTTGAGCTTGTCGATGCCGCCTTCTTTCTGGCCGACATATTTGATCATCGCGTCGGCCTGGGCCCAATAGGTCGCCGGCAACGTGAAGACATAGGGGAAGACCGCGCCGTCGCTGGCATCGGCCCGGCCGTAGCCCATCGAGACGACCGGGATCTTGTCGGCCGTGGCGCGCTCGATCAGCGCATAGGTGATGCCGGTCGACAACGGATCGACGAGGCTCGCCCCGGTCGGCCCCTTGTTTTTGAGCCGCTCGTAGCACTCGACGCCCTTGTCGTTGTTGTAGGCGGTCTCGCACTCCTCATAGGTGATCTTGACGCCGCCGACCCCGCCGTCGCGGGCGTTGATCATGTCGAGGTAATCGGCGTAACCGTCGGCGAACGGGATGCCGTTCGGCGCGAAGGGGCCGGTGCGGTAGACGAGGCGCGGGATGAACTGCTCGTTCTGCGCGAACGCCGCGCCGGGGTCGATACCGAAGGCAGCGACCGCCGCGGCCAGGGCCAAGCTTCTTGTCAACCTCATGTTTTCCTCCCCGATTCGGTTGGCGCGGAGACTATGCCGCTAGTCTTAGCGGCGCAACGACCCTCGGGACGCCCGGCATCAATGCGGAAACGGCCACAGCCGCAGCTTCTCCTTGCCGATCTGCCACAGCCGCGCCAGGCCCTGCGGCTCGACGATCAGGAAGAAGATGATGAGGGCGCCGAACACCATCGACTGCAGATTGGTCACCAGGTTGACCGGGAGCTCGAGCCCGACGAGGCGCGGCGCGTTGTCTAAGAGGATCGGCAACAACACGATGAAGGCAGCACCGAGCAACGCGCCGAGGATGCTGCCGAGGCCGCCGATGATGATCATGAAGAGGATCTGGAACGAGCGGTCGATCTCGAAGGCGCCGGCTTCGACGGCGCTCGTATAGATGAACGCCCACAGCGCGCCCGCGATGCCGCAGTAGAACGAGCTGACGGCAAAGGCGAGGAGCTTCGTCTTCAGTGGGTCGATGCCGATGATCTCGGCGGCGATGTCCTGGTCGCGGATCGCCATCCAGGCGCGCCCGATGCGTCCGCGCACCAGGTTCTTGGCGATGAGCGCGAGGATTAAGACGATCGTGAGGACGAAGAGGTACTTCGCTCGCGGATCGGCTTCGGCGCCGGTGACATAGACATCACCGAAGACGGCGCGCGGCGGCGCGCTGATCACGCCCGAGGCGCTGTAATTGTAGAACCACGGGAATTTATTGAACATCCAGATGAGGAAGAACTGCGCGGCAAGCGTCGCCACGGCGAGGTAGAAGCCCTTGATCCGGAGGCTGGGGAAACCGAACAGGACGCCGATCAGCGCGGTGAGGAGACCGGCGATGATCAAGATGACGACGATGTTGATAGCGGGGAACGCGGTCGTCAGCTTGTAGGTCGCGAAGGCGCCGACCGCCATGAAGCCGCCGGTGCCGAGCGACACCTGCCCGGCATAACCGGTGAGGAGATTGAGCCCGAGCGCCGCCAGCGCATAGACGAGGAACGGAATCATGATCGTCAGGAGCCAGTATTCCGAGCCGACCGCCGGGATCACCAGATAGGCGACGATAAGCGCGGCAAACGCCAGCCAACGGTCCTGGCGGATCGGAAAGATCGCCTCGTCGGCGGTGTAGCTGGTCTTGAACTGCCCGACCTCGCGATAGATCATTTGGTTGATCCAAAAGCGAACAACGCTTTAACGCAGAGGACGCGAAGGTTCCGCAGAGGTCGCGGAGAAATATTGTAATCTACTCTGCGTCCTCCGCGCATTCCTCTGTGTCCTCCGCGTTAAAGCGTTTCTCTTTTCATACCCGCTCGATGATGCGCTCGCCGAAGAGGCCCTGCGGCCGGAAGAGGAGGACGACGAGCGCCAGCGCATAGGCGAACCAGTCCTCGATCGCGCCGCCGACGGCCGGTCCCCAGAAGACTTCGGCGACCTTCTCGCCGACGCCGATGATGAGGCCGCCGACGATCGCGCCCGGGACCGAGGTGAAGCCGCCGAGCATCAAGACCGGCAGCGCCTTGAGCGCCACCAGCTCGATCGAGAACTGGACCCCCAGATTGCTGCCCCACATGATCCCGGCGACGAGCCCCACGATCCCCGCGACCGACCACACGATGACCCAGATGAAGCGCAACGGGATGCCGACTGACTGAGCCGCCTGGTGATCATCGGCGACGGCGCGCAGCGCGCGGCCGATCGCGGTACGCTGGAAGAAGAGCGCGAGTCCGACGACGAGCGACCCCGCTACCGCCGCGGCAACGAGATCGAACTCGTTGACGAGGACACCGGCGACGATCAACGGCGCCTTGGGGATCCCGATATCGAGCGGATGGACATCGCCGCCCCAGACCAATTGCCCGAAGCCGTCGAGGAAGAAGGAGAGACCGATCGTCGCCATAAAGAGGATTATCTGCTCCTGATTGACGAGGCGGCGCAGGATCAGCCGCTCGACCAGGGTGGCCAGCAGCACCATGATTGCCGCTGCGATCACGAAAGCCCCGGCGGCCGGGACGCCATGCTCGATCAGCCCGACGAAGCACAGGGCGGCGAACAAGACCATCGTGCCCTGGGCAAAGTTGAACACGCCCGAAGCCTTGTAAATCAAGACAAAACCCAGCGCGACGAGCGAATACATGACGCCGGACAAGAGCCCGCCGATGATCACCTCGACGAGAAATGCGGGGTTGTCCCACATGTTCAGGAAGGGCGTGAGGAAGACGGCGGTCATCATGTCCATCGGCGATGCCCCCTCAATGTCATCCCGGCGCAGGCCGGGACCCACTCGTCAACCGCTCGGGATGCGGATCCGTGGGTCCCGGCCTGCGCCGGGATGACAGTTGAAGCGTCACCGCTCGACCCCGAGATAGGCGGCGATGACGGCGGGATCGCCGCGCACGGAAGCGGGCGGGCCGTCGGCGAGCTTCCTACCGTAATCCAACACCGCGACCCGGTCGGAGATGTCCATGACGACACCCATGTCGTGCTCGATCAAGGCGATCGTCGTGCCGAACTCGTCATTCACATCGAGGATGAAGCGGCACATGTCCTCCTTCTCCTCGACATTCATCCCGGCCATCGGCTCGTCGAGCAGTAGGAGTTCCGGCTCCATCGCGAGCGCGCGGGCCAATTCCACGCGTTTTTGCAGGCCATAGGCGAGCTGGCCGACCGGCACCTTCCTAATCGCCTGGATCTCGAGAAAGTCGATGATGCGCTCGACATAGGCGCGGTGCTCGAGCTCCTCCTTGGCGGCCGGCCCGACATGGAGGGCCTGCCAGAAGAGGTTCTTACGCATCCGCATCAGCCGCCCGGTCATGATGTTGTCCAAGGCCGTCATGCCGCGGAAGAGGGCGACGTTCTGGAAGGTGCGGGCGATGCCCTGGGCGGCGGCTTCGTAGGGCCGCATGCGGCGGCGCGCCCGGCCTTTCCACGTGAGGGTCCCCTTCTGCGGGTGATAAAAGCCGTTGATGACATTGAGGAGCGAAGTTTTGCCGGCGCCGTTCGGCCCGATGATGGCGAGGATCTCGTGCTCGCGGATCCTGAGGCTGACCTCGCTCAGCGCCTGGATGCCGCCAAAGGAGAGGCTGATCTGGTCGGCGTCGAGGATGGTCTCGCCGATGCGCCGATCCGGCATCAGGCGACGGCTTCCTCGCGCCGCGCCGGCGCCGCCGGCGGTTCCGGGCGCGGCGCCGGCGTGACGGCAGCGTCACGGACCCTGAGCTCGGCGCGGACCCTGCCGCGGCGGCCGTCCTCGAAGGTCACCTCGCTCTCGATATGCCCGGTTTGGGCATCGGAATAGAGCGCCTCAACGAGGCTCCGATAGCGCTCGGCGATGATGCGGCGGCGCACCTTCCTGGTGCGCGTCAGCTCGCCGTCATCGGCGTCGAGCTCCTTGTGCAGGATGAGGAAGCGGCAGATCTGCGAGGTGGCAAGGGCGGGCACGCCGGCAAGGTCGCGGTTGGCCTCGCTGATGCAGCCCTCGACGAGGTCGTAGACCAGAGGGTTGCCGGCCAGCTCCTGATAGGAGGCGTAGGCGAGGCTGCGCCGCTCGGCCCAGTTGCCGACCGCTTCCAAATCGATGTTGATGATTGCGGTGACAAACTCGCGCCCGTCGCCGAACGCCACCGCCTCCTTGATGTAGGGAAAGAATTTGAGCTTGTTCTCGATGAATTTGGGGGCGAAGAGGGCGCCACCCGCAAGATTGCCGACATCGCGGGCGCGATCGACGATGGTCAGCTGCCGGTCGGCGTCGAAAAACCCGGCATCGCCCGTATGCACCCAATTATCCGGGCCCTTGGCCTCGGCGGTCGCCTCCGGGTTCTTGTAGTAGGACTGGAACGCGCCGGGGCTGCGGAACAATACTTCGCCATTGTCGGCAATGCGGATCTCGACCCCGGAGATCGGCACCCCGACCGTGTCCGGCCGCGCCTCGCCGTCCTTCTGGATGCACAGGAACACCGAGCTCTCGGTCATCCCGTAGAGCTGCTTCAGGTTGACGCCGAGCGAGCGATAAAACAGGAAGAGATCGGGTCCGATCGCTTCGCCCGCGGTATAGGCCACCCGGATGCGCGAGAGCCCGAGCGCATTCTTCAGCGGTGCATAGACCAAAAGATCGCCGAACCGATAGAGCGCCCGGTCGCGCCACTTGACCGGCCGGCGGTCGAGGAGCGCCGGGCCGATGCGCCGGGCAATGGCGAGGAAGCGACGGAAGAGGCGTCGCTTCATCCAGCCGGCATCCTCCATGCGGATCATCACCTGGGTCAGAATATTCTCGAAAATCCGCGGCGGCGCGAACAGATAGCTCGGGCCCAGCTCCCTCAGATCGGTCATCGCGGTCGCCCCGGATTCCGGGCAGGACACGCAGAACCCGGCGCAATAGGCCTGGACGTAGGAGAAAATATGCTCGCCGATCCAGGCCATCGGCAGATAGGCGAGGACTTCCTCCTTGTCCGACAGCCCCTCGAATTGAATGGCCGCACGGGCGGTCAGGGTCAGATTGTCGAAGCTGAGGACGACCCCCTTGGGCCGCCCGGTGGTGCCCGAGGTGTAGAGGATGATCGCGGTGTCGGCGCCCCGGCCGCGGGCGATCTCGGCGGCAAGGAAATCCGGGCGCTCGGCCGCCAGGGCGCGCCCCGCCTCGCGCACCCGGTCATAGGCGTGGAGGTAGGCTTCTTGGTAATGGCGCAATCCGCGTGGGTCGCAGAAGATCACGGCGTCGAGCCCGGGGCAGCGCTCCTTAATGAGGACCAGCTTGTCGACCTGCTCCTGGTCCTCGACGATGGCAAAGCGCACCTCGGCGTGGTCGAGGACAAAGGCCATCTCCTCGGCGATCGAATCCTGATAGACCGGGACGGGCACGCCGCCCAGCGCCTGCGCCGCGGCGATCGCCCAATAAAGCCGGGGGCGATTGTCGCCGATGATCGCGAGCTTGTCGCCGCGCTTGAACCCGAGGGAACTGAGCCCGCATGCGAGGGCCTCGACCTCGGCGGCGATCTCGGCCCAGCTCCAGCTTTGCCAGATGCCGTAATCCTTTTCGCGCATCGCCGGCCGGTCGGGGCGCAGCCTTGCATGCGCCATCAGCATCTTCGGAAAGGTGTCCAACGCATCGGCGCCGGGGCCCGCCACAGGCTTCCCTAGATCGGCGGTGGGCTCGGGCAAGGGCGCAACGGCGGCACTAGAAATCATCCGGCAATCCCTGAGGCGCCGCGAACCGTTTTGTCCGTTCGACAGCCGCCGGGTAGGTAGCGGGAGACGCGGCGAATGGTCAAGCTCGTCTACAACTATTGCCACTGGGCACGACGCCGTTCCCGGTTTTGCATGTCGAGAGCGAGTTCCCTAAGATCCAGAACCTGACCAGCCTAAGGGAACTCCTATGAAGATCACCGGAACCAAGACGCTGCTCGTCGAATTGCCGGCCGACGAGCCGCTCGCCGGCGCTGCCGAGAACCCCAGCGGCAAGCGGCCGATCGTGACGCTGCGGGTCATGACGGATGCGGGCGTCGAGGGCATCGGCGTCAGCTATTTCGGCGGGGCGCTGACCAGGACGCTGGCGCACGCGATCGACGAATTGGGCGCGCTGACGGTCGGCGAGGACCCGGTGCGGGTCGAGGCGGTGGGCCAAAAGCTGCGCAACGCCGCCAGCGGCGCCGGGCCCGGCGGCATCCTCAATCTCGCCTTGTCGGCGCTCGATACGGCGCTCTGGGACATCCGCGCCAAGTCGATGAACCTGCCGCTGTGGAAGCTTCTGGGCGGGGCACGCGAGCGGGTGCCGACCTATGCGAGCGGTGCGCTCATGCGCGGCCTCTCGCTCGACCGGGTGGTGAAGGCCGCCGCCACCTTGAAGGAGAGGGGCTGGCGCGAGATGAAAACCCAGCTCGCGCTCCCCGGCGAAACGACGCCGGCGATCGAGGTCGACAGGATGGTCAAGATCCGCGAGGCGATCGGCCCCGACGTGAAGCTGATGTGCGACATCAACCAACGCTGGCGGCCCGAGCAGGCGATCGATATCGGCCGCCGGGTCGAGGATGCCGGGGTCGGCCTGTTCTGGCTCGAGGACGTGACGACGGCCGACGACTATGCCGGCCTTGCCCGGATCAGCGATGCGCTCTCGACCCCGGTGGCCGGCGGCGAGTATGTCTGGGGCATTGCCCCGTTCCGCCACATGCTCGAAGCCCGCTCGGTCGACGTGCCGATGATCGATCTCGTGCGGGTCGGCGGCATCACCCAATGGCTGAAGGTCGCCGGCATGGCGGAGGCCTTCAACCTGCCCGTCGTCAGCCATTTGATCCCGGAGGTCCACGTTCATCTGATCGGAGCCATTCCGAACGGGCTCACCGTCGAATACATGCCGTGGCTGGTGCCGCTCTTCAAAGAGGTGCCGGTGCAACAGAAGGGCGAGCTCCTGATGCCGAGCGCGCCCGGTCTCGGCCTCGAATTCGATCAACCGACGCTCGACCGCTACCGGGCGTAAAAAATAAAGACGCTTTAACGCCAAGGACGCAGAGGAAGCGCGGAGGTCGCGGTGGAATAGCAAAGCTCAGCGTCCTCTGCGAAACCTCCGCGACCTCTGCGTTAAAGCTTCAATTTTTCTTGGGGAGCAGCCATGAAGATCGCCTCGCTCGAAACCGGCATCGTCCTCCTACCGAACGACGAGCCGCTCGCCGGCTTCTCGGAGAACCCCAACACCAAGAACCCGATCGTCTGGCTGAAGCTGCGCAGCGATGACGGGATCGAGGGGCTGGGCGTCTGTTATTTCGGCGGCGCCTTGACCCGGACCCTGCGCCATGCGGTCGACGAATTGGGCGCGCTCGCGATCGGCGAGGACCCGCTCCGCGTCGAGGCGGTCGCGAAGAAACTGCGGGACGCCGCCGGGCAGTCCGGCCCCGCCGGCATCCTCATGCTCGCGATGTCGGCGATCGACGTCGCCCTCTGGGACCTCAAAGGAAAGGCGCTCGGCCTCTCGTTGTGGAAGCTCCTCGGCGGCGGGCGCGACCGGATCCCTACCTATGCGAGCGGGGCGTTGCGGCGCGGCCTCAAGCTCGAGGAGGCGCTGACCGCCGCCGGCAGGCTGCGCGAAAAGGGCCATCGCCAGACCAAGATGCAATTGGGGCTGCCGGGCGTCACCTCGCCCACGCGCGAAGTCGAGCAGGCCCGCCTCATCCGCCAGGCGGTCGGCCCCGACATGGATCTGATGTGCGACATCAACCAACGCTGGCGCCCCGAGCAGGCGATCGATATCGGCCGCCGGGTGGAGGATGCCGGGGTCGGCCTCTTCTGGCTCGAAGATGTGACGGCGCACGACGATTACGCCGGGCTCGCGCGGGTGACGGCGGCCCTCGCAACCCCGGTCGCCGGCGGCGAATACCTCTACGGCGTCACCCCCTTCCGCCACATGCTGGAAGCGCGATCGGTCGATATCGTGATGATCGACCAGGTGCGCTCGGGCGGGATCACCCCGTGGCTCAAGATCGCCGGCATGGCGGAAGCCTTCAACCTGCCCGTCGTCAGCCACGGCGTCCCGGAGATCCACGTCCACCTCGTCGGCGCGGTGCCGAACGGCCTCACCGTCGAATACATGCCGCGTCTCTTCCCGCTATGGAAAGCAGTGCCGCAGCCGGTCCAAGGCATGCTGGAAATGCCGACCGCGCCGGGCCTCGGTCTCGAATTCGATCAGGCGGCGATCGACAAATACCGGGCATAGCAACTGTCATCCCGGCGAAGGCTGGGATCCACCCTTCCGCGTCTCGACAGCTGATCAGTGGTCCCGGCCTTCGCCGGGATGACAACCAATAGGGATCAGTCGCGCATACCCGTTCCGCGCCGTCCTCACGTAGATTTGCGGCGCCGGGCGCGGCCTGTATGCTATAATTGCCGGACAAGAAGCAGCTGCGCGCGCAGAGCGATGGAGGAGGGGCACCCATGGCGTATGATCTCTTGATCAAGAATGGCCGGATTGTCGACGGCTCGGGGATGCCGTCATTCCACGGCGACATTGCCGTCAAGGACGGCAAGATCACCGATATCGGCAAGCTCTCGGGGGCAGCCGGACAGACGGTCGATGCCGGGGGCCAGGCCGTGGCCCCGGGCTTTATCGACAATCATTGCCAT
>Ga0210394_10005653_pt1 | contig 13940 bp, 29 predicted proteins | sample IncBWC12MmetaG_FD_160121 | JGI IMG/M metagenome (GOLD analysis project Ga0210394, IMG submission 160121) | Forest soil microbial communities from Barre Woods Harvard Forest LTER site, Petersham, Massachusetts, United States - Inc-BW-C-12-M | ecosystem: Environmental > Terrestrial > Soil >...
AGCGCATTCGTCGATCTCGTTCCTGGCGACCCAGATTGTGCGGGATGTGTGCTCGCTCGGTCCTATCTTCGGGCGCTCGACAAAATCGCCCGCATGACTGAGATGATGCAGGTGACGTTTCCTGACCCTAACCGGCGACAAGCCGAATTGGCCGACAAGTGGCCGCCAGCTGTCCAGTGAACACAAGAGGCCCGATCATGACGACATACGAGCTAGAGGTCGTGCGAGGCGCCTTCGAGCACGCCTTGAAGGTTGGCGCTCCGGGTCTCTCGGAAGCGACGCGGGCAGCGATCGTGAACAACGTAACGATCAGAATCTATCACCAACTGAATGTGAAGCGCGAACCGACGAAAGCGCTCGACGCCACGCTCGGTTCCTTCCTTCACCTTCGATAACAGCGGACGCCCGCAATGTCGGACATCATCGAGCGCTACCGGCTTCACATGCGGCACAGCGCACACAGCAGTCCGACGCGTGAAGAATTTGTTGGGGAGATTGAACGCCTTCGTGCTGCCTTGGAGGCATGCCATCAGGCCGGCATGGATGATGGCACCGATCTATACCTGATGGCGGAAGCGATCCACAACGCGCGCTATACGGATGACTACCCGCCCGATCTCAAGCGGAAATGGTCAGAGGGCAGCGAGACGGATCGGGAATATTGTTTGCGCCTGGCGCGAGCGGCAATCGACCGCGCTAAGGAACTCTTGGAACGCGCACGCGCTCTCAACACGTAGGGCGCGCCCGACCGTGGGCGAGGCCTGTTTAGCGGTCGTCTAATTTTCCGTCCTTGGTATATTCTCCGTTCACACCACCGTTGCGGATGAAACCGCGGCCCCGCCGCAGATCATCGATGTCGCGGCGCTGGGTGATGATCCGCTCCTCAATGCGCTCCTTCCAGCGGGTCAGAGCCGTAACGTCCTTGATTTCCTTCTCGACGTTCTTCAACCTCCCGTCGATCTTGACGATGGTCACGACCCACCCGACCACCAGGACCACGATCTTGATCAAATCCCCTGCGGTAAAGTCGAAGTCGACCTGCGGAACCAGCGACATTGCTTCCTCAGTTGTAACCAACGGGATCAATAGGTCCCGCTCCGCGCTTTGAAGCTTTATTCAATTCAGGAGAGGGATTGCCATATCGTTCTCCCTTGCCATCATCGCCGAAGAAGTGCGTTCAACTCAGATTCTACGCCACTTGCCACTTCCGGCGCAAAATCCATCCACAGGTGCGGCGCTCCCGCTACGTCGTGCACCACGTCGAATCCAAGATCGCCGCCAGCGCCCGACAGCACGCCAGGTCCGCGCCACAGGACGGAACGTGTGGTCTTGGCGTGATTGATCGGGTAATTCTGCCCAAGCTTGCTGCCGGCCACGCAGAGCACCAGATCGAACATGCGGGTGCGCTGCGCATAGGTCAGCGCCGAGACGCCCAGCGAATAGCCCAAGCCGGCGATGAGGTAGCCCGTGGTGCGGTGTGCGTCCACAGCGGCGGCGATGGCGTCGGTCGAGCCGTAGGTGAATACGTCGGCCTGGATGCCGAGCTGACGGGCCGCTGCGGCCATGCGGACCACGCCGTAGCTAGTGAGGTAGCCACCCTGGCCCATGATCATTACGGCGTAGACTTTGGGCATCTTATCACTTTCCCCTTTGTCGAAAGGCCATCGCCAGCATGCCGCCGCCGATCAAGACGCCGATGATTGCTATGATCCCGTTCCACAGTGACGAGTATCCTTCGCTGCGTCCTGCCAGTTGGTTGTCGCGCGTGATGAGGAGACCGATCTTGTCCTCGATCGCCTTGAACTTGATATCTACCTCATTGCGGGTCGGGAATGAAGCTGTCTGATCGGTCAAGGTCTTGCGGAATTCGTTTACACTGTCGAAATGCTTGTCGTTGGCTGCGGCGGCCTTGTCCACGGCCTCCTTGGCAGCGGTGAGCGCGGCGGCGACGGCTTCCTTGGCAGCGGCCAGGGCGGCGGCGACCGCGATCTCCTGGGCATGGAAGCGCTGGTTGTATTGTCGGTCGCGCTCGGCGACCAGCAGCAGGATCAGCTCGCGGTCGCCCGAACTGAGCCCTCGCGGTAGGTCAGGCAGCGTCGGAGCGATATATGGCTGGGTCTGTACCGGAGGCGATACCGCGGGGGGCGGCGCCTGGGCCGGCGCTGCGCTGGCAAGGGCTAGCCACAGCGCCGCGACGATGGACGCAGGCTTGACCATTACGGAGGCGGCGTTGGTGCAGGCGCCGGCACGACGGGCACCGGCGTAACCGGCGGGAGCGTCGGGTCGGCCACGGTCGGGGTGGAGCGGATCACCGGAATCTTGCTGCACACGCTCGCGAGGCTGGGGATTGGGATCGAAAACCCCCCGGCGCCAGCCGCTGCGGTCGCGAGGTTGGCGGCATCCGAGAAAAGCTGCGTGCACGCCGAGCTGGCGCACAGGTCGTTGGCCGACATCACCAACAGGCGGATCGCCTGGAGATCGAGCGGTAGTTGGAGCGTGACCGGCACCGGATGTGCCTTGAACACGGCTGATGTCTTGCGCATCTGCATCCAGCACTGTTGGCCCACGCCATCGGGCAGATCGGGAATCGCCATGGCAAGCTGTTCGGCTTCCACCACGCCCTGATCGATGAATGCGGCGAGGCTCGTGAATACCTGGGTGATGGCCTTGCTGGCATCGGACGTGACGGTTTGGCCTGTGACGGGGCTCTTGCAGCCAGGGAGCAGATTGAGCGGATCGCAGATGAGGGGCGTCAAGCCCACCGCGCCCTCGCGTGGCTCGTCGGTATGATCGAAGCGTGGCGCGGCTTCGGGGCGTGGTCGCGGATTCTGCGCTTGTGCTGCCGTGGCGGTAAGTAGAAGCGCGGTGAGGATGGGGAATAGTTTCATGAGAAGTTCTTTCAATTCAGGAGAGAGCCGGGGTTATGTGCGATCATCGGTCGGCCGGTCGCTGCACCAAAGTGTCCTATGCCGAACAGGACGAGAACAACGATAACAAGAAGGATCAGACCCATGGCGTTATCTCGTCGGCTGCTGGTGCGGTAGGAACGATATGCCGCCGCCCCGCATCAATCCGCCTCCGAACAGCACCTGTTCCGCCACCACCAGGATAGCGATCAGAGCAATAGCGCCGATGACATATTTGATCGGAACAAGGAATCCTGCCGATGGCGCAAAGAAATCCAACGCCCAAAAGATGATGAAAAGCACCACCAGTATCACGATGATACCAATAGCGAACTCGATCACGCCAACGGGGGAAATCGCCACACCAGCGCCACTGCCGCCGAATAGCACGTTCTTGATTGCCACCAGAAACGCCAAGAGCGCGGCGCCTCCGACAGCATATCGCGCAATTGTCTTAAACCTGACATCGGGCGAGATGAACTCCAACGCGGCAAAAATCATTCCGACAATAATGCAGAGTCCAACGACGACGATAAGAAAATCCATCAATCCTGAACCGGACATGGTGTTTTCCTTCTTTCTTACGAGACCACCTTTTGGCTCGCGGTTGCTTTCTCCATCGCCGGGGTGGCGATGATCTGTTGAACCGATGGAAGCTCGGCAGCGGCGTTGACGAGTGTGGCAGGCGAGACCCGGGCGACGGCCGCCACGAGTTGCGGATGGTCCACCTGGTTGACGGCGCTCACAAGCTCATGCGGGGCAGCGGCATGCACGTCGGCGACCTTGGACGATAGCCGCCCTTTGGCAAAGGCCCATGCACTCATTGCGGCCGGGGCGATGATTCCCACGCCGATCGCGATTTCATTGAGGCCCTTGAAGATATGATCAAAGCCAGCAACCAGATCGCCGGTCGAGACGCCGCCGACCGATGTAATCCCGACGCCGAGGGCAACTCCGGCAATCGCGCTCACGACGTTGCGTCCACTCGATAGATAGGGAGAGATATCAAAGGCCATAGATTGTTCCTCAGCTCGCGGTCGATGAAAATTCTACGATTGGCACGGTTGGCACTGCCACTAATCCGCCGCCTCCTGTGTGCTTCACAAAAAACTCAAGGTGGTCTGGCGATCCTTTGTCAAATACAATGTCGAATCCGAACTCCCATTTGCCGTCGTTTTGACGAGGTTCAATGAATTTTTTGAAACGACCGACGCGGCCGTTACTTAGCGTGAATTCCTGTCCATAGGGGATGCGCGCGAAGATTTCTCGCACCACCTCGGGAACTTCGGCGTAGATTCCCGGCATCTGATCGTTTAACCATTGCTCACCTTCGTCCATTCCGCGCTCCTATGTCGTCAGCGAAACGCCTGCCATGTTGGGAATCGCGATTCGTCCACTTAACACCAATAACAGGTCTCGCGGCGATATATGACTGTCGATGGCGGCGAGCGAATGGAGATAACCGCAATGCTCAAGCGCGGCGGAAATCAACTCGCTACAGAACCAGGAGTCAGCGCGGTGCCAGTCGCGATCGAATGCGGCGCCGGCGAGGGCCGTGAGATCATACGGTTTGCCGAGTTGGGCGCGCAGGAAATCATAGAAGCTCTCGCGGCATTGCTGCGCGGCGACATCCTGCGGAGTCCCGACCGACAACGCGCCGAAGCAGTTCTCCTCATGTAGGTCCACGATCAACTCGCGCGTCGCCTTCCCCTTATCGTAACCCGCCGGCCGCGCCTGCACGCCGCCATCGAGATGCGCGCCGAGAAGTGTCCCGTCTGGCATCACGGCTTCGACATGCGTGCACCATCCGTCGCGCTCGCCGATGCGGATGGCGTTGGATATCCAGTCGTCGCCGGTGACGAAGCGTAGGCGGATCATCTGAGTCTGAGCCCCGGATCATGGTACGCCCTGCGGTACTCCAGGAACGCCTTGCTTCGTCCCTCGGGATGGCAGCGCCATCCGGCATCGGCTGCGTCGCACCCACCGCAGACGACCATGGCGATGCAGGCCAGCAGGTAGAGCCAAGTCAAGTCGGGCTGAGGTCCGAGGTCGCACCACTTGCCGCCGTTGAGATAGCGGGCGCAGGTCATCGCCCCGTCACCACGTCGATCTGCCAGAAGTCAGCGGCGAGCCCGGGGTTGGTGATGTAATCATACGGCATATAAAAATAACCCCCGTCCGCCCAGTCCGGTCCCCAGCTGTTCCGGCAGATCACCACTCTGCTCTTATCGCTATAGCCGCACGCCAGCGGACAGTGGCCGCCGAGCGGCGCGTCGCTGTCGCCCGGCATCTCCATCATGCCGCTACGCGCCATCGCGTCTGACTCGAACTGCGGGTATACCGTGAAGCCGAACACGACGGGCGTGTCGCTTGCGATGCAGGCCCGGATGGCGTCGATGTTCTGCGGGACGGCCGCGTAGCCGGTCACGAGGTCGGTCTTGGCATCGAAATAGCATTTGTCGGTCGGGCGCATATTGATCTGGTCGGTCCGAAACGGCCACTCGGTTTCATCGCACGCGCCTTGAGTCGCCACTGCTTTGATGACGTTGCGGACCTGAGAACCACCATCGAAGCTTGTGGTGCCGTCGATGGCGCGGCCGTTGTAGTAGATGAACATTCGCGACGGCATGAAATCAGGGAGGCCCTGCTTGCGGCGCCTGTACTGTAAGGCGCCGGCCGTGCCGTTGCCGGTGCAACTCGAAGTCTGGCCCTGGTTGTAGACCGGGGGCATATACTTGGTGCCCCGGTCGTCTCGGTGCGCAGGCAACGTCGTGGGGAGCCGCGCCATGAGGGCGGCGGTGAAAGGCGCGTCGCGATGATCCGGCAGGGAACGCCGCCAGCCGTAGCCGCCGTGGGGGTTGGTCATGGTCTTTCTCGCCTTATTTACGGGAAGAGGGGAGGCCCCGAAGAGCCTCCCATTTCGTGCTTTCGCTTGGTACCGGGAGCCGCAGCACCCGGACCAGGTAACTATCGATCGCCAGAACCGCGATGACGAGGAAACTTCCTCCCCACACGAGCCACCACATGATATCACTCCTTACCTCGATAGGAACGCTGGCGTTTGGAACGTCACTTCGGCTTGTACATGCTCCACGGGTTATTCCAGCGGAACGACCACTCGCTCAGAGAAAGCTTGCGCGAATAAAAATCGATCTTGTAGACATAGCAGTAACAGGTGTGATTGCTCAGTCCGCTAGCATGCCGCGTTGCGCCGGCCTCTATCCACGTCTCTCCGGTATTGGTCGTGGACGGCAGCGACAGGCCGGTGCAACTGCTGCAACTCTGAACCGCGGAGTTGATAAGCCATTCGCAGGAAGCGCTGCCGCTGCTGGTGTTGACGCAATCAATGCCGAGTTCGTAATAGGCATTCGGGGCAATCGTAAATGAGCCCAGTGTTTTTTGCGTGGGCGATGCGACGGTGCCCGTGACAACATAGGCGCCGACGACATAATTTCCCGAAGCGCCACAACCGGCGTTCTCCACGAACCCCCACATCACGCCGGGAGCCGCGCAGGAATTGGCTTGTTCCCACCCCTCCCCGTTGGATATCCAAGTGCGGCCGCCGTACCATTCGAAATCGGCCGATATGGTGCCGGGAACGCGATAGACCTGGACCGCAACCGAGTATCCGGCCCCGGCCGCGAGCGCCGTCAGATTGCTTGCAGCGTTGATATCGAGCCCGGTCTGAACGCCGCCTCCGGTGTCCACCCCGGTGACGATCCAAGCGCCGAGCCCATTGCCGGAGAACCCATTGGTGATGCTCGCCCCAGGCCACAATCCGGCTGTGCCACGCGGCGTGCTGTTGACGCCTTGAATAAAACCCGCGCTGGTCGAAGCGCCGCCGCTATAGGTCGCGAAAGTCGGCCCATTGTCGGCCGCATTCCCGTAAGCACCATTGATGTAAACGCCGTCGCCGCGGTCGTACATCGAGACCAGTGGCGCGAACGGGGATTGCCGATTAAGCTCGATCGGCCCGGTCGGCTTGATTTGCCCATAAAATGCGGCGGGCGCTGACGGGATCGCACCCGTGACCGAGTTGCTTGCGCTGCTTGCAGCCATGAACGGCGCGAACATGGCCTGCGACCATGCCGGCAGCGGCGCAAGCAATACCCAGAGGACAGTCAGGAATTTGAGCATGACGACCTCAATTGATCTGGAAATTCCATGTGTTGAGATAGACGGCGTTGCCGCTGGAAGCGGCATTTCCAGTGGTGTTTAGGTTATCATAGAGCACGAACTTGAACGTGCCCGGCGGCAGCGGGAACGGGCCGCACTCGCCCTTGAACGCCGCCGTGGCGCTTGCCGGCGCAGGAATGATGCAGTTGACGAGATACTGAGCGGCGGGGCTGCCGGCAGCCGCAGACGCAAAGGTGCCATCTCCATACGTGCTGCCGTCCTGGTTAAGTTGATAGATCGCGAGTTGCACATAGGGCGAACCGCCCATCGTGGTGACGGAGCCGAACGTGAACGACGCGGTGCCGTACAGATCGGTGTTGGTCGTGACGGCAGTGCCGCACAGGACCGAGTCGCCGTTCGCGAGGGAATTGAGTTCGGCCCCGCAAACCGTCGTGCTGTAGCCCGTGAGTGCGCCGGCAACCCATTTCTGTGTCGCCGCGAGAGGCGACAGAACCAGCATGAGCGAGAGGCCGAGGCTAATGAGGATACGGTTGAACATTAGAATCCCCCTGTCAATATGTATTGATACCTTGCGAAGTCATGAACGTATTAATGCGAGATTGGATATTAGCCGCCTGCGTGCTATTTGGCATCTGCCCAATCCACGCTGCGGATAGTTGATGAGGCGAAAATTCAGCAGGAGAACTCCCACCACCGGAGCCGGAATCATTTCTTGCCAAGATGTAATAATTGACGTTTGGAACCGCACCGGCACTTGCCGTGCCAGAACCAATAGACGACCCGTTTCTATAAAACACGCTATTGGTCGAATTACCGACGCACATCCACGAGCCGTCAGTGTTCCCGACCGTGACAGGCCCGTTGTTTGAAGTGCTATTTATTGAGCAGTAACTTTTACCATCAGTAAATATAGGAAGAATATAGTTGAACACTGTGGAGTCATTCACTGCTCCAATGTCAATTTCGGGCGCGCCTGGCGTCGAAGTGCTATTGGTAAGCACATAAACGCCATGCATTGCGGTTGTGTTGGCGAAATTACATGTCACTCCTGTACATGATTGCGGATCAAGCCCGGTATCAAGATAGCAAGAAGAACCGTCGCCGGTATATCCGTGATCAGCGGTAAATGTGCAACTGCCGTGCGAAGTGAGCGTAAAATTGGTGCTGACGAGGTTGAGATCGGCCGTGGTTGTGGTATTTGTTGCGAATATATATAGCGCATCGAACAGAGCGTAGGTACTATCGGTGTCAAGGCCGTTGATCAAATTGCAGTAGGCCGTCGTCTCGGTATTGCTCATGCCGCTGGTGCGGGCGATAAAGGTTGCCGCATGACTACCAGCACCGCAAATTACTTCCGCCTGCGTGAACGGCGACCCCGTTGCCCCGGATATTGTCGCGACAATATTAATGCTATAGCTTCCGCCCGCTACCACGCCATTGGTTTCGAGATTGGTCCCGCTAATCTGAAAATCACTGGCATTCGTGCCTGTGACGCTCAGAGTGTCGGTGCCGCATGTACCGCTTGTGCTGACCGTGATGGCTCCGACAACCGTTCCGCTGGATGCGCCACCCGTGAAGGTATTGCCGCCCAAACTGACGCTGTTGATGGTGCAGCTTCCGCCGCCGCTAACAACCGGCGCACAGAACCCAGCCGAACACCCATTAAACTGCGCGGGCGCCTCACCTGCTATCAATAGCAATGCTACCGCAATAAGAAAGCGCTTCATGTCAGGTCGTTTCCCCATACATAGAAATCGCAGGTTGCCGCCGATCCCGTCCCAGTCGTCAGCGACAGGTAAACTGTACCCGCTGTCTGCCGCGTCGTCGCGATGTTGGCCGCGAGCGTGAGCCCCAGCACCACGGTTGATCCGCTCAGCGCCGTGTAGACTTGGCCGGCGGCCACCAGCGCCGTGCCGCCCTTACTGGCAGCCGGATAGACGCCACCGGCAGCAAGCGTGAAGCTCCCGGAGCAATTGGTGACTATGATCGAGGTCGGAACCCAGGCGGTGACGGTGCCGGGGATGACGCAGGCCTGATCGGTGGTAATGTTGAAATTGGCGGCGCGGATCGAGCATAGCGCGCGATTGGTGCTAGCGGCGGTGCTACTGTTATTTACCGTTCCACCGCCGCCCCCACCCCATTGCGCGTAGAGCGGATGCAGGAAAGAAAGAAGTAGCAGCACCGCTCCAATAGGAAACCATCTATTATTTTTGGGCATTTTCTCACCACCATGTACAGCTATACTTGTGTGAGGTTGTCGCCGCAATGACGGATAGTGCGTGGTTAAGTCCTAACCCAGGCGGCGTCGTGAACGAGCCAAAACCCGCGAAGGTTGTCGCGGTTGCGGCTGGGAGAGGGTAGCTATCCGTGCCGCTCGCCGCAGCGGTAGTAGTAAACGAAATCCATAGCGGTTCGGTTGTGTCGATGTTGGCGACCGTGAAGCCGTGCAAAGTCGTTTGCGCGGTGAAAGCATTCTGTGCGGTGCCGCCGCTCGTGATCGTCCCAGAACACGCTGTAGCTGTTACGTTCACGGGGCCGGTTGCGTTGACTGGAAATGCGGTATTATCGGAAGCGATGTTGACGCGCTGCGATCCAGTACCGCTAACGCCATTTCCCATCAACGGTGTGACGCCATTAATTTGAGCCGTATTCGTAGGAATATTTGATTGATTGCTCGCGATCACGACAGGCGAACTGTTCGCCATCGCGGCTTGGCCGTTGGCGTTGGTGTTATCGACCGTCGTGTGCAACGAGCGGGCCGCTGTGCAGGAGAATGCGCCACCCTGGCCGCTCGTCAGGTTCGTGATCGAATTGTTGAAGGTGCAACCGGCCGGGGTGAAGTTGGTTGTACCCTGCGTGAACGTGGCCTCGTCAGCAAGCGCCGTACCGCCCGAACCCGCACCGGCCTTGATGTTGACCCACAGGCCGTTGGTTTCGTCGCCTACCAGCCGGCCGATGGCGCTGCCGTTGAGCACGCCAACAGCAAGCGCGTTCGCCGGATAGGTGCCAGCCACGATCGCATCGAAGACGCCGCCAACGTTGCCGGTGGCGCGAATAGTTCCGATGTTCTTTGTCGTTTCGGCCGCCAAAGTCGATTGCGTGGCGAATGTGCCGGTGCCGACCACCGTCGCATTGAGATTGGCAGCGGTCGCTTGGGCCGCCGTAACAACGCCCGTCCCGTCCGTGGGCAGCTCCACCCGCATCGCATTGGCGGCCGTGCCGTGCCCCAGCGTCACCGCTTGCACCGTGAGAGCGTTGGTGGAGGGGGACCCTGCCGTACCAACCGAAGCGCAAGTGGCCCCCGCCGCTCCATCGCAGATGCCCATCTTGGACAGGAAATTGCCCGATCCGTCCGTGATGACATCGTATGTTTTGGTTGCGCCAGTACTGTCGAGCACCGTTATGGTCCCGGCACCCGCGAATGCGGCTGTTGCCAGCAGCGAGAGCGCAAGTCCTGCGATAAGTTTCTTCATTGTGGTTTCTCCGATGGAGCGGGCGGCGGCGGATCGGGTTTGAGCACAGGTGCGGCTTTGAGTTTTTCCCACACGCGCCCGACTGGAGCCGCAAGGTCGAGTCCTTGAGCTTTGGCCGCATTCAGAACGGCGATCATATCGCGCTGCAACGGTTCATCGAACACCACGACGACATCAGCGCAGTAAACAGCCGTCGAGAAGAGCATAGCAGTACCAAGCAGAATTATCCTCATTGAAAAATCCCCGTGTGATAAACGATATCGCATGCTTTGGTGTAGTCAAGGCCATCGACAGGAGAGCACGCTCCTGGCGGCGGTGCGACGCAGTAGACGTTCCCCGTGCTCAACTGTATTCCCGTGATATCGGAACCGCAATTTCCGAGCAAAGTTGTTTGCGGTGAAGCTTCAGAGGCGGCAAGCACAAGGATGGCGGCTAAAAGCACCCTCATTGAAAAATCCCCATATGGTAGACCACATCGCACGCCTTGGTGTAATCGAGACCATTAACGGGCGAACAGTTGGTCGGCGGCGGTCCCGGGTTGGGGTTAACGCCTGGCATGCCAGGTCCAGGGCATCCCGGAATCCCGGGATTGAAAAACAAGAAACAAAAGTTCGCCGTTGGTATGCCGGGGCCGCCCCCGCCGGGGATACCCTGCGTCCACGCGGTTCCTATGAGTGCCAGGGCGAGCGCCGCAGCGCCGATCAGTCTAAAAAACATCACGGCCTCATCAGTGTCTATGCGAGCGCCCGTCGCTCGCGGTCATCACGCGACCGCCTCCGGCGCTGGCAGCGACGCCCCGGGCCACCCCGCCGCGAACGTCGCGCGGTCGCCCCGGTACACGTTCAGGTCCGCCTTGTTTTCGACGCCCGGCATCTTGTGCGGAGCGGGACCAGCGCCGTCCGCCGCGTACTGCAGATAGGTCCAGCGCTTCCACGGTGGCGGCACGCTGATGTGCCGGTCCAGCTCGTCCAGCGTGTCTACCTGAACGTCCTTGTACTGACACAGCCACAGCGGCGTGACGGCCGCCATATCAATCCATTTCTTATCCTGGGAGCGAATGTGCTCGCGGATGCGGTTGCCGCCGTAGAGCGTGGCCGCGCGCCCCATCTTCTGGTTGACGCGATCGAGCCATTCGTATGCATGGTCGCCCGACATGGCGTGGTGCGTCAGGTCTTCGAAGTCCAAATCGGCTTGCGTCGTCGGGCCGGGATTGAGGAGGCCTAGATAGCGCGCCACATTCGCGGCCACGTTATCGTCGGTCGAGAAGTCGTAGCCGCCGACCATGATGCCGCGCTTCTCGGCCTCGGCGCGGCGCGACGCGAAGGTGTGGTCGGTCATCCCGAGTCCCTGGTTCACCTTGAGCGAACATCCCCAGGCCCAGGTCGCTACCGCGTCCCAATCGATGGCGTTGTCGTGGTTGCAATCGAACATCACGGGTTGAAGCATAATTAAACTCCCTCTCCGGGCACAAAGCACCGGATGTGATATTTCCCCGGAAACGGCGCCGTCGCATCCTTCATGACGTACCAGACGACGGCCTCTCCGGTCGGATTGCCGGCGTTGTGGATGACGGCTTCGGATGGCACGGGAAACCATTCGGTTTCGATCGGAACCCAGTAACGGTCATCGCCGGGATGCTTTTCCCAAGTGGTGCGGTGGCCGTCGGCTATATCACAGCAAGGGACTCCGTTGGGCGAATGAACGCCCTTGAACCATGAACGGATATTGTCGGGGACATCACCATATTGGCCGTTGTCGAAGGCGAAGGCTCGGGTTGCCCCATAGAAGATGAGGATGGAGGCGGCGAGAAGATAGAGCCAATTCAGGAGAGATTTGGGGTTACGTGCGATCATCGGGTGGGTTCGCCTATCATAGAACGATGATGGCAGGATAGAGCCAGCAAGCGGTGCGTCCTCCTGAATTAAAACTACCAGTACGGATGCCGTTTCCGCTCACGAGACCGAATCAGTTGCGGGCGATTGTGAATCGGAACGGGCAACCGTGCAAGGGTGGGAGAGGCTGTAACATTTCGTGATTGAGATAGTTCGATTGCTTTCTTGACCCATTAAAGAAATATGCTAATCTCCGTACATCAGGAACGGAGCAAGCAAATGACCTACCAACTCGGCGCAGAGATCAACTTCAAAGGGTTCACCGGCAAGGTTGGTATCAAGAACGAAGGCGGCATTGTCGGCTTCCGCGCCTTCGCCCGCAACGAAAAGACCGGCACTTATCGCGAAGTCCTCGGGTGCTCGCAAGAGGATGGTTGGGTAGATGGCGCGAATGAAGGCTTTTGGTTCAACCATACTCACGACACCAAGGATGAGGCGGCAACGCTCGCTTGGAAAGCTTATCGGTGGCTCAACAAGGGGCGGACGGCATAAGCCGTCCTTTCCATTTTTCGGGAGTCGTCAATGGATGGACATTACCTTGAATGTGCAAGCGCGGCTTATGCCGTTCTGATAGAACGCGCCGAGCGAAAGCATGGGAAACACTCCAAGGAAGTGAAGGAACTCAAGCGAGAACTTGCTGCCATTTCCGATGAATGTTTCCGACATATCATTGCGGAGCGCAAAGCATGACCTGGGCTAGCGACCGCCGCCTCGATTTCATTGCATGGCGCCTCCACCACGGAGGCTCCATCCGCCGGCTAGACCTCATGACCGCGTTCGAAATCTCAATGCCGCAGGCTTCCGCCGACTTCGCAGCTTTCGAGCGGTTGTATCCAGGGGCGATGGTGTACGACAAGTCCGAGAAACGATACATGGCGCAGGGAAACACGAGGCGAGCGTTTGCTACGGATCGACAAGGACGGCTGATGTTTGTGATCGGCTAGCAAAAGCGCGGCCCGTCTCGGCGGCTTGCGAAGTGCCTAGCGTTAGCACCCGCCGCGAGCGAGAACGGCGCAGGGCACTTACCGCATTCGAAGTCTATCCCCATAGTCCCAACCCGCTCTCCACTCATGCCGCTCTATCGTTCCCCTTATGCAAGGATTGTCGGAACGATAGCCGCCAGCAGCGTGTGCCGCATGTCCTTCTATAAAGGCTGGCCGGTGAATTACAAGCACCGGATACGGGAACTGATCTATGACGGCGGAAGCCGGGGGAACGGGGCGGATGTGGCGGCCGGCGGCGGTCATCAGTCCAACGCCTCATCTAGCAGCGGGAGTAATCCTTTTGCGTCGGCCCGCAGAGGCTCATCGCTGATCTGCCAACGGCGGAATATACGTGCATGGCCCTCGTTTTCCGCCGCCATATTGCCGAGTACGGTGCGGCAGCGTTCCAGCAATCCTAGCAGTTCGCGGATGTGAGCTGCTTTCTTGGCGTTCTCGGCTTCCCAGTTGATGGCATAGGGCGGCATGGCTAGCGGACCTCATTCAATCGCTTTGCCAATTCTTCGCCGCGTTTCACTGCCCACGACCAAC
>Ga0210394_10005654_pt1 | contig 13939 bp, 17 predicted proteins | sample IncBWC12MmetaG_FD_160121 | JGI IMG/M metagenome (GOLD analysis project Ga0210394, IMG submission 160121) | Forest soil microbial communities from Barre Woods Harvard Forest LTER site, Petersham, Massachusetts, United States - Inc-BW-C-12-M | ecosystem: Environmental > Terrestrial > Soil >...
AAGCCGTAGCGGGTTGCCAGGGCACGGGTGCTCTCTTGCGACGCTTGGAGCTCGGCTCGAACACGCGGCGTCGTACGGGCTGCGCCGTGAAGACCTGTTGCCAAAGTGCATCCTCCCCCTGACGGCTTAAGGATGCACCATCATACTCCGGGACTAAACACCTAGAGCGCCAACCACGTTGAAACAAGCCCCGCCCGCCGGGTTCGATCGCTTCAGCGGCCCGGCAAAGGCGCTACATCGCCGCCCGCGAATATGCCGAGAACGAGCTATGCAAGGATCTTACGCCCAGCGAGCGCGTCGCGATCTTGTGTCTGCCAGCTCCCACCCCCCATCCGCCGCTCTCGTCTGGGGATTCTGCCCAGGAGAGCTTTGGGCAGTTAAATTCGCATGGCGCCGTCGACTCCGGCCGAGGTCCACGATCGGTGCCGGCGCCGCCAAGAGCAGCACCACCTCGCCTTCGGTAAATCGGGACCTCGCAATCGCGATAGCGCACCAGCGCCTCGGCGACCGCCCAGTCCGCTTCCTGGCGGTTACCGAAGCCCTGGCGGAAAACCTTCACTCCGCCGCGGGTCATGCTGAGCTGATATTTGCCGCGCGTCATTCTTCGGCAATTATCGCGTCGCGACCGCGAAAGATCCGTGAGGTGGTTCACATTGCCGCGGCTGGCGGAGAACCGTCTCACCCTCGCCGGGGAGACGATGCGAAGGCCGCGCGCTCACGCAACTATGGTATCCTGCCCGATGGCCCAGGCGGGTGAGAAACTGTGAACCCCTACAACGGGTTCAGCCCAGTACAGCGGGTGCAGGCGCTCCGCTGGCTCAAGGGCGAATATGCCGCCGGGCGCCGGCAGCGGCCGACCAGCTGCGACGGCTGCGGGCAAACCGAGGGCATCATCCAGGCGCACTCCGAGGATTACAGCCAACCCTTCGGCGACCACATAGGCGCCTTCGGCTTCTGCTACCGCTGCCACGTGATGCTGCACAGCCGGCACCGCGCCCCGGAGGCGTGGGCGCGATACAAGGCCGAGCTCGTCGCCGGCGTGACCTTCCAGCCGTTCCTGGTGGCGAATTGGTACGGCTTCCGAGCGCAGCACCTTCTGCGCTGGGCGCCGGCGATCGGCGAGCCCGGGCCGCCGCGCCCCGATATTCTGAGCCGCATCGGCTGATCGTCCAGCGCCGCTGGCGATCGCCTTCCTCTACCCCGCTGCGAAGCACGGCGGAGCGCGGGTCGCCGGTGCAAGTTTCGCCGCGAAACTTGATGACGTGTCGGCGGGTGCGCTCTCGAAGGCCCGCTCCGTCTTACGGTTCAGCGAGGCGCTGGCCGACGCGGTGATGGCCGGCGAGCCGCTCGACGCGGCGTCAGGGGGGCTATAAAGGGGAGTGCGGAAATTCCGCAGTTGCAACCCAGGGTCGGCGCTGACGGCACCTTCGCCCTGGCGGCTCGCCGACGAGCGCTCCTGCTCATGGCAGGGTGCACCCTCAGCTCGAGCTGGGCATCCGCCAAATCGACATCTATTCGCCCGCCGGGGAGGAGCGCGGGCGCTGTCAACTTACCGCGGGCGATCCACATTGACACCGTGCACGGACGAACACCGCAGCGCTTGGCGATTGCGGCTTTTGTCACCACCACCACTTCACAGGGGCCGGCTGTTAACAATGCGTGAACCCTCTCTCACTTGGCAATAGGGGGTCTCCGAAGTGCCCCCATAGCATTGACCTCAGCAAGTACCTTCGCGCCACCCGCCATCGCTTGTGGGCTGACCGTTGCCTGCCGTCAATACAATTCGCAGGTTGACTTGTGAACCGCGCTGCCGCAAACCTGGTCATGCTTCGCGCGCGGGGTCGGTTATTGTGGCAATGGTTTAATTAAATGGCACGGCAAGCGCGTGCACCAGCACACCGCCCGCTAACACCTGCCGTGACCGCAGACGGCCTGCGCCTGGTAGACCGGATCCGAATGCGCAACGTGGTTGAGTTAAAGATCAATCCGCGCAACAGCCGCACGCACAGCGCCGACAAGGTGGCGACCATTGTAGCGTCGATCCGCCCCTTCGGCTTCACCATGCAGTTGATGGTTGACGGTGAAGAGATGATCGCCGGGCACGGCCGGTTGCTAGCCGCGCAATAGCTTGGCATTGCCAAGGGCCCACCAATGAAACGTGCGGCGCACAGCCTGGCCGTTTATCCGCCGCGACACCTCTTGAACCTGTCGAGGGCGTTGAGAGAGTCGTCGACCAGCACGGCATCGATCCGCAGCAGATCGCGGTCGAGAGCGGCACCGCGTAGGAAATCGCGCTCCTCTACCAGGACGACGTCTTCAAGATGAAAAACATCGAGAATTATGCCTATTCGAGGACCGGGTATCCGATCGAAACCGGCAAAGCCTCAAAAGCGCCGTGAGCGCCCGGTGAGGGGCCGGTCCATGTCGGGCCATGTGTGTACCGGCGACTTCGTTCTGCGATTTGGCCCCTGTCGGTTCTTAAACTGATGTCCGACTTCTGCTACCTGATGGTTTGCCGGCGCTGGGAGGCGGGATTTGCGATTTCTGACGCGCGACGGCGTGCCGTTTGAAGGCGGGACGTTTCTCGAGGCAGTGACCGCGCCGCGCGCCACGAGCCGCCGGTCATGCCCCGGCATCGCCGAGTTTATGGTCGCGGTAGCGGCCGGCGTCGAGCTGCAGGCCGGCCACCACGTCCGCAGCGCCATCGCCGCCGATTTCCTTGCCGACCTCGAGGCGGCGGGCCTCATAGAGCGGGTTTCGTAACTCCCTAGAATACCGGCAGATTGAGGCCCGGCGGACTGCGATTGACGTTGTTCAGTACGTCAGAAAGCGCAGTGTGTGCGCATGAACAGCCGCAGGAATACCGCCGAAATGACCCGCACCTTTGGGATCGAAATCGAGGGCTACGGCCTGACACAGCAGATCGTGGCAAACGCGATTACGGCCGCCGGCGTGACCTGCCGGGTCGAAGGCTACGGCCACAAGCACTCCGGTTAATTGGGAGGTCGTCACCGACCAAAGCATCAGCAGCCCGAACGGATTTGAGGTGGTGTCGCCAATTCTGCGCGGACCGGAAGGCCTGTCGCAGGTGCGCACCGTGATGAACGCGCTGACTGCCGCCGGCGCCAAGGTGAACAAGGGCACCGGCCTTCATGTGCACATTGGCGCCGCCGATTTTACCGTCGCTGAGATCCGCAACATTGCGAAAAACTACGTGATCTTTGAGGATTTCTTTGACGCGATCGTCCCGCCGAGCCGGCCCGCCAGCGAGAACATTTACTGCGCAGCGTGCGGTAAACGCGCTGAACGCCTGCACCACGATCGACGAGATCATCACCACGATGCACCCGGGCGCCCGCCGCGACGGACAGGGCCGCTATCACAAGCTGAACCTGGTGAGCCTTTGGGTGCACGGCACAATCGAATTCCGCCAGCACTCCGGGACGGTCGACGCCGACAAGGCGGTGAATTGGATTGAGCTCTTGATGCAGTTTGTGAACCGCGCGGCGGTCACGCGCCAGCGGCCGGCGAATTATCTGGTGACGCCGGCCGGCAAGCTGTTCCACGCCTTTTTTCGCAGCTTCCAGATTACCGGGCTGAAAACCTACTTCCGGGGCCGGCGGGACACGCTGCACCCCGCGGAAGCCGGCGAGATACGGATCTCCAACACGCTGCGGCGCCGGCTGTAAACCCAAGGATCAGAGCATGTCCAACAACGCAAAAACCCTGCAGACCGTGACGCCGACGCCAGCGAGCAACCGCGGCTGGCGCGACTACCTTGCTGGCCTGCCGTACCCGGCCCGAATACGAGAGATGGGGTGAGATCGAGCAGCGCCACTACGAGCGCGGCCGCCTCCGCGCAGCTGGCGCGCCGCGGCGGTTCCGGCAGGTGCCGGCGACCGAGCCGGCGAACGTGATCGCCAAGCTGCACGGCCTGCGGCTGATCCCGAAGAAGGCCCCGGACAACACGCTGGCGCCGACCCGCCGCGAACAGGAGTATTGAGCCATGAAGCAGCACATTGCCGCCACCGCAACGAAGCCGCTGCCGATCAGGCCGGTGAGGCGGGCCCTCTATTTTGCCTACGGGTCCAATCTGAATGAGGAGCAAGTTTTCCGCCGGTGCCCGGGCGCGAGGTGCTACGGGCCGTGCACCCTGCCGGATTACCGGCTGGTGTTTGACGGGGTCGCGGACATCATCCCGGCGCGCGGTGCGGCGGTCGAGGGCGCGCTCTACGAGATCACCGACAAGTGCGAGTGCGCGCTGGACCGCTACGAGGGGTTTCCGCACCTCTACGTGAAAACCACATTTGAGATCGAGGAAACGCGCAAGGGGCGCCCGACGCGCCGGCGCAAGGTGATGGTCTACACGATGGAGACCAACCAGATCCGGCCGCCCAGCGAGGGTTACGTGGAGACAATCCGGCAGGGGTTTGACGATTGGGGCATCCCGCACGCCACCCTTGACGCCGCCGTCAAAGAGGCGCTGGGCAAGGCCCGTGCTGGGCCCCGCCGAGGGTGAAGGGCGCACCGCGGCGCATCAGGACCGCCCGGGCATGACCACGATCGCGGAGGTCCCCTTTGCCGCGGTGCAGCCCTTCGCGAGCCGCGCCAACCGCGAGCATGGTCGATCTCGAACACCAGGTCGACGCGGCTGGTTTGCGGCGCTGAGCAAGGGACGGATCATTGGCATCGCCGGCCTCCTGAAATTCGCCACCGGACAGCGGATCGAAGGCGTCTGGGTCGACCCGGACTTGGCGCGGCATGGGGGTTGGCGACGACCTGGCGACCAAGCTGATGGAGGTGGCCGAGCATGAGTGCGCGCCGGCGATCGAGGGTTCGCCTGGCGGCCGGAATATTATGAGTGCCGCGGCTTCGAGCGCTGCGGCGCTCTCGCGAACGGCGCCGGTGCGCGTGAGGAGACGGCTGTGAACCATTACAACGGCTTCACCCCGACCGAGCGGGCGCGAGCGCTATGCTGGCTCAACGGAGAATATGCCGCCGGGCGCCGGCAGCGGCCGACGGCCTGCGACGGCTGCAGCCAGACCGAGGGTATCATCCAGGCCGATCGACGCACTTACTCTCACCGGCGCCCGGCGCATTCAGGTTTTTACTCACGGCGTCATCCCGTCGGTGCTGCCTTCGTTGCTCGGAATCAGCCTCTATCGGCTCGACGAGAATATCCGCTCATCACTGGTTCTCGGCTTTGTCGGCGCCGGCGGTATCGGGTTCCAACTGCTGACGGCGATGAACCTGTTTCAGTACCGAGAGGTCTCGCTGCTTCTCATCGTCACCTTCATCATCGTGCTCGCGGCCGAGCGCCTTTCAGCCCTTATTCGGTCGCGGCTAAACTGAGCCGAGACCGCGAGCGCGATGATCGGGTCGAGCAGCGTCAAGTCTCCAATCGAGCATGATGGGCGGCATGCCACGCCGACGCTAAATCCTGTGCGCATCCCGCAGATTCGCACATCCACGACCCGGCCGGACTCCGCCTCAAGAGTCTTTCGTCGGGATTTATCTCCAAGCACCGAAACACGACATCGTTTTGATACATATTCGCAACCGCATCTCAAACCGCTCTGCCACGCCGGCCCGACATCGGTGGGATAAAAGGACTGCTCCGGAGGCATGAAGACCCGCTCCGGCCGCCAAGCCGGGACGGCCGCTATCGGTCGGGAGAGCCGACCTTCGTAAAGATGGGTGGCAAGGAGGAAGTTGCGCCGATAGCGGTCGTCCCACCGATCAGGATCGACCCTTAAAGCAGGCACTCCACGGGAGCTTCTGGCCGGCTAAGCACTGCTCAACTGCATGGTGATGTTTGGCGCTGCGAAGCGAATATCAGCAGCCCCGAAAGCGGCAATCAGGTGATGGAGCGCCCGGCGTTGTAGATAAGTTGGACGCCCGGGCAAGGAAGTGAACTTGCAGCGTACGACCAAGGTGGTCTGCAGCACATCCGTTACCCCCTGCATCTTCAGCGGGTTAATAAATTCTGCCCCAATCTCGGAGTCTTCCAAAAGCTCTTGTCCAACGCGCTTAATCGTCTTTCTTACCGTTTCGAGTTCGACCGCGGAATCGAGATGAAGATTGAATTTTACTACTGACCAGTCGCGGCTGTAATTGGTAACGGCTTGCACCTGCCCGAAGGGAATCGTGTGTACGGGTCCGTTTTGATGACGTAGAATTACCGAGCGAAGCGACATCCCTTCAACAGTTCCACGCAGCCGACCGGTGTCGATGTACTCGCCAACCCTGAAGGCGTCTTCCAACAAGAAGAAAATCCCCGAGATGATATCTCGGACAAGATTTTGAGCCCCGAAGCCAAGGGCGATTCCTATTACACCGAGCCCTGCAAGGATCGGCGCTAGGTTGACCCCGAGGGCGGACAAAGCGACCACTAACGCGACAATTCCGATGCTGATCAGGATCAAATTCCGCACCAGCGGCAACAACGTCGCCAGGCGCGACGCCCGCTCGCCGGTCTCTTCATCGTCATCCCCCGGAGCGGCAAGCCGAGGCATCTTTTCGTCGATGATTCCGCTGAGCACGAGCCAAATGATCCAAGCCGCGATGGCAGTTACTGCGGCTAGTAAAACCGGGCGGACCAAGAGCCCTTGGAAGCTGTCAGCCGGGGGTGTGATCAGATCGAGCACCCAGACTTCGCCGAGCCACGCAATACCGAGAAGCAGAAGCAGCGAGTCGCAAAGGCGACGCAGCGCCTGGATAAATCGCTCTTGGCGTATTGTAGTTTCGGAACCCGGGCGGAAACGCGCGGCGAGGTAATCAATGAGCTTTTGACCGGCCTGCCAGGCGATCGCCAAAATCACCAAGATTATCTGGGTGATCGTTGCCGCGCCGTACACCGACGCGCCTTCGCCAAGGGCGAAGGCGATCGTCGCCGCTACCAGGATGACTAGCGACAAGAGGATGAAGAACCAATGCCAACTGGCGGCAAGGACGCGACGCAGTAGCGGAGGCTCGCTATCGGTCGCGGCCAGGATGGCGCGTGCGATCGGGCGGCGAATGGCCAAGAACATCGCGATCTTGTAGCTCGTCATGATCATGCTGAGGACGAGTGCCGTCCCGAACACGACCGCGTGGGCGAACCCTATCCGCTCGACCAGCCAGAGGAAGCAGTAATTCAACGGGCTGACCGTCGCGTAAAACCCAAGCCAGCGCATACAACGGTGCGCATCATCGTCATCGATGCGCAGCAACCGCAGGTCGGCGCGCCGCGGAGAAAACACGATGATTAAGGCGGCAATCGCTGTACGCCATTCGAGCGCCGCCCATACGAACCGATCGGCCGCCTCGTCCAGCAGGCGATTGCCCGCCGAAGCGCCAACTAAAGCGATCCAAGAAAACGCCGCAAAAACGGGAAGGCTGACGGCGGTAGCGGCCCCTCTGAGAAGCGCCGTGCGCAAGCGGGCGTCCGGCCCCCGGGTGATCCGCATAATCCCGCGATCGAACAGATGCCGCATCGCCGATCCGATCAGCGGGGCTGCGAGCAGTCCACCGATCACGATCAGCCAAAACCGCACTGAGACGGTGCTGCTCCTGTTCAGGTCGGCGGTTTCTGCACTCCAATAGGCCGGCGCTTCCCGAAGCTGCGCGACCGCATGCAGCGCTTGATCGATGCTTTGCCAGACCTCAGCAAGGCGTGCGGCGTTTGTCGGATTTGACTGAGCGGCCGCTGGGGAATCGGAGACCGTCGCCTTGTCCTGAATGCGATCGGCGATGACCCGGCCGAGGCTGCTTTGCGGGCGCGCTGCCGGTTGTGCTCCCGCGATCTCTTTACGCGCAGGCGCAACGGTATCCGCCGCCTCGCATGGCGCAACAACGGACCAGACGACGACAACGGCAAGCGGCACAAGGAGCAGCAATGGGCTGCAAAACTTGCCGCCGGCCGATACGCCCGTTGCGCGAACGAAAGCCAGATTACGCGTCAGATGGTCACCTCCTCGCCGTCCGGATCGCTGCGGAAAATCCAGCTGCCTCCACTGCGGAACGAGGCCGCCGTGGCAAAAGTGTCCTCCATAAATTGTAGGTAGGTGCAACGCCCATCCGCAACCTTCGCGAAAACAGCGAAAGGCGAGGTCACGGTGTTTCCAACAACTGTCGATCTGTATGTGAAGCGGCCGAACATCGCCGCAAATTTTGTTGAGCCAAAAAGCGCCTCGGTGTCGAAGGCCGCGATCTGCCAGAAGCGAGCCACGTCCAAGAAGGTTTTCACGATGCTCTCCGGGCCTTTCGATGTCCCGGCCCACGGCATGATTTTCGTCAGATCGGGATTGGCGTAGTTGAGGGACACGTAGGTCACATCGGGGATCGTCAGCGAGCGGACGTGGTCGATGTCAGTCGGATTTTTCAGGATCGCGGCGAGAACCTCGATCGGACTGAGCATCGGACACTCCTTTGCAGCGCGTATTAACGCGGCGACCACTCGGGAGTGCCGATGTTAGTAGAACGGGTACGCTCTGCGCGATTGGCGAATTAGCGGCGAAGCCTGAAATGACTTTCCCGATTTCGGGAAGATGGGCGATGCTGCTCAGATCGGGAGGTCGGGAAAGAGCGTCGGCGCCATTTGTGCCGAGAACTCCGCGAAGAGGCGGCACGGTTTCGAGATGTGCCGATTTCCGAGATGCACAACCGATAAATCCCATGTCGGGAAACGCCAGTCGGGCATCACCTCCACCAGTCGGCCCTGTCGCATCAGCTCGGGCTGAACCACCGGGGGAAGCTCGCCAATACCGCAACCTGCCAGCAGCGCGGGCGCGAGACCGGAAAAATCGTTCATCGTGAGATAGGGCTGAAAGGTGATGGCTTCCGTGCCTTGCCCGTCTTTGTGGGCGAAGGTCCAGCTAGCCTCACTCCCGCGGCGCCAAAACGCCAGCAGCCGATGATCGAGAAGGTCCTTGGGCGTTTCGGGCGGCTTGCACCTCTTCAAATAATCCGGGCTCGCGACGAGTTGGCGGCGATAGGCGAGGATCTTTCGTGCGACCAATGACGAATCTTTGAGGAAGCCGATACGGAATGCCAAATCGATCCCTTCGGCGATATGATCCACATGCCGCTCGGTCACCAGAATATGAACGCGAACATCGGGATACGATGCCTGAAATGCGGTAACGAGCGGCGTTAGCAAGGTGTCCGAGATCGTAGGAGGTGCCGAAAGCCGCAGTGTCCCGCAGACGTTCGACAGCCGGTTCGAGACGATGTCCTCCACCGCCTCGCCGATTTCGGCGGTGCGAACCGCATGCTCCAGGGCTTCTGCTCCCAGTTCCGTGAGCCGAAGGTTGCGCGTCGAGCGTTCGAGCAGGCGCACGCCAAGCTCGTCCTCAAGTTCGGCGATCCGCCGGCTGACGGTCGAGATCGGAATTTGAAGACGGCGCGCCGCTTCTGAAAAGTTATTGGCTTCGACGACTTTCGCGAACACCACCAGGGAATTGAGATCTGCCATCGGCTTCCCAAAAATGGAAATCTAATCCTCCGGCATTGCCGCACGGTGGACAAGGGGCTCTCTTGCTGATCGCCAAACTTGGCCAATCCAAGGGGCAAAAGCCAGGATCATCCTGCAAGTTCGCTCAGACCGCGCGTTCTTCGCCGCCAGGCCATGAATCCTGGAGAACCGAAGGAGGGCGCGATCATCCCATATTTGGAAATCTAATTTCCGCCTTTGTCGGCTATTGGGCAAATGAGCGGTCGGATATCTTCTCGGGAAGCGCGGATTCCTGAGCAGAAGCCGAAGGATCGGCACGGGTTTCATACATGTGAACGCTAATCCCTTCGTGGATGGAGCAGATGAAAACTAATTCAGCATCTGGCATCCAAGTATCTGGTACCCACGCAAGGCGAGATGTCCTGCGATTTGGTGCGGTCTCCGCAATCGAGCTTGCTCTGTCCGGTCGCACCTCTGCTGCATCTGATCGCGCCCTTGCTGGCGGTGGCGGTTCCCGTCTACTCCAATCTGCCGGTGTGCTCACCTTTGGCCCGGACAACGTTCTTTTCGTCGGCGATATCAGAGGCGCGGCCATTCATGCGTTTGCACTTCGAGCGACCGACCTGACGTCGCAAGCAGATGTGGAGCTTGGCAATTTCCACGACTTTGAAGGTCATGACCTGGTCCGCGGCTTGGATCAGAAACTTGCTGCGCTATTTGGCACGACGTATGACAAAATCGTCGTCAACGACATGGTTGTGCATCAACCCTCTCAGCAAATCTTTATTTCGGTTGAACGCGGCCGAAGCACGGATGCGCTTCCGGCGATCGTGAAGGTGAACCATGGCCAGCTGGAGGTATTGGAGCTGGACCACATTCCGCACTCGCAAATCGGAATTCCGAATGAGCCCGACGCTAAGGCAATGCTGGAGTTCGACACACAGCGGTCATTCGCGATCACAGATGTTAAATACTACAACGGAGAAATCTTCGTAACCGGCGTATCAAACCAGCGATTCGCTTCGACGCTGCATCGGATCCCGTATCCTTTCAATCCTCAGATGGCAACATGCACTGTTGAGATCTGGCACCCGGTACACGGGGAATTCGAGACGCGCGCCCCGATCATTCGGCACCTCATCAAAGAGGTGCAAGGCGAGCCATATCTGTTCGCCGTCTATGGTTGCACGCCTCTTGTGCGCTTCCCGCTTGCCGCTTTGAAGGATGGCGCGCACGTTCGCGGGGATGTGATCGGAGAGCTGGGGTACGGAAGCAACCCACTCGACATGCTCACGTTTAGCGATCCCTTTGATCAAAAAGAATATCTGGTAGTCACCATTGATGTGCGAAGCGCGTCGCGCATTGCCGTCTTAGATCTCGGGGCCGCGACGCCAGAGCCGACCGGCGGTCCGATCGATTTCGGGCCGGGCGGTCTGGGTCGCACACAGGGCCTCCTCCCGATCAAGGCTGACCATTTCGCGATCCTCAACTCAAAATGGGCAGTCGAAATTCACCGTCACCCAAAGACGGGGTATCGCCTGGATATCAGCACTTTGATGGTGCCGTATTTCTTCGAGCGCAGAGATGGAATGTCGGAGATGAATTGGCCGGACGGTCCCGATCCATTCCAATACCGCGAGCATCACCGTGAGATATCGCGAGGGGACAAATGACGGCGCGGCTTGGGTTGATCACGCCCGATGCAGAGTGACCCTGCGAACGCACAGCTGACGAGCCAACCTTCGCTGATGGTCGACTGCGATTCTCGTCAGCCGGCATCGGGCGGCGTCGGTGTCTATAACCTTGATCCAGATTTTATGGTCTCGCTTGGCGGATACGTGAAAGCGGGTGGCCTACTGCAGTCCATCCTCCGAGTTACAGTCGTTCGGACGGGAGTAGCGATTGGTGACCATCTTCCGGACGTTTTTGGCCGCTATAAGATATCGGAAGACGGGGTTCGGTTCATCCCACATTTTCCATTCGAAAGGGGGCTCTCATATCGAGCAATTTTCGACCCTCGCCCGTTCGGTCGGCCCGAATTCTCAGAGGCGCTGACCCTCGAATTTTCGCTCTCGCGAGAGCAGAACGCCTTGCCCACGGAGGTGACGCGTATTTTCCCCTCGAACGACTACCTGCCCGAAAACCTGCTTCGCTTCTACGTGTGCTTCTCCAATTCGATGCAGCGCGGTCGAGCCGAGGCCGAGATATCGCTTCTCGGCCCCGATGGAGAGCCAGCGCCTGACGTGCTTTATCGCGCACCCGTCGAACTCTGCGACAGAAGCATGCGGTGTCTGACGATACTGCTCGATCCTGGCCGGCTCAAACGCGGTGTAGGCCCTAATCGCGAATTGGGCCCACCGCTCAAGGCTGGTCAGGAGTACACGCTGGCAGTGGGTTCAGGTATGGTTGACTTATCCGGTCATCGGTTACGAGAGACTTTCCACAAGCGCTTCGGTGTCGCAGCGGCCGTGCGGGAAAACATTGCGGTTGAGCAGTGGAAGATCGTGCCTCCCGCGACTGAAAGTCGTCAGCCTCTCGTGCTTATGTTTACAAGACCGTTGGATTGGGCGCTGCTGTCGCAGACGATCACCGTCGTATCGGGAGATGAGCAAGCAATTGCGGGCCGGATCGTCATTGACCGGTGCGAAAGACGATGGAGCTTTACACCGACATCGCCTTGGGCCGCGGGCTGCTACCACGTTCGTGTCGCATCGGGTCTCGAAGATGTTTGCGGCAACAGCGTAATGTCGGCGTTTGATAAACCTCTGCGATTAGGCAGCGATTTGGCATATGAGGTGACGAATCGCTCGGTTTCCTTTCAGTTGGTGTGAGGTGTCTGCCTGGCGCTGGGAACTGTCGCAAGTATTGAAGAGTGGGTCGCACGTGGTCGGGACGCCACTCGAGTGAACCGAAGTCGTCTTGCTTATACAGTGTGTGTCGGCGACAGCAGTGAGGCATTTCTTGCTTTGTTTCGATCTCGTCGGCGAGGAGTTGGCGATGGCGACAATGAAAGCTGCAGTGATTCATGAGTCTGGTGGTCCTGAAGTACTCAAGCTAGAAAGCCGACCCATTCCGACACCAGAGCCGGGCGAAATTCTGATCGCCGTCAAAGCCTTTGGCCTCAATCGCTCTGAACTGTTCACCCGGCAAGGGCTTTCGCCGGACGTGCAATTCCCGCGAGTACTCGGCATCGAGGCCGTGGGCGTGGTCGACCCAGCGCCGGGCCATGAGTTCAAAAGAGGCGATGTGGTTGCCACCGCAATGGGGGGGATGGGGCAGCAGTTCGACGGCAGCTACGCTGAATATACCTGTGTGCCCGCGGGGCAGGTGCAAGCGCTCAAGACCTCGCTCGGTTGGGACGTGCTCGGAGCCCTACCGGAGATGCTTCAGACCTCGTGGGGCTCGCTGTTCAAATCGCTTCAGCTGAAACAGGGCCAGCGTCTGCTGATCCGTGGTGGCACTACCTCGGTCGGGCTCGCTGCTGCCGCGATTGCCAAAAGCCATGGTGCCTTCGTGGCGGCAACTACCCGTCGGCCCGATCGCGAGACGCTGCTCCGCACCAGCGGCGTCGATCAGGTTTTCATCGACACCGGATCGATCGCTGAGCAAGTCAAGGTCGTGTGCCCTGGCGGTTTCGATAAGGTGCTCGAATTGATCGGCACGACGACGCTCCTCGATTCACTGCGTTGCGCCAAGCAGCGCGGCATCGTCTGTATGACAGGCATGGTTGGCAATAAATGGGCGTTCGACAACTTTAGCCCGATGGACGCGATACCGACCGCCGTCAGCCTTACCACTTATGACGGCGGACCGGAGGATTTCATGCTCACGCCGCTCGACGAATTGGTCGAGCAGGTTGGGGTGGGCCAACTCCGTGTGCAGATCGGCAAAACCTTCCGCCTCGACGAGATCGTCGAGGCCCATCGCTGCATGGAAGAAAACAAGGCCGGCGGAAAGATCGTCGTGTTGGTCTGAGACGACAACGGTCGATTGTGCCTCGGCCTTGCTCACGGCGAGAACTTCACGAAAGGAGAGCAGAATGCGGTTTGCCCGACAGCTGTCAGAGGCACTGGTGATTTGCGTGGCGACGGTCGGATTGACGGCAACATCGGTCGAGGCCGCATCCGAAGCAGCCTTCCTATTCTCGACAGACCCGACGATCAGCGCCGCACAGCACGCGGCCTACGATGTCGTCCACCAATATGAGCAGTATCTGAACACAGGTAACACGCAGGGTATCCTAGGCCTTTTTGCATCGCAGAGCGTGGCCGAGTGGAACGACAAGCCGACATACGCTACGCGCGAACAGAAGACCGCCGGATACGAAGCGCTTTTCAAGATCGCTAAATTCTCCACCGTCTTCGGCTACGCGAGCATTGGCGTCGATGGTGACACGGCGGTGGTACGCACGTTCCACCACAAGGGAGCGGCGGTATTAGAGAACGGGAAGGAGGTGCCGGATTTCAATCGTGAGGTGTTTATCCTTCGGAAGATGAATGGCGTCTA
>Ga0210394_10005655_pt1 | contig 13936 bp, 11 predicted proteins | sample IncBWC12MmetaG_FD_160121 | JGI IMG/M metagenome (GOLD analysis project Ga0210394, IMG submission 160121) | Forest soil microbial communities from Barre Woods Harvard Forest LTER site, Petersham, Massachusetts, United States - Inc-BW-C-12-M | ecosystem: Environmental > Terrestrial > Soil >...
GATGTCGTTCCACGCCGCTTCATCCAGCTCCGCCGCTTTCATGCGGCGCAACAGCGAGCCTGCGTTGTTGACCAGAACATCGATGGGCCCAAGTTGCTCAGTCACGTCCTTCATCATGGTCTGAATGTCAGAGTGTTTGCGCACATCAGCCTGGATTGAGATCGCCTTCCCGCCGGCGTCGTCAATTCGACGTTGAACATGAGCTGCGCCTTCGCGATTGCTGTGGTATCCAATCGCGACGTTGGCTCCCAGTTGAGCAAACAGCGAAGCCGTTGCCGCGCCTATGCCCGACGATGCGCCGGTGATCAATGCGACTTTCCCGGTTAGATCCAGATAATTCGGCATTCGGTTTGATAACTTCGCTTCCCTTTCTCCAAGGTTATCCGGCGGATCCCTCCGTCGAGCACAAACAAGCCACCATCCTCAAAACGGGCAGGAGAGCGGCGACAGCGACGATCGGTACGCACCAATGAAAATGATCGACGACGAATCCTGTGACAAGAATAAAGCCGATTGTTCCATACCGGCGTCTGCTCCGCCGAGTCCTCCGGCAAATGGAGCCCCGTCTCGGGTGAAAAACCGCGAAATCACGAATGCCCACGCTTGACGGCTACGCAAAGGAGTTGCCAAGCGACACACCGTCCGGATGTCGGAAGGGTCGCAACTCGCCCACAAGGATCCACAGAATAGTCGCACACAGCAACGGGAGCACACCGAAGCCGATGAACACTGGCGTGTAAGAATAGTGGTCCACCACCCAGCCGGTGATCAGCGTGAACAGCATGCCGCCGAATCCGGAGCCCGTACTTGCGAGCCCATAGACGGAAGCCACGGTGTTTCTGGGAAATACATCGCCCGGCAAAGCCAGCATGTTCGCGAGGCTGCCGGTATAACCTAGCATCGCGATAGAAACTAGCGCGATCGCAAGCCATGCCTGTTGGACAAGGACAGCGCCAATTGCGGAGGTCATTAGCGCTGCAAAGAATGTGACCGCGCCCTTACGCGCCACCGTCACTGACTTGCCGCGCCGCAGCAGCCAGCCGGAAAGTCCGCCGCCCAGGAAATTGCCCGCGCCGGCCATCGCGAACGGAATCCATGAATACTTGCCGATGGCCGCTGTGTCGAATCCTCGCGCCCGTGTCAGATATTCGGGAAACCAGAAGAGGTAGAAGTACCACACCGGGTCCAGGAAGGCCTTTGCGAGAGTAAATCCGAGGACAAAGCGCGTGCGCACGAGTATACGGACGGGCATAGGCGGCGCTTCGAATTCGGCTGCGGCCGCGAGTGGCTTACGATATGCGGACAGCCACAAGGCGAGCCAGATCAACCCCACCGCGCCGACTGAGACAAACGCGGGTGGCCATCCGTAACGGAGCAGGATCCACGCGACGATGGGCGGAGCCAGGACCGCGCCAACCGCCGACCCGCTGTTGAAGATCCCGGACGCCAAGGCGCGCTCGCGCTCGGGAAACCACTCCGTCGCCACCTTCACTCCCGCGGGCCAGTTACCGGCTTCGCCGATCCCTAGCAGAAACCGAAACATCCCGAGGCTGAGCCCGCCCGCTGCGAAGGCGTGCAAGAGCGCTGCCACTGACCACCACGCCATGCAAAGCGCGTATCCGAGCCTGGTACCCAACCGATCGATCGTGATCCCAGAGATACCGTTGCTGAGTGTGTAGGCCAGTAAAAATGCGAACACCACCCGCGAATATTCCACGTTGCTCAGGTGGAACTGCCCGCGAAGCACGGGTGCCGCCACCGAAAGCGTTTGCCGATCAAGATAGTTAATGACGGTCGCCCAGAAGGCGAACGAGATCATCAGCCACCGTCGGCGGGAGGGTTGCATTCGAGATCACCTGCTATCTGAGTGCTTCCGTTTCGGCTCAACCGGACCGAGCGGGGCCGGCCACCAAATGCTTCGCGGTCTTGCGATTCGGGCCCGCAGATCCGGAAACCCTCCGGCAGGATTGGCGCTCAATCAAGCGGACGCCGATGACCCGGTGTTCCGGTTCGCAAATGCCATCTTTGGCCATCATGTTCAGTAACATCTCGATGGCAGCTTTACCGATCTCGTACTTGGGCTGATCGACGGTAGTCAAGGGTGGGCTCGTGATCTGAGAAATCTCCACATTGTCGAAACCGATGATCGACAGGTCGTCGGGAATACGAATGCCCTTTTCGATGGCGGTGCGAATGCATCCGAAGGCAAGCACATCGTTTCCCGCAAAAATTGCCGTAATTGTTCGATCAGGCCCTAACAGTTGATTGGCGGATTCGTACCCGCCTGCGAACGTGTGTTCCCCATAGAGGACCCCCGGCTCCGGGAGGCCCCTATCGTGAAAGGCCTTGAGGAATCCCTTCGCGCGATCGGCTAAGTTGCCGTGTGCTCGCGGTCCGGTGATGTGGACGACCTTGGTGTGCCCAAGATCGATCAGGTAGTTCCCGGCAATCTCGCCGCCCTGAAGATTGTCTCCTAACACGGAGGAGAAACGCCGATAATCCGAACTGCGATTCAGCAACACGATCGGCACGCCGGCAGCCCGCAATTGATCGTGCTGAGCATGGTTCAATACTGCCACTGAGTTCATCACGATACCATCGACCCGCTTCGCCAAGAGCGAGTCGAAGTAGCTCATCTGCTTTTCGGCTTTCAAATCGCTGTTGCAAAGGACCAGGTCGTGACCTGCACGATGGGCGGCGTCCTCGGCGCCGCGGGCAACTTCCGCGAAGAATGGGTTTCGGATATCGCTTACTACGAGACCAATGGTGTGCGACCGTCCGGTCACCAAACCGCGCGCCACCTGGTTGGTCCGATAATTCAGCCGGGTAGCGACCTCGATCACGTGCTTGCGGGTCTCGTCGTTTACGCCGTAACCGTTATTCAGCGCTCTCGAGACGGTGGAAGAATTCACACCCGATTCCCGGGCAACATCCTTGATCGTTATTGGCATAGGATCGATTGCAATCGTTTCCAAGTATCTTCGCGTATAACAAGTTTGTCAAACCTCACACTATAAGGGCTTGGCGCTCATCTCGCACCGGTAACCTGATCGTCTGCTAAGGGTTCCGGGCGCAATGGCCGTATTTGACTGATAGTTTGACGTGTAGGCGAGCCGCTAACAATTTTCTTGACTGCTACAAAACTTCGTGGTAGGTTTCCCAGCATGTTTCGCAAACGTTTGCAACAGAGAGCTCCGAAGTGGTCAAATATGCGCGTAACTTGCGTACTCGGGGTGGTGTTGGCTCTGAGCTTTCCCGGCTTCGCTCAAACAGGCGGACAGATTACAGGGTTGGTCACAGATCCCAGCGGCGGCCTAGTCGTGGGCGCGACCGTAACCATTACGAACTCCCAGACAAATGTCGCACGCAAAACCACTACGAATAGCGCCGGCAATTACGCTTTTCCCGCGCTCCTGCCAGACGTTTACAGCGTGAGAGTGGAGGTGCGGGGCTTCAAGGGCGAGGTCCGCGAAGGCGTGGAACTGCAGGTAGAGCAGATTGCGCGCATCGACTTTCACCTGCAAATCGGAGCAGTGACACAAACGGTGGAAGTGTCAGGCGGCGCACCCCTGCTCAATACCGAGAGCGCGACCGTGGGAACCGTCATCGACAATGACCGCATTGTCGGGCTGCCTCTGAACGGGCGCAGTTTCACCCAGCTTATCGCTCTTAGCCCCAACGTCGCCTACAATAGCGTCGCCAATGGAGGCCAAGCCAACTCTCGCCAGGGCGGTGATCGAACTACACAGGAAATCTTTGTCGCCGGTGCGCGCCGTGAGTACTTGAATTTTACGCTGGACGGCGTGGAAAATACCGATCCTGGCTTCAACACCTACGCCGTGCTTCCCTCGATTGACGCCTTGCAGGAATTCAAGGTCGAGGCCGGCGTTTACCCGGCCGAATCGGGGCATCGGCAGATTCAGGTAAACGTGTCCACTCTCAACGGAACCAATCTATTCCACGGCACGGTGTTCGATTTCCTCCGCAACAACTATGCTGACGCACGCCCCTACGCCTTCACCAGCGTCGTGCCGACGTCCCCGCCATTCAGGTGGAACCAGTATGGCTACACTTTGGGCGGACCCGTCTGGATTCCCAAGCTCTTCAATGGAAGAAACCGGCTGTTCTTTATGTCCAATTACGAAGGATTTGCCAATCTATCGCAGACCCAGACGGTTTACTCTACGATCCCAGACGCCTTCCGAGGAATAGGAACCACCAACGGTAATGCTGACTTCTCCTCATTGCTGCCGGGGAAAGTCATCACCGATCCGACGACCGGCCTGCCCTTCCCCGGCAATATAATCCCCGCGAACCGTCTGGACACGATCGCCAAAGCGTTCCTGCAGTACTATCCAGCGCCCAACGTCCCAGGCAGAACCACGTCCAACAACTACCTGGCGCTCGACAACATCACGGAAAACAAATGGCAGTTCACCGAGCGCGTGGACTTTGCGCAAAACGCGAAATCAAATTGGTTTGCCCGTTATACCGCGCAGAATGAGACCGGGGTGCAGCCGGCTTTGGCTAAGAACGGCATGAGCCTGCTTACCAGAACCAAGCAGACGGCGGTCGGTAACACATTCCTTGTGTCGTCGACCCTTCTCAACGAAACCCATGTTGGCTTTCTGAACTTCTACAACAACTTTGGGCCCGAGCTGGCAGGCGTATTGGACGTCGTCAAACAGTTGAATCTTCCTGGCCTCTTGAGCGACCCGGTGCCCGCGGCCTGGGGCGTTCCCAACGTCACCCTGTCAGATGGTTATAGCGGTTTTGGGAACCAGACGGACGGTCCTTACACGACCTCGGATCACATCCTACAGGTGGCGGACAATTATTCCTGGACCCATGGCAAACACACATTCAAATTCGGCGGCGAGGTTGACCGCACAGATTACAACGAAACTGGGAGCCAATACCTCCGCGCGAACTATAACATCTCGAATCTGGCTACCGGATATGGTCCCTCCGACTACATGCTCGGTTATGTCAACCAGATGATAGACGCCGTCGCCCTTGCGGTCGCGCGGTTCCATATGACGAGCCAGTTCTACTTCGCCCAGGATACCTGGAAGCTCCGGCCCAACGTCACCCTCAGCTACGGCTTGCGCTACGAATATGTGCCGTCTTGGGGCGACAGGGTGCCTCTGGTTAATACCTATTATCCCGCCGGTTACAACCTCCAAGGCGACCCCCTGGGTCTCAATCCACAACCAGTCGCCACTCGACCCTGCATTATCGAAAACGGAAGCGGTCCTTTTAACAGTGGCAATGTTCAATATCCGACGGCCGCTGAGGGGGCGGGGCCGCGAGCCGTTTGTGAAGCGCGCGATGGGCGGCTGGGCACAAATCTAGTCAACTCGGATCACACGGATTTCGCTCCGCGCCTGGGAGCTTCCTGGAGTCCCACAAACAACTGGACGGTCCGCGTGGGCGCGGGCATTTTCTACACACAAGACATGGGCAATCCCGTATTCGACATGGCGCGCAGTCTTGGGGGCAAACTGCAACTTAACGAGACCAATCACAACTTTACGTTCGAAAACCCCTACGGCAACGGCGGGGCGACGAACATCTGTGGCGTCGTCGCTCCGCAGGTGTGCGTCCCTACGCCCACTCTAGTCAACACCTATTACAAGCGCCACACGCCCACTGTGGAAGAGTACGAATTGAATGTCCAGCGCCAGTTGGGCAACAATACTTCCTTCGAAATCGGTTACCTAGGAACGGAAGGCCATCACCTGCCGCGTTATATATATTTTAACGTTCCGGCGCCCGGACCGGGCGCGTTGCTTCCCCGCGAAGCCTGGCCGAACTTCGGCAATACCGTGGAGAACATTGGCATCGTGAACTCCAACTACAACGCCCTCTCCGCTAGAATCACGCGGCGCATGTCCAGCGGCTTTACCTATCTGGTTGGCTATACCTACTCGAAGTCGATCGACGACGGCAGCGGGCTGCGCACACTCGGCTCCGATCCGATCGGTGCTCAGAATTCGTATTGCATCCAATGCGAGCGCGGCCTGTCGATCTTCGACCAGAAACACCGCATTGTGGCGTCGGCGCTTTACGAAATGCCATTCGGAAAAGGCCACGCGCTCATGAATAGCCCAGTGGCCAGCGCCATCGCCGGCGGGTGGGATCTCGGGGCGATCTGGGCCTGGGCCACCGGTTCCCCTGTCAATATCCTGACCGGCACAGATCGATCCAATACCGGTGAGGGTTTCGACCGGCCGAATGTGGTGGCTGGCGTGTCGTCGAAGCTCAGCGGGGCCTCTCCGGCGCAATGGTTTAATGTTCAGGCCTTTGCTGAGCAAGCGCAGTACACCTACGGAAACACGGGACGGAACTCGGTGATCGGCCCGCCATTGCACAGTGTGGATTCCTCCGTCACGAAGAATATGAGCTTTACCGAACGACTCAAACTGCAGTTGCGGCTCGATGCCTTCAATACCTTCAACCAACCCAACTTTGGCAGCCCGGCGAATGGTTTGACTGCCGACCATCTGACTGCCACTGGTGTGCCAATCCCTGGCACCGGCGGCTTCGGCACGATTACCAGCCTCAACGGGAACGTAGCCATGCGACAGTTGCAGGTCAGCCTCAAGTTGGTGTTCTGAAACGCGAAGTGAGGTTGCGGCGCAATTTGCGCCGCAACCTCGCCAAGCAGAGAGATCGACATGAAATTTTCATTACTCGCTTTGGCCTTACTAGTTTTGGCCTTGTTGACCGCCGCGGCTACGCAGGCATCGGCGCAGGAGACCACGCAAGGTCAGATGTGCGCCGGGGTTGCGGTGATGCCGCCGCCGGCCGGCGATGCCCAGAACCGCATGCTGTCAGACGATGCGGAAGTTGCCGACCTCGTCGGCGTTGCCAAGAAGGCGATCGCGCCCGGCCAGGCGATGGGGCATGGCCAGGTGGTGCTGAGTGCCCGCTTGCGGCACCACGCGGCGGTGGAGTATCGCCAATCGCCCACGCCCCCCATGGTGCACATCCGCATGGCGGAATTCTTCTACGTGTTGGACGGGGAGGCCGATCTGATCTTGGGCGGGACGCTGACCAATCCCAGATGCCTGAACTCGTCCAACCTGGCGGGCGACGGGGTGGAGGGCGGGGTCACCCATCACGTGAAGAAGGGCACTTATATCCTGGTGCCGGAAAACACCGTCCACTACTTCACCAACATCGACAAGAAGCAGGGCGTGACGGTGCTGGACGTGCATGTGCCGACGCCCGCAGCCGACCAGTATTGAGAGTTGCCGGTTAGCCTTAAGCTCGTATTTTGATGGACAAGCGTCGGGCGCGAAAGTGACTTATGAACAGGCGTATGACGAGAAGAGAAACTCTGGCGTCACTTTTTGTCTTGCCGGCCGCATCTATTTGGCGGGCTCCGGCCCAGGCGCCCGCGACGGACGATCTAACGAGCATAGACAGCGACGGCACCGCGCACATCAAACGCGCCGTTCCCGTCCCCAAGACCATCTCTTCCGACGCTTATGACCTGATCGTAAGCGGAAAAAGATGGACACCCGAGCCCGGAACGAAACAAGCGGCAGACTTCACCGTGAAGTTGATGGCCGCCTTTCCGGTTGAAATCACTGAAACAACTTTGGCCGGAGTCGCGATCAAGGTCGTTATCCCTAAACGCGCTGCGGCTCACAAGCAAGACCGCGTTCTGATTTGTCTGCATGGCGGGGGCTTTACGTCCGATTCCGGATCGAGTCTCGAAGGCGCTACCATCGCTGCGCTGACGGGCATCAAGGTGATCGCTGTCGAGTACCGGCTGGCTCCACAGTACCCGTTTCCCGCCGCAGTGGCCGATACGGTCGCGGTATACAGGCAGGTCCTCAGACAGTATGCGCCGAAGAAGATCGGCGTCTATGGCACGTCCGCGGGCGCTGTACTGGTGGCTCAAATGGCGGTTGAGTCTCGGAGGCTCGGTCTACCTTTGCCGGCCGTTTTGGGCTTCTTCTCCGGCTATGTCGATCTTGCCCGCTACGGCGACTCCAGGTTTCTCTACGGCACGAACGGCTTCACAAACTTCAGTTCAATGCTTCCTGCCCTGAAGGGCTTGGGAATGGTCCCATACGTCGGCGACCACGACCGCCAGGATCCCGTGCTTTCGCCCATGTACGCGGATCTGAAGGGATTCCCGCCGACTCTTTGCATGACCTCGACGCGCGATCACTGTCTCAGTGGTACCGTTGATTTTCATCGAGCATTGTTGAGGGCAGGCGTAGATGCCCGACTAATGGTCTTTGACGCCCTGCCGCACGCCTTCTGGTATTTGTTCGAGCTGCCGGAATCCAGGGAGGCGCTTGAAGCACAGGCGAGTTTCCTCGATCGCCATCTAGGCTGACATTACGATCTCTGAGCAGGAAGATCCTTTCCCGGTTTCGCAGACGGCTTCGCCAAGGTTGCCCATGTTTCCTTCATGCATCCTCTTAGCGTCGATGGACCCGTCCCTCTTGGCAGTCATTCTCTCAAGGGCTCAAAACAGACGCCCTCTTCTGCGAGGTCGTCGTCGGAGCTTCAAATATGAACCAACCAGATACGTTCGTTTGCTGCCCGAACAATCACAGCTCACCTGTGGAGCAGGTGGAGGGAGGAAGATCTGGACCCATGAAGCAATTATTCGTCTGCCCCACCTGTGCGGCTTCCTTCGCTGCTTGGATGCCGTCCGAAGTAGTAATTGTCCCCAAGGGGATTCGGCCAAAGAGATAGAGTGCTTCGGTGACGCAGCTCTCTGAGCACGTCACCGGGAAACGGATTCCTTGCATTACCGGCAATACAACCCCGGGGTACGTCAAAGCAGGACGCAGGCGGATCAGCTTCTGGGTATTCTCCCGCTGCCCTGCAGTTCTCCAACGTTCAATTTGCAGCACGGTGGCTGACAAAGCGTTTTCTGGGCAGGAAGATCCTTTCCCGGTTTCGCAGGTGGCTTATGAAAGCTTCTGAACGAGTTCCGCATGAACGAGGACATCGACATCTCTGACACCAAATTCCGCGACCAGATCGACAACACGCAATATCACGTGATTCAGCCACTGGAGAACCAGCTCTATGTCGAGTGGCCCGGGCCTTGAGAGTGGTTCAAAATGATAGTTCAGATTGCGCACGCCGGCATGTGCAGTGCTGATCTTCTCTACACCTCGAACCGCGAGGCGAGCATAAGCCTGGACGTGAACTGAAAGCCTGGGAGTAGACCCCTTCCCGATCGCGCCGAAATGTTCCCTTTCCATAGTAGATTTCTCCATTGAGGATGAACATCGTGTTGATTTCGAAAGAGCAAGTCCCCTTGTTTGGTATCCACCTGAAACATTTGACCCGCAAGTCCGGGTCAATCATCGTGCAGTTAGTGCTGGGTATGATTGCAACGGCTTCTGGGACTGCCCCGTCGCATGTCGACATCACCTGGATGTCGATTGCCAATGTCTATTACGAGTTGGGATCGAAGTACATACTGACCGACGGCTACATTAGCCGGATCCCCCAGAGTGATTTTTTCGGCGGTGGCGGCGGTCTTGCCAATACACACAGAGCATACCGGTCGAATGCCAGGGCCGTCGCTCGCGTACTGAATGCCCTTGGCGGTCGAAAGAAGGTTAACCTATTGCTTACTGGCCACAGCCATTTCGACCATTCTTTCGATACGGCCACTTGGTCGCGATTGACGGGCGCTCACATTTTTGGGCCAAAGACCACCTGCCTTCAAGTGATGGCTGAACAGATCCCTGCCCAGCGATGCTCAGCGGTCTATGGAGGAGAAAGCATCGTTCTGGCGAAAGGAGTTGTGATGCGTATTATCCGGTGGAACCACAGTGGAAACAACGCGTCCAATCCTGAGCAACACAATCCCGTCGAATTGACAGCTGTTCCTCGCATCGACAAAACAACTGGAGGCCTTCACGCCGGTGTTGCTGAAGATTTCCCCAATGGCGGCGGGAGCCGCGCATTTTTGTTTACTGTGGACCGACCGAAGGGCCGGTTCAGTTGGTTTTACCAAGGCTCGGCAAGCGACAGCGATCTTGAAACGCCAGTCATCGTTGGCGGCACAGATTACGGCGCACCGCTGGAGAATCTGAGGGTTGCTATGCTGGACGCCGGGCTGGATTCGGTCGATCTGTGGATTGGCACGGGCGGTTCGGCAATAGCGCGGCTGGTTTTGCCGGTAATTCACCCCAAAGCATACTTGCCAGTCCACTGGGATGGTTTGTGGGGAGATTTCGAAGCAGGAGTACCGATGCCCTATGCGGACACCGACCTGGAACAGATGCTCGGTAGAGCCGGCGTCAAGTTGGTTCGTCCCCAGCAATACATGGACAAATGGCGCCTGGACCGATCGGGCATCCGGTCGATTCCCAACGGAGCAGTCAAGCGTGCATTAGGTTTCTAGATCACTTTTGAGTCGATGCTGGCTGGGTGCCACTTCCATCAACGATGCATCGCGACATCCACGTCATTGTTGAGCAACGGTTCCTCCATCCACCAAGGATCTAGTTCAGCCAGTTCCTTCGTGCGCTCAATTGCCTCAATGACTCCCCACTTCTGGTTTGCATCCATCATCAGCTCGTTGTATGGGCCGATTTCTCCCCGGATCAGCCGGGTCGGCGCAGACCATCGGTTGGGTTGCCGCCGGCCGGGGAGCGAAGACCATTCCGCATCATCGAGGGGACTCGGCAGTACATCCGCGACTTCGACAGACTCGTCCAGACGACCACAACGGCGCGTGACCTTTACGACCAGATGTTGCAACTGCATCCGCGGCGCATGAACGTCAAGCACGACTGGATTCGAACCAGCGACCTCTTCGCTTTCATGTTTTGTCTCCCAGGTCGCGCATTGGAAATGAAACTTCCAAAACGAGTCGCGAGCGATCGCATAGCGATGGCCGCAGGACACCGGACGTGTTGTGACGCGCAAGAGCGAGCCGGTACGCACGCAGCTTGCCCGCAGCAAAATGGACGTTGGAAAATGGCAGCGTGCCATGGCTGCGCCACGAATGCGAACTCCCCCGAGATTCGAGCGGGACACACGGTCCCCGAAGCTCGAGCCGGTAACTTGGCCGAACGCGGAATCAGTGCGTAGCCTGCTCTTCCGATAACACGAACAACTCTAAGGAGACCTGGGGAAAAGAAACAAACTCAATCAAACAACTGCTTTCCATTCAGCAATGGCATCCACTTATGAAACATTTCAGAAAAATTTGCGGTTAATCTGAAGCAATCTGCTGCATGGCCCAACAGCTCATTGAAAAGTCCCGCCCGTTGGCCAGTCTTCGCGGTACGACTTCCAGGCGCGTCGAATTCAGGACCGGATGACTCGTGTCCCCCGGCAGCGCGAACCGATAGCGTCCGTCGCTCGCTTGGCTGTTCGATTCGAAAGGGAAGCCCCCGGCGTGGGAAAAAACTGTGAACGGATACTACCACGGCTTTAGGAAATTGAAAACATAAACATAAACCATCTTTTTCTCCACGATCTCGGATTATCGGAGTGGAATGTCGGGTCAATGGCTGCTAGCGCCCGAATGCATGGCAGGGGGCCCGCACGGCACTCGAGAACGCAGCCTCGGTCGCCGGTCTCCTTCTCACCACGGAAGCCATGGTTGTCGAGCTTCCCGAGCCCAAGGCTGCAGTCCCGGCCGGTGGCTACGGCGGCATGGACGGCGGATACTAAGACAGCCAAACGGAGGCATCCAAGTCAGCGTTGCAGCGCCAACAAGAAAGGCCCCAGCTTCGGCTTGGAGCCTTTCTCGTCAGACGGCCAGTTTGGAATCCCAAGACTAATCTGGATCGCCGTCACGAGCGGCGATTTCACGAATGAGTCTGAATTTTGGCCGTGGCCCAGCTTCGGGATTGCCGACGACACGGGAGGCGATCGCATCCGTAAGCACCGGCTGGACATCAAGCTTCTGCAAAAGCAGGTTGCCGAGCAGATTGGCGTCGAATCCGCAACGATTGCGAGCTGCGAACGCAACGCAGCGTTCGGGCGATCGCCCACAAGTGAAGCGCTCGTGGATTGCGGGCCGGCAAAGCGACGTTGTACGGGAGAGACCTGGTTCAATTTTCCGCAGACTCCGGCAAGGTCCCCGATGCCTGGGAATCATCTGGATAGCCGAGCCGTCCGCGCTCTTTGTGTTCATACTCCGATTCATAAGGCTCACTTTCGCGACCAGGTAGTGGTCGCGAAACTGGGCCCTCCAAGGCTGGGAATCCGGCACTCACGTGGGGGTGCCGAAATCAACATATCGTCCGCCGAAATTGACGGAAATGGAAATCGCGGAAGGTCCGATCTGACTCGTGATTCCGCTTTCTACCTCGACTCTTGTCTTGCACCGCTCATTGCTTATTTCGGTACCTCGATGACGCCGAGTTGCGCCATCATCGTCGCGAGATTCCAGTTCGCGTGGGATTCGGCGATCTTCGAAACCCTCGAGCCGATAGATGGAAGTGCCGTCGACGGTGACCTTGCGCTGGGTGGGTTGCATGCCGAGGAATTGTCCTTTGTGGGTTCCGCTGACTCGCCTGTGGAGGACCACTTCATTGCGTTCAGCGATGGTGTCGTCGATGGTGAATTTCAAGTCGGGAAATGCCTTGCGGCATCCCTCGATGTGGTTTTTGATGTTCTGTATTCCGGGGTTCAGGTTGGGGAAGACTGGATCGTGGAAACGGACCTGGTCGGCGAGGAGTTCGGAGACCTTGTTGAGGTTACCCTGGTTCCAGAACTCTTCCACAAACCTCTGGACGACTTGCTTGTTCAGTTCGGTTGTTTGGTTCTGTTGGGGCATCGTCCACCCTCCTTTCCATGGGCGAGAATAGACCCGACGTTGTAGGGGTTGAAACTTCCACCGACCGTCACTTGGGCAGGCCGATCTCTTCGGGGGGCCGGCCCGATTCCTGATGCAGGCCGCTCCACGTTGGATACCACTCCGTTCCAGGATGCGGCCGTCACCCCCACCCAAGGCGTCAGTCAGCGCCTCTCTGACCTGGTCGGTAATGTGCCGGCGAATCTCGTGGATGATAATCAACCACTTGACGGTCGATACGCATTGTGGGTCGCCCAACGCACCTGGGGCCGCATGTCCGTGAAGCCCCATCAAACATCATGGAAGCTGCTGATAATCAGCCGTTTCTGAATGTAGAAAACACACACACTTCGCAAGTTAAACTATTTTATTATCAATAACTTAACCTACTTGCCGATGCAGAATGTAGAAAAACGCCGCAACTACAGTAGTTTCAGTTGATCGTATCCTAGCTGACTCGCAGATGGACAATGTCATGGACAATAGGCGTGAGCTCTGGAAATAGCACTAAAGGGGCGTAAGTGGCTAAAGACTACCGTAATCAACCAACGCTACTGCGGCATATTGCGAGTATGACTCTGCGCGGGTGCCTAGATTGAAATTCGCTCCATACAAGCCGTAAGGCTTGCCAATATGTGGGGCATCAACCGTTGGCGTCAAAGCAAAACGGGTCACTCCATCACTCCCTTCGGTTAGCCGGCTTTGCAGGCCACATGGATTTCGCAGCGAACTTTTTCTTCAGCCGGGCCGTTAGTCCTGGTGTGCGATAGGCGACCGTATCAGCACCTCTGGGACGCGCTAATCCCGCAGCCAAGAGTTCGAATCGAATAGCGTTCATCCGGATGCCAATGGCAACTGTTTCCTGAAACATAACTGACGGGTAGGCCACCACTCGCCCGCTGTTTGCGGGCTATGAAGGATGGGGCAAACATTTCAGTAATGTCGGAAGGCAATTTATCAGGCTCCAAGAACTGACCCGATCTGGTTCGGAACAGAGGGTCGGATCACCTTCGTTGATCGGAGGATGATCCGCGTGATCGTCTACTGTTCACTGTGTCACCGTGATAGTCAGCGTTCCTGCTGAGATTTGAAGAGTACCGGTCGCCGTTGTGGCCTGACTAATTACACTCA
>Ga0210394_10005656_pt1 | contig 13935 bp, 13 predicted proteins | sample IncBWC12MmetaG_FD_160121 | JGI IMG/M metagenome (GOLD analysis project Ga0210394, IMG submission 160121) | Forest soil microbial communities from Barre Woods Harvard Forest LTER site, Petersham, Massachusetts, United States - Inc-BW-C-12-M | ecosystem: Environmental > Terrestrial > Soil >...
GACAGACGCCTTTACCTCGCCCCGGTTTCGTATGGTCTGCAGGAAATTGTGATACGGCCGTGTGCGGCTGACTCCAAACCACCTGGGAATTCGACGATTTTGAATACGAAATTGGTCGGGGGCCCGGGATTTGAACCCGGGGCCTCACGGTCCCGAACCGTCTTGGTTGCATGTCCTCCGGTATCCTGCCGACTCCGCAAGTGCCCTCCTGAACTCAAGTGCCGGTGCCTTCGTGTCCTTCCGTGACCTGATAGGACCGTCTGGGGCCGGGAATGCGTGATACGGCTGTGATACGGCGAAGGTCCAACCGGGCTTGAAAGTTCGACACGGTAGGGCTACTAATTCGCGGTTTCCTCCCGTCAGGACAAATGGAACTCAGGCGATTTGAGCGGCTCGGAGGATACGGACGATTTCGATTCGCGAGTCATTCGCAAAGGCGCCGATGACGGGCTCGGCGGGTTACGGTTGCCATTCGTCCCACCGCATCAAGCCCTGGTCCTCTGCAAACAACGCCGGAAGCCCGCCCGTATGCCAGAAGACCACGGGTCCGTCGTCGAACTCGTTGGCGCTCGCCAGCGTTACCACTGCGTCCAGAGCCTTGGCCGTATACACCGGATCCGTGAGTATGCCCTCGCTTCTCGCTAGGAGCGACATGGCAGCCCGGCCGCCAGGTGTGGGTATTGCGTAGTCGGATCCCATGAATCCGTCGACGAGGTAGGGCGGCGATAGGGCTCGGCCGAATCCAAGAAGCTCTGCGGTTTGTGTCATAAGGTCGTGAATATCCGCGCTCAAGTCTCCGGCGGTCTTTGCGACCGTGACTCCGAGGATGCGCGGACCCGGCAAGCCAAGCAGCTGCCGCCCGAGCTCGAGCCCGGCCTGAGTCCCACCGGATAAGCTGGCATGAACAATCGTGCATCGCAGCAGTTCGTTGACAGGCATTTGCTCCATGAGTTCCATGAATGCGCCGACAAAACCCAAGGCCCCGACCCGAGTCGAGCCGCCAATCGGCATGACAAACGGACGCCGACCCTGCCCGCGAAGCTGCTTAGCGAGCGCCTCGGCACGAGACTCGAGCACATCCCAATCGTCGTTGCCGGCGAAATGGAGTCTCGCACCAAGCATGAGGTCGACGACCAGGCTCCCGGTGGGCGCGCTCGGGCGGGTTCCCCCGAGAACGAGGTGGCAATCAAGACCGTGCATGGCGGCCGCCGCGGCCACCGTCCGAGCGTGGTTGGACTGGGGTGCTCCCACGGTGACAAGGGTGTCGGCGTCGATGCCCGCGGCCTCGCCGAGCAGGAATTCGAGCTTTCGCACCTTGCTGCCACCGGTGGCGACGCCATTGAGGTCATCGCGCTTCAACCAGACGTCGGCGCCCACTGCTTTTGAGAAGTTGGGCACGCGGTGGAGGGGCGTGGGTCGCAGGCCAAGTGAGAGTCGTGGCTCTCGGGCTAGTGCCTGCGCGAGCTCCGAGGGACTCAGCGCCGGGCTCACTTGAGTCGCACCGCGGATCGCGAGGCTAGGTCACTTGAGTTGTGAGTAAGAGGTCGGGGTCCACAGCTCGTTGTAGATCTTGGTTTGGAGGGGGCCCTCCAATTCGCTCTGATCCCGTTTCGATATCCACTCGGGATCCGACTGAAAAGCGTTCCACCGCACTTCGCGCTCAGCCATATCACGCCAAGTCAACAGGTAGTGAAGTTCATTCGAGAGCCCGACGACCGGTTCCCAAAAGCCAATCGGCTTGATGCCGTGACGCTCCCAGATTGGCACGGTCACGTTCTCAAATCGATGTGAGAGTGCGGCTCGCTTCCCTGGGACGATGCTGTAGCGCCTGTATTCGTAGAGCAATCGACTTCCTCCTCTTCGTCAATTCATACGGACAGGGAAAGGCAGGGCGAACGGTTCGCCCTGCCTTAAGCCCACTGTTGTGCAATAGGTCAAACGCTTTCCGCCACCTTTGCCGGATGCGGAATTCCCATGAACGGAAACTCTGGCAACAGGTCCTCATGAGGTTTGATGGCCTGAGGCTTGATCTGCCCATTGGTCATGAATGCGAAGCGAAGCGAGAAGACATCATCTGTCGGCGTCCGCCCGTTGGGGTACCGCGCCGGCTTGGTGCGGTCGTAATGAAGAATGTCCGGTAACAGGGTGAGCGCCGCAGCCCTTGCCCCGTCAGGGGTGTAGCCGTGGCTTACCAGTACTTCTGACAACGGCTTCACGAATTTCTTGACGTCGTCGACAGGATCCGTCGCGTTGAACTCGTTCTTGATCTCGTTCGGGTTGAGGATCGGGTTGAAGGAAGGGTTGCCCTCCCGATCCATTGGGACGAGCTTGCCGTCCTTGCGCAGGCTGATCGTCAGCCAGACCCCGATGCGCGGACCGGGGCCGAGCATGTCGTTGGGTACTTCCATCGCGATCGAGTTGACGTTCCCCTCGCCGAATGTGTCCTTCCCCTTCCACTCGAATAGCCCGTGGGCACCCTTGGTCAACCACTCGAGAACGTTGTCGGCATCGGCGAAGAATGGGTCGCTTCGTGTACCGACAAACAGGCGGCCACCGCCGACTTCCACGGGTGCAGCCTTCTTATCGAAGCCGACTGGCGTGCCCTGTATCAGCACCGCGCCCAAGGGCTCACGGCTCTGGGCGTCGCGGCCCGTGGCATAGTGCGCCGTTGCCGTTTGCCGACCGTCTTTCAGCTCCGAGAAGGTGAAACTGAAGGCAGCATCGGCCAGCGAATCTCCGTCGTTGTCGATGTTGAATCGATAGATCGCGTCCGGGTGGAACCCGGCGCCTTCGAGAAAGGGATTCGAGTTCATGATCAGCACGGTCCGCTCGCGGTTACCCGGTGCGGTGAAAACGAACAGGTCGGTGAGGTCGAGGCGGGCATCGCCCCCCGGAAACTGGAAGGGATGCTCGTGGTCGCCGGCGCTGAAATGGTTGGACACCGTGAGAACCTCCTGATGCTTCAGGCGACGTCCGCGCGGGACATCGCCTTGTTGCCTACATTCCGACCGCCGAGAAAACCGATCAGCGCCTTGTTCACGTCGTCAGCGTGCGTCGCCAGCAGGCCGTGGGGGGCGCCCTCGATCACGACCATCTGGCTTCCCTTGATTGCTTCATGAGTCCGCGTCCCCGTTGCCGAGATTGGAAGAACGCGGTCGGCATCGCCATGCATCACCAGCATGGGCACCTTGAATTGAGAAAGGTCGTTGCGGAAGTCGGTCAGCCAGCTGGCTGGGCAGTCGATTGTTGCCTTCGGTGAGGCTGCGGCAGCAACGTTCCAGCTGTCCCGGACCACCTCTTCACTGATGCGCGTTCCGAGCAACTTGTCGAGGTTGTAGAAGTTTTGATTCCAGCCGGTCAGGAAGGCGAGCCGATCCTTTGCGATCGCGCCCTGGATTCCCTGCACCGCGGCCTGGTCCAGCGGCCCGGGATTATCGGCTGTCTTCAGCAGGTAAGGAGTAATCCCGGAGATAATCGCGGCCTTGCTGACGCGGCCGGTTCCCTGCTTGCCGATGTAGCGAGCGACCTCTCCGGCGCCCATCGAGAATCCCACGAGCGCGGCGTCACGCAAGTCGAGCTTGGTGATGAGCTTGTCTAGGTCCTCTGCGAACGTGTCGTAGTCATATCCGGTCGTGGGTTGACTCGACTTACCAAACCCACGGCGGTCGTAGGTGACGACTCGATATCCCTCCCGCAGCAGCGCCAGCGTTTGTCGTTCCCATGAGCTGCCGCTCAACGGGTAGCCATGGATCAAGACAACCGGTTTGCCCGATCCATGGTCCTCGTAATACAGGTCGATCGTGCCAGAGTTCTCCTGGCCCACCGTCACATAAGGCATCGCATCCTCCTCCTGTGTAATTCCACAAGGAGGATGCGTGGATGAGTGGACGCCGTCTATTCGACGATGGTTGCGCTAGGGCTAATACCTAAGACCTAGTCCGGGTCGGCTGTCTGAGCAATGCCGGAGCGAATCGCCTCTAGCGCCGCCTGCGTGCGGCTGTGCACATCGAGCTTCGCGAAGACGTTGTTGAGATGCGCTTTGACGGTTTTTTCGCTGATCGAAAGACGCCGGGCGATCTCTTTGTTGGCGAGGCCTTCCGCAACGAGCTTGAGCACTGACGTTTCGCGTTTCGTGAGTGACTCGACACGCTCGGGGCGCCGCAGATCCTTGGCCAAGCGGATCGCTGCCTCAGGCGATAGATGCACTCTGCCCTCGGCGGCATCGCGGATTGCCTGCACTAGCTGATCACCCCTCGTGTCTTTGATCAGGTATCCGATGGCGCCGGCCTGTATCGCGTCGGAGACGCTGCCATCCTGCAGGACGCTCGTAAGTGCGATCACCTCGACGCGCGGCATCTCGGCCTTGATGTGCGTGATCGCCTCAATTCCGTCCACGTGTGGCATGAGGATGTCCATCAGAACCACGTCAGGCCGCAACTGGCGTGCCAGGTCGATCGCTTCGCGGCCATCGGAAGCCTCGCCCACGACGGTGATCGTGGACTCCAGATCGAGGAACATCCGCAAGCCCTGCCGCACAACCCAGTGGTCGTCGACCACCAGGACCTTGATCGGATCGCGGCGAGGCGGCTCTGTACGCGACTCTCGTGTGCCCATTTCGAACGTAGGCGATTATGCTCGTAGGCCGCCCAGTCGCCTGATCGCCACGGGTTGGGTGCGGGTTCGGCTGCGGGTTCAGGAGGGCGCGGTGGCGGAGTCGAGCAAAGCACCAGATGACGAGCCGAGCGAGAGCGTCCGTTCAGACGAACGACAACGCCTGGCGCGCGAACTGCACGACTCCGCCTTGCAAGCACTTTCCGGGATCGCGATGGCTGCCCAGGCAGCACGACGGACCGCTGACGGAATGCCAGAGAGTGAGCGCTTGACCGAGGCGCTCGACTACATCGTCGATCAGTCTGAGGCGGCGCTGGTCGAGCTCCGCTCGCTGATCTTCGGATTGAGGCCTGAGAGCGTTGCCGAGGAAGGGCTGGTCGCCGGGCTGCGTCGCCTTACTGCTGCAGTCGGTGCACGCCAAAAGCTCCAGGTTGAGGTCGTGGCCGAAGGCGAACCCGACATAGACAACTCGGCAAAAGAAGCGCTCTACCGAATTGCCCAGGAATCGCTTCAGAACGTTGTGAAGCACGCCTCGGCCCACGCCGTCAGAGTGCAGCTGGTGTCGGAGGGCGAAAAGGTGGAGCTCGTCATCGATGACGACGGCATCGGCTTCGACTCGGACGCCGACCATCCTGGACATCTCGGTATCAGCGGTATGAAGCAGCGCGCCGCGGCCCACAATCTCGAGCTCACCGTGCACAGCCGGACGGAAGGGGGCGTCGAAGTCAGGGTCAGGACGCACGCGCTGCCGAGGCGGACAAAGCGCGTCATCCCTTGGAGCTGACTGAAGCAAAGAATGATTGAGACGGATTTCACGCGCCTAGTCGGCTGCACGGTGCCGATACAGCTTGCGGGGATGGGCGCCATCGTCAGTCCGGAGCTAGCGGCGGCGGTATCGGAAGCAGGCGCGCTGGGTCAGATCAGCTTCGTCCAGACCGACCCCGCCGTCGCCAAGCAGCGGTTGGATAGGCTCGAGCAGCTCACCCGGAAACCGTACGGCGTCAACCTCCTCCTGCCCTATGTCGATCCCGAGATTCTGATGATGGCCTCGCGGCGGGCGCGGGTTGTTGATTTCTTCTGGGGCGACCCTGACCCAGATCTGGTCGAGCAGGTGCACGCTGAAGGTGCTCTGGCCTCATGGCAAGTAGGTTCCGTACGCGAGGCGATCAGCGCCGAGAAAGCAGGGTGCGACTTCATTAGCGCCCAGGGCATCGAGGCGGGAGGACACCTTCGTGGCCAGCTCAGTTTGTTGCCCCTCCTCGAAGGGGTGCTAGATGCGGTGTCCGTGCCGGTTCTCGCCTCGGGTGGAATTGGCAGTGCGCGAAGCATCGCCGCCGTGCTGCAAGCGGGCGCAGCCGGCGTGCGCATGGGTACTCGTTTCATTGCGGCCGCGGAATCCAACGCTCATCCCGAATACGTGGAGGCGTTGATAGAAGCGGGCGCCGAGGACAGTGTCCTCACGACGCTCTTTGAGGTCGACTGCCCGATGTGTCCCGCCACACATCGGGTTGTTCGCTCTGCGCTCAAGCTCGCCGAAGGCCTTCCGGATCGGCCACTAGGCGAGATGGAAGTTTCGGGGTCGCACTATCCAATCCCACGGTTCTTTGGTTTCCCACCTACTCGTCAGATGACGGGAAGGATTACGGCGATGGCGTGCTATGCGGGTCAGTCAGTTGCTGCCATTCACGGGGTGCAACCGGCGGGCGAGATCGTCGCGGAGCTGGTAAGCGGTACAGAGAATCTGCTGGAACGGCACGATCAGACACCAGTTCACTGACGACTGCAGATCACTCCGTGTCGGTGAGTTCGATGGAAGACTCCGCCGCCTCCCTTGAGGTCATTTGGATCTAAGACGGATGGAGCAAGGGGGTTAGGTTGCTCGTAGGCCCTTTGTATTAGGCAGGTTCAGGTCCTTCGGCTGATTTGGATTGAATACGCCACCCATAACATCGAAACATGTCGGGATCATCCGAGCGATTGGACCCAGTAATGGCATGTCAGGAGGTTTGGGAATGAAAATAGTCAACCAAGGCGGGGATGAGAATCAAGCGATTGTGTCCCTCCGGAAGACCAGCCTTGGCAACATCCTTGTCGGCGCTGAGGGGCGCACGCTTTATCTCTTCACAGCCGACACTGACACTAACTCCACTTGCTACGAGGGGTGCGAGGAATACTGGCCTCCTCTGACGACGTCGAGGACGCCATTGGGCGGTGACGGGATCGACGCAAGCAAACTCGGCATCTCGACCCGTACCGACGGGTCAACGATAGTCACGTACAACGGCCACCCGCTCTACTACTTCATCAAGGACAGCAAGGCGGGCGATCTGGCCGGCCAGGGCTATAACGACGTCTGGTACGTTCTCGACGCGACTGGCAACGCGATCACCTCGCTGGTTGCCTAATCGACCGAAAGGCGGTGCTCACCTCTGCCGAGCACGGCGCCTCACGAGAGCGCCGCTGTTTTCCCCGGCGCTCTCCATCGATCGCATCTCGACTCCGGTCACGAAACTAGTCGCACAGCGTACGTACGGGTGAGCCGAGCTCGCTGGTTGCCAGCCGGGGGTTTGCTCTTCGCCGCCGGCTGGGGAGCGAACCACTTTGCCCCCCTCCTGCTTCTTTACAAGCGAGAGTTCGGCCTTTCCAACATTGCAACCGCGGCCATCTTTGCCGCCTACGCGGTGGGCTTGATTCCGAGCTTTCTGGCCGGAGGGCCATTGGCCGATCGCTTCGGGAGACGCCGTGTAGCTGTTCCCGCGGTCGTGGCGAGCATGTTCGGGAGCTTGACCCTGATGCTCGGCGCCCGCTACCCGGCAGCGCTTTATGTTGGGCGAGTTCTCGTCGGGCTGTCGGCCGGGGCCGCGTTCACCGCCGCCACTGCTTGGGTTCGCGATCTCTCCTCGAATGAGCCTGCGGGAACCGGCGCTAGGCGGGCAGCGTCATGCCTCTCTGCCGGCTTCGCACTCGGGCCGCTCGTATCGGGAGCAATTGCACAGTGGGGCCCAGCTCCAGCAGTGCTGCCCTACGTGATTCACCTCATGCTGACGATTCCAATCCTGGGCGCCGCCTCACGGGCGCCCGAGATTGCTCGTGACGAGGGGCGGGTGCCAACCGCGCCGATGGCGTGGTTGCGGCCATCCACGGACGTCCGCTTTTGGAAGCTGACCGCGCCAGCGGCGCCGTGGGTCTTCGCGAGCGCCACTATTGCCTTCGTCACTCTTCCATCCCTGGTCGGCAGCGGCGTGCCCGCCGCCCCCATCGCGTACGCAGGATTGGTGACAGCAATTACGCTCGCCACCGGCATCGCGGCACAGCCGGCCGCGAGGTGGTTGGATCGGCGGACCCGTTTTGGGCTGCCTGCCGGGTTGGCCTGCTGCGTAGTTGGCTGCCTCATAGGAGCGGTGGCGGTCGGCCTTCGCAGCCCCCTGCTGGCACTATTCGACGCCCTCATGCTGGGCGCCGGCTATGGGATTCTGGTCGCCACGGGCCTTACCAACGTCGAGCGCCTGGCGCGGCCGCAGGAACGCGCCCGGCTGGCATCGGGCTTCTACTGCCTCGCATATTCTGGGATCGGCGCGCCCTATGTCATCGCCGCGCTCGCAAGCCACGCAAGTAACGTCACGGCTCTGCTGGCCGCCGGAGGGCTCGCTGCGGCGACAGGTCTCTACCTGTTGACGACCTCGCCACTCCAGGAGAGACACGTTGGAGAATCCCAATCGAGTTCGAGGTAGGAGCCGTGTTCCTCGGGCCGGCTCGAAAGTGGCTTGGCCCGGCGAGTCCGCTGTGGTCCTCGAAGTTGCGGTAGACCAGACGGACGGCCTGTGATTTTTTAGCCTGGTGCCTCACGGTCCTGTCCCGTGCGTCCGCCGTCTGGGACGCTGCGTACCCAACGATTCACGGTCGCGCGATCTCAGCTTGTCCGCGACAGACGCCTTTACCGCGAGCCGGTTTCGTAGGTCTGCAGGAAATTGTGATACGGCTGTGTGCGGCTGACTCCAAACCACCGAAGAAATCGTCGATTTTGAATACGAAATTGGTCGGGGGCCCGGGATTTGAACCCGGGGCCTCACGGTCCCGAACCGTCTTTGTTACGTGTCCTCGAGTGTCCCGCCGACTCCGACGGGGGCCTCCTGAACTCAGGTGCCGGTGCCTTCCTATCCCCTAGTGACCTCTAGGAGCCGCGTTGTGCCGGGAATTCGTGATACGGCCGTGATACGGCGGAGATGCGCGTCTCGCCACGCCTTCGTCAGGGTTCGTCATTCGTGTCTCATGTGGCGCCGAACCGGCTGCGGGTGCGCTGGTGCGCGACCGTCAGGTAGCCGACCAGCACGGCGGCGAGGACCCCCGCCGCGAGTGTGACGGTGCCGGCTCCGAGGCCCACGTCGTCTGCGAGCCAGTCCGACAGGGCGCCGGCCAATGGCCTGGTGAGCACGTACGCCGCCCAGAACAGCAGCACCGCGCCGGCTGGGAACCGTATGAACAGGGCACCGGCCATAAGGATCAAGACGAGAAAGATGACCGCCGCGAGAAGGGTGCTGACGTGCCATTCGAGCGTCACCAAGTCCACGAGAGCGGTGCCGAGAGCGAAGATGAACAGCACCGCCACCCAGTACGAGATCTCCCGTCGCCGGGTGCGGATTGTGTGGATCGACAGCGAGTGCTCGGCGCGGTACCCGAGCAGGAAGTTCACCGCCAGGACCAGCGCGTAGATGGGTGGTAGGGCCCAGGACGGGATGCCGATGAGGAAATGCATCACGTCTGCGACCAGGGTGCCGAAGACAGCCACGCCGAGGACGGCGAGCCAATACACCGGAGGGATGTAACGGCGCACTGCGAACTGGAGCGCCAGGGCGAGGACGAACAGTCCCGCCTCGATCCCGAGCGCTCCGTAGAGACCGAGGCCTGGCAGTCCGTCACCCGTGCCGATCAGCCAGTCGGCGGCGGCTTGCCCCAGACCGGCTATCAGCACGGTGCCCACCCAGAACAGGGCCGTGATCTCCGGCAGCTTGCCTCCCGGTGCTGATGTGTCAGACCCCGACCGGGGTGAGACTCCCCGCACCGCCGGATCGGACGCGCTCATATCGGTCTCCCGTCCTTGGGACTTGCAGGCATCGCGGCTGGCGCAAAGCGGTCCAGCGTCGTTATTCCTGCAAAGTGATGTGGTTCCAAACCCGCCATCAGGCGCCCGTAGTTCTCCGAAAGAGCCTCGAGATTGAGCGCGCCGTGCAAGGTAATCACGCGGGCGTCTCGCCACGCTCGTTGAATCGGCTCGAAATCCATGATCGCGGTCGAGCCCGAATTCCGTTGAAGAAGCTCGATCGCCTCCGCGCACCATCTGGCTGCATAGGCAGTCTCCACAAGGACCCGGGCGCCGAACAGTTGCAGATATTTCGGGTCAGCCGGCGTGCCGGCCGCAGCGAGCACACCGAGTTGGTCGGTTTCGTCGGCGTTCGCGCGAGCCATGAGCGTTGCCGATCGGATCTTGGAATGAACCTCGGCGAGCATCAGATGGGTGAGCGGAGCCTCCAATTGATTCTTGTAGGTGGTGCCACGAATAGGTCGGCCGGCAGATCGCTCAAGGAACCGCTCCAGGGCACCTTCGGCGATACCAATCGACATTCCCCCCATGAGGCTGAACGCCCAGCCAAGCGATGGCGCCTTCCAAAGCGACCCCTTGAGGCCGTTGTCGAGCGATCCGCGGAGAATCTCCTGGAAGTCGACACCGCGGTAATCGGGAACGAAGAGCTCGTCTCCGACCAGCTTTATCGAAACACTGCCCGTGCCGCGCATGCCGGCTACCTGCCAGTCATCAAGAAACCGAAGCTGATCCAGCGGAACCTGCACGCCCACGAGATGGGGCCCCTCCCCATCGTCGGCAATGCATCCGAGGTTCGTGAAGGGCGCCCACAGCGAGTCACTGCCAAAAGTCCAGGGACCACCAGAAATGACCCAGCCACCCTCGACGCGCTTGGCGCGACCGCGGGAGGCTGGAAAGTGGCTCGAGCCGGCAACCCGCGGCCCCACCCATTTGGGTCCGTACACCTCTTCAACGACGCGAGCGCCCGAACGCGCAGGAATCCAGTTCGTCGAGGCTGCCACCCACACGGCCCATCCGCACGAGCCGTCCCATTTGGAAACTTCGGACACGACGTCCAGCTGCTGTCGAACCGGTAGCTCGTCGCCGCCGAACTCAGCGGGACTGCCGATGTTGAAAGCGCCGGTAGCATCTAGATCGGCGATCGTCTCGTCCGAAAGCCGGCTCGCGCGTTCGGCCGCAAGCGCGCGCTCTCGCAACTTAGGTCCAAGTTCGCGCACCCTCTCGAGGATCCCCTTCAGCTTGTCGGATTCCTCGGGACCTGACGCCTGCGGTGAAATGGGCCGAACCATTAGGCCTTTATTTTGGCATCGCTTCATGGGGCGCGTCAAGCAAACCTTCGTTATCTGCGCAGCCGGCGAAGGTGGTCGCCTGGCCTGAGGACAGCGCTGGGAGTCGAGACCCGAGGGCTGGGCTAACCCCCGAGAACTGGTTCTCCTCCGCCCGTCAAGCAGTGCCCCCGGGAGGTTGCTCTGTGTGGTCGTGCTCGAGGTGGTGTTGCATCAGAAGGTCGGCGCCGAAGTCGTTGGCCGGGTCGCGCCAAACGCTGTGCACGTGGTTGGCGTTGTCCTCGGCGTTATCGAACTCGATGAGGGTGACCGGGCCCTGGATTCGGAAGTAGTGGGGCTGGTCGATGGAGGCGCCACCGGCCCAGGCGAAGTGCAACTCTCCGACTCCACCGGCGGCTGCGATGCGGTCCATCTCGAAGCCAACCAACCCCGGACGGGCACGATGGACAAACCGTGCCAGTAGCTCGTCGAAGTGCCCGCGCTGGGTAGCAGAGAGGTCACCGGCGCGAACCCCACGGGGATGGGCGCGGAAGTAGGCCAGGGCCTTGCGGTCCTCGTCGGTGATCATCGCGTCACGCCGGCCGACACCGTGATAGCCAGGGTATTCAACGTCGCCGATGGTCGCGACAGTGCGGGTGACGAAGTCCGCTGGCGGTTTGGAGTGGATGATCGCCTGCTGCTGTTGGGGACCGGTGAGGTTGTCCAGCAGGACGAAGGCCGCGTCCTCCTCCTCACCCAGGATTCGGAACGGGCCGAAGCGGGCGGGTTCCGCGCCAATCAGGAATGGAGTTGCGCTGACCAGCTCGCCGTCCAGGACAGTGATGTTGATCGACAGGTGGTGGCCGACCAGCCGCCAGCCCCAGGTGGTGTCCGGCTGCGGCTGGCCGAAGAAGCTGAGGAAGTAGCCGCGTGCATCGCGGAAGGTGGGCGCGATGTGACCGAACACGGGCAGGTTGAGCTCGCGAAGCACGTGCTCGTTGGCCATCACCTGGACCACTCGAGCGTAGGCCGGAATCGACATCGACTCAGCAATCAGCCGGTGCGCCAGTGCCTCCTGGCGGCGGTCGAGTTCTCCCAGCGGGAGACCATGCCGGCCGGACTCGGGCAGGAAGTTCCAGTGCGTCCGGCCAGGGTCCGCGTACGGCAGCAGCACCCGAGCGCGCTGATCGGCGGTCAGAGTATCGAACAGACCCATTGCGCCGAAAGTGATTGCGGTTGCGTCGAACGAGCCGCCCGGTCGAGGCCGGTGCGCGTCGGGCAGCTCACCGCCTGGGTGCGGATTCTGCGTCGTCGTCACGAACGCACCTCCAGGTTCCTTCTCGTGGCGAGGGTGTGCGCCGGAGATTGGAGCGCCTGACGCAGGCACGATACGAATAAAGGTATGTCGGTGCGCTCGCCGGCCGCGAACACGTAGAAGTCCGGCCGGGCGAGAAACGCCTCGCAACCGTGCTTGGCGAACCAACGGTCGTAGCTGCCATCGACGTCCTTTACCGAACCAGCGCCTGACACGTGGGCGGCAACGCCCCCGATCTGCCGGAACCACGACAGCTCCTCGTCGTTCAAGACCTCGGTGGGATCGCCGATGCGGCTGATTAGCTGCCAGCCGCCGCCGACGATGTCGTCGAACAGACCCAGCCGGTCGAGAACCTGGACGCGCCCCTGTGGCGCCAGCCGACCGTCGGCCCCATTGCTCGCGATCGACAACGAGGGTTCGCCCAGGCGGGGATGCGGCGGCTCGCGGGTGATGGCATCGGGATCGCGTGAGCGCTTTTTCATCTCGGCGTCGCGGGCGGCGGCCCGGTCGACGTCAAGTTCGCAGATCACCAAGCCGGCGGCCACCGCCTCGTCGATGATCACGCGGACGTGGCCGGTGCGTTCCGGCCCGTACGTGTCCAGCACAGCTTGCGTCGCCAGCCCACGATGCACCATGCCGAGCCGCCAGGTGAGCGCTCGAGCGTCCCGCAGGCCCGCGCAAAGGCCCTGCCCCATGAAGGGGGGCATGAGGTGAGCCGCATCGCCCGCGAGGAAGGCGTTTCCCTTATGGAAGCTGTGGGCCCACCGTCCCCGGAATGTATAGATGGCGTGCCGTTCGAGCCGGGCGGTCTCGGGTGTCACGCCCCACGGCGCCATCAGCCGCCAAGCTGTGCTCTCCTGGCCCAATTCCGCCACGGTCATGTCCGCGCGACGCATGAATTCGAACCGCCGCCGCCCCGGGCCGCTGTTGACTGCCGTGGCCGGCTGGGCTGGGTCGCAGTATTGAGTGACGAAGGCGGTCCACTTCTCCGCAACCAGTGGCTCGTAGTCCACCACGAGCCAGTCGGCCTCGAACCCCGAGTCACCGACCTCGATGCCGAGCTGGGTGCGGACGGCGCTGTTGGCCCCGTCAGCGCCGACGAGCCACCGTGCCCGGACCTGCATAACCACGTCGGGCTGTGCGGTCACGGCGACCTGAACCGACACCCCCTCGTTGTCTTGGGTCAGGGCTTGAAAAGTCCATCCGCGGTGAACTGTTACCCCAGCCGTCGCGACCGCCAGGTCCTCCAGAGTCGCCTCAAGGTCGGGTTGGTAGAAGCCGTTGGTATTCGCCCACCCCGACTCAGCGGCTCTGTTCCAGTCGATGGCCTGCAGCAGTTCGCCCGCGCCATTGCGGAACTCGTACCCGCCCCGTTCACCCCTGGACGGTTCGAACAGGTCGGCGTGGTCGGCCATGAGTCCCGCAGCTTGGAGAATGCGCAGCGCCTCGTGGTCGATGGTGCAGGCCCGTGGCAAGGGGTACCGCTGCGGCTGGCGTTCGAAGACACAGACCTGCAGACCGGCCTGGCCGAGGAAGATCGCAGTCAGCAGACCGACGGGGCCGCCGCCGACGACAACGCAGTCGACCACCGCCCGGGGAGGCGGTCCGGCGCTCGTCTCTGGATTCGTCTTCATTCGGTCCGTTCA
>Ga0210394_10005657_pt1 | contig 13934 bp, 10 predicted proteins | sample IncBWC12MmetaG_FD_160121 | JGI IMG/M metagenome (GOLD analysis project Ga0210394, IMG submission 160121) | Forest soil microbial communities from Barre Woods Harvard Forest LTER site, Petersham, Massachusetts, United States - Inc-BW-C-12-M | ecosystem: Environmental > Terrestrial > Soil >...
GCCGAAGTCGGTGGGCAGGTTTCCGCTGACTTCCTGCCAGGAATCGCCGGCATTGTCGCTGCGCATCACATCCCAATGCTTCTGCATGAACAGCACGCCGGGACGCGACGGATGCATCGCGATGTGATGGACGCAGTGGCCGACTTCGGCGGTCGGATCGGGCATTTGCGGAGAGTGTAATCCCTTGTTGATCGGCTGCCAGGTCTGGCCCGCATTGTCGCTGCGGAATGCTCCGGCGGCGGAAATCGCGATGTAGATACGGTTCGCGTCGGCCGCATCGAGGATCACGCTATGCAGGCACATCCCTCCGGCGCCCGGTTGCCAGTGAGGGCCGGAACCGTGCCCGCGGAGTCCGGAAAGTTCGCTCCAGCTTTTCCCGCCGTCGGTCGAGCGGAACAGGGCGGCGTCTTCGACACCCGCGTAGACGGTCTCAGCATCGATGAGCGAAGGCTCCAGATGCCACACCCGTTTGAACTCCCAGGGATGAGGCGTGCCGTCGTACCACTGGTGGGTGCCGGGGACGCCTTCGTAAGTGAACTTGTTGTCGACCGGCGCCCAGGTCTTCCCGCCGTCGTCGGAGCGCTGCATCACCTGCCCGAACCAGCCGCTGGACTGCGATGCATAGAGCCGATCCGGATTCAAGGGCGATCCCTTCATGTGGTAGATCTCCCAACCCGCGAAGTGCGGGCCGCTGATATCCCACTTTTCGCGCTTTCCGTCCGCGGTCAGGATAAACGCGCCTTTGCGCGTGCCGACCAATACTCGTACTCCGTTACTCATTGATTCTCCTGTTTTATCTTGCGGGCATTCCTGCTAATTCAACCACCGGACGAACTTCGACAGTACCAAAACGCGCCCCGGGAATCCGCGCCGCGATGCCCAGGGCTTCGTCCAGATCCCTGGCTTCGACCAGATAATAGCCGCCCAGTTGCTCCCTGGTTTCGGCAAAAGGACCATCGGTGATCATACGCTTGCCGTCGCGCACCCGAACGCTGGTGGCGGTCGAGGTCGGATGCAACGGCGCTGCTGCCAGATAATTCCCGGTAGCGTTCAGCTCGTGCGTGAGCTCGGTCGACTCCACATAGCATTGCTCCCGTTCGGTTTCGTTCAACGCCTGCTCATCAAGGTAAACCAACAGCATGTATTGCATGGTTTTATTATTTCGTAGCCAGCTGCTTGCGCAACTGTTGCTCTTTATCCTTAATTTCTTCGGTGTATCCGGGTCCCAGGTCTTCCATCTCGTACAGAGGACGAATTTCGATCTCGAAATCGCCCCCGTGAGGATTCGGGCAGCGTTTCACCCAATCGATGGCCTCCTCCATCGACTTCACCTTCCACATCCAGTATCCGCAGACCAGTTCCCTTGTCTCCGCAAAAGGCCCGTCGATCACCGTGCGTTTTCCGTTCGCGCACACGACGCGCGCGCTCTTCGAACTGGGTTGCAGCCCTTCACCCGCCAGCATCAGGCCGGCCTTCGCCAGTTCTTCGTTGAACTTACCCATTTCAGCAAAAAGCCGCTCATCCGGCAAAACACCCGCTTCGGTGTCCTTGGTCGCTTTGATCAGAATCATGACTCGCATGGTTTTGTTCCTCTGTATGTTAGTCGAGCGGGCGGCGCCCGAATCGACATGTCCCTAAGAAATTATTTACCATCGGAGCATGCACGGGGAAGCGGACGAGGCAGTTGCGGCGCTGTATCGATCGGATTGGGGCCGGACCGTGGCCGCGCTCATCCGCATGGTGGGCGACTTCGAAATCGCCGAAGAGGTTGCGCAGGAAGCGTTTGCGGCCGCCGTTCAGGACTGGCGCATCTCCGGGGTGCCGGAATTTCCGCGCGCCTGGATCATCCAGACGGCGAAGCACAAAGCCATCGACCTGATCCGTCGCCGGGCTCGATTCCAGGAGAAAGTGGAATTGTACGCCGTATCGGAAAAGGTACTCGACGAGCCGGACTACGATCTCGACGAAATTCCCGACGACCGACTTCGGCTGATTTTTACCTGCTGCCATCCGGCGCTGGCGCACGAAGCTCAGATCGCGCTGACCCTCCGCACACTGGGCGGCCTGGAAACGGACGAGATCGCGCGCGCGTTTCTAGTGCCCTCGGCGACCATGGCGCAGCGCCTGGTGCGGGCTAAACGCAAAATTCGCGACGCCGGCATTCCCTACGCCGTGCCCGGCACCACCGACATGGCCGAACGGATCGACGCGGTGCTGACAGTGATCTATCTGATCTTCAACGAAGGATATACGGCGACGCGCGGTGAACCGCTGGTGCGGGCCGACCTGTGCGCGGAGGCAATCCGCCTGGCGCGCCTGGTGCGGACCCTGATGTTGCCGCAGCCTCCGGCCGAAGCAACCGCTCTGCTGGCGCTGATGCTGCTTCACGATTCGCGTCGCGAGGCCCGCCTGAATGAGGCCGGCGACCTGGTGACTCTCGAGGAGCAGGACCGCAGCATCTGGAACCGGCAGCAAATCGCGGAGGCGCTGCCGCTCGCCGCGGAGGCGTTTCGCGGGGGGCCCGGTCCGTTTGCCGTGCAGGCGGCAATCGCGGCTCTACATTGCCGCGCGGTTCGGGCGGAAGATACGGACTGGCGGCAGGTTCTCGGGCTGTACAGTTATCTGGAGCGCATCCAGCCGTCGCCCGTCGTGTCCTTGAACCGCGCGGTTGCGGTCGCCATGGTCGACGGTCCACGGCCGGCGCTGGCGATCATCGATGAACTTGCGGGCGAGCTCGAACAATATCATTTGCTGCATTCCGCGCGAGCCGACCTGCTGCGCCGCGCGGGATCGTTCGAGGATGCCGCGAGAGGCTACGAGCGTGCGCTGGCGCTGGTTACCAACGAGAGTGAGCGCCGGTTTCTCGAAAGGCGGCTGCAGGAGGTTCTGCAAAACACGTAGTTAGGTTGCGAATCCCCTGGCTCACGCCAGGGGTTATAACCCCGTCCCGTCAGGGCGGGGATTCAAAATGAGGTCATTCGCCGATGATCTTTACCAGCACCCGCTTTTTCCGTCGACCGTCAAATTCGCCGTAGAAAATCTGCTCCCACGGGCCGAAATCGAGTTTGCCTTTCGTGATGGCGACCACAACCTCGCGCCCCATCACCTGCCGTTTCATGTGCGCGTCGGCATTGTCCTCGCCGGTGCGATTGTGCAGATACTGCGACGTCGGCTCGTGCGGTGCGAGGTGCTCGAGCCATTTTTCATAGTCCTGGTGCAGGCCGTGCTCATCGTCGTTGATGAATACCGACGCGGTGATGTGCATCGCGTTGACCAGCGCCAGGCCTTCGCGGACGCCCGATTCGACCAGGCAGACCTCCACCTGAGGCGTGATGTTCACGAATGCGCGCCGCGACGCGATATCGAACCATAGTTCTTTGCGATAGCTCTTCATTTCGGTTCATTATCGCGCGGCGGTATACTCAGACGAACAATGCTGTGGAGACTGGCGTTTATCGTACTTGCCGTATCTTGCCGAGCCGGAGCTTTGCGCGCCGGCGCTGCCAGTGTGGACATCACGCCGGCTGCCGATGCTGCTCTGCCGATGGGCGGGTATGGCGCACGGACTCTGGGGCACACCGGGGCACACGACAATATCTTTGTCCGCGCGATCGTACTCGATGACGGAGCCACGCCAGTCGCCCTGGTCGCCTGGGAATTAATCTCTGTTCCGGACGCGGTGTGGGCGGATGTATCTCAGCAAATCGCCTCGGAGTTGGGCATTCGACCCGAAAATCTTCTTCTCGCAGCGGTACACAATCACGGCGCGGCATCCCTGGGCGCTACGCCCGCGAATACTGCGGCGTATACTACGAAGGTCAAGGCTGCCGCGGTCGAGGCGGTGCGCCGCGCCAGGGCTCGCCTGCAACCTGCGCGCTTCGGGATCGGAACCGGCGCTGCGTACCTGAATATGAACCGGCGCGAGTTATTCGGCGCGCAAGGCTGGTGGCTGGGCTTCAACGAGAGCGGACCATCGAACAAGACCGTCACTGTCCTGCGATTCGAGGATATGGCCGGGAAGCCGATCGCATTCCTGATCAACTACGCGGTTCACGTTGTCGTCATGGGCCCGGAGAACCGGCAAATCACCGGCGATCTGGCAGGCGCGACATCGCGATTCGTCGAGCAGCATTATCGCGGCAAAGATCACCCGAGGTCCGACGCCGGCTCGCGCCTGAAACTGCGGCCGGAAGAAAAATCGGATGACGAGGGACCGGTCGCTCTCTGGACTAGCGGCGCGGCCGGAGACCAGAATCCCGTCTCCATGGCCAGCGGAGACGATTTCACGCTGGTCGACGCGTTTGGAAAAGTCCTGGGAGAAGAAGTCGTCCGCGTGGCGGGCGGCATCAAGACGTCAACGCAGGCGCGGCTTGCAGGCGCCCAAAAAGTGATAACGTGCCCCGGCCGCCAGGTGGAAGCTGGCCCGCGGCCGCGCGCCGATTACAAGTTCACGGACGCCGATCCGGTCAACATCCGCCTCGGCCTCGTGATGATCGACAAGATTCCTCTTGCAGGCGTGTCGGGAGAAGTGTTCACGCTGATCCATCAGCACCTCCAGAAAGAGTCGCCGTTCCCAAGTACGATCATGGTGACGCACGCCAACGGTTCAAGCGGATATATTCCCAACGATGCCGGATTCGACCAGATCAGTTACGAAGTGACCACGTCGCATCTGAAGCCGGGGTGTGCCGAAAACGCGATTGTGAACGGGTTTGTGGACATGCTTCGGGGTTTTCAATGAAATGGCTCACGATTGCGGGAGCCCTGGGAGTGCTGTGGGCGGGCACTCAGGAGGACTCATTCATCGGCTCACGGGGAAAATACTGGGCATTTCAAAAAGTCGTGCGCCCGGCGGTGCCGCCGGTCAATGGTAATCCGATCGACGCGTTCATTCTGCAGAATTTGCGCGCGAAACAGTTGGAGCCTTCGAAGCCTCTGGATCGCGCTCAACTCCTTCGCAGGGTCACGTACGACCTGACCGGCCTCCCGCCAACGCCAGGCGAGTTGGACTCGTTTCTGAAGGACCCGTCGCGCGATGCCTATGAAAAAGTAGTCGATCGATTGCTCGCGTCGCCGCATTACGGCGAGCGCTGGGCCGCGAAGTGGTTGGACGTGGTTCGCTATGCCGACACGAACGGTTTCGAGCTCGACCAGGATCGCCCGCACGCGTGGCGCTATCGCGATTACGTAATTCGCTGTTTCAACCAGGACAGACCGTACGACCGCTTCATCCGCGAACAGATCGCCGGCGACGAAATGTTTCCCGGCGATCACGAAGCGCTCATCGCCACAGGCTATCTCCGCGCCGGCTCGGAGCACGTGGTGGCCGGAAACATCGACCCGGAGGAGAGCCGCCAGGAAGTGCTGACCGAGATCGCCACCAACGTCGGTCAAACGTTCCTGGGAATGACCATCAACTGCGCGCGCTGCCACAATCACAAATTCGATCCTATTTTGCAGGCGGATTTTTACAGTCTGCAAGCGATCTTCGCCGGAGCCAAAGGCAAGGAAGTCGAGATCGCCTCTCCTGACCAGAAAATCGCCTGGGAAGCGGCTCAAAAGGCCTATAAAGAACGCCTGGCGCCCATCGAGGAAGCTGTCAAGGCGCTCGCGAAACCGTACGACGAACAGATTCGCGAGGAGCGCAAACGCGCGCTCGAACCCAAGCTGCTGGAAGCCTTCAACATTCCAAAGGACAAGCGGACTGCCGAACAAAAGATCCTGGGCGCGGACGCGGAGACCCAGCTCAAGCCGACTTGGGACGAAGTGGTCGCCGTCATGCCCGCGCCGGTAAAATCGCAACGCGAGATGCTGCGAAAGCAGTTGCATGAAGTGGAGGCGACGGCTCCCGATCCTCTTCCAGCGGCCTATTCGTTCGTCAATACCGGAGAAGCCGCGCCGCCGAGCTTTGTGCTGCGTCTGGGCGATCCGCACAGCCGCCTTCAGCCCGTCGATCCCGCTCTGCCTTATGTAATCAAAGCGTCATACAAAATTCCGACGGCCTCCGAGGGCCGGCGCGCCGCGTTCGCGAACTGGCTCGCCTCTCCGGAAAACCCGCTCACGGCACGAGTGATGGTGAATCGCATCTGGCAGTTCCGCATGGGCGAAGGTCTGGTGCGGACGCCCAACGATTTCGGAACCATGGGCGACAAGCCGGAAAGCCACGCGCTTCTCGACTGGCTAGCCGCCGAATTCATGGACCGCAACTGGAGCGTCAAAGCAATCGATCGCCTGATCGTGACGTCGAGCGTTTACCGTCAATCCCCGACGCCTGACGAGGCGAAATCGAAGGTCGATCCGCAGAATCGCCTGTTCTGGCGCATGAATCGCAAACGGTTTGACGCGGAAATGGTCCGCGATGCCGCGCTATCGGTCTCCGGCACGCTGAATCCGCAGCTCGGCGGGCGTCCCGTAAAAATCCCCATCGAGCCCGAGGTTTACGATTTGATTTTTACCGAATACGAGCGCGACGGTCTCTGGCCCGTCAATCCCGACAGGAGCGTGCAAAATCGCCGCGGCGTTTACCTCTACAACAAGAGAAGTGTGCGCCTGCCTTTGTTCACCGCGTTCGACCAACCGGACGCGATTACATCGTGCCCTGTGCGTCCTGTTTCCACGCACGCCTTACAGGCTCTGTCGCTGTTCAATTCCAGCTTCATGCAGGAAGTATCGCAGGCCTTCGCGGCCCGTCTCGAAAAATCTTGCGGCAGCAATCGCGGATGTCAGATTAATTCCGCTTGGCTGCTGGCGCTCTCGCGGCGTCCTCGCCCGGAAGAGAACCAGCTTGCTCTGAAATTCTTCAAATCCGGAGGCACGCTTCCGGATTTCTGTTTAGCCCTGTTCAACCGAAACGAGTTCCTCTATGTCCCCTAACCATATCCGACGAGCAGTGACGCGGCGCGATGTCCTGGTCCGTGCCGCGCATGGCTTCGGATCGCTGGCCCTGGCTTCGCTGCTCGACCCGATCGCATCGGCAGCGGATCGCGTCAATCCCCTTGCTGCAAAACCGGCACATTTTCCGGGCAAAGCCAAGTCCGTGATTTTTCTTTTCATGGTGGGCGGGCCTAGCCAGGTGGATACCTGCGATCCCAAGCCCGCGCTCGAAAAGTACAACGGGCAGCCGCTGCCGGCCAGCTACGGGACCATTGTCAGCCAGTTCACGAAAGGCGACACGCCTCTCCTCCGCAGTCCCTGGAAGTTCAACAAATACGGTCAGAGCGGCCGCGAAGTGTCGACCCTTTTCCCGCACATCGCCGAATGTGTGGACGACCTTTGCTTCGTTCGCAGCTTCTATACCGACAGCACCGTTCACGCGCCGGCCATGTACCAGGTCAACACCGGCCGCATTCTGATGGGCTATCCGAGCATGGGCTCCTGGATCACCTACGGCCTGGGCAGCGAGAGTGATAACCTTCCCGCCTACGTCGTCATGCCGCAGCCCGAAGGCACGCCGGAGGGTGGCACGCCGTGTTGGGGCGCGGGTTTCCTCCCGGCCGTCTATCAGGGAACGGTTTTCCGTTCCGGCCCCAGTCCGATTCTTAACCTCCGGCCGCCGGAAGGAATGAGTTCCTCGCGCCAGCGCCACACGCTCGACTTCCTTCAAAAGATGAACGAGATGGACACCTTGGACGGCGATACTGAGATGGCCGCCCGCATCAGTTCTTATGAGTTGGCGTTTAAGATGCAAAGCGCTGCGCCCGATGCCGTGGATCTTTCGAAAGAAACGGAAGCGACCAAAAAACTCTACGGCATCGGCGAGAGGCGCACCAACGAGTTTGGTTCCCGCTGCCTGCTGGCTCGACGCCTGGTGGAGCGCGGCGTCCGGTTCATACAACTCTATTCCGGCGGCGGGCCGGTTTCGGTGCAATGGGACGCGCACAAGGACCTGGTGGGCAATCACGAAAAGATGTGCGGCATGACGGACCGGCCTGTTGCAGGTCTATTGAAGGATCTCAAACAGCGCGGCCTGCTCGACTCGACGCTGGTCATCTGGGGAGCGGAATTCGGACGCCTCCCCATGTCGCAGGGAGGCGACGGACGCGACCACAATCCGCACGGTTTTACCATGTGGTTCGCGGGCGGAGGGGTCAAGCCAGGCACCATCATCGGCGAGACCGACGAAATGGGCCTCCGCGGCGTCGGCACCCGCTATTCCATGCGCGATTTTCATGCGACGATCTTGCACCTGCTGGGCCTGGAGCAGGACCGCCTGTGGTTCCTTCATAACGGACGCAATGAGAAGCTCACCGACTTCGGCGGCGCGGTTATCGACGGCATGCTGGCATGAATTCCCGCCCTGACGGACGGGGTTATAACCCCTGGGTGGTCGCGGCTCTCCTAATCTCGCTGAATCCCCAAAGCCGGAGATAGAGCCGCGACTATCAGGGGAGCGGGCTGAGCTGACTTTTCACACAGACTCGTCAGCCAGGAGATCTGTTTTAGAACGTGAAGCGGATTTGCAATTCCGTACGGCGATTGTTGGCGCTCTCCGAGATGCCGCTGCCACCGCCACTGCCCGCCGACTGATTCGCAAAGCCGAACAGCGGCGATGTGATGTTGCCGATAATCGGGCCGGGATTGTTGTGGTTGGTCAGATTGCGGAACGACAGCGAGACCGTCAGTTTGTAGCGCTGCGCGGTATTGGAAACGACGCCGGCAATGCCGCCGCCATTATTCGGAGCACCCGGCCCGCCTGGATTCGGCGGGCCAACAGGTCCCGTGGGCGCGACGACTTTCGGTTTTCCTCCCTCCGACCCAAATCCCCAGGTTTTCCCGATCCGGAGATTCAGGTTGACCATGCCCGGTCCTCTTCCATAATTGCGCGGGAGCAGTTTCTCATTGGCTGTCGGGTTCGGATCCAGCAGCCCGTACCCGGTTTCGATCGCGCTCGGAACGCTCATGCTTGTCACGATTCCGGGACGGGCGTTAAACAGCGTCGTGCCGAAGGGATCGCTTCCCGTAGTGATATCGAAAGGAGCGCCGGATTGCATACTGATGTACGGACTGAACCGAAGATTCCATTTCGTGCTCATCGACCCGCCGATGTTGACCCGGTTGTGTACGTCCGTCGCCGCGTTGCCGTATTCGCCGGTGAAGTTGTAGGGGTTTCCGGGATACGTATTCAGCCCGTCGGTATTGCTCATCGCGCGATTCAAGACGTAGAAGCCGTAGAGCGATATCCGCGGGTTTACTTTGGTGTTGACGTTGAACATCACCTGGTTCTGGTTGTAGAGCCCCGACGAGGTCATCAGAAATAGCGGATTCGAGGTGCCAAATGGATAGACTCCGGTTCCCGGCAGAGGCGCGTTGATGTCTTCCGAACGCAGCTCGTGCAATCCGTGGGAGTTCGTGTACGTCACCGCGAGCGTCGTATTGGCCGGCAGTTGCCGTTCGACGGAGAAAGCGGACTGCATGATGTACGGCGCCCGCAACTGCGAGCTGACCTCCTGGATGACTTGTGGCGATTGGGAACTGGCAAGCGACGCGAGCGAGGGAATGTTCGGATAAAACGTCGGGCCGGTGACCACGTACTGTTGCTGCACTTTGCCGTTGAATCGGTCCGCCGTGAGCGTGTTCGCCAGCGCGAAGCGGTCGTAAAACATCCCGAAACCCACCCGGATGACCGTTTTCGGCTTCAGGCTCTTCGCGCCGGGAGCCCAGGCCAGGCCGATTCGCGGCGCCCAGTCGCGAAGATCGTGGATATTGGTCTGCGCTTCAAAACGCAGCCCCAGGTTCAGCGTGAGATTCGGACGGACTCTCCAATCGTCCCCCACGAATAACCCGACGTCCTGCTGGCGAACGGCAATCCCCGGGATTCCCGCGTTAATGCTGAACTGCGTGGGACCTCCGCCGAGAGAGGCGATCTGCGCCGGCGGAAGCCCAACCTGAGCCAGCAGCAGCGACCGGCGATATCGGTCGACGGGTTGAATCTCCGCGACCACCGGCTGGCCCGACGAGTTCAGCACAGGATTGTTATTCGCATCGAGGACCGGCGCCAGGCCGCCGCCGAACGTGAAGGTCCCGCCAAAGTTCTGCGGCGAGACGCTGTCGATTTGCTGGAGCCGATAGCGCCCGCCGAATCTCCAGGAATGCGCGCCGTGAATCATCGACGTGTAATTTTGCAGCTCGTAATTGTTTTGGATATTGCTCGCCTGGCCCGTCTGCGCGCCGCCGCCGTTGAAAGCGCCCAGCACCAGAAGCGCCGGGCTGGAGCTATTCGCGGTGGTGTCGAGCCCGTTGCGGTAATACTGAAACCGCGTTTCATTCACGCTGGCGCCCAACACGGCCGTCTCCGTGGCCTGCACGGTGTGATTCGTGTTTTGTAAATGATAGCCGCGCGAAATCATGTCGAAACTGCCGATTCCCGCGTCCTGAATATCCAGGTAGCTGATGGCATAGCGAAACATCAACGTATTGTTCTGATTGAGCTGATAGTCGACCCGCGGCGTTACCCGGACCCTCATCTGCGGCGTTGTTCTGACGGCAGAAAGCGGAACGACCGCGAAGGTTCCGGGATCCACCGTCACCCCATTGACAATCGATCCGTTATCCACTTTTTCTCGCTGCCCGTCCAGTGTGAACGACGTGCGATGGTTGAGCGGACCGCTGACGCTGCCCTCCAACTCGTTGAGCAGCAAAGGCGCCTTTTGAGGGGAATACGGATTTCGCGAGTTCCAGATCTGATCCTGCAAGTTGTATTGGATGTTTCCCCGCCAATTATCCGAGCCTGGCTTGGTGAAAATCTCGATTCGCCCGAAGCCCAGTTTGTCGTATTCGGGTGAAAAAGGGTTCTGATTGATCCGGATTTCGCGGATCGCGCTTTTGGGCGGCAAATCGCCGCCGCTGAACCCATCGATAAAGATCGATCCCCCATTTGGACCCGCCGAAGGGCCGGCAAGCGCCTGCAAGTCCGCTTGCAAATCCTCCGGGTCATCGCCGAGGGCGTCCAGATCGTCGCCCTTGAGCACCAGCGCGCTGGCATTCGAGGCGGCTTCGGTGCTGACGGCCGGTCCGACGTTCTCCCGCACGGTGACCTGCTGGACGGTTGCCGCGACTTTCAACTGGACGTTCAGTACCTGCGCGCCGGCCTTCAACGTAATCTTCACCGCCTGCGCCATCGCCAGATCCGGCGCGCTCGCCTGAATCGAGTATTCGCCCGGCGTAAGGCCCGCAAATGAGTACGACCCATTGTCGCCGGACGTGGCGGTTTTGACCGGTCCGGCGGGCCCGGCAAGGACCACCGTCGCTTTGGGCACGACGGCCCCCGATTCGTCGGTGACTTTTCCGGTCAAAGTACCGGTCTGGGCTGTCTGGAACAAAAAGAAGGCGCAGAGAACTTGGATCACTCATTGCATGATAGGTTCCCGCCCTGAAGATAGGCTGAAAGCATCCCCGCCCCCGGCTCGAAATAGAGCCGCGACCAGTACATCGTCCAGAAAGTTCTTGCTAGAACGATTCCTTCTGAGCCGCCATGCGTCAGCATGCGGGTTGGTCGGTATGTCGCAGAACCCGCATGCTGACGCATGGCGGCTCGGATGTGTTTCCGTCAATGAACTTTCTGGAGCGGTCTAAGCTGACTTTTCACACAAACTCTGACGACAGACTATTCGTGCTTCTGCGCGACCTGAAAATGGCTCAGTGTATCGGCATAGTTCGCGATGCCCTTATAAAGCGCGTCGGCGATCTTCTGCCGGTACTCCGGCTTTCTGAGCAGCGCTTCGTCGCCCGCATTGGTCAGAAAGCCGATCTCGGCCAGCACGCTCGGCATGGACGCGCCAATCAGCACGATGAACGGCGCTTTCTTGAGCCCGCGATTCTTCGCCGCCGCGTTGCCCTTGGTTTCCATCGTGCTGAGCGACATCTGCAGGCGCGCGGCAAACTCGCGCGATTCGTCGATCTTATCTTTCAACGCGATCTTTTGCAGCAGATCTTTCAGATCGTGGATGGAACTGCCGGAACCCGCGTTCTCGCGCGCCGCGACATCCAGCGCGGCTTTGGACGTGGTGAAGTTGAGATAGTACATCTCCACGCCCGCCGCCGTCCGGATCGGCGACGAGTTGGCGTGAATCGAGAGGAACAGATCCGCTTTGCGATCGTTGGCAATGCGCGTGCGTTCCTCGAGAGGAATGAACGTGTCCTCGGCGCGCGTGTAAATAACCTCGCTCCCCAGCCGGTCTTCGATCAGTCCCCCCAGCCGCCGGGCGACATCCAGCACCACTTCTTTTTCATTCAACCCCGAAGGTCCGTGCGTGCCGATATCCTTGCCGCCGTGACCGGGATCGATCACCACCCGCCCCAGCTTCAACCCCAGGACGCGCGTCAGCGATCGGTCGCCATTCGCGTTACGCTTGGCCGGCTCCGCCGCAACACCGGATACCGTCATCGGTTTTTCCGGCGCGACGGCCGCAGCGCCCGGCGGCGGCGGCAGTTCGTTCTTCAGCGAAGACACGGCAGGCCCTGGAGGTTTGGTCGGCTTCGCCATCACCGGCAGCGGCGGTGGCGGAATCAGTTCCGGCGGGAGGCCGGACACGGTTTCTACCCGCGCGATTTCAGTGTGCGGCGGCGGCTCGAATTTGCGCGGCTCAGGTTTTTTCACGACAGCGACAACTGGAGCTTCCTCCACAATAACGATAGGATGCGTGACCGAGGGAGGCGGCGCGACCCGCGCCGCTGGACCCGCATCGGTCACCTTGCCCGCCACCGTCGCAGGCTTGTCCTTTCCTCCCGAGGGCGCCCGCAGCTCGATCATCAACCGGTCCGGACTGCTCAATTGCGACGCGGTGAACTCTACCCTCTGCTCCAGATCGAGCACTACGCGCGTCACGCCCGGCTGCGTCTCGGCGATGCGGATCTGCTTCAAAACTCCGTCGCCCACGGCAATGGTGCGCAGGCCCTTGGCAACCATCTCCGGCCTTGCGCCCTGGATGTCGAAAAACAGGCGGTCGGGATTGGTCAGCCGTTCGGAGTGGTATTTGAAATCGGCCGATACGTCAATGGCAACGCGAGTCATACCGCCCAGCGACCAGAAGCGCACCGCATTCACTTTACCTGCTGGAGTTTTGGCAGACCCGGCAAAACACACTGCCGCCGCAACCAGGAAACTCGTAGCGAGTCCCGACCTACTGCGCAGTATTAAGGTGCAGCCTGCCATTTTCGTCGATGAACTGTAGGACTGCCGCCGGCTTGATCTCCACCGGCTTCACTTCCACCGTCTTTGCTTCGGCGGCCGCCGCTTCCACGGGCTTTCGATCGGCCGCACGGCGCGCTTCGCCGTAACGCTTGCCCACCTGGTAAACGTAATTCTCGGTTTCCGCGTACGGCGGAATCCATTTGTACTTGTCCACCGCGCCCGGACCCGCATTGTAGGCCGCCAGCGCCAGCCGGTCGTCCTTATACAGATCCTTCAGATACTTCAGATACTTCACGCCCGCCTCGATATTCTGCTGCGGATCGAAACTATTCGTGACGCCCAGCATGCGCGCGGTCGACGGAGTCAACTGCATCAGCCCCTCGGCGCCTTTATTCGACACGGCGTGGGCATTGTAGTTGCTCTCCACCTTAATCATGGAGTGCACCAGCAGCGGATCGACGTCGTGCGCACGGGCCGCTTTATCGACAATCGCGTTCAGGTCCTTGTTCGTTTGCTCAACCGGAGGCGTAATCCTGGTAAGCACGGGCTTCGACGAAACCACCACGCTGCGCACCAGCTTTCCAGTGCGCGGATCGGCCTTCACCACCTGCGTTTTGTGCGTCACCGGCGCAGGCACACCGATCACAGGGGAGTTCGAATCCGCGGCGCGACTGGGGGAGGCGGCCAGCATGGCAAGTGCCACTATCAAACAAATATACACCCTTTTGTTTAAATCCACTATAGAATCATACTCCTTCGGGCACACGCCTGCCGACGTTGGTAATATCATCTCATGACTTGCTCC
>Ga0210394_10005659_pt1 | contig 13932 bp, 13 predicted proteins | sample IncBWC12MmetaG_FD_160121 | JGI IMG/M metagenome (GOLD analysis project Ga0210394, IMG submission 160121) | Forest soil microbial communities from Barre Woods Harvard Forest LTER site, Petersham, Massachusetts, United States - Inc-BW-C-12-M | ecosystem: Environmental > Terrestrial > Soil >...
CGTCGGGGGCGGCCAACCACATCGGGATCCCGAGCGGCGACAACTGCAACACGTGCCACGCCAACACGAACTACACCTCGTTCAGCGGCACGGCGATGAATCACGCGGGCATCAGCAGCGGCTGCGCTTCGTGCCACAACACCGGCAACGCGTGGTACGGGGTAACGAACCTGGTGACGAAACTGGCGACCCACTTCGCCACCAACGCAGGCGTCGACTGCTCGTCGTGTCACGCGCTGACGTTTACCACGGGAGCCTTCAAGATCACGACCGCGCCCGTGCTGACCGCGGCCACGCACGCCTACGTGTCGACCACCTGCACCAGCTGCCACGAGAACAACGCCGCGGATCTGACGTTCCAGGGTGTGGGCAGCAGCATTTACGTGCGTCCGGGAGCGACGGCAGCGGGCCTGAGCCCAGCCGACACGGCCCACACCACAGGTAACCTGGCGGCACCCAACAATTGCAGCAACAGCGGTTGCCACACCACGACGCCGCCGTTTACCGGCGCCGGGAAGCCCAGCAACCACATCCCGAGCAGCTCGACCTGCAGCAACTGCCATACGGGTTACACGCCGGCCACGACGACGATGAACCACAGCGATTCGGGCGTGGGCACCGCCGGCAGCCCGACCGCGTGCGCGACCTGCCATGGCTGGGGAGCGGGGCCGTACTACGGAACTGCGCAAGGCCAGGCGGGAGGCCAGCCGCTGCAGCCGCCGGGGACCAAAGGCGGGGCGGCCTCGGCGTCGCAGCACCTGCCGTTCGGAACCGCGACCTGCAACACCTGCCACACCTCGACCACAGTGCCGGGCGGCTTCAAGGGCACGACGGTGCCGCACACCAGCGGGCCGTTCATGACGTACACGCGAGGCAGCGGCAGCAGCGGCACAGGTTCGTCGACGCCCAAGTGCGTCACCTGCCACGCGCCGAGCGGCACCAAGTGGTACGGGACCAGCCAGAGCACCGCCACGATGGGAAGCCACCACAGCAGCACCGCGACCGCGGACTGCATCGACTGCCACAGTGCGACGGGCGGTTTCGCGGCGACGGCAGCCGCAGCGGCCAAGGTGCTGCAGGCCAAGGCACGGACCACGACCGGCATTACGGTGCGGCCGGCGGCCGGTCCGGCGACTCCGAACTCCAGCTCCGGCGGAACCAGGACGCTGGCGGGCTCCGGCCCGTACTCGCACCTGGGTGTGTCGCCAGGCAGCTGCGTAAGCTGTCACAGCCCGAGTGGTGGCGCCAGCGCGTTGCCGGGCGGCCACTTGCCGACCACGCTGTCATGCGACGCATGCCATCGCACCACCGCCTGGACGCCGGTGACCTATACGCACGCGGGAGTCGGTCCTGGACACTGCGCGAGCTGCCATGCGGGTCCGGGCACGTGGGCCACGCCGAAGCCGGCCGGGCACTTCCTGACGATGCGCTCCTGCGATGTGTGCCACCACAGCACGAGCGCCTGGGAGCCGGTGATGTACGACCACCTGAGCCCGCGCTACCGCCCGCAAACGGGCATGGTCCGGTGCATCGATTGCCACACCACGAACACTGAAATGGTGGTGTCGGGGCCGGCCAGAACGCACAAGGCGCTGCGCAGCGGGCCGATCCGGCGGCCTTAGTAACTCGGGGCCGGGCTACCCCGAGGGGACTACCGCGATGGGACTACCCTGTGGCGGGTGCGTCTCCCGCGGAGTCGTTCCCCAGAATCGGGCAAAATAGCGGGCTCGCGAGAGACTCTCGATCGTTGGTCACGGAGGAGCGCACGTATCGCTCCTGAACCGGCGCTTGCTTGCCACGAAGTGCCGCCCTCCGCATGAGGAACCAGAACAGGATGAGGTTCGATGATTCCTGAACTCGGGAATTTTGCATTGATGGTCGCGCTGGCGGTCGCGCTGGTGCAGGGGATGTTGCCGATCGTCGGCGCTGCTCGCGGCAACGAGGCCTGGATGGGGCTGGCGCGGCCGGCGGCGCGGGCCGTGTTCGTGCTGGTGCTGTTGGCCGCTGGCTGTCTGGTGGCCTCGTTTGTGCGGGACGACTTTTCAGTGCTGTACGTGGCGACCAATTCGACACGCGCGCTGCCGCTGCGCTACAAGGTCGCTGCTTTCTGGGGCGGTCACGAAGGGTCGATGCTGCTGTGGCTGCTGATCCTGAGCTTCTGGATGTTCGCCGTCAGCGTCTTCAGCCGCCATCTGCCGCAGTCGATGGTGGCGCGCATCCTCGGCGTGATGGGCTTGATTGCCGTGGGCTTCCTGCTGTTCATCCTGCTCACGTCGAACCCGTTCGACCGGCTGATCCCCGCGGCCGAGGATGGTCGCGATCTGAACCCGCTGTTGCAGGATCCCGGCATGGTGGCGCACCCGCCGATGCTCTACATGGGTTACGTCGGATTCTCGGTCGCCTTTGCATTTGCGATCGCCGCGCTGCTGGGCGGCAACCTGGACGCGACCTGGGCCCGCTGGTCGCGTCCCTGGACGACGGTGGCCTGGTCGTTTCTGACATTGGGCATCTGCCTGGGCAGCGCCTGGGCCTACTGGACGCTCGGATGGGGCGGCTGGTGGTTCTGGGACCCGGTCGAGAACGCCTCGTTCATGCCCTGGCTGGCTGGGACGGCGCTGATGCACTCGTTGGCGGTGACCGAAAAGCGCGGCGGCTTCAAGGTGTGGACGGTGCTGCTGGCGATCTTCGCCTTTTCTCTATCGCTGCTCGGAACCTTCCTGGTCCGCTCGGGCGTTCTGACGTCGGTGCACGCCTTTGCCAACGATCCGCGGCGCGGCGTATTCATCCTGCTGTTCCTGTCGCTCGTGATCGGCGGCTCGCTCGCCCTCTACGCATGGCGCGCGCCGAAAGTGGGACTGGGCGAGCGCTTCGAGCTGATATCGCGGGAAACGATGCTGTTGACCAACAACGTGCTGTTCCTGGCGGCGGCCGGAGCGGTGCTGCTGGGCACGCTATACCCGCTGTTTCTGGACTCGCTGGGTCTGGACAAGCTTTCCGTCGGACCGCCGTATTTCAACTTCGTGTTCCCCTTGCTGATGGCGCCTGCGCTGTTCCTGATGGGAATTGGCCCGCTGGCTCGCTGGAAGCAGGCCAACCTGCCCGAAATCGCTGTGCGACTCAAGTGGGCCTTCGGTGTTAGCTTGGTGACCGCTCTACTGCTGCCGCTCGCGCTCGGACACTGGTCGTGGCTGGCTGCTGCAGGCCTGTGGCTGGCGCTGTGGATCTATGCCGCCACCGCCGTCAACCTGTGGTCGCGACTGCGACCACTGGCGGGAACCGGCTTGCTCGCCCGATTTCGATCCTTGCCGCTCGGCTACCTGGGCATGCTGACGGCGCACGTCGGCGTTGCCACCTTCATCGTTGGCGTCACGCTGGTGAAGACCTACGAGGCGGAAAAAGACGTTCAGATGGACATCGGCGACACCGTCACGGTGGGGCCGTACACGCTCCAGTTCGGAGGGGTTTCCAACGGTTCGCGGGAGAATTACCTTTTTTCGAAGGGAGCGTTCCAGGTCACCCGCAACGGCCAGATCGTGGAGACCATGTATGCGGAAAAGCGCCAGTTCGTCTCGCAGGCCGAGCCGTCCACGGTCGCTGCAATCGATCTGGTGCGTGACCTGTACATTTCCCTTGGGGAGGCCGCTGGCAGCAATACGAGCGCTTGGATCGTGCGCGTTTATTACAAGCCGTTCGTCCACTGGGTGTGGGGCGGGTGCCTGGTGATGGCGCTGGGCGGCGTGCTGGCGCTGAGTGACCGGCGCTATCGGTTGACCCGACGAGCCGGCCAGGAGGCGCTTGACGGTACGCTGGCGGGCACCGTCCCTGCATAGAGGAGATCGAATCATGCGCTACCTTCGGTACCTGATTCCCCTCGGAGCGTTCCTCGTACTGACCGGGTTCCTTTTCAGGGGCCTCTGGATGGACCCGCACCAGGTGCCTTCGCCGCTGATCGATAAGCCGGCGCCGCAGTTTCGGTTGACCCAGGTCGCCGATCCGGCCAAGAGCCTGAGCCGCGACCAGATGCTCGGCCAGGTCTGGCTGCTGAACGTGTGGGCTTCGTGGTGCGTGTCCTGTCGCGAGGAACACCCGGTGCTGGTCGAGTTCGCCAAGTCGGGCATCGTTCCGATCTACGGGCTGGACTACAAGGACACGCGCGATGAGGCGCTGAAGTGGCTGGACCGACTGGGCAATCCTTATCAGGCCTCGCTGTTCGACGCCGACGGTCGGGTCGGCATCGACTATGGCGTGTACGGTGTGCCCGAAACCTACGTGATCGATAAAAGCGGAACGATCCGCTACAAGCAGATCGGTCCCATCACGCCGGAAATCCTGAATGAAAAGATCGTGCCACTGGTCAAGAAGCTCAATGCTTAGCCGGCTGCTGGGAGCGCTCCTCCTGCTCGCGCTGCTGACCGCCGGCGCGCGCGAGGCCGCGCCGCTCGGCGAGGACCCCGCGCTCGAGCATCGGATGATGGTGCTTGCCGAGGAGTTGCGCTGCCTGGTCTGTCAGAACCAGACGCTGGCCGATTCGCACGCCGACCTGGCCGCGGATTTGCGCCAGGAAATCCTGGAGCTGATGAAGAAGGGCCAGTCCGACGAACAGATCAAGCGCTACCTGGTGGCCCGCTACGGTGATTTTGTGCTGTATCGGCCCCCGCTAAAGGCGGCGACCTGGCTGCTGTGGTTCGGCCCCGGGGTTCTGCTGGTGGGCGGGCTGGCGGCCTTGTATCTGGTGCTGCTGCGCCGGCGCCGTCTTGCCGCAGCTGAGCCGCTCAGCGCAGAGCAGGAGCAACGGGCGCTCGAGTTGCTGTCCGGAGACGAAGGCCAGCTGTCATGACGATTTTCCTGTTGTGCGCCGTCGTGCTGCTTGCGATGGCCCTTTCCTTTCTGCTGTGGCCGCTGCTGCGTGGCAGCGTCCGGGCGACAGGGCGCGACCGCGCAGTCGCTTCGCTGTACCGCGACCAGTTGCGCGAGCTGATCGCCGATCGGTCAGCGGGGAACATCAACGATGAACAGTTCGAAACCGGGCGGCGCGAGCTCGAGCGCCGGCTGCTGGAAGAAATCGCTCAACCGGCACCGGTGACTCGCGTCGCGCGCAGCACGCGGCTGACCGCGGCCGGCGTTGCGGTCTTCGTGCTCGTCGTCCCGGTCGTGGCTTACCTGGCGCTGGGCAAGCCGGAGACGATCGGCTTAGGGACCTCGGAACTGCAGGCCGCAGGCGGCGCTGCGGGCCAATCGACCGGCGCCGACAACGCGCCGCATCCGATCACGCCCCAGCAGGTGCAGACGATGATCGACCAGTTGGCCAAACGCCTGCAGCAGGCTCCGCAGGATGCAGATGGCTGGTCGATGCTGGCGCGTTCGTACAGCTATCTGGGCAAGTTCCCGGAGGCGGTCAAGGCCTACGAGAAGGCCGTCGAACTGCTGCCGAAGGATGCGCACCTGCTGGCCGACTATGCCGACGCGCTCGCGATGACCCAGGAGCGACGCCTGGCGGGAGCGCCGATGAAACTGGTGCAGCGTGCACTGGCGCTCGACCCGAAGGATGTGAAGGCGCTCGCCCTGGCGGGCAGCGACGCATTTGATCGGCACGACTACGCGATGGCGGTCAGCTACTGGGATCGCGCCGTGAAGTCAGGCCCGCCGGATCCTCAGTTCGCCCGTCAGTTGCAGGCCGGCCTGGAGGAAGCCCGCAAGCTTGCAGGCGGCGCGATTCCGCCTGCCGCCGCAGCGTCTGCCTCCGAGCCTGCGGCCATCGCCGCACAAGCGCCGCAGACCGCATCGCAGCCTGGCGCGGCCCCGGCTGGAGCGAGCGTCAGCGGACGCGTGCAGTTGTCGGCCTCGTTGACCGGCAAGGCGGCACCGACCGATACGCTGTTCGTGTTCGCGCGTGCGACCCAGGGACCGCGAATGCCGCTGGCTTTGATGAAGCGCCAGGTCAAGGACCTGCCACTCGAGTTCGCTTTGGACGATTCGATGGCGATGATGCCCAACATGAAGCTGTCGGATTTCTCTTCCGTCGTGATCGGCGCGCGCGTCTCCAAGGCGGGAGATGCGATGCCGGCCAGTGGGGATCTGCAGGGTTTCAGCGCGCCGGTCAAGGTTGGAAGCGCCGGCGTCGACGTCCGAATCGACCAGGTTGTGCCTTAGAGATCGATCTTCCGCGTCCGCGATGACCCTCACCCCCGGCCCCTCTCCCGCGGAGCGGGAGAGGGGAGCTCGAGCGCTCACGTTGTATCAGGATCGGGAAGCTAAATCACCGCTCGCCCAGAACGGGAGAGCGGGAGCTCGAGCGCCCACGTCGTATCAGGATCGGGAAGCTGAATCACCGCTCGCCCAGAACGGGAGAGGGGAGCTCGAGCGCTCACGTCGTATCAGGTTCGGGAAGCTGAATCACCCCTCGTCCGGAACGGGAGAGGGAGCTCGAGAGCTCACGTCGTATTAGGATCGGGAAGCTGAATCGCCGCTCGCCCGGGACGGGAGAGGGGAGCTCGAGCGCTCACGTCGTATCAGGATCGGGAAGCTGAATCGCCCCTCGTCCAGAACGGGAGAGGGAGCTCGAGAGCTCATGTCGTATCAGGATCGGGAAGCTGAATCGCCCCTCGTCCAGAACGGGAGAGGGAGCTCGAGAGCTCATGTCGTATCAGGATCGGGAAGCTGAATCGCCCCTCGCCCGGGACGGGAGAGGGGAGGGGGTGAGGGGTACTTACCCTACCTCAGCCGACCGGCAGCGCGGCTGCGGTGATCGGTGCAGTCCGCTCTTCGATCAGCGCATGGCGCATGCAGCGATAGATGGCCAGTGGCTCGAAACGCAGACCGCGACGGCCCTTCAAGCGGATCCTGATTTCGTCGGTGCCGGCCCGCACCGACACATCTTGCGGATGCAGCGAGTCTTCGCCCGTCATGCCGCACAGCCCGCGGCTGCACTCGGTCAGCGCCTGCAGCACGCGATGATGCCGGCCAGCCACGCCGCTGACCTCGATGTGAACCTCGTCACCCTGCTCCCTGACCTGCAACCGCATCGTCGTCCCCGGATCTGTCGGATAGCCAACGCTTCAAGCGATTCAACGCATCAGCATGATGAGCGGATGACGCCGGCTAACAAACTGACAAAAGTCATGCCGCTTCTGCTTCCATTATTCGGCAAAGCCCGCGACCTATTGAGTGGCAACCGATCGGCGGATCAAGTCGCGTGCCGAGCGGCGGTCGGCGTCGTTGTGTGGATGCTGAATGCGTTCGCGAATGCCCAGTCGCTGGAGGCGCGCGCCATCGACCGGTCCCACGCGTTTGTCCCGAAGGGCTGCCGCGTGGGGCTGCCAACTGCATGTTGCACTGCGGATGTCGGCAGGCCGCGAGTTCAACCGAGGGTCCGGAGCGGCGTGCAAATCGACGCCATTGCAGCGATGATCGAGCGTCTCGCACCGCCGATCGGTCGAAGATGAGCGATGGAATACATTCTGGCGTTTGATCAGGGAACGACCAGTTCCCGCGCGATCCTGTTCGATCGTCGCGGCCGTCCGGTCTCGGTGGTCCAACGGGAGCTCAAACAGCACTATCCGCAGCCAGGCTGGGTCGAGCACGACCCGGACGAGATCTGGTCGAGTCAGATCGAGTGCGCTCGCGAGGTGCTGAGGACCGTGCGAGCCGGCGCGACCCACGTGGCTGCGATCGGCATCACGAACCAGCGCGAGACACCCGTGGTGTGGGAGCGCGCCACGGGCCGGCCCATCGCCCGCGCGATCGTCTGGCAGGACCGACGCACCTCCGATGACTGCGCGCGCCTGCGCGAGCAGGGGCGCGAGGCCGACCTGAGCGCCAGGACCGGCCTGGTGCTCGACCCGTATTTCTCGGCCACCAAGATCGGATGGCTGCTCGATCATGTTGCGGGAGCGCGGGCGCGAGCCGAGCGCGGCGAGCTGGCCTTCGGCACGGTCGACAGCTGGCTGATCTGGAATCTGACCGGAGAGCACGTCACCGACGTTACCAATGCGTCTCGCACCTCGCTGTTCAACCTGGCCGCGCTGGACTGGGACGAGCACCTGCTCTCGGTGTTCGGCATCCCGCGCGCGATCCTTCCGCGCGTTACGGCATCGAGCCAGGTGATGGGTCAGGCCAGCGCGGACTGGCTGGGTGGCGAGATTGCAGTGGCGGGCAACGCGGGCGATCAGCAGGCTGCCACCTTCGGCCAGGCCTGCTTTACCCGAGGAATGGCCAAGAACACCTATGGGACCGGCTGCTTTCTGCTGGCCAATACCGGCTCGCAACCGCAGCGCTCGACCAACCGCCTGCTGACGACCGTCGGCTGGCAGCTCGCGCCGTCGAGCACGACGTATCTGCTGGAGGGCAGCGTATTCGTCGGGGGCGCGGTGGTTCAGTGGCTGCGCGACGGCCTTGGGCTGATTCGCGAGGCCGCGGAGGTCGAGACATTGGCGCGGCAGGTCGAGGACTCCGGCGGCGTGGTGCTGGTTCCGGCTTTCGTCGGGCTGGGAGCTCCCTATTGGGATTCCAGCGCTCGCGGCGCGATCGTCGGACTGACACGTGGCAGCACGCGGGCACACCTGGCGCGCGCCGCGCTGGAGTCGATCGCGCTACAGTCGGCCGAGTTGCTGGCCGCGATGCAGAACGACTGCGGCGGTTCGATCACCGAGTTGCGCGTGGACGGCGGCGCCGTCGGCAACAACCTGCTGATGCAGATGCAGGCGGACGCGCTTGGCATTCCAGTGGTCCGTCCCGCGGTCACTGAAACGACTGCGCTGGGCGCCGCTTTCCTGGCAGGGCTGGCGGTCGGATTCTGGAGTGGCCTCGACGAGATTGCTTCGATGTGGGCGATCGACCGCCGTTTCGAGCCATCGCTGTCGGCCGACCAGCGCCAGGCGAATCTGGCCCGATGGCGGCGCGCGGTCGAGCGGTCCCGGCATTGGGCCTAGAGGCCTGCGGCGAGCCGCCCGTGGACTAGACTGCCGGCCATGCAGAACCTGTCCGGGTTGGATCGGCTTCTGGCCGCGGTTCAGCGCGCGGTGCAAACCGTCAGCGGTCGATCGATCGCGAGTCGCCCCTATCCGCCATTGAATGCAGCCCAGATGCGGGCGGCGACATTGTCCGAATCGGAGCGGCGCCACGCTGCCGCGCTGATCCGGGTCGATCACGTCGGCGAAGTCTGCGCGCAGGCCCTGTACGAAGGGCAGGCGCTCGGCGCTCACCAGCAGCCTGTGCGCGCGGCGTTGGAACGCGCGTCGCGTGAGGAGGTGGATCACCTGGCTTGGACGCGCACGCGCCTGGAAGAGTTGGGCGACCGCGCGAGCCTTCTGAATCCGTTCTGGTACGCCGGCGCCTTTGCGATCGGGCTGGTAACCTCACGGCTGGGAGACCGGGTCAGCCTCGGCTTCGTGGTCGAGACCGAGCGGCAGGTGGAGCAGCATCTGTTGGGTCACCTGGAACGGCTGCCGGCCCAAGACCATGCATCGCGTGCCATCGTCGCCCAGATGCGAGAGGACGAGCGCCGCCACGGCCTGGCAGCGGGCGAACTGGGAGGCATCGATCTGCCGGCCCCGGCGCGCTTCGCCATGCGGTTGGCCGCCCGCGTGATGACCGCCACCGCGTACTACGTCTGACTCTTCTGCCCCTCTCCCGCCTGCGGGAGAGGGAGCGATCGAGGTTTGCTATTGCCTCTCCCGCTTGCGGGAGAGGGGAGCGATTGAGTTTTGCTGTTGCCTCTCCCGCTTGCGGGAGAGGCTGCGCGCGAAGCGCGCGGGTGAGGGTCTTCTTAGTCTTCGACGATCTCGATCGAGTAAGCGAGCTGCGCGGTCTTCTCGAGCATCACCGAGGCGGAACAGTATTTTTCGTGGGACAGGCGCACCGCTCGCTCCACGACATCCTCCTTCAGCCCGCGACCGCGCACGATGAAATGGAAATCGATCCGGGTGAACACTTTCGGGTCTTCGGCAGCGCGCTGCGCCTTCAGAACCACGTCGCAGCCGCGCACGTCGTGCCGGCCTCGTTTCAGGATCAGCACCACATCGTAGGCGGTGCAGCCTCCTGTGCCGGCCAGCACGAGCTCCATCGGGCGCGCTGCCAGGTTGCGGCCACCGCCGTCGGCTGCTCCGTCCATGCCGACCAGATGCCCGCTGCCTGTCTCGGCCATGAACGTCATGCCGGAAGGGCCGCCCCAACGCACCGTGCACTCCATCGACCCACCTCCCTCGGTTCTGGCTCGATCTTGCCGTTGCCTGTCGGACAAGGGTAGAATCTAAGGCTTTTCCGGACGGCCAGAGCCAGTCACAGCGCGCGGGCCGGTCTGCATTTCGATTCTGGATTGTGCAATGAACACCAAGACATTTTCAGCCAAGCCGCACGAAGTACAGCGCGACTGGTACGTGGTCGATGCCAACGAGAAAGTCCTGGGGCGCCTGGCGGCCCAGATCGCGCTTCGGCTGCGCGGCAAGCACAAGCCCGAATACACCCCGCACGTCGACACCGGCGATTACATCGTGGTCGTCAACGCGTCCAGGATCCGCGTGACGGGCGATAAGGCGACCGGCAAGGTCTACTACCGCCACTCGGGCTACCCGGGGGGCGTTTACGAGACCACGTTCGCCAAGATGCAGCAACGCTTTCCCGGAAGGGTGCTGCAAAAGGCCGTCAAGGGCATGCTGCCCAAAGGGCCGCTCGGCTACGCGATGATCAAGAAGCTGAAGATCTACCCCGGTGGCGAGCATCCTCACTCGGCGCAGCAGCCCAAGGCGCTGAGCGTATGAGCAAGCCGCGGCCAATCAAGCTGCCGACGATAGCCCGCGCAAGCCAGTCCGCACCCAGCAAGGGATTGTTCGAATGATCGGAAAATACAACTACGGCACGGGCCGTCGCAAGAGTTCGGTCGCGCGAGTCTTCCTGGCGCGTGGCAAGGGCGAGATCACCATCAACGGGCGGCCCATCGACGAATTCTTTCACCGCGAAACGGGGCGCATGATCGCGCGCCAGCCGCTCGCCCTGACCGCTCACCTGACGACCTTCGATATCAAGATCAACGTAGATGGTGGCGGGGAATCCGGCCAGGCCGGCGCCGTGCGCCACGGCATCACCCGCGCGCTGATCGATTACGACCAAACGCTCAAACCGGTGCTGTCGAAGGCCGGTCTGGTGACGCGCGATGCGCGCGAGGTCGAGCGTAAGAAGGTTGGTCTGCGCAAAGCGCGCCGCCGCAAGCAATTCTCCAAACGGTAGGGAAAGCCGGTCGGCGGGGCCACGGTCTTTGGGGTCAAAGCGGCCCCATGCCGCCGCCGGTTTTTGCTGAACCCGGCGACCACTTTCGCCGGTAAACCCTCGCGCGAGTTGATTAGTTCACCCGGACGAGCGGTCTGACGCGTAGCGCGCGACCGCTCGTCGGCGCGCCTGCCGCCTATACTTTGCGCGTTCGCTGTCAGGGATACGCAACATCGGCCGGCTGACGCGCTCGGCCCGGCCGGGGCCGAAATGGCGGGGTAAAAGTCCGGATAGAGGCCGTTCGGGAGAGCCTCGCCCACGGTCTAATTTCCGGCGCAATGGAGCCAGCAGGTGAGCGCATCCAGATCGGACGGAATGATTCGGGCGGGCATCGTCGGCGGCACCGGCTACACCGGTGCGGAGCTGCTGCGCCTGCTCGCGCAGCATCCGGCCGTCGAGCTCGTCGCGATCACCTCGCGCGGCGTGGCGGGTACCCGCGTCGACCGCCTGTTCACCTCGCTCCGTGGTCGCATCGGGCTGACGTTTGTCGAGCCATCGGCGACGCATTTCGAGCGCTGCGACGTCGTGTTCTTCGCGACGCCGCACGGCGTTGCGATGTCGCAGGCGCGCGAGCTGCTGGCCGCGGGCGTCAGGATCATCGACTTGGCGGCCGATTTCCGGCTGCGCGATGCGGCCGAGTTCGAGCGCTGGTACAAGATGCCGCATGCCTGTCCCGATCTGCTGGCCGAAGCCGTATACGCGCTTCCCGAGACCGCGCGCGATTCGATACGGCAGGCCCGCGTGATCGCGATGCCCGGCTGCTACCCCACCAGCGTGCTGCTGGGCCTGCTCCCGCTGGCCAGGCTGGAGAAGCAGAGCGGCGGCCGCCAGGCCAGCGTGGTCGACTGGCACGGAATCATCGCGGATTGCAAATCGGGCGTGAGCGGCGCGGGTCGCAAGGTCGAGGTGGATCTGCTGGCGGCCGAGGTGTCCGACAACTTTCGCGCCTATGGCCTGGCGGGGCATCGCCATCACCCGGAGATCGAGCAGCAGCTGCGGCTTGCGACGGGACGCTCCGTGCAGTTGACCTTCGTGCCTCATCTGGTTCCGATGGTTCGCGGAATCCATTCGACGCTGTACCTGCGTCTGGAGTCGGCAGGCGACCAGGACTTGCAGCAGCTGTACGAGGCTTGCTACCGCGACGAGCCGTTCGTCGATGTGATGCCGGCGGGCAGTTGCCCGGATACGCGCTCGGTGAGGGGCTCCAACATCGCGCGCATTGCGGTTCACCGCCCATCCAGGAATCAGGCGATCGTGCTGGTGGTCGAGGACAACCTGGTCAAGGGCGCGGCCGGGCAGGCGGTACAGGCGATGAATATCGCGTTCGGCCGCCCGGAGACTCAGGGCCTCACCCAGCTGCCGCTGCTGCCGTGATTCGAGCTTTTTTTGCCGCTTGCCTTGCGGCCGTCTGAGAGTGCCTTTATCCGATGCGCTGGAAGCTGTGGATGAGGAACATGTCGGTGAGCGCGCCGCGCGTGACGGTGCGCTCGACGCTGCCATGGCCGTTGCGCGTGCTGTTGGGATTCGTGGCGGCGGCCGTCGCGATGGTGGCCGGAGTGGCGGTGTACGAGTACGGTCGCGATTTCGCCGGTCCGGACCGGCGCGATCTGGTTGCTCACAACGAGCAGCTGGCCGAGCAATTGCGCCAGACGGCCGCCGAGCGCGATCGCAGCACCGCGTTGGCCAATTCCTACGAAGGCGAGCTCAAAGTGCAGCGCGCGACGCAGGAGCAAATGGCGCAACAGGTGCGCACGCTGGAGGAGGACAACGCGCGCTTGAAGGAGGATCTGGCTTTCTACGACAGCCTTTTGCCGGCCGGCAAGGCCGACAAGGGGATCGTGATCCGCAGTTTCAGGCTGCAAGCGGACGACGAAGCCCAGCGGATGCGTTTCCGGCTGCTGATTCAGCAAAGTGGCAAGGCAGAACATGATTTCGTCGGATCGGTACAGATGGAGGTGCGGTTCACGCAGAACGGCGGCAACTTCATCTACGAGCTGCCGGAGGCCGATGCGACGCCGGAGCGCGCCAAAGCCTTCGAGCTTTCGTTCCGCCACTACCAGCGCCTCGAGGGCGCGTTCACGCTGCCAGCGGGCGCGGTGGCCCACTCCGTGCTGGTGCGCGTGCTGGCAGCGGGCGAAACGCAGACCCAGCAAAGCTTCACTCTTTGAGATTCACCCCTGTGGACACGTTTGGTTGAAGTGAATGGAGGTTAGTATGTTCGGCAAGAAGGCAATTGCGCAGGAAATCGGCAGCCTGATCGGCGCCGGCACGACAGTGACCGGCGACATCAGCTTTTCCGGCGGCCTGCGCGTAGACGGCGTCGTGCGCGGCGCGGTGTGCTGCGGCGAAGGCGAGAAGGGCGGCATACTGGTCATCAGCGAGCACGGCACCATCGAAGGCGAGGTGCGCGCCAGCCACATCGTCGTCTCGGGTCGGATCCAGGGCCCGGTTCACGCCGCCGTGCTGATCGAACTGCAGCCCAAGGCGCGCGTGCAGGGCGATGTTCAGTACCGGGCGCTCGAGATGCACCACGGAGCCGTGGTCGAGGGCCTGATGGTCCACATTCCGGCCGAAGGCCGGGCCGCGGCGCCGAAACTGACCGCGGTGCCTGTGGTGGCTGCACGGGCTGAGACGACCATCGTAAAACAGGCTTAATAATCAGTGACTTGACAC
>Ga0210394_10005660_pt1 | contig 13931 bp, 10 predicted proteins | sample IncBWC12MmetaG_FD_160121 | JGI IMG/M metagenome (GOLD analysis project Ga0210394, IMG submission 160121) | Forest soil microbial communities from Barre Woods Harvard Forest LTER site, Petersham, Massachusetts, United States - Inc-BW-C-12-M | ecosystem: Environmental > Terrestrial > Soil >...
ACTGAGATCGCCCGTCGCCAGGTAAAAAGCGGTGCGCACATTGTTGATGTCTGCCTGCAGAGCACCGATCGCGACGAGATAAAGGACATTCCGCCCTTCTACGATCAGCTCATTCGCAAAATCAAAGTCCCGCTAATGATCGATACTACGGACGCGGCTGCGATCGAACTCGCGCTCACCTATTGCCAGGGCAAAAGCGTCATCAATTCCATCAATCTCGAAGACGGCGAAGACAAGCTCGAGCGCGTTTGCCCTCTCGCCCGTTCCTATGGCGCTGCGATCATCGTCGGATGCATCGACGAAGATCCAAATCAAGCCCAGGCGTTCACGCGCGAGCGGAAACTCGAAATCGCCGAGCGCTCCTGCCGGTTGCTCACCGGGAAATATGGCATTCGCGCGGAAAATATAATTTTCGATCCACTCGTCTTCCCCTGCGCGACAGGCGATGAAAACTACATCGGCGGCGCCGTCGAAACGATTGAAGGAATTCGTCTCATCAAGAAAAGTATTCCGCACGTTCGTACCGTTCTCGGAATTTCCAACGTGTCCTTCGGCCTTCCTCCCGGAGCTCGCGAGGTCGTCAACTCTGTGTTTCTTTACTATTGCACGAAGGCCGGCCTCGATCTCGCCATTGTCAACGCTGAGCGCATCGAGCGCTTCCCTTCGATCCCCGAGCATGAGCGCACGCTGACCGAAAATCTGCTCTTTAATCGCGTCCCAACTGAAATCCCGGACGCGCATCCGCAAGCCGGGGTAATTCGCGGCGCCCCTGCCGACTGGCGTGAGCAATCGCGCGAGCAGAAAGCCGCCATCAATCAGTTTCACATCGCTGCAATCACCGAACATTTCCGCGCCGCCGGCTCGCGCAAAAAAGCGCGTCCCGAAGATCTGCCTCTCGACCAGCGCCTGGCGAACTATATTCTCGAGGGCTCGAAGGACGGCCTCGTCGCCGACCTCAATAAGAAACTGGCAGAAGGCGTGGCTCCACTCGACGTCGTCAACGGCCCGCTGATGGCGGGTATGGCCGAGGTCGGCCGCCTGTTCAATAACAACGAGCTCATCGTCGCCGAAGTTCTGCAATCTGCCGAGGCGATGAAAACCGCCGTGAATCACCTCGAGCAATTCATGGAGAAATCCGCCACCGAACGCCGTGCCAAAGTAATGCTCGCCACCGTCAAGGGCGACGTCCACGACATCGGGAAAAATCTCGTCGAGATCATCCTGAAAAACAATGGCTACGACGTCGTCAATCTCGGCATAAAAGTCCCGCCCGAAGATCTAATCCGCGCGCACAAAGAACATAAGCCCGACGCAATCGGCCTTTCCGGCCTGCTAGTGAAGAGCGCGCAGCAAATGGTGACTACCGCCGCAGATCTTCGCGAAGCCGGAATCCGGGTTCCGCTCTTGGTCGGCGGCGCCGCGCTCTCCGAAAAATTCACCAAATTGAAAATCGCCCCTCAGTACAGCACCGCCGTCTGTTACGCGAAAGACGCCATGACCGGCCTGCGCCTGATGAATCAGCTCAGCGATCCGTCGCAGCGCGATGCCGCAATTCAAGCGCACACGCACGTCGAAACGCTAGTGCTCGACGAACCCGCTCCGGAACCTGCCGCCGCGCACATCACCGATGCCCGCTCGCCGCGAATTCGCACTGACATACCGATTCCATCAGTCGCGTACCTCGATCGCAAAATCCGCTCTGTTCCGAACTTGAACGAAATCTGGAGCTACATAAATCCGTTCATGATCTACGGACGCCATCTCGGCTTCCGCGGAAATTTCGAGAAAGCCCTCGCCGAACGCGATCCCCGCGCCCTCGAACTCTTCAACAACATGGAAGAAGTCCGCCGCGAAGCAGCCGCCTTCATGAAAATTTCTGCCGTGTGGCAATTCTTCGAAGCCGAGCGCAACGGAAATTCGATCGCGCTATACGCACCAGACTCCGGTTCCCCAATTCACACTTTTCATTTCCAGCGTCAAAGCCCTCCCGGCGATCTCTGCCTGAGCGACTACATCCTCCCCGCTACGAATGGCTCGCGCGATCACGTCGCGCTCTTCGTTGTCACCGCAGGCGCCGGCATTCGCGACCGTGCCGAGGCTGCAAAATCCGCCGGCCGCTATTTTTATTCGCACGGGCTTCAGGCGCTGGCGATTGAAACAGCCGAAGCCTGCGCCGAATGGCTGCACCGCCGAATCCGCGAAGATTGGGGCTTCCCCGATCCACCCTCGCTCACGATGGCCGACCGCTTCACCTCTCGCTATCGCGGCAAGCGTTACAGCTTTGGCTATCCCGCTTGCCCAAATCTCGAAGATCAGTCCGGCATCTGGCTGCTCCTGCGCCCGGAGGAAATCGGTGTCCACCTCACCGAGGGCATGATGATGGACCCGGAAGCCAGCGTCAGCGCCCTCGTTTTCCACCATCCCGATTGCACATACTTCTCAGTCGGCGATTCGCGCGACTCTTAGTTCGTCCGCACTCCGCGTGTCCAATTTTCGAATTTTGTTCACCTAGATCAAATTTGACGCGGCAGGGCTCGCGGCAGAATACTTCTCCATGCTACTCGCTCAAACGGATTTTTCGCGGCACACCGATGCTTAAACGGCAGGCAGGGTTTATTCCACTCTCGTTTCTAGGCCTGGGCCTGTGCTTTCTACTTTTCGGTTGCGGTGACACCTGCTTCGTCATCATCGGCATCTTCCCGAATACAACTTCCGCTACAAATCCGCCCACCTGCAACCTCGGCGCTGGAAATGGAACCGTCACCGTCGGGATCAATTCCGTTCGTCCTTCGTCCGTTGCTCCGATGTCGCCCAATCTTGAACACGTCTTCATCACTCTGCGTGGAATCGAAGCACACCCGAGCGCGCTTGCGGACGAAGATTCTCCCGACTGGCAGGAACTTGCACCCGAACTCGCGAGCGAACCAGTTCAAATCGATCTGATGGCAGCCACAGACTCTAGTGCCTCATGCATATCTCGTCTCACTCACAAGTCCGTCGTTCGCGCCAGCGTGTACCGTCAGATTCGCCTGCGCCTCGTTTCCGATCAGCCGACCGCTGGTGATCCGCTGCCAAAACAGAACAAATGCGGTGGCGGGGGTTTCAACTGTGTTGTAGACATAAACGGGTACACGCACGCCTTGATGTTGAAAAACGGAGAACATCATTTGCTGATTACCTCGGACCACATTGCAGACGGCTCTTTCAATGTTCTTCCCGGCACAGAGACCCGACTTTCCATCGTATTCGACCCCTATTCGTCGATTGCTACAGCCGTCAGCGATGCTGTGCAAGTGCTGCCGGTGTTTTCTGCAGAAACAGCCGCCGGGTGCGCACCCTCTTTGCCCTCACCTTAGCGCTTATCGCTTGTCGCAGAGACCACCTGCACGCCCGCCTTGACGCTCCCATCCGTTTCGTCTAACTTCATCCGGATTCCCTTTAAGAGGCCGTTGGCATGAGTCTGCCGTCTAATTCAACGCTCCCCGGTTTGCATCTTGCCAGCACAGGTAGCTATCCCCGCATCGGCGACGGACCCGAACTCCAGACTCTTCGTCGCGCCACTGCCTCTCTCGATCGCGGCGAACGCAATACTGCGGACCTCCTTGACGCCGAAAACGAAATGACGCGCCGCGCGATCGCCGACCAGCTCAAAGCCGGACTCGAAGTGATCACCGACGGACAAATCCGTTGGTACGATCCGATCTCGCACATCGCGTCCAAACTCGACAACGTTAAAATCGCCGGCCTTCAGCGCTATTTCGACACCAACTTCTATTTTCGCCAGCCAGTGATCACTGGCGCACCCAAGCGGAGCAATGCGCTCGTCGCAGGAGATTTCAGTTTCGCTCGCAACGCGCTCGGACACCTTCCAACACCGAAGAATCTCGCCGGTAAACTCTCCATCAAACCGGTCCTCACCGGCCCTTACACATTGGCGAAGTTTTCGCTTTCCACCCACACTGGAAACGGCGCTGTCGATCCTTTCTCATCGCTCGAAGCGCGCACTCTTGCTTATGCGGAAGCGCTCTCCGCTGAGATCGCCGCGCTCGCACAAATCGGAGCCTCATTGATTCAAATCGATGAGCCCGCGATCATTAAATATCCAGAGGATTGGAAGATTTTCGAAAAGGCCATCGCGAAGCTCATTGCAGCGCGTGACAAATCTGCCGCCGACGGGAGCCGCCCGGAGTTAGCGCTGTATGTTTACTTTCATGATCCAGCTCCGCTCTATGAAAAACTCGTCGTGCTTCCGGTCGATATCCTCGGTCTTGATTTCACTTACAATCCGAAACTCGCTGACCTCGTTGCTTCTTCTGGCTCCCCTAAGCCTCTCGGCCTCGGTCTGATGGATGGACGCAACACTAAACTCGAAGATGCCGATGACGTTGCCCGCCAGATCGATCGCCTGCTGCCGAAAATTCAGGGTGGACGCGCTTTTCTGAATCCTTCCTGCGGACTCGAGTATCTTCCTCGCGATCGTGCCTTTGCCAAGCTCGAACTGCTCGCTAAAATCCGCGCGGCCGTGGCTTAGAGGACTCTGCCAGCCATGAGCCGCGAAAAACTCGAACGCCTCGGTCTGCGACTACCTCTTTTCCCCACTACTTCGGTCGGCAGTTTTCCCAAGCCCGATTATCTCGTCCGCGCCCGTGCCGATTTTGCAAAAGGCAAAATCACTGCGCACCAGCTTCGCGACTTGGAACGCAAAGCCACCGCGTTTTGGATTGACACGCAGGAAAAACTTGGCGTGGACGTTTTCGTGGATGGCGAGATGTATCGCGGCGACATGGTGGCGTATTTTGCCGAGCGCCTCCCGGGATTCACAGAAGGCGGCCTCGTCCGCGCTTACGGCAATCGTTACTATCACAAGCCGATCATAACCGGCGAAGTCTCCTGGCCCCGCCCCGTGACGGTCGATTCCTGGCAGTTCGCCCAAAGCTTGACGAAAAAACCTGTAAAAGGAATGCTCACGGGCGCCTACACGATCATGGATTGGAGCTTCAACGAGCACTATCCCGATCGCCGCTCCACCGCCATCGCTCTCGCCTCCGTGATCCGCAAGGAAGTCGAGGCTCTCATCGCGGCTGGTTGCAAGATCGTTCAGATCGATGAGCCCGCGCTCTCCGTCCGCCCCGAAGAACTACCCATCGCGCTCGAAGCCATGGAGCTCACTACGAAGAATCTCGATGCGTATTTCATCACCCACGCCTGTTATGGAGAATTCGATCACATTTATCCCGGCATGCTCGACCTCGCCGTCGATAATTTCGATCTCGAAATGTCCAATAGCGATCTCGACCTTCTCGAGATATTCCGCCGCCACCCGTTTACGAAGGACATCAGTTTCGGCGTCGTCGACGTTCATTCTCACACAATGGAAACTCAGGAAGCGGTGCGCGGGCGTGTGGGGGAAGCGCTCACTATTCTTCCCAAGGAAATAATCTGGATCGATCCTGACTGCGGGTTGAAGACTCGCACCGTCGAGCAAGCCATCGAGAAGCTTCGTCTCTGCGTTGAGGCCGCCAAATCCTTTCGCATGTGAAATACAGTTATCTCTTTTTGTACTTTCCCTCGAATCGATTCTGGACTAGTATCTCGCCCGCGTTACGATCAATTAAACGATGCCCGGCGAAATCATCGAGATCATGCCTGACAACGATCCGAGGTCCAGGCCCGAAGCGGCTGCTTTCGCGAACCAATACGCTGCCCTCCTCGCCGAGCACGCAATCCAAAATAACGATCAGAGCCTGCGGCGCCACGCTGTCGGACTGTCGGTCTGGATGGCGTTCGCCGTTGCAGCCGGTGCAGTCATCGCTTCCGCATTCGTTTATTTTCTCGCCTACTAGCGAGCCTTCCCTGTCTTTCGCTTCAGTGTCACAAGCGACCGCACTCAAGTGGAAGCACAGAGCTATTGCCCGTTCGACCGCCGTCGAAAACTTGACGCCCGAATCCCATTCACATAAATTCGCTTCGCTGATGAAAGCTCCCTCAAAATTTGTTTTTGTCGCTTGGCTGCTGGCTATTTTCCCGGCTGTCGCCACCACTCAGTATCCGCAGTCGCCACCGGTCCCCGACGCCCAGCATTTCGACTGGCCTGCGCAGCCCGTGCGCGGCGCGAAGGCGATGGTCGTCAGCGACGAAAAGATCGCGTCCGATGTGGGCGCCGAAATCATGAGGCGCGGAGGCAACGCGATTGATGCAGCTGTTGCCGTAGGATTCGCCCTCGCTGTCGTCGATCCTGAGGCGGGCAATATTGGAGGAGGCGGCTTTATGCTCGTCCGCCTCGCCAATGGCCGCACGTCTTTCATTGACTATCGCGAGCTGGCGCCGGCAAAAGCCTCCCGCGATATGTACGTCAAGTCCGACGGAACGGTAGACACGCAAGCCTCGCTCATCGGATACAGAGCGGTCGCCGTTCCCGGCACTGTCGCGGGACTCGCGCTCGCTCTCAAAACTTACGGAACGATGAGTCTCGCTGACGCGATGGCCCCGGCGATTCGTCTTGCGGAAGAAGGATTTCCAGTCAGCGAGAAACTCGCTGCGTCGTTCCGCTCGATGGAAGCGGCCTTCAGCCAGTTCCCCACGGCCCGCCGGATCTTCCTCAAGAACGGCGCGTACTATCAGCCCGGCGAAATCCTTCGACAACCGGAACTGGCCGCCACGCTGAAACGCATCGCTAAAAACGGTCCCGCCGAATTTTATCGCGGCCGAACGGCTCGCGATCTGGCCGTCGAAATGGAACGCGAAGGCGGCCTGATTTCGCTAGAAGACCTTGCGCATTACAAACCGGTAATTCGCAAGCCGCTAACTGCCGACTACAATGTGAACGGTCACGTCTGGCAAGTCATCACCAGTCCGCCACCCAGTTCAGGAAACATCGCGATTGAAGCGCTCAACATTCTTGCTCCCGTTGAATTGAAATCGTGGAGCGACGCGCAATCCGTCCACTGGGTCATCGAAGCCATGCGGCGCGCCTTCGCTGATCGCTCTACCTACCTCGCCGATCCTGCTTTCGCAAAAATTCCTCTGCGCGGCATGCTGTCCACCTGCTACGCCAACGTGCTTCGCCGCACGATCGATCCCGAGCGTGCCTCATCGAGCGAGACAATCCACGCTGGAAATCCCGTAGCTTTCGAAGACGCGGGCGCTGCGCCGGCCCCTTGCCCGCAAATTTCGAACAATGCCGATGCGGCACGGACTGGCGATACCTTCAGTCGAAACTCTGCGCCGGTCGCAACCGATGGCCACACAACCCACTTCTCCGTCGTCGACGCCGCGGGCAATGCCGTCGCCAACACCTACACTCTCAACAATCTCTACGGCTCCGGTGTCGCCACTGCCGACGGTTACTTCCTCAACGACGAAATGGACGACTTCACCGCGCACCCCGGCGCGGCGAATATGTACGGCCTCGTTCAATCCGAAGCAAACGCGATAGCGCCAGGCAAGCGTCCGCTCAGCTCGATGATGCCGACGATTCTCCTCCGCGATGGCCAGCTAAGTTTCATCACCGGCGCACGCGGCGGCCCGCGCATCATCTCCGGCACATTGCTGACCATTCTCAACTGGATGCGGCTCGGCGAAGACGCGCAAGCCGCGATCAACGCCCCGCGCTTTCATCAACAGTGGCTGCCCGACACTGTCCTGCTCGAACCCAACTTCCCGCCTGGTGTCGCAAAGGATCTCGAAGCCCGCGGCTACAAATTCGCCGACAAGCCAGGCTGGGTCGGCCTCGTGGAAGCGATCGGCATCGATCCAAGAACGGGCGAACGGCTCGGCGCTCCCGAGCCCCGCCGCCCCGGCGCCGCCTCAGGTTTCTAAGCAATCCGTTTACGCCACTCCTGCATTCCCACCTGCATGGCTATCACTTCGGCGAAATCGAACGAGCAACACGCGTTTGCAATCGCGCCCGCACCTGCTACCCTAATCCGTCATGAAGTGCTCGCGTCATCACGCGCAAATTTGCAGGTCATCCATCACGAGGCCGTAATGCGCCGCATTCTCTCCACATACCGCTACATCCACCAACCGCTGACGGCGGGGTTGCTGGCGGAAATCGGGCACGCGAAAATCGACGCAATTGAGGTCTTTTCCGTCCCTAGTCATTTCAACTACCGCGACGAGCAAAAGATTCGCGAGCTGTCTGACGCCCTTGGCGAATATCATCTCGAGCTTCACTCTCTGCACTCGCCCACCGAGCGCGACCTGGCGCCGGGCCGCGAAAGCGGCGTCCCCATCTCGATTTCCGATGTCGAGCGCATCCGTCGGCTCGATGCCGTCGACGAAGTAAAACGCGCGCTCGACGTAGCTGAACGCGTCCCATTTCGTTATCTTATTCAGCACATTGGACACGGACGAGACTCCGCCGACCCGCGCAAGCTGGATGCGGCCTTCACCTCGCTCGAAATTCTCAGTGTCTTCGCGAAGGCCCGCGGCGTGACGATCGCGCTCGAAAATACGCCAAATGAAATCGGCGCGCCCGCATCGCTCCAGCATTTCATCGTCGACACGCATCTGCACGATCTCCGGCTCTGCCTCGACACGGGTCACGCGCACATGGATGCCACCGTCGAGGTCGCCTTTGACGCCATGCGCGACCGTCTCGTCACCGCGCATATCCACGACAATCACGGCGAAAAAGACGAGCACCTGCTACCGTACGATGGCACGATCGATTGGGACGTCACACTCGGCGCATTTGCCAACGCCCCCCAGCCCGTCGCTATGGTGCTCGAATTAAAAGCCCAGCCGGACGGAACACCTACTCTCGATCAGATTCGCGCCGCCTTCGATAAGCTCGAAAAAAATCTGGACACAAAGCACGGCCGCGCTACCAAATCCTAATTTGCGAACCCAAATGAAACGGACGACCGAATGACCCAACAAGCACAGGCACCCACTCCCAACACCACGCCAATTATCACCATAGAACAAGCCGGCCAATATTCCGGACAGACCATCACGATTCGCGGCTGGCTGTACAACCTCCGCGAATCCGGCAAGCTCCTGTTCCCCATTTTTCGCGACGGTACAGGAATCATCCAAGGCGTGGTCTCGCTCAAAGACCAGCCTCAAGCCTTCGAAGCTCTGAAGGGACTCCCACAGGAATCGAGCGTAATCGTCACCGGAAAAATTCAGGCTGAACCTCGCGCCCCCGGTGGCTATGAAATTCACATCAGCGGCATCGAAGTGGTCCAGCGCGTTTCGGATTCAGAGCCATATCCGATTCAGCTCAAGGAGCACGGCGTCGATTTCCTTCTCGACAAACGCCATCTCTGGATTCGCACGCCGCGCCAAGCCGCCATTCTCCGCATCCGCGCAGAAGCAGAGCGCACAGCGCGCAATTACATGGATTCACAAGGCTACACGCTCACCGACGCGCCCGTCTTCACTCCCGCCGCCTGCGAAGGCACCACCACGCTCTTCGAAGTGAACTACATCGACGACCAAAAAGCTTATCTCACGCAATCCGGCCAGCTCTATGTCGAAGCTACGGCCGCTGCGCTCGGCAAGGTCTACACGTTCGGTCCCACGTTCCGCGCCGAAAAATCAAAGACCCGCCGCCACCTCACCGAATTCTGGATGCTCGAGCCCGAAGCCGCCTACGCGCATCTCGAAGACATGGTTCAACTCGGCGAAGGACTCGTCAGCACCGTCATACAGTCTGTCGTAAAAAATCGCGCGCGCGAACTCGCCATGCTCGAACGCGACGTCGCCAAACTCGAAAAAATCACGCCGCCCTTTCCGCGCATCAGCTATGACGATGCCATCAAAGTCCTGCAAAAGGCCGGCAATCCCGCCAAATGGGGCGACGATTTCGGCGGCGACGAAGAAACCATCATCTCGAAGGAATTCGACAAGCCCGTCGTCATCCACCGCTATCCCACCGCGATGAAAGCTTTTTACATGGCCACCGACCCCGAGCGCCCAGAGCTCTCCTTGAGCTTCGACATGATCGCCCCCGAAGGCTACGGCGAAATTATTGGTGGCGGCGAGCGCCTCTCGAGTTATGAAACCCTCGTCCAGCGCCTCCGCGAGCACAATCTGCCCGAGGAATCCTTTCAGTGGTATCTGGACCTACGCCGCTATGGCAGCGTGCCGCATGCCGGCTTCGGCCTGGGCCTCGAGCGCACGGTCGCCTGGATTTGCGGGACTGAGCACATTCGCGAGGTCATCCCCTTCCCACGGATGCTCTATCGCGTTTATCCTTGACCGGCTTAGTGACCGGCTAAAACGACCGGCTCAAATCGACCTGCCGTCCAAGCCGCTGAAAGAACGCCAAAATGCCAGAAAAAATCCGAATCATCGGGGTGCCGATGGACCTGGGCGCCAGCCGCCGAGGCGTGGATATGGGTCCCTCTGCGCTGCGCGTCGCCGGCCTTCAGTCCCGCCTTAAGCAGCTCGGCCGGCAGGTGGAAGACATCGGCAACGTTCAAGTTCGCCAGCCCGAAGAACAACCCTACGGCGAGAAAAAAGCGAAGTATCTCGACGAAATCGCGGAAGCCTGCAAAGGGCTAGCGGATATCGTCGCGAAAACCCTCGACGAAGATTTAGTGCCGCTGGTTCTGGGCGGCGATCACTCGATTGCAGTTGGAACCACCGCTGGCGCTGCCATCCATTTCAATAAGAAATCGAAACGCATCGGCGTCATCTGGCTTGACGCGCACGGGGACATGAACACCCCTGATTCTTCGCCTTCCGGCAACGTGCACGGCATGCCCCTCGCGTCCATCATGGGTTATGGGCCGCCGGAGCTCACCAAACTGGCCGGCATCACGCCGATGGTCGAGCCACGCAGCGTCGCGCTCGTCGGCATCCGCGATCTCGATTCGAAAGAGCGCCGGCTCATGAAAGAATCAGGCGTACACGTCTTCACGATGCGCGATATCGATGAGCGCGGCATGCGCGAGGTGATGGCCGAAGCGCTGCGCTTCACCACAGATGACACGGCCGGCGTCTCCGTAAGTCTCGATATGGATTTCGTCGATCCCACCGACGCTCCTGGCGTGGGCACCCCCGTGCGAGGCGGCGTCACTTACCGCGAAGCGCATCTAGCTCTCGAAATGATTGCCGATAGTGAAAGCATGGTCTCCTTTGAGCTCGTCGAAATAAATCCTGTAATTGATGAACACAACACGACGGCACTGCTCGGCGTCGAACTCGTCCTCTCGGGCCTCGGGAAGAAGATCCTCTGATGGGCAAACAGAGATGAGCAAATACAAGATCGCGAACGTGAATCGATGACCGCAATCAAAAAACGGCTGCGCATAGGCGTCGTTTTCGGCGGGCGTTCCGGCGAGCACGAAGTGTCGCTCGCTTCCGCTGCCTCGGTGATTCGCGCTCTCGATCCCGAAAAATACGAAGCAGTTCCCATCGGCATTTCGAAAGACGGCCGCTGGCTCGTCGGCTCGGGCGCCGTGAAAATGCTGGGCGACGTGCTGAAATCCGGTGACCGCGTGATGCTGCCCGCCGATCCCACGGCCGCGCAACTCGTACCCGTCGGAGCTTCCACTGGTCAGCCGAGCGTCTTGGTCGACGTAGTCTTCCCGGTGCTACACGGCACGTTCGGCGAAGACGGCACGGTGCAAGGTCTGCTCGAGTTGGCCGGTCTCCCTTATGTTGGCGCGGGCGTCCTCGCTTCTGCGGTCGGAATGGACAAAGACGTTCAAAAGCGCCTGTTCGAACAGGCCGGTCTGCCGATCGTTCCGTTTCTCGCCATTCACCGCTGGGAGTGGGAGCGCGATCGCCTGAAAGTGCTGCGCGAAATCAAAAAGAAGTTTCGTTTTCCGATCTTCGTGAAGCCCGCGACGCTCGGGTCATCGGTGGGCATGACGCGCGTGAACGCGCAGAACGAACTGCAAAAGGCGATGGACTTAGCCGCCGAATTTGGACTGAAAATCATCGTCGAGCGCGGAGTGAACGGCCGCGAAATCGAAGTTTCAGTGCTGGGCAACGAAGAGATTCGCGCCTCGATCCCCGGTGAAATCGTCCCGCACCGCGAATACTACGACTATGCGGCAAAGTATCTCGAAGGCGGCACGCAGCTCGTCATTCCCGCACAGCTGACGAAGAAACAGGTCACCACATTTCAGGATTACGCCGTTCGCTCCTTTCGCGCGATCGACGGAACCGGTATGGCCCGCTGCGATTTCTTCCTGGATCGCACGAACGGAAAAATCTTCATCAACGAACTCAATACGATTCCCGGTTTCACTTCCATCAGCATGTATCCCAAGCTGTGGGAGGCCTCCGGTCTGCCATATACGAAACTCATCGATCGCCTGATCGAACTGGCCCTCGACCTCCACAAAGAAAAAGCCCGCACAAAATACTCCATCGAACTACCCGCCGGAGCCGCCGGCGCTCTCGAAGGTTAGTAACAAAATCTAAATCCGCCCGTATTAGATAAAGAACGCGCGACGGATGCATCTTGACCACGACGCCTCGAATCAATTAAACTAACCGGTTAGTTAAATAATTAAGGCTTGCGAGGGCGGTAGAACATACCGCATCTCCGGATCCGTGCATGAAACTGGGACGCAGAAAAGTCGAGAACCCCGCCACGGCGCGGCGCATCCTCGCCGCCGCCGAACGCCATTTTGCCGCTCAAGGCATGGCCGGCGCGCGCACAGACGAAATCGCGGCCGACGCCCATGCCAATAAGGCGATGCTCTACTACTACTTTGGGAATAAGCGCCGCCTCCATCGCGCCGTCCTTGAAAATCTCTTTCGCCAACTCAGCAAGGTCGTCTATACGCCGCCGGCCCCCGATGCCCCTCCCCGTGATCGGCTGCGCGCATGGGTAAACGGGTACTTCGATTTCCTGGCGACGCATCCGAACTATCCGCGCCTGGTACAGCGGGAAGCGATGGACGCCACGCCAAAGATTGAATGGATCGCCCGCGAATACTTCCAGCCGTTTTTCAAGCACCTTACCGGCTTGATCTCCGACGGCATATCGGCCGGCGAATTTCGCGAAGTCGATCCGGGTCAAACGGCATTCACGATGCTCGGCGCAGCAGCCTTTTATTTTGCCTCCGCGCCGGTGATGAGACAAATCGTTGGACATGATCTGCTCGCGCCGCACGCGCTCGAAGCGCGCCGCCTCGCACTACTTGATTTCATCGAGCATGGTCTGTACCGCACTCATACAAAACGAAAGCTTGAAGATCCTTCCCCAGCGAGGTCCCGATGACCGGGCGAAAATTCATAGTCGTGATCGGGATGGTTTTTCTGATCGCGTTGATCGTCTACTTTGCTACCACCCCGAAAGGCAGTGATATTTCGCTGATTGGAGTTGTAGACGGCAACGAGGTGATCGTCAGCCCTCAAATCACGGGACGCATCGTCAATCTTACGGTGGATGAAGGCTCGCAGGTGAAGAAGGGCGATCTTATAGCCGAACTGGATCGCACCGAGCTCGAAGCAAGCCTGGCCGCCGCGAAGGCAAACGTAGGCACGCTCGAAAATTCTGTCACTCAAGCCCAGCACAACTACTCCTGGACGAGCGACCAAACCTCCGCCTCACTCGATCAGGCTCAGGCGATGACCACTTCGTCGGACGCGCAACTCGAGCAGGCCAAAGCGCAGCTCTGGCGCGATCAATCCGATTTGAAGCGCATGCAGCAGCTCTATGACAAGCACGAAGTATCCGGCCAGGATCGCGATCACGCCGAAGCCGCAGTTAAAATGTCGGAGGCTAACGTGACCGCCCTCGAACATGCACTAAAAGCGCAAAAGGCCTCCATTGCAGTGGCGCAAGCCAATCGCAAGCAGGTCGATATGCGAAAAAGTGCCGTCGCGAGCTCGATCGCACAGCTCGAACAGGCTCGCGCCGCGGTGGCGCAGGTTACAGCGCAACTCAGTTACACGAAAATCTACGCTCCGATTGATGGCATCGTCTCGGTGCGCGTCGCGAAGCAAGGAGAAGTCGT
>Ga0210394_10005661_pt1 | contig 13930 bp, 17 predicted proteins | sample IncBWC12MmetaG_FD_160121 | JGI IMG/M metagenome (GOLD analysis project Ga0210394, IMG submission 160121) | Forest soil microbial communities from Barre Woods Harvard Forest LTER site, Petersham, Massachusetts, United States - Inc-BW-C-12-M | ecosystem: Environmental > Terrestrial > Soil >...
GCAGCTACGCGAGTTCGATTCTCGCTCCCAGATCCATTTTGTTCTGCCCAATCATTGTTGGCGATGAACTGCTTCGGTAATGCAGCTAGGCCAGTTCGATTCTGGCGGGCAGATCCATGTGCGGGGTTGACCGAGCGCCTCAGGTGGCAGTCTTCCAAACTGCAAAGCCGGGTTGGACTCCCGGACTCCGCTCCATTTTATCGCGGGTGTGGCCGATTGGTTAGGCTTCTGGCCGCCAGCCAGACGAACGGAGTTCGATTCTCCGCACTCGCTCCAGTTTCGGGTCGGTAGCTCAATGGGAGAGCCCTGGTCCTGCAAACCAGTAATGAGAGTTCGATTCTCTCTCGATCCACCAGATGTGGCCGTAGCCGAGTGGTTCAGGCGGCTGGCTGTGAACCAGCCCACGAGAGTTCGATTCTCTCCGGTCACCCCAATTGCGCCCATCGTCCAACGGGATAGGGCACTCGTTTCCTAAACGAGCGATCAGCGTTCGAGTCGCTGTGGGCGTTCCAATAACGGCGTAGCTCAACCGGAAAGAGTAGTCGCGTCCGAAGCGACAGATTTGGAGTTCGAATCTCCTCGCCGGTTTCAGTTCTTTGACATTTGAATAGCTTTATTTTCGGGGACTAGGGAAACGGTTTAACCCGCTTGGCCTGGGACCAAGAGAGTCTCGGTTCGAATCCGAGGTCCCCGACCATTTTCCATTCCGGGGTAGCTAAGCTGGCAAAGCGCCTGACTGTTACTCAGGTCATCATAGGTTCGAATCCTATCCCCGGAGCCATGCCCCGCTAACTCAACGGTAGAGTGCTGAGCTTACATCTCAGCCACGGTGGTTCGACTCCATCGCGGGGTACCAGTTTCTCCATTTGTAGCTCAACGGTAGAGCAATCGGCTGATAACCGATCGACGGATGTTCGGCTCATCCCGAATGGACCATGCGCCTGTGGCAGAGGGGAAGTTATGCGCTCCGTTTCTACCGGAGACTACGGGAGTTCGAATCTCTCCAGGCGCTCCACTTTTGCTGCCGAGGTGTATGGTGCACCGGCGGTTTTATACTCCGCTTCGCTCCTGATTAGAGCATGGGCTGGGTTCGAATCCCAGCGGCAGCACCAAGGCTCATTAGCTCAGCTGGAAGAGCACGGTCCTCATAAGGCCGAGGTGCATGGTTCGAGGCCATGATGAGCCACCACGTTTTAGCGGGCGTGACAGATCGGATTTATGTACTCGCCTCTTAAGCGAGATCAGGCTGGTTCGATTCCAGCCACCCGCACCAGGTTTTGCAGCCGTAGCCGAATGGTGAGGCGTTCGACTTTTAATCGAAAAGGCGAGAGTTCAATTCTCTCCGGCTGCACCACAAAAGGAGGGGGGATTTATGCAGATGATTGACAACATCCCGGTTTACGGGACATCGATCGACGAGGGCGCGCTGTCTCAAATCAAAACGTGCGCCTGCACGGCCGCGCATGTTGCCTTGATGGCGGACCATCACAAGGGCTACGCAGTGCCGATCGGCGGCGTGGTCGCGTATGAAGACTCCATTTCGCCGAGCGGCGTTGGCTTCGATATCGCGTGCGGGAACAAGGCGGTCTTGACGGACGCGGATGCGACTGACGTAAAGGCCAACATCGCGACGATCATGAACGACATCTGGCGGACGATCAGTTTTGGGATCGGGCGGAAGAACGACGACGAGCGGGTTGATCATGATCTGTTCGACGATCCGGCGTGGAGCATCGCGGCTTGCAAGCCGCTGAAGGAAATGGCGCGGCAGCAGCTCGGCACCGTGGGATCCGGCAATCATTACGTTGACGTCTTCGAGGATGAGCTGGGGCGAATCTGGATTGGTGTTCACTTCGGCTCGCGCGGGCTCGGCCACAAGACGGCGACTTGGTTCTTGAAGGCCGCCGGCGCGAAGGACGGGATGGATGTTGAGCCTTGTATCTTGCCTGTCGATTCGCATCTCGGCGCGGAGTATCTCGAAGGGATGCGTCTCGGCGGTCGTCGAGGAGATTCACAATCATCACAACTTCGCGTGGCGGGAGAGTCACGGTGGACGTGATCTCTGGGTCGTGCGGAAGGGCGCGACGCCGGCGTTTCCAGGCCAGCGTGGATTTGTCGGCGGATCGATGGGCGACATCTCGGTGATCATCGAAGGCGTCGCTCATGAAAGCACGGCGGCTACGTTGTGCTCAACCGTTCATGGCGCCGGCCGCGTCATGGGACGGATGGAAGCCAAGGGCAAAACTGACCGCAAGACCGGTGAAGTAACGCGCGCAGGCAAGGTGACACCAGAAATGATGCGCGAATGGGTGTCGCGTGAACAGGTTGAACTGCGCGGCGCGGGCGTCGACGAAAGCCCGCATTGTTATAAGCGCCTGCCGGAGGTTCTGGCAGAGCACGGCGAATCGATCAGAGTTCTGCACACGCTGCGACCTTTGGGTGTGGCGATGGCAGGAGAAGGAGAAGTCGATCCTTACAAAGACTAGTCGTATAGGGTGTTGGGCAAGTTGGTTAGGCCGCCAGACTTTCAATCTGGAGATACGCGGGTTCAAGTCCCGCACACCCTACCAAGTCCCGTTCGTTCAATGGATCAGGACAGAACGCTACGAACGTTCAAATCCCAGTTCGAATCTGGGCGGGATACCAAGTTTGCGGAGTGGTGGCCGAGCGGCAAAGGCACTTCACTGTCTATGAAGACCAGGTGGGTTCAACTCCCATCCACTTCGCCATAGTTTAGAGCACATGAACAAGAGGCTTAAGTCACCTGTCTCTCAAGCAGGTTATCGCCGGTTCGAATCCGGCTGTGCTCGCCAAGTTGAGCCGTCGAAACTTGAAACCGGGAACCAACCGACAAACTCCCGGCGGCGGCTCATTCGATAGCTGTCAAGCTAATCAGGTGAAAGCGCCGGGTTGAAGCTCCGGAGAGCCCGGATCGATACCGGGGGCAGCTACCATTCAGGGGACTAGCAAAATGGGAATGCATCTGGCTCTGACCCAGACATGACGAGGTTCGATTCCTCGGTCCCCTGCCAGATTTTCATTTACTTTGTGATTATCTTCGTATAGACTACCTATATATGAACCGCGCACTAAGCTTATCCCTCTCGCGCAACAGATACTGGTCGTCCCGACTCAGTCTGTGTTCGTATTGTTCCCTCTAACTTTTTAATTCAGCACTGAATGCCGAAGCGGTCGAGGCGGTGGCTTGCAAACCCACTCTTACCGAGTTCGAGTCTCGGTCGGTGCTCCAATAGGCCGGTGGTGGAACGGTATACACGCTTGTCTTAGGAACAAGTGCCTTCGGGTGTGAGAGTTCGAATCTCTCCCGGCCTACCAAGTTCTTGATTTGTGGAGAGTGGCCCCGAATGGTCGGGAGACTGTCTTGAAAACAGCGCCACGGTGAGGAACCGTGAGGGTTCGATTCCTTCACTCTCCGCCAAATTTATGCTCGGGTGCTCCTGGGAGAGCAGATGGCTTCCGACCAATCCCTCCGCCAGAGGACCGCTATAGTGCGTGCAGACGGCGCCTGTAGCGAACACCTGCTCGCCTTGACGGACCAGAATGACCGCTTCCCCATCGAAGTGGCCCAGGAACGGCTTACTTTCTCCGAGACCGTCAAATTTTACACCGGCCGCGAAATCGGGTCCCGATAACGCCTGTCCGTTGTCTTCAGCCATTTCCAAGCACCCCCAAATTTAATAGACAACGACCGTTGCGTTTAACCGGTCGATTCATGCCGGAACTCCAAGAGTCTCCGCAACTTCTTCCCAATGGCCTCCAATACGCGATCGTAGGCCGAAGCGAAAGACGCCAAACGATCGCCTCGGCAAAAACCCAACCCCGGTTCACTTCGTCTTCATTATGGACCGGTTTCAGACAGCGAATGGATCGAAAGCTATCACTCATCTAAGAGCCGAACTCCCGTGCGGCGCGCAGTGCTCGACATCTCGCCGTTGCCGGACGGCTAACCGCGGTGCCCGACTCGCGAACATTTGGAGTGGCGCTACAATCGAAAGGCTCCAGGACGCACTTATGGATGAGAACAACACCGACGATTCACCCAAACAAATTCCCTTACGCGACTTGAAGGTCGATACCGCCGCGGAAGACCTCCTCGATTCCGCCGCAATGGAGCCCTACGTGAACCTCGCCGTTGCCATGATGGGCGGGAAAGATACCGGTCCGGCGATCGAAGAACTCGCCGCCCTACCGCTTGAAAAACGCTACGTCTGGCGGGTCGCGTCCGCCTTAAAATGGGCGTTTGTCGATTTCGACTCGCTCACCGTCGAGGCGGACCGGCAGACGATCTCAGCGGAGGACCGTCAGCAGTTGGTGGAGATGGTAAGGCACCGGCCCCTCCAGTTCTGCCTGTTCCTGAGCACCCTGTTTGGGCAGAAACAGATGGAATTGATGATGCTGTCGGCCATCAAGAACGCTCGGGCGATGGCAACCGATGCCGACGCGACCGAGCCGAGCTGAGCAATCGGATATGTATAATAATCTCCACCATGAAGCCACTTTCGAGGGCGTTACTCGTTGTGTTATTGGGGTACTGCCTCAGTACCAGCTGCGCGAAGCGTGCATCGACAACCGCGAGCGCGCCGCCACCTCCGTTGGCGACCGCCTCGGTCCGCACGGTACCGACCCCGCCGGTGGAGCGACCTGCGGGCAGTTGCAAGTCCGCTAATGGGTTTCCCGATCCAACTTGCACGCCGGGCGAAATCGACCCAAGCGTCACGCAGAGCAACATCAAAACAACCATCTGCGTTGCGGGCTACACCGCGAAGGTTCGTCCGCCCGTGAGCTACACCGATGCTCTAAAGGTGCAACAGATTCGTGAATACGGCTACTCAGACACCAGCGTCGCGGATTACGAGGAGGACCATTTCATTCCCTTGGAACTCGGTGGCAACCCAACCGATCCTAAGAATCTATGGCCCGAATTCCCGCATTCACCGAATCCGAAGGACAGCGTCGAGGACAAACTGAAGCGGCTCGTGTGCGCGAACAAACTTCCTCTTGCTGATGCTCAGCGATTGATTCGTACCAACTGGACAACCGCCCTTCAAAATGCCGCCAAGAAGTAGACCTGCGTTCACCGATATGTCGCACCGGCAGCTTCTGATTGGAGTAACATGGCTCCCACGGAGGCACGATGACCGAACAAGAACGAGACCTCGGACGACGCTGGTTCGACGAGGTCTGGAACAAAGGACGGCGCGACGCTATCGCCGAGATGCTTCTGCCGGATGCCGTACTCCACGAAGCTGGTATCGACTCAGTAGGCCCAGAGGGATTCTATCCGCTCTTCGATCGCCTGAGCGCGACGTTCTCTGAGATTCACGTCGGCATCGACGACACCATAACGGACGGCGATAAGGTGTGCGTTCGCTGGTCATTCTCGGGCAAGCATGCCGGCGGCGGTTTGGGCGTTGGACCTACCGGTAAAACGATTCACACTACCGGCATTACCATCATGCGCGTCGCGGGCGACAAATTGGTCGAAGGGTGGCAGAACTCGGACATGCTCGGAATGATGGAGCAGATCCAAGGGAGCCGCAAGGCCGCCACCTACGTCGGCGCGCCTCCCCATATTTCAGCCATCAACGCCGTTTGACGACAATTTTAGCCGCACGAACCCCGAATACACAGACAAACTTCTCGCGACCGCGCGAGCTGCTGCGACCGACGCGTCGTCGAACGATCCTCAAGCCGTTCTGCACGCCGCCTACGCCGCCATTATCTCTGGGGACTTCGACGCGCTCGGCGAATTCATGACTGCCGATGTCGAGCTGAACATCTGCGGATTTCCTGCAATTGACGGAAACTGGCGCGGCCGCAACGACGTGGTTGCCGCCGCGAGGAAGAACTACGGACAGTTGGAGAACAGCAGCCCAAGATCGAAGCCATGATCTCCCATGGCGACTCAATTGCCGTTCTGATACGCGAAAGCGGCGTGCTCAAATCAACCAAACAGGCCTACAGCATCCGTGGAGTGCAGTGGCTCACGTTCGCGGACGGAAAGATCAGGAAGATCGACCAGATCGCGGCGAGTATCTGGAAAGCCGCGGACTGAGGCCCCGTGAGATCATCTTTGGTCCGACTGACGAGTGATGAGCCGGATACACTAACGGTAAGCGTTCCGAGTCGGCATTTTTATGAAACTCTTCGTTTTTCTGGCTTGCTCCTTCTCACTCTCGGCGCAAGTCCCTGCTTCGCGTTGGACGATCGACCCCGATGCGGGCATCTCTTGGGAAGTTCAGCGCGGCCAACCGCATGAGGACCAGATTGAAATGAGCGGGCGGAAAGTCTCTCTCATCCTGACCTACGGTGTGCGCGAAAATGGCTCGCTCAGCCTGACGCGACAGCTCGTTTTCCCGACGCTTCGCACAATCCCCAATGACACCCATGCCAGCCTGAGCTATACCTTCGGCGACGACGCTGCACCGCGTCTGTTCATCGGTGGAAGGTTCGCCACTAACGAGGTGGTCTCCGCCGTCCACATCCGCGGCCTTGTCGCAATCAACAGCACGCTGGGTCGTGGCGAAGACATCACTCTGCGACGCACCATTTTCCCCTCGACTACTGGCCCTCTCGTCCTAGAAAAGTACGTCTTCACGAACAGTGGCGCCCGCGAGACCTCGGTTGAAGTAGAGAGCACCCAAAAAAACGTCCGCACCCTTATTGCTCGTGGAGTCACCGGCGAATACCTCATCTCCGCCGAGGTCCTCGACCCGGGCGTGCGTTTGTTGAGGCCCGGTGAGAGCGCCACGTTCGCCATCGCCTTCACCGCCCGCGAAGCTTCCGCACCGAAGCCCGTCATCAATGTCGAGGCCGAAGAAAAGGCCCGCCGGGACCGCGTCGAAAGCTTTCTTTCCAAGCTCCGCCTGGAGACTCCCGACCCGGCGCTCAATACCGAATTCGGGTTCGCCAAAATCCGCACTACCGAGAGCATTTACGAGACCAAGGGCGGGCTGATGCACGGCCCCGGCGGAGGCGCGTATTATGCCGCCATCTGGGCCAACGACCAGGCCGAGTACGCCGATCCCTTCTTCCCATTCCTCGGCGACGCCACCGCCAACGAGGCCGCCATAAATTCCTTTCGTCACTTTGCTCGCTACATGAATCCGGATTACAAGCCCATCCCGAGCTCTATCATCGCGGAGGGCACCAGCTTCTAGAATGGAGCAGGAGACCGCGGCGACATGGCGATGATCGCCTATGGAGCCTCCCGCTTCGCGCTGGCGTATGGCGACAAGACCACTGGCGAACAACTCTGGACATTGATTTCCTGGTGCCTCGAATACTGCCGGCGCAAGGTCAACTCCGACGGTGTGGTGACGTCTGACAGCGATGAACTTGAAGGCCGCTTTCCGGCCGGCAAGGCCAATCTCAACACCTCGTCGCTGTACTTCGATGCGCTCAACTCGGCTGTGTTTCTAGGCCGCGAGCTCAAGCGGCCCGAACCCGAACTCCGCCAGTTCGCCCAGCAAGCCGAAGCAGTTCACGCTGCCATCGAGCGTTACTTTGGAGCTAGGGTGCAGGACTTCGATGCCTACCGTTACTACGCCGGAAACGAGGTCCTCCGCGCCTGGATCTGCACTCCGCTCACCGTGGGGATCTTCGATCGCAAGCAAGGTGTCATTCAGGCGCTTTTTTCACCTGCGCTCTGGACCGAGGACGGTCTCGCCAGCCAAGCCGGGTCCAAGACGTTCTGGGACCGCGCCACCCTGTACGGCCTCCGAGGTGCGCTTTCTGCTGGTGAAACCGATCGGGCAATGGAGTTCCTCGCAAAGTACTCACGCCGCCGCCTACTCGGCGAGCATGTGCCGTACCCCGTAGAAGCATGGCCCGAAGGCAACCAGAGGCATCTCGCCGCGGAGAGCGCCCTTTACTGCCGCATTTTCACAGAAGGTCTGTTCGGAATCCGCCCCACCGGCCTTAGATCCTTTCAACTCACTCCACGTTTGCCCAACAACTGGGACCACGCAGCGTTGAGAGACATCCGCGCGTTCGGCGGCATCTTCGACGTCACTATCACCAGGGCAGGCGAGGAACTGCGAGTGGAGATCATTCGCGAAGGTACATTGTCAAAGGTCCAACTGCTCGAATCTGGCAAGTCGATCGACGTGGAGCTTAAGTAGATTCCTTAGCTCTTCGCCTTCACCGCCGCTTTCTTCTTCGCCGCCCACCGTTTCTTCATTGCGATAGACAGCGCCTTGCGTCCTGCTGCGGTGAGACCGCCCTTTTTGACTGGAGCCCTCGCCGGCACTGTTTTGGGTGCCGCCGCAACCGAAGCCGTCGCCGCAGCGGCAGCTTTCGCCGCCTTCACCGCCGCCCAGCGCTTTTTTGTCGCCGCAATAATCGCCCGTCTGCCGGCCGCACTCAGCTTACGTTTCGCCGGTACAGTAGGACCTACGGTCGCTGGCGGTTTCGAGTCCTGCTCGACAGATGGCGGTGCCGCCTTTCGACCGGGACCCGGTGTTTTCTCTGTTGTCGTTGTGCCTTTAAGAGCCTCGATTGCTGCGGTTAGCTTGTCTCGCTCGCTAATGAGCAATGCGAGGATGTGATCAGTTGCCATGAATGAGAGGCTAGCATAGTAGCTTCAAATGCTTCGCTCGTTTCCTGGTGGGCGGACCCTGCCCTTAGGTCCTACGGCGGACTCGCTCCCGTCTGTACTACCGACGGTATCAGAATACCTTTCGAAAAGTCAGATTGATGCGAGCGGCCCCGGTCAGCGGGTGCTGCCCCTCCTTGAGCGGCGCGACGCCGTGATAGACGAACCGTGCGGGACCGCCCCACACCACGATGTCACCGCTTTCGAGGTGAAGGCGACGCACCGGATCTGAACGGCGCTTGCCGCCCCACAAGAATACGGCAGGTAAGCCGAGCGACACCGAGGCGATCGGAGCCCAAGCGTCCTTCTCATCACGGTCCTGATGGAGGCTGAGTTTGGCGCCCGGAATGTAACGGTTGATGAGGCACGCGTCGGGATCGTAGTTGGCGAATCCGGCTTCGGCAGCGGCACGTACTGCGATGTCGATGAGTGTCGCGGGCATCGCGGGCCAGGGCGCTCCGGTGTCGGGATCGACGGAGGTGTAGCGGTAGCCGGTGCGGTCTGAGACCCAACCAAGACGGCCGCAATTGGTCATCGCAACAGACATGGTGTAACCGCCGGGCGTAACCATGTGGCGGAACGCCGCAGTATGCGCGATCCGAGCCACTTCGTCAACCAGAGCCGGCGCTTCCGCAGCCGCGAAGCCGCGCAGCAGCATGGCGCCTTCGTCGAGTTGCTCTTGGGAGCGCGGCAAAAAATCGCTATCGAAGAGAGGGGTCATAAGGCGCGCCGGCCTGGAGGTCAGCCCCTCTTGAGAGGGGAACGAACCCACTCGACGCTCAGCTATACCGTTCTGTTCGTAATCACACTCTATCGCGAAACGGTCGATGTCACGGCACTGCTTCCGCGAACCCCGGGGGAGTTGGTTCCCGGCACTTCCAGGCGTAGACGACTATACGTCCACATGGTTTCCGCAATCGGCGTTTCACGGACCAATCAGCGCGGGATCACAACTTCCACAATTGGATTTCTGGACAAAGGCTGACTTCTCGCTATAGCCGAATGGGTTTAACGCGGCCCTGGCGGATTCTACTGCTCCCTGTCTTCCTTCGGGTCGATGATAGCAAAATCGCCTAGCCGCACGTTAGGAGCCTCCATCGTATAGCGGAAATAAGCAACCGGGTCGCGGACTACCAGCGTCGCAGGGCGCTCCGGAACTGCCGGAGCAAGCTCGTCGGAAGCTTGGCCAACCAATTCATACGTCTCGGAGATCACCGGGTTTAGGCGCGGCAAGGAAGGAAAAGGAGCATAAGAATCCGCCCAGCGGCTGTAGCGATGTTCTCGGGTCACGCGGTCGGAAAGGAACGGTCTGGGGGCCTCGAACGCCGACCTGCAAACGAACGTTCGCCGGTCGTAGCCGGCCACGACTCCGCACTGGCCCGGCCCGGAAAGGTATACCGGAGTCCCGTCCAAAGGAACGTTGATGGAGCGCGCGTTGCCGAACTGAGTGAGGTAAAGCTCGGCTCGCACGGTGACCGGAGAATCCTTAGCAGCATCGAAAAAGGTCCGATCCAGGGACATCGTATGCACCAGCTTTTGTTCCACCAGATTCACGCGCGCCCTGGAGTGACGTGTGATGCCGGAGAGGGTCTTGAACGTGATTTCCGAGGAATCCACTCGAAGATCGCGCGGGTCGGCGCCCGTGACGGCGATCGGCAACGCAACCATTTGCCGGTAGCGGTTGGCATCCTTGAGGTCCTTCGTGCGCAGTTCCGTTTGATCCAGCCGGAGCGCAAACTGGCCGTCCGGAGAACCCATGACCCGGGATTGGATCGCGAAGGCGAGACTCTGCGGAAAGGCGAGATAGAGAATCATTCCAGCCACTGTGGAGCCCAGCGCGAGGAACGCTGTGTTCACGGATCGCCGCAGTGCGTATTGCCGCCGCAATACGAGTAAACCAATTGCGGCTGCGATGAAGAGCCCCAGGGACGAGCGGATCCATTCCAGGTCTCCCATCGAGCGGTGTCCGGCCACCGGACCCGCGAGCAGGGCAGCCGTAAGAACCACGAGTGGGAGGAACTGGGCTAGGTTTCGCGTGAGGGCAGCCATGGCCGCCACCGGAAGCAGTAGAAGAACCGAGATCAGCACCTGGTTCCACAATAGTCCGCCGAAATTCGACAAGAGCGGAAGTCCGTCCAGGGAGACAATCGCGGCCTGGGCCGCCAATAGAGGCAAATTGATGAAGGCGACGATGAGGAGCGCTTTGCTAAGCAACAACCCTGTGCGGCTATAGGGTCGTGTCAGCCAGAAATGTCGGTCTCCGGGCAGAGCCTCTGTTTGAATCGCGCGTGCGATCAGCAGGCTCCACGCTACAGGCAGCAACACGTCCAAAGGACCGTCGGAGGATTCCGGTCCGCCCCTCGCCTGCAACCCTTCCCACGTTTGCACGCCAGTGAGGACGAGAACGATCAGCAACAGCAGAATACCGGCGATCTCGAAGCGCAGATGCCGCACGTCTTTGCGGAAGATATGTAGAGCTTGTTGGAAGGTGGTCATGGATCTCTCCTTTAAGCAGCGATTTGCGTTGACCGTGCCAGCGTCACGAAGATAGAGCGCAGCGGCATGGGGTTCGCTTCGATATGTGTGACGCCACGAAACAAGAGCCGGATTTCACCGATGGTACGCTCCGAATCGAAGTGCGTTTCCACGAATCGAACCACGGCAGGGGAAGCTTCCGGTCGCAGCCAATGCGTGGGCCAAGGCGCGGGCAATGCGGGCTCATCCAGCGTCACTTCGATTTCGCGGAAGCGTGCGGAAAGCGCCGCCAGTTCCTCTCCGAACTCCAGCCGGCCTTTGTCGAGGTAGCCAATGTGACTCGCGAAACTCTCGATGTCCGCCAGATCGTGAGAAGAAACCACGATGGAAGTTTCTGGTGCGCATTCGAGCAGCGCTTCGATCAGCTCCTCGCGAGTCAGCGGATCGAGTCCGCTGAACGGTTCGTCCAACACCAACAGTTTAGGATGGTAGGCCAGGGATGAAGCGAGAGAAGCCTTCATCTGCATGCCTCGGGAGAAATGTTTGATTGGGCGATCGAGAGGCAAGCGGAACTGCGTGACCAGTTCGGAGGCCCGCGCGTCGTCCCACGTCGGATAGAACGGCTTGAGATAACGGAGCAGATAGCTCATGGTCATCCAGCCTGGCTGATCCTGATTCTCCGAAACGTAACCGATCTGCTCGAAGTGGCGGCCCTGCAACTGGCGCGAGTCGATGCCCAGCACCGTAGCTTCACCGGACGTGGCCGGATGAAGGTTCATCATCAGCTTGAGCGCTGTGGTTTTGCCCGCGCCATTCGCCCCCAACAGCGCGTAGACGCTGCCTTCCGGCACGGCCATGGAAAGTTTGTCGAGCGCCACCAGTTTGCGGTAGCGCTTGGAGAGGTTGTGCGTAGTAAGAACGTCGCTCATGATTTCCTTCCGTTTCGTGAACCGTCCAGACGTTCCCAATGATCGGCGACAGCTTGGGTGACGTCTTCCAGATCCAGGCCGAGTTTCTTGGCCTGGACAACCAGTTGCTCAAGTTCCGTTCGTAGCAGACGTCCCCGTTCGGCGGCAGTGGACGCGGCGGGAGCGGCCACCACGGTGCCGATGCCTGGCAGGACTTCCAGCATCCCCTCGGTCATCAGCTGCGTAACTACTTTATGCGCCGTGTTGGGGTTGATCTTCAGCTCTTTACTTAGTGCACGGACCGAGGGAAAGGCGTCGCCGGGCCTCATCTGGCCCGCGATCACCGCCTTCTTGGCGGCATAGACCACCTGCTCATAAATCGAGACGCCGGGCTGAAATGTTAGGCGGAACGGAATCACACGTGTACTATAACACGCAGTACACCATCTTGCAAGAACAATTCTTCCCCGGCCTCCGGAAGTCGACTTCCAAGAAGTAGTAGGTGCATCCGCGGGGGGTGTGTCACAGGCTGAAGACCTATCGGCGGCAGTCAATGGCCGCATCGGCGTCGAACGGAAGTGTTGGTTCGATTAAAACAGCTTTGGAAGATTGGGCGATACGCTCGAGGCTGCGCCCACCCTCCCCCCGAGCGGGCAGATCCTGTGAAGTGGCCTTCACGTCACTTGGCCGCATAACGCCCGTCGCTGACATGTGCACGCAACTCGCGGCTTGGCAGTCACATTTTGGATGCCATCGCAGCTTACAGCCGAGGAAGGCCATAACAGGCGGTTACCGCGCCTCAACGATCGAGCACTATCCAAGCGGGAGCGTGATCGCTCGCGTTTTCCTCACCGCGAACCCATCGGTCTACACCTCCCTGCGCGAGTCGATCGCCCGCTATCGGAGAGAGAAGGAAATGATCCAGCCGCATCCCCTTGTCTAAAGCCCACCGATTACGCTCGTAGTCCCAGAACGTCCAAAGCGGCCCCTCGGGCTGCAGTTTTCGCAGAGCGTCCGTCCAGCCCTGAGCTAGCAGCCGAGCATACGCCTGGCGACTCTGAGGTTGAATCAATGCGTTGCGATCGAGAGATCGCGTTGGATAGATGTCCTGCACCGTCGGTACGACGTTGTAATCGCCGATCAAAACGACGGGCACGCCGGTCTTCACGAGTTCCGCGCCGTGTTCGATTAAGCGTTCGAACCAGGCCAATTTGTAATCGAACTTCGGACCGGGTTGAGGATTTCCGTTCGGCAGGTAGAGGGAAGTGATCAGCACTCCATTTACCGCCGCCTCGATATAGCGTGCTTGGCGATCGTCAGGATTCCCAGGCAAGCTTGATCGCGTCAGCACCGGATCGCAGTCGCGCGCCAGGATCGCCACGCCATTCCAGGAACGTTCGCCTAGCCAGACTCCCCGGTAGCCGAGATCACGAAGGGCACCCGCCGGGAATGCCTGCTGCTCTGCCTTGAGCTCCTGGAGGCAGACGACGTCGGGCTGCGCCTTCGCAAGCCACGCCATGAGATTGTGTAGACGCTTGTTGATGTTGTTGATGTTGAAAGTGGCGATCTTCATGGCCGGGGTTCACGATCATTCTGGGCTGAAACGACTGTCCCATTGTAAGTTGCCGCATTGTGCTGGACTTGTAGTTTTTATCGAGCTCAACCTGCTGGCTCGCCGCTTGGTATTAGTCCCAGGGATCCGACCGGAAGTGCGGCATGCACTCCGACGGTGGCCGATAGAGAAAAGATCGCGCCATTACGAGTCGATCCGGTCGCCGCACCTCCGGACTAATCGAGCGGTTGCTAGGCGCCCGAAACCTCGGCTATGAAACCGGCAACCAAGCGCTGGATCTCGGCCGGTGGCAGGTTGTAGCGGGCATTGCCGTCCGGCAGGCCCATATTGCCGCTAATCACGAAGGCGCGCAGGCCC
>Ga0210394_10005662_pt1 | contig 13925 bp, 7 predicted proteins | sample IncBWC12MmetaG_FD_160121 | JGI IMG/M metagenome (GOLD analysis project Ga0210394, IMG submission 160121) | Forest soil microbial communities from Barre Woods Harvard Forest LTER site, Petersham, Massachusetts, United States - Inc-BW-C-12-M | ecosystem: Environmental > Terrestrial > Soil >...
CCGGAAAGCGAATGTTGTCCTTGATGACGCGATAGAGCGTCTCGTCGAGCACGCCCTCGCGATAGATTTTGAGCTGGTCGAATTGCATCCCCTCGAGCCACGGATCGGCGACCTGGGGGCCTGCGCCGAAGCCGGTCGACGTGCCGCCGACGTCGATCCAATGCGCGCGCACCATGGCGAACATCAAAAGCTCGCCGCGGTAAAAGTACGGCATGTAAATGACGATATTGTTGAGGTGCTGGCCGGCGACGCCCTGATGATTGGTGATGATGACGTCGCCCGGTTCGAATCCTTCCGTGCCATAGCGTTTCATGCCGTCGGTTATGATGACGCCAAGGTCTGCCACGAAGTGCGAAACGCCGCCGACGTTCTGCGAGATGAGCTGGCCCTTGGGATCGACCAGCGCGGTGCAGAAGTCGCGCACCTCGTAGATCATCATGTTGTAGGAGGTGCGCTGCAGATCGGCGGCCATCTCGTTGGCGACCGCCGGCAGCGCATTGCGGATCACCTCCAGCGTCACCGGGTCGAGCGAAACGCCAGGCGCGGCGCGCGAGCGCTGGCGCGGCTTGCCCGCCTTGACCTTCTTGACGTGCGGTTTTCGGCTCATCGTCCGCGTCCTACTGTGATGATCAACTCGCCGGACGGCGCCACCCGGCAATCGTCGCCCGGATAGAGAAGCGTCGTGGTGCCGAGTTCCTCGATCAGCGCCGGACCCTTGACGCGGGCGCCGGCTGCGAGCGTATCGCGCGCATAAACTGGACAGGCAACGGGCTTGCCGGCGTTGCCGAGATAGACCGGGCGGCGACGCGCCGGTCCGCTTTTGCCCGCGCGCTTGGGCGGGAATGTCAGCTTCGGCCGCTTGCCGATGACCGCGAGACGGATGTTGACCATCTCGACCGGCTCGTCCGGGGAGTGATGGGCGTAGCGCTGCTCGTAAAGACGATCGAACGCGGCGCGAATGCCGCGGCGATCGGCTTTTTTCAAGTGCGCGAGCGTGACCGGCACCGGCAAGGTGAATTCCTGTCCCGTGTAGCGAAGGTCGAGATGGATTTGCCGCACCGCGCCCCGGGCATGGCGCAGTCCGGTCTCTGCCTCCGCGACCATCTCGTCGTGCACCTTCATCAGATCGCCGAACTCGATAGCGGCGAGATCGGCGTAATAGGTGCGGATGAAATCGTGGCGCTCGTCGGCGAGCAGCATGCCCAGCGCCGAGAAGTGCGACGGGAACAGCGGCACGATCACCGTCGGGATGTGCAATTCGCGCGCGATGTCGAGAACGTGCAGGGGACCCGCGCCGCCGGACGCGACCAGCACGAAATCGCGCGGATCGTAGCCTTTCTCCACCGACACTTCACGCACGGCGAGCGACATCTTATTGACCGCTATTTCGAGAATTGCCCGCGCCGCTTGCGTCACGGTCATGCCGAGCGGCCTGGCGATCTTGGCGTCGATACCGGCCGTGGCGCCGTCGGCGTCAAGCACCATCGTGCCGCCGAGAAAATTGTGCGGATCGAGGCGGCCGAGAACGACATTGGCGTCGGTGATGGTCGGCTCAGTGCCGCCGCCGCGATAACAGATCGGCCCCGGATCGGCGCCGGCGCTTTGCGGGCCGACTTTCAGCGCGCCGATCTCGTCGCGCCAGGCGATCGAGCCGCCGCCGGCGCCGATCTCCACGACGTCGATCATCGGCACCATGACCGGGTGGCCGCTGGCATAGCCGCCGACGTAATAGCCCGGCGCCATCGTCGGTTCGCCGTTTCGGATCAGGCTGGTCTTGGCGGTAGTGCCGCCCATGTCGAAGGAGATGACGTTGCCGTAGCCGAGCTTTTCGCCGACCCGCGCCGACGCAATGATGCCGCCGACGGGGCCGGATTCCATCATCGCCACGGGGCGTTGCTGCGCCAATTCCGGCGTCATCACCCCGCCGTTGGAGCGCATGATGGAGAGATTGCCTTTAAAGCCGATCGCCGCAAGCTTGCCGGCTAAGGCGCGCACATAGCCGCCGACCTTGCGGCCGACATAGGCGTTCACCACCGTGGTCGAGGTGCGTTCGAACTCGCGGTACTCGCGAAGAATCTCGTGGGACGGCGAAAGATAGGCATCCGGCAACGCGGCGCGGATGATCGCGCCGGCCGCGCGCTCGTGATCCGGATTCGCGTAAGAGTGCAGGAAGCACACGGCGACGGCCTCGACGTCCTCGGCGGCCAGCGCCCGGGCCGCCGCTTCGACGCCGGCGCGGTCGAGCGTCTCGTGCACCGCGCCCGACGCCAGCACGCGTTCGGCGACCTCCCGGGTGAGATGCCGCGGCACCAGCGGACGATGCCGATGAAACAAAAGATTGTAGGCCTCCGGCCGGTTGCCGCGGCCGATAATATAGACGTCGCGGGTCCCGCTGGTGACGACGAGGCCGGTCTTGGCGCCGGTGCGCTCGATCAGAGTATTGATGGCGATGGTGGAGCCATGGATCAGTTCATCGATGGCGCCTGCGGTCAGTCCGCTCTTTTGCAGACAATCGATAATGCCCTGGACCAGATTGGCCGGCGTCGAGAGGCTTTTTGCGTCGACGAAACGCCTGGCGCGGTCGTCAAAACCAACCAGATCGGTAAATGTGCCGCCGATATCGATGGCAACGGCAATCACGCCTTGATCTCCCTGTCGCGCGGTCTGCCGATGAATGACGGCGATGCGCGGTGGGCTATTTGACTATAGCCTCCTCACGCCTTTGACCAGCTACCGCGCGGCCCTCGCAAAGCGGCGGCGAATGGTCTGCGAAGGAATCTGCAGGCGGATCGAGTTTTGCTAGAGTCGCTATCGAAAGTTGATCACGAGGGTCGTTGCGATGCAGGCGATGGTGCTGGAACGGCCGGGCGAACCGCTCAAGCTTGTGCAGCGGCCCGATCCGCTGCCGGGCGACGGCGAGGTGAGGGTGCGGGTCGCCGCTTGCGGCGTGTGCCGCACCGATCTTCACGTCGTCGACGGCGAATTGCCAAAGCCGAAACTGCCGATCGTGCCGGGCCACGAAATCGTCGGCCGGATCGATGCCGTTGGCGGCGGCGTCGATACGCTCAAAGCCGGCATGCGCGTCGGCATTCCCTGGCTCGGGAAAACGTGCGGCCATTGCCGGTATTGCCGCGAAGGCCGGGAAAATCTATGCGATCATCCGCTGTTCACCGGCTATACGCGCGACGGTGGCTTTGCCACGCATGTCGTGGCCGATGCGCGTTACGTGTTCCGGCTTCCCGACAGCGGCGACGATGTGGCGACGGCGCCGTTATTGTGTGCCGGATTGATCGGCTGGCGCTCGCTGAAAATAGCCGGCGACGGAAAGAAAATCGGCTTTTACGGTTTCGGCGCGGCCGCCCACATCATCGCTCAAGTGGCGCGCTGGCAGGGCCGCGACGTCTATGCTTTCACGCGATCGGGCGATGTCGCCGCGCAAGCCTTTGCGCAAAAACTCGGCGCTGTCTGGGCCGGCAGCTCCGATGACGCGCCGCCCCAGGAGCTCGACTGCACCATCATTTATGCGCCGGTCGGTGCGCTCGTTCCGGCGGCGCTGCGCTCGGTGCGCAAAGGCGGCCGCGTCGTCTGCGCCGGAATTCACATGAGCGATATTCCGAGCTTCCCTTACAGTATTCTCTGGGAGGAGCGGGAGCTTAAGTCGGTCGCCAATCTCACGCGCAAAGACGGCGAGGAATTCTTCGCCATCGTGCCGAGGGCCGGCATTAAGACGCAGACCGTGCCTTATCCGCTAATCCGCGCCAATGACGCTTTGTCGGATTTGCGGACCGGACGGCTGCAGGGCGCCGCGGTGCTGGTGCCGTGACATTACATTATTGCGGCACGGGCTCTGGCGAGTGTCGCCTCGGGCGAACCTGACGCATCGACAATCGTCCAATTGACCGCGCCGATGTCGAATTCCTCCTGCTGGCGCGCTATCGCCGCGTCGGCATCCGACGCGTCGGGACCGCGTTCGCCGACCCGATTTAGGCGCGTCGGCAAATCGGCAACCAGGAACAGCCCGTGGAAATCGGCTTTTGCCGACGCTGCTGCCGTTTCGATCGCGGCGCGCTCCTGCGGTCTGGCGAAGACCGCATCGACGATGACCGAATGACCGGCGCGCGCGACGCGCGCGGCCTTGTCGGTCAGGCTGCGATAGATCGTTTCGGACATTTCGGGGCGATAGGCCGCGGCCGGCAATCGATCGTGCGCGGCAATGCCGTAGAGCGCCTTGCGCTCGACGTCCGAGCGAAATATCAGCGCGCCGGGAACCGGCGCGAGGTGCGGCGCGAGCGCACGCGCCAAAAGCGATTTGCCGGTGCCCGATAATCCGCCGGTACACACGATCACCGGCTTTGCGGGCGAAAGCAGTTCGAGCGCGAGATCGAAATAGCGCTGTGCCGACCGCGCGAGATCGCCTTTGTCCGCAGCTGCGGCGAGATCGCGGCGCGCGGCCGTGACTTTGGCGCGGATCGCTGAGCGCAGCGACATGAAGAACGGCAATGCGGCGATGCCGTCGCAATCTTCGCTGCGCCGCGACGCGGAAAAATATCCGTTCAACACGGCGTTCGCGGCGCCGGGAAGCCCGCGTTCGACCAAATCCATAAGCAGAAACGCCAGATCGTAAAGCACGTCGCCCTCGGCGATGATGGGATCGAATTCCAGCGCGTCGAACGCGACCGGCTCATTGTCGAGCACTGCGATATTGCCGAGGTGAAGATCGCCATGCCCGCGCCGGATCAGGCCCGCTGCGCCGCGCGCCCTGAGAAGAGGGAGCAATTTTGCCAAGGCGGTCTGCGACTTCCGGTCAAGTTTATCGACGGCGTGCGCCGGGAACAGCTCGCTGTGCTTTCGGAACGCCGCCGTGTTGTCCGAGATGAATCCCGCAACGGCCGCGAGCCACGGCGCGGCTTCGACCGGCTCGGCGCGTGCATGCATGGCGGCGACGGCGACGGCGAGCTTGCCGGTGAGCGCATCGCCAAGCTCGCCACGCTCGGCGAGATGGTCGAGCGTGTTATCTTCGTCGAAGCGCGTCATCTCGACCGCCCATTCGACCGCATCGCCGGCGCCGTCCAAGGCGAGCGAACCGTCGGCCTGGCGCGCGATCGGCACGATGCGGCGGTAGAGTTGCGGCGCGAATTTGCGATTGACCTCGAGTTCGGCGCGGCAGGCGGCTTTGCGCTTTGCCAAAGTCGAATAATCTAGAAATGGATAGCGCACTGCACGCTTGACCTTGATGGCGCGGTCGCCGGCCAGAAAGACGACGGCGGCATGGGTCTCGCAGCGCCGCACCGCGGCGCCGCCATAAGTCGCCGAATCGCCGAGCAGCTTGAAAACGGCGGCTTGGACGCTGGCTTGGCTATCGGCGGATTTCGGGGCTGCTGTCATTGCAAACGAATAGCCGCAGCCGCGACAATCTAAAAGCGGTCTGCAGCCCCCTGCGAGCGCCTGCGTTTTACTAGGTTACGGCGAATTCATTTCTTACATCGACGCTTCTGGGCCGCCGTTTCGCTATTGTCCGATAAAGCACGAGAGCCCGGCTAGCGCATTGTCTTTGCAAGGAAAGTTCTCGGCAACGAGACCAACCCATGGGTGGTGAAAAGCAGTCGGGCAGCAGCAGGGGCGGCCGGTAGAACCGACGTTAGTGCTTGATCCACAAGCTTGTGAAACCCCCCGGCCTCGGCTGGGGGATTTTTTTGCCTGAGACTCTTACGCTTACCCAAGGGGAGAAACGATTCGGGTGCCGCGACGCATTTCATGGCAACACGAATTCGTCGAAAACACAAATGAAACTCTTCAAATGCCAACATTGCGAGCAGCTGCTCTACTTCGAAAACACCGTGTGCGAAAAATGTTCGCATCGACTCGGCTTCATCCCCGAGATCATGAACGTTTCGGCGATGGAGCCCGAGGGCGATGCTTGGCGGGCGCTCGCGGTGGACAAGAAGCTCTATCGTTTCTGCGCCAATGCCGAATTCGGCGTTTGCAACTGGACGATCGAGGCCGCTACGCCTGACAATTACTGCGCGGCTTGCCGGCATAACCGGACCGTCCCAGACACCGGCATCCAAGACAATGTCATTGCCTGGCAAAGGATCGAGGTGGCCAAGCACCGGCTGTTCTACACGCTGATGAAACTCGATCTGCCGCTGGACGAGCGCAACGAAAACGGCGGCGAACGCCTGGTGTTCGATTTTCTGGCAAGTCCGCCGCATGTCGATGGGCCGCGAGTCATGACCGGCCACGACAACGGCCTGATCACGCTCGCGCTCGAAGAGGCCGACGATGCCGAGCGTGAAAAGCGGCGAACCACCATGCACGAGCCCTATCGCACGCTGCTCGGCCACTTCCGTCACGAGGTCGGCCATTATTTTTGGGACGCGCTGGTGCGCGACGGCGGCCTCGTCGAACCCTGCCGTAAGATTTTCGGCGACGAGACGGTGGATTACAGCGCGGCGCTACAAGCCTATTACGCCAACGGCGCCGCCCCGAACTGGCAGGAGAATTTCATCAGCGCCTATGCCACGTCGCATCCGTGGGAAGACTTCGCCGAGACCTGGGCGCATTACCTGCACATCGTCGATACGCTGGAAATGGCGCGCGCCTTCGGCATGTACGTGCATCCACGGCTGGCGCGGCCCGGCGAGCTCGACGCCCAGGTCGATTTCGATCCGTACAGCGTGCGCGATCCGTCGCCTTTGATCGAGACTTGGCTGCCGTTGAGCAACGCGCTCAACAGTCTCAACCGGACCATGGGCCTGTCGGATATCTACCCGTTCATCCTGTCGCCGGCGGTGGTCGAGAAGGTGAGCGCGATCCACGATCTCATTCACGGCAACAAGCTGCCGGACAAGGCGGCGAAAGCGGCGTAGTGCGCTTAGCCCTTGCTCAAATTTCCCTCTTGAGGCTTGCGCCATTCCCTGTTCTGTTGCGCCCGTAAATTTCGCAGTGGGTGAGGGAAATGCTCAAGTCGACCCGTGAAAAAGCGTCGCATAAAGCCATCAAGCAGCAGTTGATTGTCGCCGGCAAAGTGCTGGTGGCGCAAGGCCAGGACGATTTTACCCGCGGCCATATCTCGTTTCGCCTGGCCGACGATCCTGGCCTGTTCTTCATGAAGGCGCACAGCCTCGGCCTCGACGAGATCACGCCGCACAACATCCTCACCATCGATCTCGACGGCAATGTCGTCGCCGGCGCCGCGCGCCGGCACAGCGAGGTCTATATCCATTCCGAGATTCTGAAAGCGCGGCCCGACATTAATTGCGTGATCCACACGCATCCGACTTATTCGATCGCGCTGTCGTCGACCGGCCGGCCGCTCAAATGCTACAGCCAGCCCGGTGCGTTGTTCTATGAGGCGCTCGGCCTCTATACCGACACCATCAATCTGATCCGTAGTCCCGCGATGGGCGCAGGCGTCGCGCGAGCGCTGGGGCCGGGCAGGGCGGTGCTGTTGAAGAACCACGGCGTCGTCGTTACCGGCGCGAGTATCGCGGAGGCGGTGATCGGCACCATCATGCTGGAGAATGGCGCCATGGTGCAGCTCCTCGCCGAAGCGGCCGGCGAAGCAGCCCCGGAATTTCCGCGCGCCGACATCGTGAAGCTTAAAGCCGATATCAGCCAGCCCGAGCAGTTTCAGATCAACTTTGACTATCTGGCGCGGCGGGTGAAGCGCGGCGGCAAATAATCACAAGTAGCCGGCAAAGAGTATGACTTTAAGATCGCATCAGAAAGACCGGCGCGAGGTCAATCCGGCGCTGGGTTCGCGCAAGCTCAAGCTTGGCACGTTCCAGACCAATCTCGACTCGGGCTGCGTGATGTCGGACCTCGACGGCCGGCTCGAACTCACCTGGCCGAATACCGTGACGCTGGCGCAGCTCGCCGACGCGATGGAATTCGAGGCGCTGGTGCCGGTGGCGCGCTGGCGCGGCTTTGGCGGGTCAACCGATCCGCAGGGCCCGGGCTTCGAGACTTTCACCTGGGCCGCCGGCATTGCCGGCGCCACCAAGAATTCCGGCGTGATCTCGACCTCGCATGTCGCGCTCAATCATCCGATCGTCGCCGCCAAGCAATCGACCGTCATCGACCATATTTCCAATGGCCGCTACACGCTCAACATCGTCAACGGCTGGAATTTTCCGGAAATGGAAATGTTCGGCGTCTCGCTGCTCGAACACGAAGACCGCTACGCCTGCGCCGAGGAATGGCTGACAATCGTCAAGCGGCTGTGGACCGAGGATGAGAAGTTCGACTTCGACGGCAAGTTCTTCCACATCAAGGGCGGCTACTTGCAGCCGAAGCCGATCCAACGGCCGTACCCGGTCATCATGAATGCCGGCTCCTCGGAGCGCGGCCGGCACTTTGCCTGCCGGCATTGCGATCTCGTCTTCACCAATATCCGCAGCCACGACATCGCCACCAATACCGCCCATGTCACGGCCTACCATAGACTGGCGCGCGAGACTTACGGCCGCGAGGTGAAAGTGTGGAGCAATGCCACCATCGTGCAGGCCGAGACCGAGAAGGAAGCGCGCGACTTCTATCATTATTATGTGCACGACAAGGGCGACTGGGTCGCGGCGCGCAACGTCATCGACACCATGGCGGCCGAGATCAACAAGCGCGACTATCCCGAGGAACGAAGGAACGCCATGGCCGAGATGATGATCTCGGGCTGGGGCGGGTTTCCGCTGATCGGCACCAAGGAGCAGATCGTGGATGGTTTGCTGACCTTGTCGAAGATCGGCTTGGACGGCGTGCTGTTGTCCTGGCCGCGCTATATCGAGGGCATGCGCGAATTCCGCGACGTGACTTATCCGCTCGTCAAGCAGGCGGGGTTGCGGGACAAAGTCTGAATCGTCATTGCGAGCCAACGGACCCGCGCGAAGTCGGGCGGTCCGATGACAGGCTCCGCGAAGCAATCTAGGACTCCGGGCTGGATTGCTTCGTCGCTCCGCTCCTCGCAATGACGGTTTGGGCCGTGTCTTCATAAATCCGGCTCGTCACGGTTTGGTGGGCACGGCGCTGACGCGCCTTTGCCCACCCTACGCTTGCTCGGACGGATCAGGATTTATTCGGAAATAGCGGAGTTTCCATCAGTCCCACGGTAAGCGGCGGCTGGAACGAGCCTGCCTGTTGCCGACCCAACGCCCGCAATCGCTGGCTCGGGCTTATCGGCTGGTCGTGTGAGGGAGGCTGCGACGATTCGGCAATATATCGGTCGATATCTCCGCACGCGTTTTCAACCGTGGTCATATTCGCTACGCTCTGGGTCATGGCGCTGATCCCTTGTAGATCGAACGCTTGTCGGGATCAGTATGCCACGATGCAAAGTGGCCGCGGGAAAACTTTTTTGGTCTGTGGATAGATGATCGTTACGGCGGCGCTCTGGAAAACGGAGCTGACGCGCCTTTGCCCACCCTACGCTCGCTGCGATGTGAAAGAAGACAATGAATAAAGACCAGAACATTCGAGCGGCTTTGGATCGCCACTGGGCAGCGTCAGACGCGAATGATTTCGACGCAGAGCACGAGATTTATTGCGATGATGCAATACTCGATTATCCGCAGTCAGGAGAACGAATCCGTGGCAGGCGGCATATCCAGTTTTCACGGGCCGCTCAGCCGAACAAAAAGCGGTTCACCGTTAAACGCATCTTGGGCAAAGATGATCTTTGGATCACGGAACTTGTGCTGACATATGATGGCCAGCCGTCGTATGTCGTCAGCATTATGGAATTTCATGACGGACAAGTGGCCCATGAAACCCAATACTTCGGCGATGCATTCGCGCCGGGGCCATCACGTGCCCAGTGGGTGGAGCCGATGCGCTAGTGGTCCGATTCTAACATTCGCATCCCGTTCGGCAGGCTGTCATGCGAATGTTAGAATCATCAGGACCACCGGCAAATATCAGCGCGTAGGATGGGTGGAGCGAAGCCATACCCATCATAGGGCGACGACGAGGAGAGGTGATGGGTTTCGCAACGGCTCAACCCATCGTACGAGCTTCGCTGACGGCTTTCCATTCCGGCAGCGTCATCAATTTCAGGCCGAGGCGGCCATAATCTACTCGGAGATAATCATCCAGGATACCCCGAACGACGGCTTTGGGATGGATCAAGGCAACCTCTTGCGCCATCACGCCGACATAGACCGTATCGCTCCATAGATATCGATACCGGTAAAGCCCAAGCCCGTCATCGAGGTGGCCAACCAGAATGATGTCACGCTTTAGCCGAACATCCGAAGGGGCGACGATTGACGAATAAGCGGCGTTCGTGTCGTTCCCCCACGCGCCGCCAGCGTGACCGCTGGGGGTCAGGCACGTCGGTTTGGCGTTGTCCGTCGCATGTCTGCTTAACACCTGATCGCGTCGTTTTGCAGGAGCCCTTTCGCTGTCGGAACAGCGTGAAGTCGGTCACAGACCTGCCGATTGGAGCGTGATAATCTTGCCCTTATTACAGCGGGCATGATCCCATTGGGGACGGTTCAGTGGCAATTGATATCGGAAGACGCCAATTCATTTCCGCGCTCGGCGGCACAACAGTCGCATGGCCGCTCGTAGCGCGCGCGCAGCAGCCGGAGCGGGTGCGGCGAGTCGGTGTGCTCATGAACCGGGTCGCGGACGATTCAGAAGGTCAGTCCTTCGTCGCAGCATTCCGACAAGCCATGCAACAATTGGGCTGGAGCGACGGTCGCAATGTGCAGATTGATACCCGCTGGGGCGCGAACGATGTCGACCGCGATCGCAAATACTCAGCGGAATTGGTCGCACTTGCGCCGGACGTGATTTTGGCCTCTGGCACTCTAAGCGCGGCAGCGTTGCAACACGTCACCCGCAGCTTGCCGATCGTGTTCGTGCAGGTCTCCGATCCGGTCGGTGCTGGCATCGTCGATACGCTAGCCCGGCCGGGCGGCAATGTTACCGGCTTCATGAATTTCGAATACAGCTTGAGCGAAAAATGGTTGGAACTCCTCAAGCAGATCGCGCCGAGCGTGAAGCGAGCCGCCATCCTTCGGGATTCCGGCACCCCTGCCGGGATCGGGCAGTTCAGCGCCATTCAGGGCGCAGCGCAGTCGCTCGGGGTGGAGGTGATCCCCGTAAACATTCGCGACGCCGGCGAGATCGAGCATGCCGTCGGGGCCTTCGCTCGCTCTGCAAATGGCGGCCTAGTCGTGACAGCGAGCGCCTCTGCGTCGAATCAACATGATCTGATCGTCACGCTTGCGGCCCGGTATAAGTTGCCCGCAGTCTACTCCGATCGATTCAACGTCACCGGCGGCGGCCTGATCTCCTACGGGCCTGATCGGATTGACCAGTTCCGACGCGCGGCAAGCTACGTCGATCGCATTCTCAAGGGCGAGAAGGCTTCCGATCTTCCCGTTCAGGCCCCGACCAAGTACGAGCTGGTCATCAATCTCAAGACCGCTAAGGCGCTCGGGCTTACGGTTCCTCAGTCGATCCTTGCCCGCGCCGACGAGGTAATCGAATGAACTTTACCGCGGCGCGGTGATTGATGGTGGCGAAGTGACGTTATGGGTCATTTTCGACCGATCCAGCGGGTGGCGCCTGCCGGTCTATGTCCGCTTCCCTCCGAAAGCGACAGATAGCGCGTTTTCTTGTCTCTCTTTTCGCGACACCCCCTTGACATCCGTCACCGTATCGATTACATCCTCCCCATCTCGTTCACGGAGGGCCTTTCGCGAGGGTACTTTCGAAAGTGGAACGAGGGCGGTTCCCGGAAGCGCGGCCATACACCGTTTTTCCGGGCGGCTTGGGCATCGTCCCGTCCGGCGCGTGACCGGACTGCGAGGTGCTCGCTGCACTGGTGCCGGAGAGGGTACTCCCGTTTGGATCCGGTGGTTCCAGGAAGCGCGGCCTAAAGCCGAGTCGAAGGGTCAAACCTTCGGCGCATGACCGCGGTGGAGCGCCGAGAGGCGAGCGCGCCGCCGTTTTGGTCCCGCGCGTTGCGGGGCAGGACGATGGTGCGCGCCGCATACGCTGGCAGGCTTTTCTCTCTGCGGCGGGGCGGACTCCAGTGGCTGCGCTTATCGGCGCTCCGCCTCCCTTCGTTATTGGAGGGAGAGTTGGGAAGGGCTTCTTGCAGCGTGAAGGCAAAACTCGGATGCAAAGAGGCATCGCGAGAAGGGAATCGCTTTATCCGCCCCCGCGACCCGCCTTCGCTCGCTCTGCGAGCTACGGCGGGTTTGAGTCCGCCGAAGCGCGGAGCGCGTAGGCGGAAGCGGGGGAGGGGGAGGGGGACCACGCGAAGCGTGGTGGAGGGGGCTTCTGAGATGGAGCTTCGTCGTCGTTGCAAAAAGTGCGTCGTGGCCCGCGCCCCTTCCACCGCGCAAGAGCGCGGTCCCCCTTCCCCGTTTGCACGGGGAAGGATGCAAGGATAGAAATGGGCTTCAGCCCACAACACCACTTAAGCCACCAGGAAACACCGAATGCCACGCATGAAGGGCGCCGAGCTGATCACCGAATATCTGATCAAAAACGACATTCCCTATGTCTTCGGCATTTGCGGGCATGGCAATGTCGGCATGCTCGATCCGCTGTACCAGGCGCGCGACCGCATCAAGCTCGTCTCGCCGCGCCACGAGCAGGTCGCGGCCCACATGGCGGACGCCTATTTCCGCGTGCGCCACAAGCCGGTGGCGACGCTGACCTCGTGCGGCCCGGGCTCCGCCAATATCGTCATGCCGCTCGCTTGCGCGCTCACGGATTCTTCCGCGCTGCTTGCCATCACCGCGAACGTGCCGACCTCGCAGTTTAACAGGAGCCCGTTCCAGGAAATCAACCGGCACTTTCAGGCCGATTTCGTCAACGTCCTTCGTCCGGTGGTGAAACGCAGTTTCCAGCCGACCCGCGTCGACATGCTGCCGCTCGCCTTGCGCCAGGCGATGACGACGATGCTGTCCGGCCGGCCGGGGCCGGTGAATATCGACGTGCCGTTCAACGTGTTCCAGGAGGAGGACGAGGTCGAACTGCCGCCGCCGGCGCCGCCGCTGAACACGCAGCGCAGCGGCGCGTCGCCCGAGGAAATTTCACGCGCGGCAGATATGATTGTTGCCGCGCAGCGGCCTGTCATTTTCATCGGCCACGGCGTGACGCTGTCGGAGGCAAGCCGCGAGCTGACGGAGTTCGCAAAAAAATTCGGCATCCCGGTGATCTCGTCGCCGAACGGCATGGGTTGCCTCGACATGACCGATCCGCTGTCGCTCGGCTTTATTGGCAGGAACGGCGCGTTTCCGGCGAATGAAGCCGGCCGCCGCTCCGATGTCGTCATTGCCATCGGCGCGCGCTTCGACGACCGCTCGGCCTCGTCCTGGATGCCCGGCTATTCGTGGAATTTTCCGAACACCAAGCTCATCCATGTCGATGTCGATCCGGCGGAGCTTGGCCGCAATTATCCGCCCGACCTCGGCCTCCTCGCCGACGCGCGCACGTTCTTGCGTCAGATCCTCGCCGAACTCGATCGGCGCGGCGCAAAACCCGGCGCCACCAAAACTGATGGCACAAAGGCTTGGCTCGCCGATATCGCCAAGTGGCGCGCCGAATGGGAAAAGTTCGTGCGGCCGAATTTCGACATCCACGCTTCGCCGCTGCGGCCCGAGCGGGTGGTCGCCGATTGCCAAGCGGTGCTGCCGGCCGACGGCATCATCTGCTGCGACGTTGGCGTCAGCCACAATTGGTACATGCAGTTCTGGAATGCGCGCAAACCGCAATGCATGCTCAACTCCTGGGGCTTTTCCGGCATGGGCTTTGGCGCTGCCGGTGCGCTCGGCGCAAAACTTGCCGCGCCGGATCGTCCGGTGGTCGCGGTCACCGGCGACGGCTGCTTCACCATGGTGCCGCACGTGCTGTGCACCGCGGTCGAATACGACATCCCGGTGGTGTGGGTGATCTGGAACAATTTCGGC